>Ga0102940_1000012_pt1 | contig 108680 bp, 94 predicted proteins | sample SalPonR2_C_D1_MG_FD_78215 | JGI IMG/M metagenome (GOLD analysis project Ga0102940, IMG submission 78215) | Salt pond soil microbial communities from South San Francisco under conditions of wetland restoration - Salt Pond MetaG R2_C_D1_MG | ecosystem: Environmental > Aquatic > Marine >... | reverse complement strand
GCTCCGATGCGCCACCAGGCACCACCGTCATATGGCGCGGCCTCTCTCGCCTCGCCGACCTTGTCGAAGGCGCGCGCATCGCAGAAACACCGCCAGCGGAGACATATGGGTAACTGCAAGCCGATTGGGGCCGGACGCGAAATGTTGCCTGTCATACCCGACTGATCCGCGTGTCGCGTGGCTTGCGCGCCTCCGCCCCGGGGGAAATTTCGCCGGCCGGGTCCAAAACCGTCTTTTTTATTGCTCCGTGCGGGTGTTTTTGCCACGTTTGCCCGCGTTGGCGGCCCGGTCATCCGGGGCCAGGAATGTCACAGGGAGACAGTGATGGGTAAGAGAGACGAATTGATCGCGCAGTATGCGGACGACCTGAAAAACAAATGCGGCATGACGCCGGACATGGACCTTTTGACCAAGGTAACGATCGGGTGCGGTCCCGCGATTTACAACGCGGATGCGTCCACCGTGGCAGGCTCGCAGCCGTCCGAGCTCGAAACGGTCAAAAAGAACTTCCTGATAAAAAAACTGGGTCTGCAAGATGGGCCCGAACTGATGGATGCGATCAATTCGGTGATCGAAACCTACGGCAAGTCCGAGCGCAACAAGTACCGGGCCGTGGTCTATTACATGCTGACCAAGCATTTCGGCAAAGACGCCGTTTACGCCTGAGACGCGTTGGCGGATGCAGGGTCTGGACCCTGCCAACAAGGGCGCTTTGCCAGGAAGCGTCCTTTTCTTCGGGGTTGCTTCAAATCCGCAGGACTTGCCATTTGGCGGACCGGCAAGATTGCTGTAGACAGAGCGAGACGGTCAGGATGACCGAAACCATATTCAGTTGACGCGCGTGGTGACTTGGGAGCGCGGGGACGGAGGGTTTCGGCGTTGACCGGAGCCCTCCGTTAAATTCAAAACAGCGTGACAACCGCCCCGATCACGGCAGACCCGATCGCTGCATACCCCGCGTCGAGCAGCGCCAGCGCGACAGGCTGTCCGGCAAAACCATAGCTCGTGGCGATCCAGGGCGCGGCGAAACAGACTCCGATGCCAAGCCCCGAGGTAAAGCCTTTCCCGACGGTCACGATTCCCAGCATGTCGAAGGCATAATACATCGTTGCCGCGACGATGATCGCTGAAAGGAAGCTGACAAGGTAAGGTGCCGGGCGTGCCCTGGTGACGGGTCTGCCCGCCGCGTCGGTCTTAACGCCCGAGGCTCCAATCCAGGCTTTCGCGAAAATGCTGTACCAAAGCGCTCCAGACAGCCAGCCAGCAAACGCCGCGGCGACAATTGCACCGAGCCCCGACATCAGGAATCCAACCCGGCCATTTCGCAGACGATCTGCCATTCGTCTTCCGTTACCGGCTGCACGGACAGGCGCGAATTTTTGACTAGCACCATGTCCTGCAACCGCGGCTCCAGCTTGATTGCATCAAGCGTTACGGGCGTCCTAGCCGGGGCAATGGCCTTGATATCCACGCAGTCCCAGCGCGCATCGTCGGTCGTGCTGTCAGGATGCGACTCGGCAATGATCTCGACAGTACCGACAATGGATTTCTCTTTCTGCGAGTGGTAGAAGAATCCGCGATCGCCCATCGACATCTCGCGCATGAAATTGCGGGCCTGGTAATTGCGGACGCCGTCCCATTCTTCTCCGGCGTAACCCTTGGCGACTTGATCGTCCCACGACCATGTCGAGGGTTCCGATTTGAACAACCAGTACTTCAAGGCTCGATCACCCGCTTCCAGGCGACCAGATTGACGTTTTCGAACAGCCCTGCCTTGGCGTAGGGATCATTGTCGGCCCAATCCCGGGCCGCGCTCATGTCCTTGACGTCCAGGATGACAAGAGATCCGATCATCTGACCGTCGTCATCCAGAAGTGGCCCGGCCTGTTCAACAACACCGGTCGCGTCGATGTAGGCAAGGTGGGCGTCGCGGTTGGCTTTTCGCGTCTCGAGGGCGCCCGTTTTGTCACGGGCCATCAGGGCTATGAGCATTCATTCTTCCTTCAATGGGCGGGTCATAAGTGTATCTATTGCATCCGAAATCGTCAGGGACCCGTCAAGAAGATGCGTGACGGTTCGCGTTATCGGGAGGTCGAGTCCCCTGTCCTTGGCGCTTTCGGTCATGGCATGCGCGGTGGCGGCGCCTTCGACGGTGATGGACGGGTCAAAGATGTCTCCACGGCCAAGCGACAGGCCAAGGCGGTAGTTGCGCGACAGGTCCGAGGTGCAGGTCAGGGTAAGGTCACCAAGCCCTGACAGTCCTGAAAGCGTATCGGTGTGGGCGCCAAGTGCCGATCCGATCCTTTGCATTTCCGCAAAACCCCGCGTCATTGTGGCGGCCCTTGCACTATCGCCCAGACCGGCCCCGATCACCGCGCCACAGGCGATGGCAATGACGTTCTTGAGCGCGCCGCCCAGTTCGGCCCCGACCGTATCGGTTGTGCGATAAAGACGCAGCGTGGGCGTCGTCAGAAGCGATTGCAGGTGACGTCCCGTATCAGGGTCCGCGCAGGCAAGGGTGAGCGCGGTCGGTCGTCCGATCGCGATGTCGGCGGCAAAGCTTGGGCCCGTTAGGATCGCGACCGAGGAGGCCGGCTTGCACTCTTGGATGACGCCGGTGGGGCCGAGCCCGGTGGATAGTTCTATGCCCTTGCAGCAGGCGACCAATGGCACATCGGGAAGGCTGCGGTTGTCCAGGGTGTTTCGCAGATTTTGCAGCGGCACAGCAATCAGGATCGCGGTGCTGCCGGACAATGCGTCACTATCGGTCGTCACGGTCAGCGGATCGGGGAAGCGGGTGCCAGCCAGATAGGCTCTGTTCTGGCGCGACCTGGCCATATCCTGCGCCTGGTCCGGACGCCGCGCCCAGAGCGTGACGGGTTGTTGCGCCTTGGCAAGGGCAATGCCCAGTGCTGTGCCGAACGCGCCCGCGCCGATGACGCCAATCATGCCTTTGCCCCTTTCTTGCCGCCGCCGACGGTGAAGGGAGTCCGCGTGTCCAAGGGCCAGCGTGGGCGCGCCGACAGGGTCAGGTCGTCTGCCCCCGTCAGGGCCAGGGATTCTGCCCCGGCAAAAGCGATCATGGCGGCGTTGTCGGTGCATAGCGCGAGCGGCGGGGCGACGAAGGGCAGACCATGTTCGCGCGACAATGTCTCCAGGGCGGCCCGAAGCGTGGTGTTTGCGGCAACCCCGCCGGCGACGGCAAACCCGGTGATCTCTTGGCTCGCGGCCAGGGCGCGGCGCGATTTTTCTTTCAGCACGTCGCGCACTGCGGCTTGGAACCCCGCGCAAAGGTCGTTGACATCCTGCGCGCGCAGGCCGCCCTGATCTGAAACCAGTTGATCGCGTTGTCGCAGCAGCGCGGTTTTCAGCCCTGAAAAAGACAGGTCACATCCCGGTCGGTCCAGCAGCGGCCGCGGGAAGGCAAAGCGTGTCTCATCCCCGTCTTCCGCGCGCCGTTCAACGGATGGACCGCCCGGTTGCAGCAGCCCCAGCAGGCGGGCGGTTTTATCAAAGGCTTCGCCCGGGGCATCGTCGATGGTGCTTCCCAGTCGCGTAAAGGCAGTGGGACTCTCGACTCGCAAGAATTGGCAATGGCCTCCGGACACCAGGAGAATGAGATAAGGATACTCCATGCCATCCGTCAGGCGCGGTGTCAGCGCATGGCCTGCAAGGTGATTCACTCCGATCATTGGCTTGCCGGTGGCGACGCTCAGACCCTTGGCCATCATCACGCCGGACAACACCCCGCCGATCAGGCCGGGACCCGCGGTCACGGCTATGGCATCGATCGCACCAAGAGGCAGCTGCGCCCCGTCCAGAGCGCTTTCGATACAGAGATCCAGCTTCTCGGCATGGGCGCGGGCGGCGATTTCCGGAACAACTCCGCCGTAGGAGGCGTGCAGCGCAGTTTGGTCTGCGACAACCGAGGACAGGATACTGCGCCCCCGCAAGATCGCTGCTGCGGTGTCATCACAGCTGCTTTCGATCCCTAAAACCGTAATGTCCTGGCCCATCAGACTTTCCGTTGCACCCATGAGGTCAAGCAGTTACCACCGTTGAATGCTGCTCACAACAACGCGGGACCGCATGGCAGGCCAACGCCCCCTCTTGCTTTTGACCCGGCCGGGAGCCGCGTCGGAGGCATTCGCGGCGGCCTTGCCGGAAGAGGTGCGAAAGACTGTCGATTTTTTGATCAATCCCTTGTTGTCGATCCATGTCACAGGGCCGTTGCCCCCATTGACGGGGATCAGCGGGTTGATTTTCACCTCGGCGAACGCTCTAGATGCGTATAGATCGTTAGATGGGTCCGGTCTTGAGGTTCCGGCGATCACCGTTGGCGAGGCCACCGCAGACGCGGCCCGAAAGTGCGGGTTTGATGTGGACATTGCCGGCGGCACGGCCGAACATCTGGTTCGGCATATCGTGGAACGGGGCTATGCCGGTCCGTTGATGCACCTGAGGGGGGAAGTCGCTATCGGTGATGTGGCGCAACGCTTGAACGACGCAGGTGTGAAAGCATCCGAGGCTGTTGTCTATCGTCAGCAACTGGAGCCGTTCGCCCCGAGCACGCGGGAGGCCCTGTCGCAAGACAGACCTGTCCTGGCGCCGGTATTTTCTGCCCGGACCGCCGGGCAATTGGGGCGCGAAGCACGAGGGCTGCCCCACATCAGGTTTGCAGCAATAAGCCGATCTGTGGCAGATGCCCTGCCGGATGAAGCCGCAAAGCGGACACGTATCGCAAGCAAGCCAAACCGGGACGGTATGGTGGATTTGGTGGTTGAGATGGTTGCAGAAGCTGCGACGCTTGAGCGGCGGATGTGACGGACGTAAGGTATGATTGAAAGTCTGGTTGAACAGACTTGATGGATTCGAAGGAACAGCCGGTGGCGAAACGCAAAAGCACGGACAAGACCTCAAACCAGGCAGACACCGAAGACAAGGTAGAAACCGAGTCCACGTCGGACTCTGGGGACACAACCGACAGCGCCTCGCGCGACACCGATATGGTCGACGAGTATGCCCCGGTGGATGGTGCACCCGAATCGCCAGATAGGGCTGCGGACGAAACCGCTGATACCCCGAGCGATGTGGACCTGGACACTGTTTCCAATGACGACACAGAGCGTCCCCAAGATGACGCAAGTGAACGCGAAGCGCCCAAGCCCGACGCAATCGACACGACCGAAACAACGGATGTGGTCGATGCCGCGCGCGGTGACGACCACTTGTCCGAAGAAGAGGCCGAGCGCCTGATCGAAGATGTTGAGAACACCGACGGATCGGTCCCCAATGCGGAGCCTGGCTTCGAAGCAGACCCGCGACCGATAGAACCGCAAGTGATCCGCGAGACAACGGTCGAACGGAAAGGCGGGTTTTATCCGATGTTCCTGGGTGGCGTTGTCGCTGCCGGGCTGGGGTATGGTGTCGCCGCTTATCTGTCGCAGGACCTTTGGCCCTTTAATACGGCGGCCGATTCCACATTCGAGGAGGACGTGCGCGGCCAGCTTTCGGAATTGAGCGGGACGCTTTCCGACCTGGGATCGCGTGTCCAGTCGCTCGAAGAGGCAGAACCACCGACTGTGGATTTGTCTCCGATCGAAGACCAGATCGCGACGGCCCAGTCGTCGATATCCGATGTGTCGACGCGTCTGGAGGAGTTTGGTGGCCGGATCGACGATCTGTCGGGCCGCGTTGAGACGCTGGAAAGGCAACCGATGGAGCAGGCCGTGTCGCCAGAGGCGATTGCCGCCTACGAGCGCGCCCTGGACGAGCTTCGAGCCGAGGTCGAGGCGCAGCGCGCCGAAGTGGCGCAAATGGCCCAGGAGGCCTTCACGGCGGAGGAAAACGCCGAGGAGCAAGCCGCGCTGGCCGCCGCCCGGTCTGCCATGGCAGAGATTACATCGGCGATGCAGTCGGGGGAGGGTTATTCCGACGCGGTTAGCGTTTTGTCGTCGAACGGTGTCGACGTGCCAGCCGCACTTGTCGACAACGCCAATAACGGCGTTCCGACCGAGGGCAGCCTCATCGAGAGTTTCCCCGAAGCGTCGCGCGCGGCATTGTCCGCAGCGCGCAGCACTGCCATGGATGACACCGACGGTGTCGGACGGGTTGCATCGTTCTTTGCCGACCAGTTGGGTGCGCGCTCTGTCGCGCCGCGGGAAGGCGATGACCCGGATGCTATCCTGTCCCGTGCCGAGGCATTGGTGCGCTCTGGCGACATCGCCGAGGCGCTCGATGAATTGGCCGGCTTGCCGGATGTCGCGCAAGCCGCGCTCACCGATTGGCAAGCCCGCGCAGAAACACGCCTTGAGGCGAAAACGGCTGCGGACGATCTCGTCCAGCGGCTCCTTCAGGAATAAGGGGGCGTCCGATGCTTTGGTCTCTTTTCAAGATCGTTCTTTTTGTTGCCATCGTCGCCGGGCTGACTCTTGGAGCCGGCTTCCTGATGGAAAGCACCGGGGGTATCCAGATTACTGCCGGTGGTACCGAATTCACGCTGGGGCCGTTGCAGTCGGTCATTGCCGCTTTGGTGGCGGTCGTCCTTGTGTGGGTTCTCCTCAAGCTCATCAAGCTGCTGATCGCGACGCTCAAGTTCATCAATGGTGATGAAACCGCGATTTCGCGGTATTTCGACCGCAACCGGGAACGCAAGGGCTTCCAGGCTCTGAGCGAAGGTCTCATGGCCTTGGCCTCAGGCGAAGGGCGCCTTGCCATGGCCAAGGCGACGAAAGCCGAAAAGTACCTGCACAAGCCCGAGCTGACGGACCTGATCACTGCGCAGGCTGCAGAAATGACGGGTGACCGGAAAAAAGCAGAGCAGGTCTACAAACGGATGGTCAAGAACGAGACAACCCGTTTTGTGGGTGTGCGGGGCTTGATGAAGCAAAAGCTGGACGCCGGTGATACGACGACCGCTCTCAAGCTGGCTGAACGCGCTTTCGCGATCAAACCCAAGCACGAAGAGGTTCAGGACACGTTGCTCCGGTTGCAGGCGCAAACGGCGGACTGGTCCGGTGCGCGCAAGACGCTGAACGCAAAACTCAAGCATGGTGCCTTGCCGCGCGATGTGCACAAGCGCCGTGATGCGGTACTGGCCCTGTCTGAAGCCAAGGATGTGCTGGACGAGGGCAAGACCATCGAAGCGCAGGAAGCAGCCATTTCAGCCAACAAGGCGTCGCCGGACCTGATACCCGCCGCCGCAATGGCCGCGCGCAGCCATGTTGCGAAAGGCCGCAAGAAATACGCGGTACGTATTCTGAAAAAAGCATGGCAGGCCCAGCCGCATCCCGATTTGGCGTCGGCCTTTGCCGAGATCGAACCAGAGGAAACCGCGCAGGCGCGGCTCAAGCGGTTCCGTCAGCTGACCTCGATGAACCCGGACCATCGGGAAACTAGGCTTCTTCTGGCCGAACTCAACCTCGCGGCGGAGGATTTTCCCGAGGCACGCCGCGCGCTTGGTCCCCTTGCAGAGACCGAGCCGGACACCCGTGTCCTTGCCATCACTGCAGCAATCGAACGGGGCGAAGGCGCATCGGACGCGGTCGTGCGCGGCTGGTTGGCCCGCGCCCTGACAGCGCCCCGTGGTCCGCAATGGGTTTGCGATAACTGCAATTCGATTCACACCGACTGGATGGCTGTATGTCCCAACTGTAACAGCTTTGACACCCTGAGCTGGACCACCCCGCCACAAAGCGACTCCGTCCTGCCCGCCGGGGCCGAGATGCTGCCGCTGATCGTGGGCGCGATCGAGGACAAGTCGGATGCACCGGACGCGGCAGCTGCGGCAGAGGTGATCGACCCCGACCCGGCACAACCAGATATCGAGGCGTCAGAGACGGAACCGGAAAACTCGGACACGTCCGATGCGACAGATGAAACTGTGGAACCAGAAAAGACGACATAGGTCTTTCCTCGCCCAGAATCCGGTGCTAACAGCCGCGCCAGCCGTTGTCTGATACCACGCGGATCAAGGGTTGGCCGGTGTAGCTCAGCTGGTAGAGCACGTCATTCGTAATGATGGGGTCGTAGGTTCGAGTCCTATCACCGGCACCAATCCCTAGACCGATATTGCTTGCATCGGGTCGTGCTGACGCGCTGTTTGGCCGACGCCTCGGACAATCGCGCCGACTTGCATCAGTTGGTCGGCCAGCGGGTTGGATTTTCTCCAGATCATCCCGATTGTCCGCGACGGAGACGGGGTGGGGAAGCGGGCGACGGAGACGTCGGCAGCGCGCGTTTCGAGGAACACAGCGATTTCGGGGATGAGAGTCAGACCCATGCCCGCACTGACCATCTGGACCAACGTGGACAGGGAACTGCCCTCCATCATTTGGCGTGGTTGCGTTTTCGTGATTTCGCAAAAGGACAATGCCTGATCTCGGAAGCAATGGCCTTCTTCGAGCAGAAGGAGACGCATCGTTCGCAGTGTGTCAGGGCCGGGGATCGGCTTGTTCGCATCCGAGGTGGGGCGGACAAGAACGAAATTTTCCTGAAACAGGGAAAATTCGCGCAGGCTTGGCTCGGAAATCGGCAGCGCGACGATGGCCGCATCGAGCCGCGATTCCAACAAGTCGTCAACCAGCGACCGCGTCACGGTTTCGCGGATCTCGAGATCAATTTCCGGGAACCTTTCTGACAGGGTGTTGATTGTCGCGGGCAAGAGATAGGGCGCAACGGTCGGAATCACGCCAAGCCGAAAGCGTCCTGCGAGCGGACCCTTGGAGGCCCGCATGAGATCTTCCAGTTCGTCCATCGCGCGCAAGACCTCGCGCGCCTTGCGGACAAAGTCCTCCCCCATCGCGGTCAGGCGCACCTTGCGCGCGCTGCGTTCGACCAGCGGGGTTTGAACCATCTGTTCCAACTCCTTGATTTGCAGGGAGAGCGCTGGTTGCGAGATCGAAGACGCCTCGGCGGCGCGGCCAAAATGCTGAAACCGGGCCAGGGCGTCGAAGTATCTGAGCTGTTTGAGTGTCGGGCTTATCATATGCGCAGCTTATCAGAACCTTTTAAATATCCAATTGGATTTTATTGAAGTGACCGGTTAGACCAAGTCCAGAACCGGGCGAGACCCGGATGATTCACACTCACGGGAGACAATCATGGACGGTAACAATCTTGATAAATCCGGCGCTTGCCCGGTCATGCACGGTGGCAACACCGGCACCGGCAACAGCGTTACAAAATGGTGGCCCAGTGCGCTGAACCTCGGCATACTGCACCAGCATGGCGCTCGGACCAATCCAATGGATCTGGACTACAACCACCGAGAGGCCGTCAAGGCACTCGACTTTGACGCCGTCAAGCAGGATGTCAAAGCCCTGTTGAAAGAAGATCAGGATTGGTGGCCTGCGGACTGGGGACACTATGGTGGCCTGATGATCCGCCTTGCATGGCACTCTGCCGGGTCCTATCGCATGGGCGACGGTCGCGGTGGCGCGGGTACCGGCAACATTCGGTTTGCGCCACTGAATTCCTGGCCGGACAATGCCAGCCTCGACAAGGCGCGTCGTCTGCTTTGGCCAGTCAAGAAAAAATACGGCAACGCACTTAGCTGGGCTGACCTGATCATTCTCGCCGGGACCATGGCCTATGAAGATATGGGTCTGGAGACCTTTGGCTTCGGCTACGGCCGCGAAGACGTCTGGGCGCCGGAAGAGGATGTGAACTGGGGGGTCGAAGAAGAATGGCTTGCCCCGTCCGAAGAGCGGTACGGCGATCTGGACGAACCCGCGACCATGTATAACCCCCTGGCCGCTGTGCACATGGGTCTGATCTATGTAAATCCCGAAGGCGTGAACGGTCAGCCTGATCCGGCGAAAACGGCGGAGCATGTGCGCGAAACATTCAAGCGCATGGCCATGAACGACGAGGAAACCGCAGCGCTGACCTGCGGCGGTCACACCGTGGGCAAGGCGCACGGACGTGGTGCCGTCGATGCCATCGGTGACGCGCCCGAAGCGTCCCCGATGCACAGCCAGGGCTTCGGCTGGGACAACCCCGGCCAGGAGGGCAAGGCGACAAATGCGTTCACCTCGGGCATCGAGGGTGCTTGGACCCAACATCCGACACAGTGGGATATGGGCTACTTCGATTACCTGTTCGGCTATGAGTGGAAGCTTGCCAAGTCGCCGGCCGGCGCCTGGCAATGGGAACCGGTCGATATGCCGGAGGACAAGAAGCCGGTAGATGCGTCTGACCCCACTGTGCACCGCAACCCGATCATGACCGATGCCGACATGGCGATGAAGGTTGACCCGATCTACAACGAGATTTGCCAGAAGTTCCGCGCGGATCCCGAGTATTTCGCCGATACCTTTGCCCGCGCGTGGTTCAAGCTGACCCACCGTGACATGGGACCGAAGGCGAATTACTATGGTCCTGACGTTCCGGCAGAGGATCTCATCTGGCAGGACCCGATCCCGGCCGGATCGACCAGCTACGATGTGGACGCGGTGAAAACCAAGATTGCCGAAAGTGGTCTTACTGGTTCCGAGATGATTGCAACCGCTTGGGATAGTGCCCGCACCTTCCGCGGCTCTGACAATCGCGGCGGCGCCAATGGTGCCCGCATTCGCCTGGCCCCGCAAAAGGACTGGGTTGCGAACGAACCCGAGCGTCTGGCCAAGGTTCTTGGCATCCTGGAGCCGATCGCCGCGGACACAGGTGCATCGGTGGCGGATGTCATCGTCCTGGCGGGCAATGTCGGCGTGGAACAGGCCCTGAAAGCTGCGGATCATTCCGTTGAGGTTCCGTTTGCACCGGGCCGTGGTGATGCCACCGACGAGATGACCGATGCCGAGAGCTTCGAGGTTCTCGAACCGCTGGCCGACGGGTTCCGCAACTTCCAGAAAGATCAATACGCGGTATCGCTGGAGGAACTGACCCTGGACAGGACCCAGCTTATGGGCCTGACCGCACGGGAAATGACCGTCCTTGTTGGTGGCCTGCGCATGTTGGGCACCAATCACGGCGGCACCAAGCATGGTGTGTTCACAGAGCGCGAAGGGCAGCTGACCAATGACTTCTTCGTCAATCTGACGGACATGCATTATAGCTGGCATCCGCTGGAAGACGGCACCTACGAGGTACGTGACCGCGCCACCGGCGAGGTGAAATGGACCGCGACCGGGATGGACCTTGTCCTTGGTTCCAATTCGATCCTCCGCGCCTATTCCGAGGTCTATGCTCAAGACGACAACGCCGAAAAATTCGCGCGTGACTTCGTTGAAGCTTGGACCAAGGTGATGAACGCGGATCGCTTCGATCTGGTCGCCTGATCTGACTGTGCCGGGCAGGCTGACCTGCCTGGCCTCAGATTTCGAACATATCCCATAAAATCGACACGCGCGCGGGAGGGGCAGACCTGACACCCGCGCGCGATTTTTTGATGTTATGACAGGGTCTTCCGGGGTCGCGCCGTTTTTGACCGGAAGCTTTTTACAATCGCTTTGTTTATGGATATTGCAGTTCAAGGCAAATCGGGTTGGATTAGCGGATAACATGGAAACAACTGGCAATTTTCTTTTTATCATCGCACTGCTGCCGTTCATCGGTGCGTTGATACCGGGGCTAATGATCCGGGCTGGGCGCAACGCGACAGCCGCGTTCACTGCCATGCCCACAGCTGTTGCCCTGATTCTGCTGATGACCTACGCGCCGGCGGTGCTGCGTGGAGAGGTGATCCAGGCCGAGGTTGCCTGGCTGCCGCAGCTTGGCCTGTCCGTGTCGTTCTTCCTCGACGGTCTGGGCCTGCTCTTTGCCTGCATGATCCTAGGGGTTGGGCTGCTGATCACGTTGTATGCCCGGTACTACCTGTCGGGCGAAGACCCGGTTGGACAATTCTACACCTATCTGTTGCTGTTTCAGGGGGCGATGCTGGGCATCGTCATTTCCGACAACATTCTCCTGCTTCTCGTTTTCTGGGAACTGACGTCTCTGTCTTCGTTCCTGCTGATCGGATATTGGAAGCATCTGCCCGAAGGACGGCAAGGCGCGCGCATGGCGCTCGCGGTGACCGGGGCTGGCGGTCTCGCGATGATCGGCGGCATGCTGATCCTCGGGAATATCGCCGGAAGCTATAACCTGACCGATATCCTTCAAGCGGGCGATGCGATCCGCGCGTCCGAGTGGTACATGCCGGCGCTGATCCTGATCCTGCTGGGCGCATTCACCAAATCGGCACAGTTCCCGTTCCACTTCTGGCTGCCGCACGCAATGGCCGCGCCGACACCCGTGTCCGCCTATCTGCATTCTGCCACGATGGTAAAGGCAGGCGTGTTCCTGATGGCGCGCATGTGGCCCGTGCTTTCGGGAACGGACGCATGGTTTTATATCGTTGCGACCACCGGACTGATCACGATGGTGATGGGCGCGTTGATCGCACTGTTCAAGGACGATCTCAAAGCGCTTCTGGCGTTTTCAACAGTCAGCCACCTTGGCCTGCTAACGATGCTTCTGGGCTTTGGTACGCAAGCCGCAGCAGTCGCGGCCGTGTTTCACATCATCAATCACCTGACGTTCAAGGCGGCGCTCTTCATGACCGCCGGGATTATCGATCACGAAACCCATACGCGGGACATCAAGCGTCTTGGCGGGCTCAGGCATCTGATGCCGATCACGTTCCTGATCGGGACAATCGCCGCGCTGTCCATGGCAGGGATACCCCTCTTCAACGGGTTCCTGTCCAAGGAAATGATGCTCGAGGAAGCCTCGCACACCGGCTGGGCCGGCAGCCAATATGCCGTTCCGGTTCTGGCCACGATAGGCGCGCTTTTGTCCGTGGCCTATTCGTTCCGGTTTATCTTTCACGTTTTCTTCGGCCCTGTCCGAGACGATTATCCGGCAAAACCGCATGACCCTCCCTTCGGTCTTTGGGCCGCGCCCGCGCTGTTGGTGGTGCTGGTTGTCCTGATCGGGGTGATGCCGTTCATCGCCGACACGGTTGTCGCGGCGGCGGCAAGTGCAGTCACCGGGACCGATCTGGACCCGCATCTCAAGATTTGGCACGGCGTCACGCCTGCCTTGTTCATGTCGGTCGCCGCGGTCGCCGGCGGTGCGCTCCTGCTCATGTTGCACCGCCCATTGGACCGGGTATGGCGCGCGGCGCCCCGGCCCGAGGCAAAAGCAATTTTCGACAGCCTTGTCGCGGGCTGCGTGTCGCTGACGCGCCGGATCATAGAGGCCACGCATAATGGCGCGATCAGCCGGTATCTGGCGATCTTTACCGCCGCGTCCGTCTTGCTCGGAGTTGCCGCGTTCATGGGCGGCGGACTCGTGGAGCCGACCCGCGAGCTATTGCCGATTCCCCCAGTGATTGCCGTTGGCTGGCTGATGCTTGTCGTTGCAACGGGCTGTGTCGTTGTCATGCACCATCACCGTTTCCGGGCCCTTGTTCTGATCGGCATCATCGGGCTGAGCATTTCCTCCGGCTTTGTCTATCTGTCCGCTCCCGATCTTGCGCTGACGCAGATCTCGGTCGAGACGGTGACAATCATGTTGCTGCTTCTGGCGCTGCATTTTTTGCCAAAGACGACCCCAAGGGTCTCCAGCACCGGGGTAAAGCTCAGGGACGGCGTTATCGCCGCTGCGGCCGGTCTGGGTGTGGGCGCGCTTTCTTTCGCCTTCATGCAGCGGGACATTTCGACCATCTCGTCTTACCACCTTGCCAATAGCTACGAAGGCGGTGGCGGGACGAATGTGGTCAATGTGATCCTCGTGGATTTCCGGGGGTATGACACGTTTGGCGAGATTATCGTTCTGGGGATCGCGGGACTGTTGATCTACGCGCTGATGCAAGCGCTGCTGGACGGGCCTTCGGCGCAGCGGTTACGCAATACCGACTATTCGCAGGACCGGTCGAAAGACCGTCACCCGTTGATGATGGTGGTCGCAACACGCGTTTTGATGCCGATTGCGTTGCTCGTGGGCACGTTCATTTTCCTGCGCGGGCACAACCAACCGGGTGGCGGGTTCGTGGCGGGGCTCGTCGTGGCGATTGCCCTGCTCATGCAATACATGGCCTCCGGCTTTGCCTGGACACAGGCGCGCAAGCGGATCGAATACCATACGATGATCGGCTTTGGCGTTTTGATTGCCGGGTTGACGGGCGTCGGGTCATGGGTGTTTGGAAAACCCTTCCTGACCAGCGCCTTTACCTATGTGCACCTGCCGCCGATCGAGGAATTCGAACTGGCAACGGCCATGCTCTTTGATCTAGGCGTCTTCCTGACGGTCCTGGGCGCGGTGATGCTCATGCTCTACAGCCTGTCGAGAATCGCCCGCTTTGCCGGTGAAACCGTGAACGAGGAGCCGATGGACTACGACCCGGCGAGCAGGGTCGATAACGGCCCGGAGGCGAGGTAACATGGAACTACTGGTCGCAAGTGCAATCGGAACGATGACGGCGGGCGGGGTTTACCTCATGTTACGGCTGCGGACGTTTCCGGTGATCCTGGGACTCGCGCTGTTGTCCTACGCGGTCAACGTCTTCCTGTTCTCGAGCGGTCGGCTGTCTATCGACATGTCACCGATCCTGTCCAAATACAGCGATACGAGCTATTCCGACCCACTGCCACAGGCGTTGGTCCTGACGGCGATCGTGATATCCTTCGGCATGACGGCGGTTTTGGTGATGATATCGCTCGGCGCGTATCTTGAGGCGGATAACGACGAGATCGACATCGAACCGGAAATAACCGACGAGGATTCCGCGACATGAGCCATTGGATCATCCTCCCCGTTATCCTGCCAGCGTTATTCGCACCGTTGCTCGGGTTCGTGATGCGGCACGATATCGTGCTGGCCCGCGTGACCTCTGTCTTCGCGACAGCCCTGCTTCTGGCCGTGTCGGTCGGGCTGGTCTTCATGGCCGCGGACGGCACCACGCATATCTACCGTCTTGGTGACTGGCCTGCGCCGTTTGGCATTGGCCTGGTGCTGGACAGGCTGTCTGCCGTTATGGTCCTACTCACCTCGAGCCTTGCCTTCCTCGTGTTGCTGCACGCGATTGCCACGGGCTGGGACGAGAAGGGCCGCCATTTCCATGCGCTGTTCCAGTTTCAGCTCATGGGCATTTGCGGCGCGTTCCTGACCGGCGACGTGTTCAACCTGTTCGTCTTCTTCGAGGTGCTTCTGATCGCATCCTATGGCCTTATGATCCATTCGGGCGGTCGAGAAAGGATGCGCGCGGGGTTGCAATACGTGGTCATGAACCTCGCGGGTTCCACCTTGTTCCTGTTCGCGCTGGGCACGCTCTATGCCAGCACAGGCACGCTCAACATTGCCGATCTCGCGGCGAAAATACCGGCGATTCCCGCAGAGGAGGCGGCGCTGGTTCGCGTCGCGGCGATGTTGCTGATGATCGTGTTCGCGGTAAAGGCGGCCTTGTTTCCTGTGCAATTCTGGTTGCCGGCGACCTATGCCAACGCGCCCGCGCCCGTGGCGGCCCTGTTCGCCATCATGACCAAGGTGGGCGCCTACGCAATTCTGCGGGTTCACACGGTTGTCTTCGGACCCGGGGTTCCGGGGACCGAGGGCATGATCGACGCATGGCTGTTCCCTGCGGCGATTGTCACCATCGCACTTGGCGCCTTCGGCGTTCTGGGCGCGCGCCGATTGATGCCGCTGATCAGCTTTTCTGTCATCGGATCCATGGGCACATTGCTTGTCGCGGTGGCCGTCTTTACCCCGGCTGCGACGACGGCTGCGCTGTATTACATGGTGCATTCCACATTTGCCGCAGCCTGCCTGTTTCTCGTGGCGGACCTGGTTGTGACGCGACGGGACGGGGATTCCCTGCGTCCGCGCCAGAAAACGGTGCAAAACGGTCTTTTCGCGGCTTTGTTCTTCGGCGCTGTGATCGCGATGGCGGGAATGCCCCCGCTGAGCGGGTTTCTCGGCAAACTCCTGGTGCTCAATTCGCTCAGGCAGCCGGATGTCATGGTCTGGGCATGGACCGCGATCCTTGCCGGATCGCTTATCACCATCGTCGGATTTGCCCGCGCGGGCAGTGCGCTTTTCTGGAAATCCACCGCGATTGATCCGCCAGCCCCTGGTCCGGCGGACGGGACCGGGCCGGATGGGGTCTTGTCCCGGAACGCCACACCCGCTGAGGTCGCTCCGGCGGTGCTGGCGCTCGCTATGCTGGCGGGGCTTGCTGTGTTTGCAGGACCCGTGGCGGAGTACCTTGAACAGACTGCCAATCAACTTTTTGACCGTGCCGGCTACATCGCGGCTGTGCTGCCGGCAGCGGGGGGGAGCTAGTCATGCTGACACGTCTGATCCCGCACCCGCTGCTGAGCCTTTTGCTGGTGTTTGTCTGGCTGGGCCTTGTCAACAAGCTGACGCTTGGCAACCTGATCCTCGGCGGCTTTTTCGGGCTTGTGATCCCGATGCTGACAGCCCCTTACTGGCCCGGCAGACCAAAGCTGAGAAAGCCGATGAACGTTCTGGGTTATGTCCTGATCGTGCTTTGGGACATTGTCGTTGCCAATGTCCAGGTGGCTCTGATCATTCTGTTCCGCAGCAACCCGAACATCCGGTCGCAATGGGTCGTGGTCCCGCTTGAGTTGACCTCGGCAGAGGCGATAACGGTTCTGGCGGGGACCATCACAATGACACCAGGTACCGTATCGGCCACTCTTGCGGCAGACGGTGGCAGTATCCTGGTTCATTGTCTGCACACCGACGACCCCGATGCTGTCCGGGATGAGATAAAGACACGTTACGAACGGCGGCTGAAGGAGATATTCCAATGATCGAAGCTGCGCTTGCATTTACAGCGGCCTGCTATGGTCTTGCCCTGCTTTTGGATTTATGGCGGATCGTTCTGGGCCCGCACGCGGCGGACCGCATTCTTGCGCTTGATACGATGGTGATCAACGTGATTGCGCTTCTGGTTCTGTATGGTGTCTGGCGCGGCACTGCCATCTACTTCGAGGCAGCCATGCTGGTCGCAATGGTTGGCTTCGTGTCAACGGTCGCATATTGCCGTTTCCTTCTGCGGGGCGATATCATCGAATGAGGTGCCGATATGAACCTGATCTTTGAAATTTTCATCTCGGGCGCGTTGGTCGTCAGCGGGATATTCGGATTCGTTGGATCTTACGGGTTGGTCAAGCTCAAGAGTACGCTTCAACGGTTACATGCGCCCACCAAGGCAACAACCCTCGGAGTGGGGGGGGTTCTTGTGGCGTCGATGCTGTATTTCTACGCATCCACGGGGCATATTTCGGTGCATGAAATGCTGATCGCCGTCTTCCTGCTTTTGACGGCGCCGATCATCGCGAATTTTATCGCCAAGACCTACATGGCCCGGAACCTGCGCGCATCGGACCTGCCAAAGAGCCAGAGCCGCAAGGGTTGGGCCCTGTACGAAGACCCGCCCAAGCCATAACACAAGACTGACAGGTCAGTACGGCCGCTTCGGGGCCCTGATCTCGCCGGTTGTGAGGACCGGCGACGCATCGAGGCCGCGCGCATCGAGCATATCCGCGACGCGTTCCAAGGTTGCAACAAGCTGCGCCTGCTCCCAATCCGCAAGATCCAGGAAGGCGCGCACATATCGCTGCTGCAATGCGTCCGGCGCATTTTCCAACCTGGCACGTCCTTCGGTCGTCACAGTGACGTTGATTTGCCGCCGATCATGTTCGGAGGGCACACGCTCGACAAGCCGCTGCGCCACCAGCTTGTCCACCAATGCGGATACGGTGGCCTGGCTTACGCCCATCTGGTTGGCCAGTGATTTGGGCGTGATGCTGTCGCGTTCATCGACAATCTGCAGTACCCGGAGCTGCGCCGGTGTCAGGCCAACGGCATAGGCCAGATCCCGCGCATAAAGTTCTGTCGCACGCAGAATCCGTCGAAGCGCAATCAGGCTGTCATCCATGCGGCTGTTGGCAACACTGGTCATGCGGATGAGCATCGCATGAAAAATAATTCCGCCGCAATCTGCCTTTATCGCGATACAATTTGCTTTGCTAAGTATTCATGGATCAACACGATTTCCGGACCGGGCGGCATCCACAGCGACATCCGGGAAATATGCCCTCTATGGCGCAAATTTTCGCGTCTCGATGTCCTATGTTGAAATTTTCCCCGCGATGTACTATTTAGGCAACCGAACTACAAAGGGTCAGAAAAAATGCCGATGAAAAGTGACAAGCCTCGAACGCGTACGCCTCGTCTGCGCAAGCCAGAAGCGACGGACGGGGCGGCCATCTGGGAGCTTGTAAAAGAGTGCAAGCCTCTCGACGAGAATTCGATGTACTGTAACCTTGTTCAGGCGGAACATTTCCGCGACACCTGCATTGTTGCCGAGCTTGATGGCGACATTGTTGGCTGGATTTCCGGCCATATGATTCCCGATCAGAACGCCCTTTTTGTCTGGCAGGTCGCTGTCAGCTCGAAAGCGCGCGGCATGGGTCTTGGCAAGAAAATGCTGCTCGACCTTGTTGAGCGCGATGCCTGCGATGACGCCATGCATCTCAAGACCACGATCACCCGTGACAATGATGCGTCATGGGCCCTGTTCCGTGGATTTGCGCGCGCGATCGGCGGAAAGCTGACGGACGAGCCGCATTTCGAGCGGGATGTCCACTTTGAAGGACGTCATGACACCGAATTCATGGTGTCGATCACACTTCCTGTTGCGGAAGATCTGGACCGCGCGGCCTGAGGCCAGCGCTCGCCTTCCCAAAAATCAAATTCCATTGCCTTGAAAGGACATCATATGCCCAAGGACATGAACGATACTGCCTCGATTTTCGATCGTCGCGAGAGCGAAGCACGCTCCTATTGCCGCGGTATGCCCGCCGTCTTCACAACGGCCAGCGGCTCCGAAATTTCTGACGATACCGGACGAACATGGATTGATTTCCTCGCCGGCTGTTCGTCCTTGAACTACGGTCACAACGACCCGGACATGAAGGCTGCACTGATCGATCACATCTCGACCGATGGGATCGCGCACGGTTTGGATCTGCATACCAACTCCAAGGCGGCGTTTCTCGAAACCTTCGAAACGCACATCCTCGAACCGCGCGGCATGGATCATCGCGCGATGTTCACCGGCCCGACCGGCGCGAACGCCGTCGAAGCGGCGATGAAGATCGCCCGCAAGGTCACGGGCCGCACGAACATCATCGCCTTCACAAACGGGTTTCACGGCGTGACCGCCGGCGCGCTGTCGGCGACAGGCAACGGGTATCACCGTGGTGGCGCGGGGATGTCGCTCAATGGCGTGACCCGGATGCCGTTTGACAACTATTTCGGTGAAGCCGACACGGTGGACTTCCTCGATGCCATGCTGAAAGACCAATCCGGCGGAGTTGATGCGCCCGCCGCGATCCTGCTGGAGACGGTCCAGGGCGAGGGTGGCCTGAACGCTGCGAGCCCCGAATGGGTCCAGCGGATAGCGAAACTGGCCAAGGATCACGGTGCGCTGCTGATCGTTGACGATGTTCAGGCGGGCTGCGGGCGCTGTGGCACGTTCTTCTCGTTCGAGACCATGGGTGTCACACCTGATATCGTCACGATGGCGAAATCGATCTCCGGTTTCGGCCTGCCGATGGCAATGCTGCTGGTCCGTCCCGAATACGACATCTTTGGCCCGGCCGAGCACAACGGCACGTTCCGCGGCAACACGCACGCGTTCATCACTGCCAAGGTGGCGATCGAGAAATTCTGGTCGGACGACAGCTTCCAGAAGGAGCTGGCCGAAAAATCCCAGATGATTCACGACGCGCTTGCCGATCTCGCGGCAATGGTACCCGATGCCTTCCTCAAGGGTCGTGGCCTGATGCAGGGTGTCGATGTGGGTTCGGGCGACCTTGCTGGCGCGATTTGCGCGCGGTGCTATGAAAACGGTCTCATCATCGAAACCTCGGGCAGCGAAGACCAGGTGATCAAGGTGCTCGCACCGCTGACAACGCCGAAAGACACGCTGCGCAAGGGGTTCAAGATCCTTCTCGGTGCAGCAGATGATGTTCTGACAGGCCCCAACAAAATTGCCGCGGAGTAACCGATATGATCGTCAGAGATTTCAACAAGATCGTCGAACAGGAAAAAGACCGTGTCGTTTCGGACGCAAACTGGACAAGTGTCCGGATGCTGCTGGCCGACGACAACATGGGGTTTTCGTTCCACATCACCTTTCTCGAAGAAGGGTCGGAACACACCTTCGAATACAAGAACCACTTTGAAAGCGTGTACTGCATGAAGGGCAAGGGCACGATCACGGACCTCGCGACAGGCGAAACGCACGAGATCGTACCGGGCGTCATGTACGCGCTCGACAAACATGACCGTCACGTGCTGCGCGCCGACGAAGAACTTGTCATGGCGTGCTGCTTCAACCCGCCCGTGACGGGCAATGAGGTGCATCGGGAAGACGGATCATATGCAGTCCAAGAGGACGCCTGAAATGACGCATACAGTTGAAAAAATTGGTGGGACCTCGATGTCCCGCCTGACCGAATTGCGCGAAACGCTCTTCGTGGGTGACCGCGAAGGCGGTGACCTCTACAATCGGGCCTTTGTGGTCTCTGCCTTTGCAGGGATCACGAACCTGCTGCTGGAACACAAGAAATCCGGTGAACCGGGCGTCTATGCGCTGTTTGCCAATGATGACAGCAATCACAAATGGCAGGATGCGCTGGACAAGGTTCAGGACGCGATGAAAGCGGCCCATGCCGAGATCCTGACCCATAACGGGGACGTCCAGCAGGCGGATATGTTCGTTGAAGAACGTGTTCTCGGCGCGCGCAACTGCCTGATCGACCTGCAACGCCTGTGTTCCTACGGCCATTTCCGTCTGCCCGAACACATGGGTCATATCCGCGAGCTACTTTCCGGGCTGGGTGAGGCGCATGCCGCTATTGTCACAGCCATCATGTTGCAACGCAGTGGTGTTGAAGCCCGCTTCGTGGATCTGTCCGGCTGGCGCGACGAAGGGGATGTCTCGCTTGAACAGCGCATCACCGACGCATTCGAGAGCATCGATCCAGCCACCGAAATGCCGATCGTCACCGGCTATGCGCAATGCGTCGAAGGTTTGATGAACGAATTCGACCGGGGCTACTCCGAAGTGACGTTCTCGCATCTGGCTGCCCTCACGGGCGCGCGCGAAGCGATCATTCACAAGGAATTCCACCTGTCCTCTGCCGATCCCAAGCTGGTTGGCGAAGATGCGGTACGCAAACTTGGCCGGACAAATTACGACGTGGCCGATCAGTTGTCGAACATGGGGATGGAAGCAATTCATCCAAAGGCAGCCAAAACTCTGCGTCAGGCAGGTGTCCCGCTTCGCGTTACCAACGCGTTCGATCCGGGCGATCCCGGTACGCTGATCGACGATCAGCCGTCCGAGGAAGCCGCGGCGGAGATCGTGACGGGCCTCGATATCGTGACGTTCGAAGTGTTCGAACAGGACATGGTCGGCGTCAAAGGCTACGATTCCGGCATTCTCGAAGTGCTCAAGCGGCACGATGTCCGCATCGTCTCCAAGGTGTCGAACGCGAACACGATCACGCACTACCTTGATGCGTCTCTCAAGACGATGCGCCGGGTGGAGCGTGACGTCGCAAAGATGTTTCCGGCCGCCGAACTTTCGACCCGTCGTCTCGCGATGGTGTCGGTCATTGGCCGCGACCTCTCCGGCTTGTCGGTTCTGACGCGTGGCCTGCAGGCGATCGCCGATGCGGGCTGCGAAGCGATTGGCGCAACCCAGGGACCGCGCAACGTGGACGTACAATTCGTCCTGGATCGCGATTCGATGGAGCCAGTCATCAAGGCGCTGCATGGGGAACTGATCGAAAACACCCCGATCCGGCTGTCAAACGTCGCGTGACAGCTTCTGCCCTCTCCGATGCCCGTCTCAGGGCATCGGGATGTCTGTGACGAATTTGGGTACGTGATACCCTTTTTGCACGGCGGGCCGCACTGCCAGACGCAGATACCAGTCCCGCACATTCGGGTAGGCGTTCAGATCAACCTGATGCCATTCGAAACGTGCGATCCATGGGAAGATTGCCATGTCCGCAATCGTATACGTGCCGGCACCAGGGCCGACAACAAAGTCTCGACCATCCAGCCGCGTCTCCAGAACGGAATAGAGGCGCCGCGCTTCGGTGCCATAGCGGGTTTCGGCATATTCGGATGTGCCTTTGTTGAACTTGAGGAAGTGATGCGCCTGTCCCAGCATCGGGCCAAGCCCACCCATCTGCCACATCAGCCATTCAACCATGCGCCAGTATTCCGGGCCCTCGACAGTGAATCTTTTGTGTTCCCCGGCGAGGTAAAGCATGATCGCCCCGCTCTCCATGAGCGACATCCCGGTTTTCCGATCAACGATTGCCGGGATCCTGTTGTTGGGCGAAATCTTGAGAAAGTCGGGGGCGAATTGCGCGTCGTTGCCGATGTCGATGGCATGTACGGTATAGGGCAGTCCCAGCTCTTCCAGCAGGATCGAGACCTTCCGGCCATTCGGGGTTGTCCAAGTGTAAAGGTCGATCATCGCGGGCAGGTCCTCATTCCGAAAGTTCTTCGATAAGGTGACGTGCGTCCGCGCCCAGCGCAAGGCATGACGGTTGTCGCATCAAAGATGTCCAGCGGCAAAAGCGCAGCCGGCCCACTTGCGGAACAATCAGAAGCTCACTGTCGGCCGAGTAGAAATAGGCATCCTGCATCGACTCTGTGACAAGATAAACATGGGTTGCCATGCCCATCTGGGTGTTCACGTCTCCCGCCATGTCAGTGGCGCGTCCGAGTGGGGCATGGGATCCCAACGATACAGGCCCAGCGAGGTGATATCGTCCAAGACATGCGGCGCGGATTTCCAGTAAGGCAGGTGCATCGGGCTGTAGCGGGCCGAATGTTTTACGGAGGGCCTGATCCGGTATGTCCATGTCCGCTTGGAGGTTTGGCGGTGAAGGCGGTGCCGTAGAGCTGTTCGTCATACAGGCCGTAGTTGCATTTTGAGAAATACGAGGTGAGCCGGACCGCCAAGCGGCTGGCCGAAAAAGGGTTGATCGCGAAGGCCGCCCATGGATCCGACCGACGGCTCGTGCAGCTTGCCTTGACCCGGGAGGGCCAGTCCCTGATGGCAGAGTTGCTGCCGCTGGCGAAGGCGTATCAGGCCGAGATCGAGCATCGCCTTGGCAGTGCGTTCGAGGGTCTTGACGCCGGGCTGGACAGTTTGCTTGGCGATGATGCCTGACTGTGACGCGCGTTTTCAACCCGTGTCAGGGTCGCATATCCGGCTACAGCGCGGTGGTCAGCCGTTCCCAGGCATCCAGGGTGGTGCTATTGGTGGTTGTCGCCCATCGTTGCGCAACCAGTGTCAGGCTGATCCCGCCCAGCCGATCCGTGAGGTCATGCAGTTCGCCGCGGTCCAGGGCGGGTTGGGCGAGTGCCTGTGGAACCCACGCGATGCCAAGCCCGGATTGCGACAATTGCATCGCCGCAGTTGTCAGGCCGGTTTCGGTGACGACACGAATGACGCACTGGGCGTGAAGCGGCGGCAAAATATGCCGGGTGATCGCGGAGCCCAAGAACACATCCGACGGGTAACCAATGATGCGCAGCGCGCCGTTTTCATATTGGGCCATCAGAGCACTGGACTCGTCCGCGCCACAGACAGGGATGAGGGTGTCCGCGCCGATGACCGCTTCGGTCAGGAAGGTGGGCACGTCGGCCACCGGTTCTGACTTGATCCGGTACGTGAGCGAGATCGCGACCTGCCGTCGGATCAAAAGAGTCTCGCATTCATGCTGATCGGCGGATCGCAGGCGGATATGCGTGCTGCTCGGATCGGCCACCGTGTTGATGATCCGCGTGCCCATCGAGGTGGTGATCGCGTGCTGACTGGCGATCACCATCTGGCGAAGGCCGGTGCTGTGTTCCTGACGCATGTCCGACAACAGCTGGCGCTGCTCGGTGGCCAGTTTGCGCAGCGCTCCTTCGCGGTCGCGCAGCAGCGGGGACGGGCCGCTGGGTTTCACGCTTCGATCGATGATCTCGATTCCCAGCACGTCTTCCAGAACTTTGATGCGACGGGAAAATGCGGGCTGTGTTATATTGCGCAGGCGGGCGGCATCAGCGACGCCGCCCGTGTCGAGAAGCGCAACAAGGTCATCGATCCAGTCTATTCGCATTTTTGGCCTCTTTATGCGTAACCTGCATAATGTCGCCGGTAATTCTATTTGACGAGTCGTATTCCATGCAGAAGTGTCGCACCAATCAGTTTGAAAGGATCCCAGATGCATTTCTCCCGTTTCCCCCGAGTTCACCTCGCACATCTGCCCACCGCGTTGGAGCCGATGGACCGTCTGTCAAAAGAGCTTGGAGGGCCACGCATCTGGATCAAGCGCGATGATTGCACGGGCATGTCCACAGGTGGGAACAAGACCCGAAAGCTGGAATTCCTGATGGCGGAGGCGCAAGAACAGGGGGCGGATCTGGTCATCACCCAAGGCGCGACGCAATCCAATCATGCCCGGCAAACGGCGGCCTGCGCGGCAAGATTGGGCATTGATTGCCATATCCTGCTGGAAGACCGGACCGGTTCAAACGATCCCAATTACAACGAAAACGGCAATGTCTTCCTCGATTTCCTGCATGGTGCGACGGCGGAAAAGCGCCCTGGGTCCGGACTCGACATGAATGCCGAAATGGAAGCGGTGGCAGAGAAGTTCCGCGCCGAGGGGCGGACTGTCTACACCATTCCGGGTGGCGGGTCCAACCCGACCGGTGCCTTGGGGTATGCCAACGCGGCAATGGAATTGGTGACACAGGCAAACGCCATGGATCTTCGGATCGACCGCATCGTGCACGCCACTGGCAGCGCCGGGACCCAGGCGGGCCTTATCGTCGGTCTCAAGGCCATCAATGCGAATATCCCGCTTCTGGGCATTGGGGTGCGGGCGCCCAAGCCGAAACAGGAAGAGAATGTCTTCAACCTGGCCGTGAAGACGGCCGAGAAGCTGGGATGCCCCGGCGTCGTGGCGCGTGCGGATGTCGAGGCGAACACCGATTACGTCGGTGATGGCTATGGCATCCCCACCAAGGACGGGCTGGCCGCGATCGAAATGTTTGCCCGGCTTGAAGGGATTCTGCTCGACCCGGTCTATTCCGGTAAAGGGGCTGCCGGATTGGTAGACCTGGTGCGCAAAGGGACCTTCACAGGCGATGAGAACATCGTTTTCCTTCACACCGGCGGTGGTGTTGCGCTCTTTGGGTATACGGCAGCGTTCGAATACGACGCGCCCAAGATGGCGGCGGAGTAAGGCGCGATGCAGCCGTTCACCGGCAGCTTCACGCAGCAGGAACCCGTTCCCGAGGATGCGATCGAGGCGGCTGTCGATGTGATGCGCAGTGGACGGCTGCACCGATACAACACCGTGCAAGGCGAACTTGGTCCGGTGGCCGAACTTGAGAAGGCCTATGCCGCCTATCAAGGCTCTGAATATTGCCTTGCCTGCACCTCGGGCGGGTACGCGATGGCCACCGCCTTGCGCGCGCTGGGTGTCGGCGTTGGCGACACGGTTCTGACCAACGGCTTTACGCTGGCACCCGTGCCCGGCGCGATTGCCGCCGTCGGGGCCGAGGCGCTGCTGGTCGAGATTACCAGAAATCTGGTTCTCGATCTGGACGATCTGGAAGCCAAGATCAAAGCGACCGATCCGAAGTGCCTGCTCTTGTCGAACATGCGCGGGCACCTGTGCGACATGGAGGCGCTCATGGCGCTTCTGGACCGCAATGGCGTGCCGCTGATCGAGGATTGCGCACACACGATGGGTGCGGCTTGGAACGGGCGGAAATCGGGCAGTTTCGGCGTTGCGGGCTGTTTCTCGACCCAGACTTACAAACACATGAACAGTGGTGAAGGCGGGCTGATCACCTCGGACGATCCGGTCTTCATGGCCCGCGCGATCATGCTGTCGGGGTCCTATATGCTGTATGACCGCCATGGCGCGGCGCCATCGCCCGAAGTTTTCGAGGATATAAGGCTGGACACACCGAATATGTCGGGTCGGATGGACAACCTGAGGGCCTCGCTCCTTTTGCCACAATTGCAAGCATTAGAGACGAATATCGACCGCTGGAACGCGCGGCATGACCTCGTGGCGGATCGGTTGCGGCGCGTGGACGGCATAGACGTGCCGGATCGCCCGGAACAGGAAAGCTATGTCGGATCGTCATTCCAGTTCCTCATGCCGGAGGCCAATGCCGACAGGATGCAGCAGGTGGTGAAGCAGGCCAAGGCGCTGGGCGTCGAACTCAAGTGGTTTGGCGCGAACATTCCGGTTGGCTTCACGTCGAACCATCAAAGCTGGCGGTACGTCGAAGCCCAAGACCTGCCCAATACGGATGCAATCCTTGCCGGTTTGCTGGATATGCGTATCCCCTTGACATTCAGTCTTGAAGATTGCGCCAATGTCGCGGACATCATTGCACATGTGGTGGAACAGGCCCTGCAAAAAGGAGCAGCCTGATGCGTAAAATCGGCGTGCTGGGTGGCATGGGTCCCGAAGCGACGATCTATTTCATGCAACAGGTCGTGGCAGCCGTGGCCGCGCAGGATGATTCAGATCATGTCCCGCTTCTGGTGGACAACAACACGCAGGTACCGTCGCGCATTGCCGCGATCCTTGAAGGGCACAGCGCGGATCCCGGTCCGGTGCTGTCGCAGATGGCGAAGGGATTGGTGTCAATCGGCGCCGAGGCATTGGTCATGCCCTGCAACACCGCGCATTATTATGCTGATCAGGTCGCGGCCGCGACCAACGCACCGTTTTTGAACATGGTCGATCTTGCCTGCGCCGAGGCCGCGTCCCTCGCGCCGGGCGGAAAGGTCGGGCTTTTGGGGTCTCCGGCGCTTCAACAGGTTGCTGTGTTCGAGGCCGCCTTGGCCAAAGAGGGTCTGTCGCCGGTATATACACGCGACCCGGAGCGGGCCCTGGCCACGATCCGCGCCATCAAATCGGAGGGGCCGTCGGCGCGTTCGGCCTGGACGCTGACTGACATCTGCGAAGGACTGGCGGCGGATGGTGCGGATGTCATATGCGTCTGCTGCACCGAATTTTCGCTTTTGGCGACAGATATTGTTGTCAAAATACCAATATATGATGCGCTTCAAGTGCTGGTGAACAGAACAGTAGAATATTCGCAGTCGGGTGTGTCCTCATCCGGCGTGAACACTTGGGGCGCTGCGAAACGGGCAACGTCCTGACAGATCAATCAACAGGGAAGGGACGACCACATGCAATCAACCAAAACAAGAACGTTGACGACTTCGGCCATTATCGGTGTTGCGGCGGCCGGTGCGGCGCAGGCTGCCGATATCGTGATCGGCGTGCCAAACTGGGCCTCGGTGAACGCGACCGCGCATGTCCTCGAAGTGGTGATCGAAGACAATCTTGGTCTTGATGTCGAATTGCAGAACGGCACCAATCCGATCGTATTCGAAGCGATGGACAAGGGGTCCATGCATGTGCACCCCGAAGTCTGGATGCCCAACCAGCAGAATCTGCACGACACCTATGTCAAGGACAACGGGACCGTTGTGATGAACGAGAACCCGGTGCAGGCGGAGCAGGGCATGTGCGTGCCAAGCTATATCGCCGAGGAATACGACATCACCCATATCGACGATCTGAGCGATCCGGACAAGATCGGGATCTTCGACACGGATGGCAACGGCACGCCTGAAGTCTGGGTCGGCGCGCCGGGCTGGGCGTCGACTGTTGTCGAAAAGGTCCGGGCCAAGTCCTATGGCTATGACCAGATGTTCGAGCTGACAGAGTACGAAGAGACCATCGCCTATGCGAACCTCGCCAATGCGACAACGGCAAATGAGCCGTGGCTCGGTTTCTGCTACAGCCCGCATTACATCTTTGTGACGCAAGATCTCTACGTTCTTGAAGAACCGGCGCATGATCCCGACACGTGGGAAATCGTGCAGCCGACAGATGATCCCGACTGGTTGGAAAAATCCAAGGCCTCGACCGCGTGGAATGGCGCCACGTTGCACTTGCACTATGCCAAGGAAATCGAAGACGCCTATCCCGAGGTCGCATCGCTGTTCGAGAACTATCAGATGACCGGTGACGACCTGGGCGCAATGGGCAAAGCCTTGGCCGTCGATGGCGAGGAAGCGGCCGATTTTGCCAGCCAGTGGGTGTCCGAGAACCAGGACACCGTGATCAACTGGCTGACCAACTGAGCCTCTTGCGGCTGGGCCACTGCCAAGCGTGGTGGCCTGATCTTCACATGTCCGGCGTGTCCGCGCTGGCCGGAGATGCGCGCTCCGAGGGAGAGGCCAATGAACGATCCGGTAGTAAAACTCGAAAACGTCTGGAAGATCTTCGGTGACCGCAGCAGCGAGGCCATGCAGGCGGTGCTGGACGATGGGCTGACCAAGCCTGAGGTTCTTGAGAAATACAAGTGTGTCGTCGGTGTTCAGGGTGCGAGCTTTGAAGTGGCTCGCGGCGAGATTTTTTGCATCATGGGCCTGTCCGGGTCCGGCAAATCCACGCTTGTGCGGCATGTGAACCGCCTGATCGAACCGACTGCGGGCAAGATCGAAATCCTTGGCCAGGATGTCTCGTCGCTTTCGGATCGTGATTTGCGCCGCATTCGCGCGCAACAGATCGGCATGGTGTTCCAGCACATGGCGCTGTTGCCGCACAGGTCGGTGCGGGACAACGTTGCCTATCCGCTGGAAATCCGCAAAATGCCGAAATCCAAGCGCTGGGCGATTTCCGATCACGTGCTTGGGCTGGTTGACCTGACGGGATACGAAGACCGGCTGCCCCGCGAATTGTCAGGCGGGATGCAGCAGCGGGTCGGTATCGCGCGGGCGCTTGCCTCGGACCCGGAAATTCTTTTGATGGACGAGCCGTTTTCCGCCCTCGATCCGCTGATCCGGCTGCAATTGCAGGACCAGTTCAAGGCGCTTGTGGCGCAGCTCAGGAAGACGACGCTATTCATCACGCACGATCTGGATGAAGCGATCCGCATCGGTCATCGCATCGCGATCATGAAGGACGGTGTCATCGTGCAGATCGGCACACCCGAAGACATCGTGATGAACCCGGCGGACGAATATGTGCGTGACTTCGTCCAGGGCATTTCCAAGCTCAAGCTGGTGAAAGCCCATTCCATCATCGAGTCCATGGACAGTTACCCCGGCTCCCTGGACGGTGCGCCGCGTGCCGATGAAAGCGCCGATCTCGATGCGCTGATCGATCTTGCGGTGGGCACCGATCTGCCGGTCGTCATCACCCAGGACGGGGCCGATATCGGCATCGTCAGCAAGCCGCGCCTGCTGCGGGGACTCCAGGGAGGCAAAGATGAGCGACGCAACCAGTGACATGCAGGTCACGGCCGCTTCGGATGTCGAGGTCGATCGCGCCGCGCTGGACAAATCGATCAAGGATTTCGCCGGGCCAAACGGCGATTATTATGTCCGGGTCTTTCATAAGATCCACGATGCCACCGGCGCTTTTCCCTGGACATTCAACATTGCTGCCGCGCTTCTGGGCCCGATATGGGCCGCGTCGCGTGCGATCTGGGGCATGTTCTGGGCGTTTCTGATCCTTGAGATCATCGCCTGGGTGCAGATCGGCCGCGGGCTCTGGGGCGATCTTGGGGCCGATTTTCTGGACCGTGCCGCGCAACAGCGCGAAAGGATGCAGGAGCGCTTGGATCAGGCGGCCGCGGCGGCCGATGAAGAGACACGCCAAAGGTTCGAAACGCTTGCGGGCAACATGCAGCGCGCCATCGAACAAAACATCGAACGCGCCGAGGCGGCGCAGGCCGAGGCTGCGGGTATCCTGATCACCGGTGTGATCCTTCTGGTGGCGTTCAAGCTGATGCAGGGTGTCTATGCCAACATCCTCTATGAAAAGCAGTATTCGCACTGGCGGATCGATCCGGACCATGTAGAAAGCGGGCGCTACACTCCCAACCTCGTGCTGGGCTGTGGTCTGACAGCGGCGATTGCGCCGCTCATCATCTACAAGTTCACGGTCAGCAATTCGCTTTCGCTGTTGAACGAGTTCCCTGAACGGCGCGTATCGGAGATCTTCCTGGGCGAAGGTGGTGGCACCTTGTTCGGGGCAGTGGCCTCATGGATGGAGGACAGGATCGACGCTGCGGCAACCGCCGGCAGTGACGTGTTCGACGGGATTGTGAGCGGTGTCCGCACCGTGCTGGACGGCCTGACGCTGGCCTTGAACGGTTCGCCCTGGCCCGTGGTGATGCTGGTTGTCGCGGTGACGGCGTACCGTGCCGCAGGTCCACGCGTCGCCATCTTTACCGTGGCGGCGATGGCCTATACCGCGCTGCTGGGCTACTGGGCGCTCGCGATGGAGACGGTCGCGCTCGTGGGTTCGGCGGTGCTGCTTTGCGTGATCATCGGCATCCCGCTTGGCATCTGGTTCGGCAAATCGAACCGCGCCTATCGCATGGCCGAACCGGTGCTGGACCTGATGCAAACCTTGCCCGCCTTCGTTTACCTCATCCCGATCATCGCATTTTTCGGAACTGGCAATCCGCCGGGCATCCTCGCCACGATCATCTTCGGAATGCCTCCGGTGATCCGGCTGACAGCACTTGGCATGCGGGGTGTGCCCGAGAGCATCAAGGAAGCGGCGGTCGCCTTTGGTGCATCCAAGTGGCAATTGCTCAAGGATGTGGAGCTGCCCTTGGCACTGCCCTCGATCATGACAGGTGTGAACCAGACGATCCTGATGTGCCTGTCCATGGTTGTGATCATCTCGCTTATCGGCGGCGGTGGCCTGGGTCAGGAAATCCTGGAAGCGTTGCAATTCGCGGCCAAAGGGCCGGGTCTTTTGGGTGGCTTCGCCATCCTGTTCCTGGCCATGGTCATGGACCGCATCGTGCAGGGTGCATTCAAGAGAGCCGATCAAACGTAAAGACATCCCGGCGTGTGTCGCGTGCGCGGCGGGTGGCTATTTCGGGATTGTCGTGCGGGGTCAGACGGACATGCCCGCAAGCAGGTCTTGTCGATCAAGCTGTGCCTTCGGGCCGCTGATCTTTACCGCGCCGCGTTCGAGAATGTAAAAACGATCACCGAGATCGTATGCGAAGCTGAAATACTGTTCGACCAGAATGATCGCCATATCGGCCTGTTCGCGCAATAGCGCAATGACACGACCGATCTGCTGGATGATATTGGGCTGGATTCCCTCTGTCGGCTCGTCCAGCAGGAGGAGCCTTGGCTTGGTGATCAGCGCGCGCGCGATGGCGAGCTGTTGTTGCTGCCCCCCCGACAGGTCGCCGCCACGCCGGTTGAGGAACTCCTTGAGGATCGGAAACAGGCCGAAGATGTGGTCGGGGATGAAATGCTCGGACCTTGGCAGGCAGGCGAAGGCGGTTTCCATGTTTTCCCTGACGGTCAGCAGCGGAAAGATATCCCGTCCCTGCGGCACGTATCCGACCCCTTTTTGTGCCATTGCATGAGCAGAGGCCGATTTGATGGCTTCACCGTTCATTGTCATCGCGCCGGCCGAAAACGCGTGCGTTCCGGAGATAGCTTTGAGCAAGGACGTTTTGCCAACGCCATTTGTGCCCATCACGCAGGTGATCTCGCCTTTGGCGGCGGTCATGTCGATACCGTTCAGGATTTGGCTGCCGCCGTAATGCAGGGTCAAGCCTTCGGTTTTCAGAACATTATCGCCCAAGATACACCTCGATCACCTGTTCGTTGTTGGTCACATGGTCGAGTGACCCCTCGGCCAGAACCGACCCTTCGTGCAAAACCGTCACTTTGCAGTTCAAGCGGCGTACAAATTCCATGTCATGTTCCACGACGACCACCGCTCGGGTCTTTGCCGCCTCGCGCAGAATATCGGTCGTGTGCTCACGTTCTGCAGGTGTCATGCCGGCGGCGGGTTCATCGACAAGCAAAAGGCGGGGTTCCTGCGCCAGCAGCATTCCGATTTCCAGCCATTGCTTTTGCCCATGGCTCAGTTCGCCCGACTTTCGGTGCAAGGCTGCGGAAAGGCCGATTTCTCCTGCCAGTTCGGCAACCTTGTCGTCGTCTTCCTGCGACGGTTTGAAGAACAGGACCGAGAACGGCGACCGGCTCTTGCGCAGGGCCATCATCAGGTTGGCGAACACGCTTTGGTCTTCGAACACGGTGGGCCGCTGAAATTTCCGCCCCACCCCGATTTGCGCGATCCGGCTTTCCGACATGCCAAGCAGACTATCACCACGGTCCCCATAGACGATGCGGCCCTCGTCGGGTTTGGTCTTGCCGGTGACGATATCCATGAACGTGGTCTTGCCCGCTCCGTTCGGCCCGATCACCGCGCGCAGTTCGGCGTCGGCAATCTGGAAAGACAGGTTGTTGATTGCCTTGAACCCGTCAAACGAAACCGAAACGCCGGACACTTCGAGCAATGTGCTCATTTCTCGGCCTCCTGTTCGCGCAGCGCGCCCTGGTCAGGGCCAAGATCTGCACCATGACGATCCAGGGAATGCCGATCGACCAAGAGATCAACGAGACCGCCGATGCCTTTTGGCGCGAAGAGAGTGACACACACAAAGGACAGACCCAGAAGGACGGTCCACCAATCAACCCAGTTGATGGTGTAAAACCCAAGTCCGATGTCGGGCGCCTGTCCCCCGGTGAACCAGGTGGACAGCAACGAGACAAAGGCCGCGCCGATCACCGCACCATAAAGGCGCCCGCGCCCGCCGATGGCGACCCAGACCGCCAGGTAGATCGAAGCGATTGGTGCCACCTCGGCCGGGTTGATGATCCCGGCCTGCGGATAATACAGCGCGCCCGCAATGCCGGCAATGACGGCGGTCAGGGTAAAGACCGCCAGTTTGAATGCTTCGACCGGGTAGCCAAGGAAGCGCACGCGCGCCTCGTCGTCGCGGATGGCGCGGATCACCGATCCGAACTTGCCGGACACGACCCAGGCGCAAAGCAGATACCCAAGACCAAGGGCGACAGCCGAGGCCCAGAAGAACCAGAGCGACACGATATCCTGTGATATGTCCGATTGACCGGGCAGGTTTTGCAGACCCGAAAGACCGTTGTTGCCACGCAACCCGCTATCGTTCTGGAAAAGGTGCAATGACAGCGCCAGCGTCATCGCCTGGGTCAGGATCGACAGGTAGACACCGGTGACACGGCTGCGGAACGCGAGCCATCCGAAAACCAGCGCCAGAAGTCCGGGCACCAGTACCACCGCCGCAAGTTGCAGCGGCAGGGAATGGGCAAAGGCCCAGATCGGCGGGAATTCCGCTGCGCCGACAACGCCAAAGATTTGGCTGGCAATCCCGTCCGATACCTCTTGCGGCGTCGGGGGTAGGGGCGCTGCGGCAAGGCTTTCCAGTACGATAATCTCTGTCCGCGCATACATCAGCCACATGCCAATGGCGTAACCGCCAAGTCCGAAGAAGGCCATGTGACCCAGGCTCAGGATACCGCAATATCCCCAGACGAGATCCATCGCCAGGGCCACGAGGCAAAGGCAGAGAGTCTTGCCCAACGTCTTGACAAAACTGGTCGAGATCACGCCGATGCCAAAGCCTTCGGAAAGGATCGTCACGCCGACGGTGAATAGCGCGAGGATGGCCAGAAAGATCATCACCGACGGGAAACGAAGGGCGATGGGCTGGCGGCGGGGAAAGGCTGCGTCAGTCATGTATCATGCCTCCGCTGCACGGCCCTTGAGGGCGATGATGCCCCGGGGCCGGAACTGGATAAACAGGATGACGAAGAGGATCATGTATGTCTGCGCCGCCAATGTATTGGACGGGTTGAGCCATTCGATCCCCTTTTGCAGTGTCCCGACCATCGTGGCCCCCAGAAGCGTGCCCCAGATATTGCCAACGCCGCCGACCACCACGGTCATGAAGGACTGCACGATGTAGTCGCTCCCCATTTCCGAGGTGACCTTGGCATAAAGCCCGATCGCGACCCCGGCGATCCCGGCAATGCCCGATCCGAACCCGAAGGTCAGCATGTTGATCTTGTCGGGGTTGATGCCCATCGAGGCCGCCATGCGGGGGTTCTGCGTGACAGCGCGCACTTCAAGGCCGAGCCGTGTGCGGTTCATCACGAACAGGATCAGCGCAAGGAACAACAAGGCAAGGCCGAAAATCGCGATCCGGATATAGCTGATCGAGACGATGTCGTTGATCACCCATGACCCGTCCAGCCAGCCCGGGGCGGTGAGAGGCCGGGCCTGCGTGCCGAAGATGTTCTTGGCGATTTGTTGCAGCGCGATCGAAATGCCGAAAGTGGCCAGCAATGTCTCCAAAGGGCGGTGATAGAGCCAGCGGATCACCAGTCGTTCCATCGCAACACCCGCGCCGAAGGTAACCGCAAAGGCCAGCGGGATCGCAACCATGATCGACAGCGTGTAATCGGGAATGAAAAGCTGCACGACATAGCCGGTATAGGCCCCCATCATGATGAACTCGCCATGCGCCATGTTGATGACACCCATCACGCCAAAGGTGATGGCAAGCCCGATGGCCGCTAGGAAGTAGATGGAAGCAAGCGACAGGGCATCCAGTCCAAGGTCGAAGGCCCGGTTTACCGCGACCTTGTTCTCGATCGCGCCAAGAGCCAGTTGCGCAGCGGCGACAACTTCGGGCGGGGCGCCGATGTAACGCTCGTAGAAGACGTGGTTGGCAAGCCGCTCTTCAACTTCGGCCGCTGTCGCGACGGCGTCGACGGTTCCCTGCTCCGCGAGGGCGGCATAGGCCAGGTCGCGGGCGGATTGGCTGTCCAATGTGGCGACCCGAATGCCGGCGACCTGACCGTCCTCGATGTTCTCGATCAAAGCAGTGCGTTGATTGTCCCGGCTGATGCGGGGTTTGGCGAGGCCGTCATCGACCAGCAGCGCATATGCGTCATGGCGGCTGAGCGCCTCCGACCCCGGCACCAGGGTCCGGCCGATATCAGGTGCGTCCGGCAGGGCCGCGGCAGCCTCAAGACGGACCGCCACCAGAGGGTTCAGGGCCGCGCGGACATCAACGCCCAGATCGCCGGCAAAGCTCTTGATGGCCTCGATCCGGGCCGCGTCGGTTTCACCGAACCTGATGGTAAGCAGACGTTCAAGCCGCATCTTGCGCTGCAACAGCGCTTCGTCACTTTCGGTCGGGATACTGTCGCGCAAGGCTGCCAAATGGCTTTTCTCGGCCCCGCGTTCGATTGCGTTCAAAGCGGCGACACGGGTGTCGCGGTCCGGATCACTGAGCTGGAACTGCACCAACGCGGTGCCGATCATGCTGCGAATCCCGGAGTTTGGTTTCAGCTGATCAAAGTCATCATCGGGCACGATGCCAATCTCGGATCCGTTGGCAAAATCGAAAATGCGCAGCGTGTCACGGTCAATCTCTTCTGCATATACGAACAGGCCGCTGTCTTCGTTGAACCACATGTCCTTGGTCTGCCAGCGTTCCAGAACGTCCTGCGCGGCTGGCAGGCCGGAATTGGCAAGCGTATCAATCGCTGGCCCGATCGTCCGGCGCGAGCTTTCCAGAAGAATGTCGCGATGGGACTGCAATACCTGCTGTATGGGCGCGTCAGCCTGTTGAGCAGGAACCGGAAGCGAGACCGTCAGACAAGCGAGGAAAATGGCGACAAAGCGCAGCATGAAGATATCCGGGACAGTTGGAGCGTGACACACCCGATGCAGAAGGGGGAGGTGCGTGGTTTCCCACGCACCGCTCGGGTCAGTAGTTCGATTCGATCTGAACGCAGCTCTCGGTTTCGGTGTTGTACATGCCGCACCCAAGCTCTTGCCAATCAGACTTCAGGACTGCGGATTCCGGCAGGAAATCCGTCCAGGCATCGCCCGGAACTTCTTCGGTCTGGCTGATGATGTCGAACTGCCCATCCTCGGTAATCTCACCGATCAGAACCGGCTTGGCGAGGTGATGGTTCGGCAGCATGACAGCCGTTCCGCCTGTCAGGTTCGGAAACTCCTGGCCGTACATCGCGCTGCGGACCGCATCGACATCCGTGGTACCCGCATCTTCGACGGCATTCACCCACATGTTGAAGCCGATGTAATGGGCTTCCATCGGGTCATTGGTCACACGCTCTTCGCCCATGCGCTCTTTCCAGGCGTCGACCCAGTCTTCATTGGTTTCCGTGTCTGCCGATTGGAAGTAATTCCACGCAGCAAGGTGGCCGACGAGGTTGGAGGTATCGAAGCCCGAAAGCTCTTCCTCCCCCACCGAGAAGGCGACGACGGGGATGTCGGCCGAATCGATGCCCGAGGCGGCAAGTTCCTTGTAGAAGCCGACATTGGCATCGCCGTTGATGGTCGAGATGACGCCGACCTTCTTGCCGTCAGCGCCCAGCGCAACAACGTCGGACACGATTTTTGACCAGTCGGAATGGCCAAACGGCGTGTAATTCACAAAGATATCCTCGTCCGGAATGCCTTTGTCCTGAAGGTAGGATTCGAGGATGTTGTTCGTCGTGCGCGGATAGACGTAATCTGTGCCCAACAGCGCGAATTTCTCGACGCCCAGCTCTTCGAGAAAGTAATCGGTGGCCGGGATCGCCTGCTGGTTCGGCGCCGCCCCGGTGTAGAACACGTTCCTGGAGCTTTCCTCACCTTCGTACTGAACCGGGTAGAACATCAGGCCGTTCAGTTCTTCCAGAACCGGCAGCGCGGATTTGCGGCTGACCGATGTCCAGGCGCCGAAGATCACATCAACGTCCTGAACCGTCAGCAATTCACGGGCCTTTTCCGCAAAAAGGGGCCAGTCGGATGCAGGGTCGACGACAACCGCTTCGATGTCACAGCCCAGAAGACCGCCGTCTTCATTCTGCTGTTCGACCAGCATCTCCATCGTGTCCTTCAGGGTGGTTTCCGAAATCGCCATCGTGCCGGAAAGCGAATGCAGCACACCCACCTTGATCGGGCAATCTGCCTCCTGGGTAAGTGCGGGCAGGGTCGAGGCAACAAGCGCGGCAGCCGCCGTGGTGCTGAGAAATTTCATCGACATTTTGCAAACGTCCTCTATTCATTTCGCGCAGTGGAGCGGCCAACTGCAGCGTCGGACGCAACAGGCCACCTGCGCAATTCAATTGCTGTGTGCGCTTGGATTTGGCTGCAAAGGGCCGTCCGCATCGCACGCTATTTGCTGACGGGTCTCATCAGCCGATGCCATCTAGGCCGCCGATTTTCGTGGCAGGAACATCCTGTGCCGTCATTCGGCAACACGGCGATGGAATTGCCCTAATTTTTGGCGATATGTGGCGATATGCTCGACTTCTGTGCGATATAGTTAGGGTCTAGGCCCCAGGCGGCCTGCGCGGTTTTTCAATGCTTGCAACAGCGCGTCCGGGGGTCGGGCCACCGGTGCAAACACCCCGGCCAAAACGACCGGTTGTCCGGGGCAAGGCGCCCTCGGCTATCCGAGCTCTTTCAGCCCCACCCGGACGGCGCGGTTCGGATTTTTCTCCAGTATGTGTGTTCCCAGCGATTTGGCGAGCTCTGTATGGCCCTTGTCCACCGCCCGTTTGAACAGTTCGCGCTGGTACCGCGGAAATTCACGGCGGGTGCGAAGCATGCGGTAATAGGCTTCCGAGGTCAGCGTGCCATTGAGCGCACCCAGGATGATCGGGGACAGGATACCCATCTGGTTCAGCGAACTGCCAAGCCGGTGACCCAACAGCGGCGCACGGAGGTGCTGCACGTTCGCACCATTGAACCGCGCGGCGTGTTGCGCGTCGAGCGGCTCATAGGGGTCATAAAGAATCGATATTCGGTTGGCGGCCTCGCTCACCTTGGCCGCATCGCCATATTTTCCGTCAAAGTCCCGGTCCCAGACCACCTTGTAGCGCGTCTCCCAAGGGACAACGGATTTGTCGACCGTGGACTGCGGAGAGATCGCCACCACGTCACAGCCCGGCGCAGCGGGCGAGAACGCGCAAGCCGCGTAGCCACCCATGGAGGCGCCATAGAATACCACGCGTTTGAACTGTTTGAAAAAGCCGCTGCTCTGCAGGTCGTCAAACTGTTCATAGACCCAAGGTTCACGATACCACGTCCAACCGCCGGCCAGAACGCCCAGCATGGACCATCCCTGTTCCTTGATGAAGCTGAACCCCCAGGGCCGTCGATCCTCGCGCTTTGTCATCGCGATGTCGAGGTTGTCGAATGTTACGACCAGCGTGTCGGGGTCGCGCGGTATATAGAGAGCGCTGTGCCCGTTGGTGCCGGGGCGATACCAGCCGTCCGTGCCCGCAAGGTGCAGCGCAATGTCCGCCCAATCCTGATCCGGGTCCGCGGCAGGCGGGTTTGGCGTCAGGCGGATGCGGGTGACGGTGATGCCATCGTCTTCTCGGGTCGATAGCGGCGTGTTTGTGCCAAAGGCCTTGAGGAAGGGGAACGCCCCCGATCCGCGCCGCACATCCATGAACACGCGCGTGTCGGAGTGCAGACAGCGCTCCATGAATGTCTTGAGGAATGGCACCTTCCAGCGATCGCCGAACCCTTGCAGATTGCAAAGCACATCCACCGGGCGCAGGTCCTTGTCCGACCGGATGACCTTGATCCGCTCTGGATCGACGTCGTTTTCAGTCAGGAAGGTGATATAGCCCTCCAGCCACGGTTGATCCTCATCCTTGAACTTGGCCCGGCGGTTCGTGTTCACCAAATGAATGTCGCAGTCGAACTTGTGATGCAGTGAAAGGACAAAGCCGCGCGATGTCCCGGCCAGATCAGCCACGCTGTTCACCTCTGTCAGGTCCAACTCGTCGACAAGCGCTGCGTCAAACGTCGTGCGGCCGCGGCTCTTTATCGGCGCGCGCGCGGGGGCAATGTCATGGCTCTGTACCAGCCGTTCGAGAAAAGAGTCTTTGGGCGGCAAGCCATTGTGGTTGGCGCCCAATTGGCGCTTGTTCGACGCCCAGAGATGCAGCGCGGTTGTCTGGTCGGTTACAAGCCCCTCGGCCAGCTCGGCCCGGCGCATGAACTTGTGCCGTTCGCGGAAGGTGATGGGATAAAACGCGTTGAGCGGTTGGACATGTTCCTCCAGCCCCAGTTCGTGAACGTAGTGCGTGACCATCATGGGTCCCCAGACACCCCAAGGCTGTTCCGTGATATGCAGGGGCTTGCCTTTGTCGGCCTTCCTGCGCATCTCGGCCTGTCGCTTCTTGGGCAAGAAGGGTGCAATGGAATACCGGTCGTCGGTAAACCTCAGCATCTGGCGCAATACCTCGCTGCTGGCGGGCAGACCCAGAACCGCGTTGTTCACCCGGTGTTCGCCGGGCAGTTCATAGCCGAAGACGTAATCGCTGTCGTAATCCATGGGACGATAGCAATACACATCGGTATCCACCCAGATCATGCCGGGGCATTGGTGGATCATGTGCAGGCGGAACCAGTCCGCGAACAGGGCATAGCTGTTTTTCTGTTCGTACTTGATGAAATCGTCTGTATCGATGATGTCGCGCCCGTCGCGCCGGATGACACCATCGGGCACGTTTGGGATATCCTCGTAACTGAACAGGGTGATCTTCTGCCCCTTGTCGACAAAGGACTTCAGGCACAGCTGTTCCAGCCAGCTGAGCGGCCCCCCGATCCAGAGCGTTCCGACCTCGCGTGTGCGTGGCATCTGCAAGTCCTCAATGGCGCGCGGCTTCTTCTTGGGCCGCGTCGATCAAGGTTAGACTACGAAATGAAATGACGTGTGGATAGGCTGCGTGACTTTTGCGTCAGTTTTTCCGCGATCCGTGGCGATGACGCCATGCCGCTTGCACGCTGTGGCGGCTGTGCGGTAATTCTTTTGGTGCAGAAGTAATGGCGGTCGAGCAGTGAACCGCCGACAAGAGGCAAAGATGAGCAAAGACACCTACACGGTAGTCTCGACCATGAAGAACGAGGGCCCGTACATCATCGATTGGGTCGCTCACTACAAAACCCTCGGGTTCGACCACATTCTTGTCTGCACCAATGACTGCACCGATCCGACAGTCGAAATACTGCTGCGGCTGCAGGAGATGGGACTGGTCACCCAGCACAACACCATCGTGCGCAAGGCGGGCATTCACCGCAGTGCCCTGCGGCAGGCAAGCCGTCGCTACGACATCGTCATGGATGCCAAATGGGTGTTTGTCTGTGATGTGGATGAGTATCTGAACATCCACATGGATGACGGCTCTGTTCAGGCCCTGGTGGACGGGTCGGGTGACAAGGCCGACGTTGTCTCGGTCCCTTGGCGCGTCTTCGGTCCGAACGGGGTTGAAAAATTTGCAGACAAACCCGTCAGCCAACAATTCAAGATGGGTGAGTTCGAGTGGGACGCGAAAGAACGTCCGCAGACGGGAAAGTTCGTTAAATCCATCTATACGAACCAGCATAAATTTCAGCGGATGGGCCTGCATGCGCCAGTGTCTCTTGACGCACATGTGAACGACACTTTGCGCGTTCTGCCAGGCGGCGCAGAGTACATTGTGAACGGTGAACGGACCGACAACCCGCCTCTCTTCACACACGCACAGGTAAACCATTACGCTTTGCGGTCGATGGATAGTTTTCTCGTCAAACGCGCACGCGGCCGGGCGAACCATTCGCACCATGTGCTTGGCCGGGAATACTGGGAGCGGTTCAACCTGAACGACGAAAAGGATACGTCGATTGACCGCTATAAAACCAGGGCGGGCAAACTGGCGCGGGAGTTGAAGTCCGATCCGGTCCTCAAGGACCTGCACGACCGCGCAGTGGATTGGCATAAACGCAAGGCCGCATCTTTGAAGATGGATCCAGACATGGACGCGTTGATTGATGGATTGAAACTTTCAATCTGAAAGCCGACCGCGCTGCGGTCTCAAAACTGGGAAAAATGACCTTTGCCACGCAAGCTGCTCACAGCAGCCTGTTGTCTCATGTATGCCAGAAAGATGTTTGCCCGGCTCATTCAGGCGGCTGGTTTGGTGAACGGCAGGTTTCGTCCGCTGACACAACACATCATGATGCACGTGGGCGCTTGCCTGATTTCCAGAATTCCACGAGGTTTATGACAATTATTTCAATTCAAGATAGCCGGTGCGCTGCCAAGACTTATTCTTCTCCATCTGAGATCGATTCCCACCGGTTTTCGTAGTCGGTTTGATACACGGCTTTTGGGGTTTTGCCTGAAACTCTTGGTTTTCGAACTGCGTAATCCAGTATAATACCACCGTCCGGAACGCGATCGGACAATCGTGGCCGTTTCCCAGTGATATTTGGGTTGGTCATTTTCACAACACGTTTTGCATACATTGGAAGAATTGGCTGCAATTGACAGCGTAAAACTTCATAGCCCATTGATCTTTCCCAGAACGCATATACCAACTCTGGATTTATTTGATAGAAAGAATGGTTAATCCAGTTATTACATGGCGAGTGACCTATAAGAACGCCATGAGGTTTCAGCATCTTGTCAATATTGCGATAGGCAGTTGAAATGTCGAAAATATGTTCACAGGTTCCACCATCATAAATCACGTCGAATTTTTCTTCGAGCTCTTCAGGGATGTCGCATGAGAGATCCTGGACAATTGAAGCGTTTTCAAACTCGCTAGCATCAATTGAATCTACTTTTGAGAAACCAATCTTTTCAAAGAATATTTCAGAATATTGGTCGCTGGGGTTGGCGAGCTCACTTTCCGATATGCCGTGAAGGTATTTTTCAAGAACATTTTCCAGAAGAGCAGCGGACCTTTTGCGCCTTTTGCCGATCCATCGCTGGCGACCCAGCATTGCTATCCTGCCGGAAAGTTCGTTTTCTTTCACGGTCTCGATCAAACGAGCTGCGAGGGTGTCAGGCAATGCCATATGTTGTTTTTCCTTTTGTAGCGGACCTTTGGCGCCATTTGCCGAAAGGCTACTCTATGTGCGGACGCTCTGGGTAGGGGCATTTTTGCTTTTGGCGATGCGATTTTCTGTGACTCATTTGCCAGCTTGCCCTGTGCTGGCATGACCGGCTGCGTGACATTTCCGACCCCAATCCTCAAGGTGTTCGAAGCAACCGGTCGTGTCCTTGGCGGCTGGAACAAAGGGCGGTGGGTTTGCGACATATATCTTCCAGGGTGAACGCAGGATAGAGACATGGCAAGCGTGACAGAGCGCAAGTTGACGGGACGAAGTTACGTAGCCAATGACGTGTTGGATGTCGTCGCGTCGCACGACGGTGAGACGCGAGTTGTCACGGTTTTCTTCGCAGGGCCGGTCGAACCAACGACTGTCAAGATTGGCGACCACCACGAAATCGTGTCACACAAGATCGTCGGTGGCGCGTCATGTTTGAGCGCTCTGGTCGCAAGCGACGGTGCCTTGACGGTTTCCGTGAACGAACGATCCATCGTGTTCGAGCCTGCGAAAGCCGAGACCCATCTCTTCGAGGGGAAAAACACGCTTGCATCCGTGCGAAATGGTGAAAGTGCCGAGACTGTTGCCGCGTGGTTGCGCTATCACATTGAAACGCAAGACGTGCAGGGCGCTGTCATCCTTGATCGCGCGAAACCGGGTGTGGACGTGGACTTCGTGCCCAATCTGCGCAGCGCGCTAGAAGAGGCTGCTCCGGACATCCCGGTCGTTGTTCTGACCAGTGATTTGCCCCTGGGGAAAGCGGACAGCCCGGCCGAAGCACATCCGTTTTCGGTGCCCGAGGCCCCCGGCAAAGACCGGATGGAAATTCCGCAAGCCTCGCCTTGGGATGCGCCGCTTGGGGCGATGTCCATCTACGAGGTTCTGCGCATGCGGTTTCTTCGTGAGGCCCGCGCTGTCGCGAACCTTGATGTGCACGACCTGCTTGCGGTCGGCGCGCCCAATATCTTCGACAGCGCCGTCGCAGCAGAGCGCGGCGTCATCGCCCTGATTGGGCGGCACTGCTACCCGTGGCGTGTGCGCAAAAACGAGCCGGCGCGTTTTGCTGACCATATCTGCGTGCAATTCGACGCCAAGGGCGGTCGCGCGCGATGGTGCATCGCACCTGCCAAGGCACCCGACGCAGCGGTCTGGCGCTTGGTCCGGATTGGCAACGCAGATCCTGACCGGACGCGCACACAGGTTTTCTATCGCTACATGGCGCTGCGGCATCCGACGAAGTCGATTTCGAAGATTGTGCCGAAAACGTCGCTGATCGAGCACCCACCTCTGCTGGAAATGGCACAAGAGTATTGGTCCCATAAACCCGTGCGGATGCCCGAGCTTGCGCCCGACAGCCTGCCAAGGGGAAAGGGGCGCCGGGCGATTGTCACCACGATGAAGAATGAAGGGCCGTTCATCCTCGAATGGCTGGCCTTTCACCGGGCGATCGGGTTCGACGATATTCTCGTCTATACCAATGATTGCACCGACGGGACTGACTCGATGCTCCAACTACTGGAGCGGAAGGGCTACGTGCAGCATCGGGAGAACCCGTTTCGCGAAACCGGTCTGAAACCTCAACATGGCGCCTTGCAGGCCTCCGAGACCGAACCCGTCATCCAGAATGCCGCGTGGGTGACCTGTATCGACGTGGACGAGTTCGTGAACATAAAGGTGGGGGATGGCACCCTTGATGCGCTGTTCGAGGCGGTGCCCGACGCCAACATGATCGCGATGACGTGGCGGCTGTTCGGGAATGGGGATGTGAGGGTCTACGAGGATCGCCCGATCACCGGACAGTTTCAGCGCTGCGCGCCCGAATTTGCCCGCAAGCCGCACCAGGCATGGGGATTCAAGACGCTGTTCCAGAATGTCGGGCTGTTCAAGAAACTTGGCGTGCACCGGCCCAAGGGGCTGAATCCGCAGCTTTGGGAAGAGATCAACTGGGTCAATGGATCGGGCAAGCCGCTGCCGCGCGAGATGTATCGCAACGGGTGGCGGTCCACGGCCGAGACCTATGGTTATGATCTGGTCCAGCTCAATCACTATGCGGTCCGGTCGGCGGAGAGTTTCCTGGTCAAGCGCGACCGGGGGCGGGTGAACCACGTGGATCGGGATCAAGGGCTGGCGTACTGGTTCCGGATGAACAACAATTTCGAGGAGGACCTGTCGATCCAGAAACGGCTTCCGATGATGCAGGCCGAGCTGGCGCGGATGATGGCGGATCCGGAAATCAGGGCGGCGCATGAGGCCGCGGTGGCGGCGCATCGGGCCAAGATCGACGCGCTGCGGGCGACGGAAAACTATGCCGCGTTCTACGCCGATCTGACCGGGCCGCGGCTGGAAAAGCTGTCCCGGCTGCACACCCATTTCGGAGCGAACGTTTTCCTGGCGGGGCCGGGGGTGGTGCCGGACGAGGTCGTCGAGAGGGACCCCGATGCGGAGTGGTTCTTTACCGTGGACGCGGTGGACGAGACCGCGCATTGAGAGCGTCCCATGGCTGGGACGGCTTTGGCCTGTATATATTTCAAGGGGTTATGGAGGCGGATTCACCGCGTGTTAAGGTTTGGACCCATGCGGCCCAGCACTTTGGGGCGGCAGATTTCGTATCCGGCGCAATCTAGCCACCCGGCCAATGATACGCGCCCGGCGACGTGATGGCAGCCAAGACAGCCATGATGCGACCCTGTTGGCGTATCGATGCGTGCAGTTGGGCACTCGACGCGGTTTTGGCGATTGCAAACCTGCGGGGTGCGGGTCGGGCGTGGTCGCCCGACCCTGTCTCATGTCAGCCGATGATCGCGTTGAGCGTGGCGGAGGGGCGCATCACCGACTCGGTTTTGGCCGGATCGGTGTGGTAATAGCCGCCCAGATCCACCTCCGTGCCCTGTGCCGTGGCAAGCTCTTTGGTGATGGCGTCTTCCTGGTCGGTCAGGGCTTTCGCGATGGGGGCGAAATGGGCTGCGATTTCGGTGTCCTCGGTTTGGGCGGCCAAGGCTTCGGCCCAGTAGCGGGCGAACCAGTAATGGCTGTCGCGGTTGTCCGGTTCTCCGACCTTGCGCGACGGTGAGCGGCTGTTGTCAAGGATGCCCTGTGTTGCGGCATCCACCGCCTTGCCCAGCACGCGCGCCTTTTCATTGTTCCGCGCATCCGCGAGGAATTGCAGGCTTTCGCCCAGCGCGCAGAATTCGCCCAGGCTGTCCCAGCGCAGGTGGTTCTGTTCCATGAGCTGTTGCACGTGCTTGGGGGCTGAGCCGCCCGCGCCGGTTTCGAACAACCCGCCGCCGTTCATCAGCTTGACGATGGACAGCATCTTGGCGCTGGTCGCCAGTTCGAGGATCGGGAACAGGTCCGTGAGGTAGTCGCGCAGCACGTTGCCGGTGATCGCGATGGAGGTTTTGCCCTCGCGGATCGTTTCCAGCGTGGCGCGGGTCGCCTCGCGCGGGGCCATGATCCTGAAGGTGTCGGTCAGGCCCTTGGCTTCGAGGATCGGTTTGACATAGGCGATCAGTTCCGCGTCATGCGCACGGGTTTCGTCGAGCCAGAAGATCGCTTCGCAGCCCTCGGCCTTCTGGCGGTCGATGGCGAGTTGGACCCAATCCTTGATCGGGGCCTTGCGGGTGGAGGCGGAGCGCCAGATGTCGCCCTGCTCGACCTCGTGGCTGTGCAACACGGTGCCGTCGGCCAGCACCATCTTGACGGTGCCCGCATGCGGGATTTCGAAGGTGGTGGGGTGGGACCCGTATTCCTCGGCCTTCTGGGCCATCAGGCCGATATTCTGCACCGTGCCGGCGGTGGCCGGATCGAGCTTTCCGGTTTCCTTGAAATAGTTGATCGTTTCGTCATAGACGGGGGCATAGCTGCTGTCGGGGATCACGCAGTTGGTGTCGTGTTCCTTGTTATCGGGGCCCCATCCCTTGCCGCCGGCCTTGATGAGCGCGGGCATGGAAGCGTCGATGATCACGTCCGAGGGCACGTGCAGGTTGCTGATGCCCTTGTCGCTGTCGACCATGTACATCGGCGGACGATCGGCCATGACGCGGTCGATTGCGGCGGTGATCTCGGGCTTGTCCTTGACCCGTTCGAGCAGATCGCCCAGCCCGGAATTGGGGGTGACGCCGGCCTTTTCGAGCGCGTCGCCGTATTGATCGAAAACCGGCTTGAGATAGCATTTGACCGCATGGCCGAAGATGATGGGGTCGGAGACCTTCATCATCGTGGCTTTCATGTGCAACGAGAAAAGCGTGCCCTCTTTGTGGGTCCTGGCGATTTCCTCTTCGAGGAACGCATCGAGTGCGCTGGCGGACATGAAGGTGGCATCGACCACGGTGCCGGCCGGGTAGCTGAGCCCGTCCTTGAGCACGGTTTCCGTGCCATCCCTGGCGGTGAGGACGATCCTGGCGTCGCTGTCCGAATCGAGGGTCGCGGAGGTTTCGTTCGAGTAGAAATCACCGGCAGACATGGACGCGACGCGGGTCTTGCTGTTCTTGCTCCAGTCGCCCATGCGGTGCGGGTTGCTCTGGGCATAGGCTTTGACCGGCTTGGCCGCGCGGCGGTCGGAATTGCCTTCGCGCAGGACCGGGTTCACGGCGGAGCCCTTGATCGTGTCGTACTTGGCGCGGATCGCTTTTTCGGCGTCGGTCTGCGGCGTCTCCACATAGTCGGGGAGCGCGTAGCCTTGGCTTTGAAGTTCCTTGATCGCCGCGACGAGCTGCGGCACCGAGGCCGAGATATTGGGCAGCTTGATCACGTTCGCTTCGGGCGTTTTGACCAATTTGCCCAGCTCTGCGAGATGGTCCGGCTGGCGTTGATCCTCGGTCAGGACTTCGGGGAAGGTGGCAAGGATGCGCCCGGCAAGAGAGATGTCCTTGCTGCCGACGCTGACGCCTGCGGCCTTGGCGAAGGTCTGGATGATCGGCAGGAAGGACGCCGAGGCCAGTTCCGGCGCTTCGTCGACCTTGGTATAGATGATATCGGGAGTCGTGTTGTCAGCCATGGGTCACACCTTTCGAAGTTTGCCCCTGCCTTAGGGCAAACCAAGCGAGTCGTAAACAGTGTACTGTGGTATACATTACCGCAACGGTTTGCAGGGCAACATGGGCAGGCCCTGCGCGTTGGCGCTTGCCAGCGGTTCATGCTAGGTGCGTTGGCGATTGGACGGGACAGCACAGGCGGGGCACTCTGATGACACGCGTTCTTGTGACGGGAACAGCCGGGTTTATCGGCTATCATCTGGTGCGGTTGTTGCTGGAGGATGGCGACATCGTGCATGGCTATGACGCGATCACCGATTACTATGATGTCACGCTCAAGGCGCGGCGCAACCAGATGCTGCTGCAATCCGCTGGCTATAGCTTTACCCATGACGCGCTGGAGACGCCGGGTGTGTTCGAGCGGGTCGCAGCCGAGTTTGCGCCGGATGTGATTGTGCATCTCGCCGGGCAGGCGGGGGTGCGGTATTCGCTGGAAAACCCGCGCGCCTATCTTGAAAGCAACATCGTCGGCACCTTCAACGTGATGGAAGCGGCGCGGCAGATAGAGGTCGGGCATCTGTTGATGGCCTCGACCTCGTCGGTATACGGCGCGAATGAGGACATGCCGTTCAAGGAAACCGACAAGGCCGACACCCAGCTTACCTTTTATGCCGCCACCAAGAAGGCCAATGAAAGCATGGCCCATTCCTATGCGCATCTGTGGCAGATCCCGACGACGATGTTTCGCTTCTTTACCGTTTACGGGCCTTGGGGCCGGCCGGATATGGCGCCCTACAAGTTTACCAAAGGCATTCTGAGCGGCACGCCCATCGACATTTACAATCACGGCGACATGTACCGCGATTTCACATATGTGGAGGATCTGGTTCGCGCGATCCGCTTGTTGATGGACGCGGTGCCGGGGGGGCCGGAGACAGCGGTGGAGGGAGACACGCTGACCGCGGCAGCGCCGTATCGGATCGTCAATATCGGCAATTCCGACAAGGTGCGCCTGATGGATTTCATCGAGGCGATCGAGGCCGCGACCGGGCTCAGCGCAAAGCGCAACTACATGGACATGCAAAAAGGTGACGTGTTCGCTACCTGGGCCGATGCCGGGTTGCTGCACCGGCTGACCGGATATGCCCCGCAGACCGATGTGCGCGACGGGATGAACCGGTTCGTGGCGTGGTACCGGGATTATTACGGCGTGTGACGCTGTATCCGGGCTGAACCGGGACCCCGGCCGGATTATCAAAGAAAGCCGAAGGGTGCTGCTTGGTCTTCCGGGTGGTGCGATGCGTGATTGCGGGTGATACTACAGGCAACGCAGTGTCGAGGACCGCATGATGACCAGATCCTATTACGCGCCCAAGGGCGGGCTTCCGGGGCAAGACCAGCTTTTGACGGATCGTGCCATGTTCACCGAGGCTTACGCGGTGATCCCCAAGGGAACGATGCGGGACATCACGACAAGCTTCCTGCCCTTCTGGGACAGAACACGTCTGTGGGTGATCGCGCGTCCGCTCTCCGGTTTTGCCGAGACGTTTTCGCATTACATCATGGAGGTCATGCCCGGCGGCGGGTCGGAGCGGCCCGAGACCGACCCCGGCGCGCAGGGTGTTCTGTTCGTGGTCGAGGGATCCCTGAGCGTGACCGTGGATGGCGAGGCACATGAGATGGGGCCGGGGGGATATGCCTACCTGCCGCCGCGATCTGGCTGGACGTTGCGCAATACGGGGTCCGAGCCTGTGCGCTTTCACTGGATTCGCAAGGCCTATCAAGCGGTCGAGGGGCTGTCCCAGCCCGAGGTGATCGTGGCGAACGAGGCTGATGTCGCGCCGGTGCCAATGCCGGAGACCGAGGGCAAATGGGCGACCACGCGCTTTGTCGATCCATCGGACCTGCGCCACGACATGCATGTGACCATCGTGACGCTGGAATCCGGTGCGGTTCTGCCGTTCATGGAGACCCATGTGATGGAACACGGTCTGTACGTCCTTGAAGGCAAGGGCGTCTACAGGCTGAACCAGGATTGGGTCGAGGTAGAGGCAGGTGATTACATGTGGCTGCGCGCCTTTTGCCCGCAAGCCTGCTATGCCGGTGGGCCGGGACCATTCCGTTACCTGCTTTACAAGGATGTGAACCGGCACATGCAGCTTGGCCTGGGCCGGCCCGGCTGACCGCGCAGGGGGCGGGCGGGAGCGCCAGGTTTTCAGGCAGGCAGGCCGTCCTGCGCGGTTGCATTCTTTCAGGCGGCACGGGTCGGTGAGGAAGGCACGCCTTTGCACCTTGCCAGTTTTAGAAATATATTTGTGCAATGTGAAAAATACAAACCATTGAATTATATTAATTTTTTGAAATTCCAGATTGTGAAAAATATTTTCGAAAAAATTGTAACGCAAACAAGCTGCGCGTAATCTGCCAATAATTGGAGGAGAAACGCCATGAGTTTCCAGAACCCCGTGTTCATACCCGGCCCGACCAACATCCCGGAGTCACTGCGTAAGGCATGTGACATGCCGACCATCGATCACCGGTCGCCGCTGTTCGGTCAGATCCTGCACCCCGCCCGCAAGGCGGTTCAGACGATCCTGAAAAGCACCAGCGCCGAGGTCTTCATCTTCCCGGCCTCGGGCACGGGCGGCTGGGAAACGGCGCTGACCAATACACTTTGCGCAGGGGACAGCGTGCTGGTGGCGCGCAACGGCATGTTCTCGCATCGCTGGATCGACATGTGCCAGCGCTTTGGCCTTGACGTGCAGATTGTCGATGTGCCCTGGGGGCAGGGCATTCCGGCGGACCGCTATGAAGAGATCCTGACTGCCGACACGGCACACAGGATCAAGGCGGTTCTGGCCACGCATAACGAAACGGCCACGGGCGTGAAATCCGACATCGCGGCCGTGCGTCGTGCCATGGACGCGGCGACCCACCCTGCTCTGCTCTTTGTCGACGGGGTGTCATCGATTGCCTCCATGGACTTTCGGTTCGATGACTGGGGTGTTGATGTCGCCGTGACCGGGTCGCAGAAAGGCTTCATGCTGCCTTCAGGGCTGGCGATTGTCGGCTTCAGCGACAAGGCAATGGCGGCAACCCAAACTGCCGGACTGCACCGCACCTTTTTTGACGTGCAGGACATGGTGAAAGGCTATGCCAACAACGCCTATCCCTACACGCCGCCAGTCGGCCTGATGAATGGCCTGAACGAAGCCTGCCGGATGTTGCAGGCCGAGGGGCTGGAAAACGTGTTTGCCCGCCACAGCCGGATCGCGTCGGGTGTCCGTGCGGCTGTCGATGCCTGGGGGCTGACGTTGTGCGCCGAAACGCCGGATCTCTATTCCGACACGGTGTCGGCGATCCGCACACCCGAAGGCGTCAACGCCACAGACATCGTCACCCATGCCGCCGAAACCTATGGCGTGGCCTTTGGTGTTGGTCTGGGCGAGGTTGCGGGCAAGGTGTTCCGGATTGGCCACCTGGGCAGCCTCACCGACGTGATGGCGCTGTCGGGGATCGCAACTGCCGAGATGTGCATGGTCGATCTTGGCCTGGACATCAAGCTGGGGTCAGGCGTTGCGGCGGCGCAGGAATTCTACCGCCACGGGTCGACGATCGAACAGAAGGTGGCGGCACAATGAAGGACTTGGGCATGATTATCCCCACCTACGAGGACATGCTGGTTGCGCATGAGCGGATCAAGCCGCATATCAACCGCACGCCCGTGATGCAGTCGGCCTATCTCAACGACCTCACCGGTGCGCAGATCTTCTTCAAATGCGAGAACTTCCAAGAGCCGGGGGCCTTCAAGGTACGTGGCGGCTCGAACGCCGTGTTCGGGCTGAGCGAGGAGTTGGCGGGCAAGGGTGTCTGCACCCATTCGTCCGGCAACCACGCCTTGTGCCTGTCCTATGCCGCCGGTCGCCGGGGCATCCCGTGCAACGTCGTCATGCCGCGCACGGCCCCCCAGGCCAAGAAGGACGCGGTGCGCCGCTATGGCGGGACGATCACCGAATCCGAGCCGTCGACCACGTCGCGCGAAGAGGTGTTCGCGAAAGTGCAGGCCGAGACCGGGGGAGAGTTCGTCCACCCCTACAACGATCCGCGCGTGATTGCCGGTCAGGGCACCTGTTCCAAGGAATTCATGGAACAGACCGACGGTCTGGACATGATGCTGGCACCGATCGGCGGCGGCGGCATGATCTCGGGCACTTGCCTGACGTTGTCGACATTGGCCCCCGAGGTGAAGATCATCGCGGCGGAACCCGAACAGGCGGATGACGCCTATCGCAGCTTCAAGGCGGGGCACATCATCGCTGATGACGCGCCGGAGACCATTGCAGACGGGCTCAAGGTGCCTCTCAAGGACCTGACCTGGCATTTCGTGTCGAACCACGTATCCGAGATCTACACCGCGTCGGAGCAAGAGATCATCGACGCTATGAAGATGACCTGGAAATACCTGCGCATCGTGATGGAGCCGTCCTGCGCCGTGCCGCTGGCGGTGATGCTCAAGAACAAGGACGCGTTCGCGGGCAAGCGCGTGGGCGTCATCGTGACTGGGGGCAACGTGGATCTGGACAAATTGCCGTGGATGACAGGTGCCTGAGATCACCCGGCCTACCGCAGACATCTTAGGGTGTGTGCTTGCACGCACCGCCCGCGCAACAGGAGAGACCCAATGAAAGACATGACCGTTTTCGACGATTACGAAGTGGGCTTCGACATCCCGGCCAAGCCGGGCATGGCCGAGGCGGATGTGCAGACACCGGCGCTGGTGCTCGATCTTGACGCGCTGGAGCGCAATATCAAGAAGATGGGCGATTATGCCAAGGCGCATGGCATGCGTCACCGCGTACACGGCAAGATGCACAAGTCGGTGGACGTGGCGCTTTTGCAGGTCGAGCGGGGCGGTGCCTGTGGTGTCTGCTGTCAGAAAGTGTCCGAGGCCGAGGTGTTCGCCCGTGGCGGTATCACCGATGTGCTGGTGTCGAACCAGGTGCGCGATCCCGCCAAGATCGACCGCCTGGCGCGGATGCCCAAGCTGGGCGCGCGGACGATCTGTTGTGTGGATGACCTGGCCAATGTGGCCGACCTGTCGGCTGCTGCCGTCAAGCATGGCACCCAGATCGAATGCCTGGTCGAAATCGACTGCGGCGCTGGGCGGTGCGGTGTGACGACAACGCCTGCGGTGGTCGAGCTTGCCAAGGCGATCGACGCGGCAGAGGGGCTCAAGTTCGCGGGCATCCAGGCCTATCAGGGCGCGATGCAGCACATGGACAGCTATGACGAGCGCAAGGCCAAGATCGCGGTTGCGGTGGCGCAGGTGAAAGATGCGGTCGATACGCTGAAGGCCGATGGCATCGCATGCGACATCGTCGGCGGTGGCGGTACGGGGTCGTATTATTTCGAGTCGAACTCGGGTGTCTATAACGAGCTTCAGTGCGGGTCCTACGCGTTCATGGATGCGGATTACGGGCGTATCCTTGACAAGGACGGCAAGCGCATCGACCAGGGTGAATGGGAAAACGCGCTGTTCATCCTGACCTCGGTGATGAGCCACGCGAAGGCGGACAAGGCCATCGTGGATGCCGGTCTCAAGGCGCAATCCGTGGACAGCGGCCTGCCGGTGATCTTTGGCCGGGACGACGTGGAATATGTCAAATGCTCGGACGAGCATGGCGTCGTTGCGGACCCGCAGGGGGTGCTCAAGGTCAATGACAAGCTCAAGCTGGTTCCCGGCCATTGCGACCCGACCTGCAACGTGCACGACTGGTATGTCGGTGTGCGCGATGGCGTGGTGGAAACCGTCTGGCCGGTGTCGGCCCGGGGGCGCGCATACTGATTTCGCCGCGCTGACGCGCGTCGACTGGCTGGGGGCTCTGCCCCCAGACCCCCGGGATATTTTTGAAACAAAGAAGCATTATGCGGCGCGTTACGGGGATGGCGCGCCGTTTTCGCGAGGGAGAGACCATGTATATTGTTCCGGAAGACCGGATTGCCGATCTGGTGTCGCGCGAGGCCGCGTTCGAGGCGGTCGAACAGGTATTTGCCGCGATGGCATCCGGCGATGCGTACAATTTTCCCGTGGTGCGCGAAGCGGTTGGCCACGAGGATGCGCTTTATGGCTTCAAGGGCGGGTTCGACCGCGCGGGCGGATCGCTGGGCCTGAAAGCCGGCGGCTACTGGCCGCACAACCTTGAGAAGCGCGGGTTGATCAACCACCAGTCGACGGTGTTCCTGTTCGATCCGGACACGGGCCGCGTGCATGCGATGGTGGGTGGTAACCTGTTGACCGCGCTGCGCACGGCGGCGGCCTCATCGGTGTCGATCAAGCACCTGGCGCGGCCGGATGCCAAGGTCATGGGCATGGTTGGTGCGGGCCATCAGGCGACGTTCCAGCTGCGTGCAGCATTGGAGCAGCGGTCCTTCGAGAAGGTGATCGGCTGGAATTACCACCCCGAGATGCTGCCCAATATCGAGACGGTCGCGAATGAGGCCGGTGTGCCCTTCGAGGCGGTGGACCTGCCGGGGTTGAGGCAAGCAGATGTGATCATCTCGATCACCTCGGCTTTCGCGCCGTCGCTGATGGCGGATCATGTCAGCCCGGGCACGCATCTGGCCTGCATGGGCACCGATACCAAGGGCAAGCAGGAGGTCGAGGCGGCGCTTCTGGCGCGGGCCAGTGTCTTCACCGACGAGGTGGCGCAGTCGGTCTCCATCGGCGAGGCGCAGCACGCGGTGGCGACCGGGCTGATCGCGGAGTCGGATGTGACCGAGATCGGGGCGGTGATAAACGAGGCGCACCCCGGTCGCCTGTCGGACAGCGATATCACGCTGTTCGATGGCACCGGCGTGGGGCTGCAGGACCTGGCCGTTGCGTCGAAGGTTGTTGGATTGGCGATTGAGCGTGGCGTCGCGATCGAGGTGGATTTCTGAATTTGACCCCCCGCCGGTTCCTCCATCTTAGGCGGCCGTCCGGACTGCGCCGGGCGAATTACGGAACGTGTTCCCGGTCTGTGTGTTGACACGCTACATGAAACCAAAAGGAGGATATCATGTCGGTCGCACGTGTAACTGAAATTTCAGCGACATCGCCCAACAGTTTTGACGACGCCACCAAGCTGGGGATCGAGCGCGCATCGAAGACCTTGCGCGGGCTCAAGAGTGCTTGGATCAAGGATCAGAACGTGATGATCGAAAACGGCAAGGTCACCGAATTCAAGGTGAACCTCTCCGTGACCTTTGTTCTGGATGATTGACCCTGTCCCGCACGCGACATGAACACGAAAAAAGGCCCCCGGACCGGATGGTGCGGGGGCCTTTTGTCGGAGCGGCCGTTTGATCGGTCGTGCCGATCCCGGCCGGACTGTGGACGCGGATTCCAGGGGTTATTCAGCGCGCGACTGAAGTTGTGTGTAATCGAAGCTCTCGATCGTATCGATCTCGGACTGATCATATGGCATCTGGTAGCGCGGCCCCATGCGCGGCGATCCACGGCCGTATTGATAGGGATAGGCGTAATAGCCGCTGCGTCCGTAGCTGGCCGCGTCCGAAACAACGGCAGAGATCCTGCCATCCTGCACGATGAGATCCGCGACATAGCCGTATTGCACCCCATCCGAGAGATAGGCGTAATCCCCGATCAGATCGGTGGCCTTGAAGACGCTTTCACCGGCTACAAGATCGTCATCGACGACATTGGTATCAGACGCGTCGCTCTCGGCGACCATGGCATCGCCTTCCGTGGCGCCGAAGATATCGAAATCGTCGACCTCCTCTTCCGTCACCGGGACCTGTGCCTGCGAGAGATCGTCCCCGACCGAGACGTCGTCCCATGGAACAAAGACATGCGTGTCGCCGATATCCCAGAACCCCCCGACCTGCGCGACAATGCCAAGCACCTCGCCGTTATTGCGGAAGATCACGTTTTCGACGTCGCCGATAACCTCGTCTCCGGGGCCCGTGACATCGGTCACGTTGAACATGTTCTCAACGCTCCAGCCGTCTTCATAGAGGGGGGCGTAGGTCCAGGTCGCCAGGACCTGAACGGAATCGCCGTCGGAGTCCTGGTTTTCGCTGTCCTGTGCAAAAGCTGGGATGGCGGCCACGAGGGTGATCGCGGTGGCCGTGCGGGCTGCGGTCGTGAAATAGGTCATGTTGGTCTCCTTTGCCGTTCGTGATTCAATCTCACTCACGGCGGAGAAACGCCGCCGGACCTGTTTCGTTCCGGCACCACGGGTCCCGCGCAAGCTGGGCGGGGTCCACGAACAAGACCCCCGGCGCGGGGCGCCGGGGGTCTTTCGGGTGGATTTCCCCTGACCGGATCAGACGTTGGCGGCGGACGCGTCTGTCTTGCCTTTCAGGCCCGTGCCATGGCCGGCCATGCCGCCCGAGACTTCCTCTGTGGATTCTCCGGCAAGCTCTTGTGGCAGGACGAGGTTCAGCACGATGGCGATCAGGGCGGCGGGCAGGATGCCGCTGGTGGCGAGCACCCGGAGCGTCTGCGGCAGGTATTGCAGCGCGTTCGGTTCAAGCTGAAGCCCAAGACCCAGCGACAGGGAGATCGCGAAGATCACCATGTTGCGGCGGTTCCAGTTCACATCGGACAGCATCGAGATGCCAGCCGCGACGACCATGCCGAACATGACGATCACGCCGCCGCCCAGCACTTCGATGGGGACCGACGAGATCACCGCGCCGACCTTGGGCACAAGCCCGCAGAGGATCAGGAAGACGGCACCGATGGTGACGACACCCCGGCTCATCACACCGGTCATGGCGATCAGGCCGACATTCTGGCTGAACGACGTGTTCGGCAAGGCCCCGAAGAGGCCCGACACGGCTGTTCCGATCCCGTCTGCATAGGTCGCGCCCTGGATTTCCGTGTCGGTCGCCTCGCGTCCCGCGCCGCCCTTGGTGATGCCGCTGACGTCACCCACGGTTTCGACGGCCGAGACGAAGGACATCAGGCAAAAGCCGATGACCGCGGCCACGGTGAATTCGAGTCCGAAATGCAGCGGGTTGGGCAGGGCAAAGGGAGCGGCGGTGGCGACGTTGCCGAGGCTGACCTCTCCCATGAGGAAGGCGGCCGCGTAGCCGACGAGCAGGCCGATCAGGACAGCAGAGACCGAGAGCATGCCTTTGGTGAAGAACTTGAGGCCAAGCGTGACAAGGATCACGATCCCCGCCATCGTCCAATTGCGCAGCGAGCCGTATTCCGGTTGATCCATCGCTGGAACACCGCCTGCCGCGTACTGGATGCCCACCTGGACCAGCGCGAGGCCGATCATCGTGACCACGAGCCCAGTCACCAGAGGCGGCAGGGCAAAGCGCAGTTTGCCGATGAAAAGGCCGAGCACCGCGTGGAAGAGACCACCGGCGACAATGCCGCCCATCAGCACCGCTATGGCGTCAACGCCCTTGCCCGCCACCAGCGGGATCATGATGGGGATGAAGGCAAAGCTGGTGCCCTGCACGATGGGCAGGCGTGAACCGACGGGACCGATGCCGATGGTCTGGATCAAGGTGGCGATGCCGGCAAAGAACATCGACATCTGGATCATGTAGATCATCTGCGGGAAATCGGCGCTGTCCGAGCCGAACCCGAAGCCCGCAGCACCGCAGACGATGATGGCCGGGGTGACATTGGAGACGAACATGGCCAGCACATGCTGGATGCCCAGTGGGACCGCCTTGACAAGCGGGGGTGTGTAATTCGGATCGCGGAGCTGCTCCGGCGTGCCGATGGATGCGTCTGACATGGTTCTCTCTCCCTCGTAACCAGTGGTTTTGCCGGGGCCCCTCCTCAAAGGCGTCCGGTTCGTTATCTGCCGTCGATCACCTCGCAGGGTGTGTCGAGCCAGTGTTCCTGCAGGTTGTCGCCCGCGCCAATGCGGTCGATCACGGCGAACAGGCCGGTCCCGGACAGGGGCGTCAGAACGCCGTGCCAGGTGTTGCGGTGGATGTTGATCGCCTGTCCCGCCTGGGTCAGGAAGGCGCGGGGCGTGCCGGGTCGGCCGCCGTCATCCGGCGCGACGATCACCAGGAAGGGATCGTGGCTCATCGGGACAAAGGCCTGGCTGCCCAGCGGGTGCCGTTCCATCATGTCCAGCCTGTAGGGCAGGCTGCGCAATTCGGCCTTGAACAGGCTGATCCCGGCGTGACCTTCGGCGAAATCGAGCGTTGCGCGGTCGTGATAGCGGCCGCACAGCCCTTGATTGATCAGCTTGTCCGGGTCGCCTGCGCAATCCAGCAGATCGCCGAAGGGGGCGAAGGCGTCGGCGGTCAGCGGGTCTGTGGTGATCTGCATCGTCATGCGCCCAGCTTTTCGATCAGGCGCAACTCGGCAATGCGTTCGACCTGTCGGCAGGCCTCGGCGAATTCGGTGTCGCGATCATTTTGAATACGGCGGTGAAAGGCGTCGAGGATCGTTGCCCTGGTGTTGTCCTTGACCGCGATGATGAAGGGAAAGCCGTGGCGCGCGACATAATCGGCGTTGAGCTTTTGAAAGGTCGCGCGTTCTTCGTCGGTCAGCATGTCGAGCCCGGCGCCCGCCTGTTCGGATGTGGAATCGGCTGTCAGCCGACCGGCAGAGGCAAGCTTTCCGGCGAGATCCGGGTGAGCGTTCAGCACGCCGAGCCGGTCTTCGTCAGACGCACTGCGGAACGCACGACAGAGCAGGCTGTGCACCCCGCGGGCCGTGTCGTGGGTCGGGCCGGTTTCGAAATCGCAGGCGCGGTCGGCAATCCAGGGCGAATGTTCGAAGATGTCGCCAAAGGCCGCCACGAAGTCCTCGCGCGTCATGTCAGAGGGGCGTTGCCCGGTCGGCGCGGGATGCTCGTTGGCCCAGTGCCGCGCGATCTGCTGGCGGGTGGCGAACCAGACGTCGGCATGGCCTGCCATGTAGTCGAGCGCGCGCTTCAAGGCGGCAGCGCGGCCGGGGCGTCCCATGATGCGGCAATGCAACCCGATCGACAGCATCTTGGGCGCCCCTTGGGCACCTTCGGCATAGAGGGTGTCGAAGCTGTCTTTCAGGTAGCTTTCGAACTGGTCGCCAGTAGTGAACCCCGCCTGGATGCCGAAGCGCATGTCGTTGCAATCCATGGTGTAGGGCATGATGAGCTGGTGCGTGTCGTCAAAGCGCGACCAATAGGGCAGGTCGTCGGCATAGCTGTCGGCGACGTAGTCGAACCCGCCGTGTTCCGCCACCAGCCTTAAGGTGTTGTTCGAACAGCGACCCGTGTACCAGCCCTTGGGTGGCGCGCCCACGACCTCGGTGTGCAGGCGGATCGCCTCGATGATCTGGGCGCGTTCCTCGTCCTCGGGCATGTCCTTGTGTTCGACCCACTTGAGGCCGTGCGAGGCGATTTCCCAGCCGGCGTCCTTCATCGCGGCCACCTGTTCGGGGGCGCGGGCCAGCGCGGTTGCGACGCCGTAGATCGTGATGGGCAGGTCCTGCATCATCCGGTGCAGACGCCAGAACCCGGCGCGGCTGCCGTATTCGTAGATCGATTCCATGTTCCAGTGCCGCATCCCCGGCCAGGGCTGCGCACCGGTGATTTCGGACAGGAACGCCTCGGAGGCGGCATCGCCATGCAGGATGTTGTTCTCGCCGCCCTCTTCGTAGTTGAGAACGATCTGAACGGCGATTTTCGCACCGCCCGGCCAATTGGCCTTGGGGGGAGTTGCGCCGTATCCTGTCATATCGCGGGGGTAGCGTTGCACGTGTGAATCCTCCTGAGTGGTCGTCGTTGTATTCCGAATAATACATTCCGTTTTTCAAGAAATCCCGAAAGGTGTCTCAAACGCGTTCCATTTGCGGTTTGGCCCGGTCTGGCTGCATAAAGAGGCATCGCATTACGAGGAGCGCGCAATGTCCGGTTATTTGACGACCCATGTTCTCGATACGGCGAAGGGATGCCCGGCAGCAGGTCTCAGGATTACGCTGTCCCGCGTGACGCAAGCGGGCACCGCGCAGATCGCCGAGACCGTGACCAACGCGGACGGTCGCACCGACAGTCCGATCCTGCCCGCGGATGCGTTTCAAATTGGGACTTATGAACTGGTGTTCTTCGCGGGCGATTACCTGCGTGCCATGGGGCAGGCGGCGGACGAACCGCTGTTTCTTGACGAGGTGCCGATCCGCTTTGGCATGTCTGACGCAGAGGCGCATTACCACGTGCCACTGCTGCTGTCGCCGTTTGGGTATTCGACCTATCGGGGCAGCTAGGCGCGCGTTTCCGTCAACGGAACCCGTCAGGCGCGGTGGCGCATCTGCGCGCGGCCTCAGGCGTTCTTGATCACGTTGCCGATCTGCCCGATCACGAAATCCATGAACAGCCGGGTCTTGGGATCCTGTTTGCGCCGATGCGTGAACAGGCACGCCATCTGTACCGGCATCGGTGGCGTGGTCGTGGCCACAGGGATCAGCCGGCCCGTGCGCAGGTGGTCGGCCACTTCGAACTTTGGTTTGAGCACGATGCCATGCCCGGCAAGCGCCCAATCGGTGAGCACATCGCCATCATCGGATTCGAAGCGCCCGCGCACCTTGAAGCGTTTCGGACCGTCACGGGTTTGCAGGCGCCACTGGAATTCGGTTGCGCCGGGAAAACGCAGGTTCAGGCATTCGTGGTTCTGTGTAATCAGGTCCGCGCCGGACGCGGGCATGCCATTGGCCGCGATATAGTCCGGGGCCGCGCAGAGCAGCCGATCGACATCGGCAATCTTGCGGATCCGCAAGGTGCTGTCCTCGGGCTCCCCCAGAAAGAAGGCCAGATCCAGCCCTTCTGTGGTCAGGTCAACCTTGCGATCCGTCAGGCGCAACCGGACGGACACCTCGGGGTATTGGTCCAGAAAGGCAGACACCTGCGGTGCGATCAGCCGGCGGCCCACGCCCAGGGGGGCGGCCACGTAGATCGATCCGCGCGGGTTGTCGGTAATATCGACGACCTGCGCTTCGGCCACGTCCACCGCTTCCAGAACCTCGACCGCACCGGTATAGAACAGTCGCCCCTGTTCGGTGGGCGTCAGGTTGCGGGTGGTGCGCTGGAACAGGCGGACCGACAGGTGGTCCTCAAGCTGCGCAATACGTGTCGATGTGACGGCGGGTGAAATGCGCAAATCCCGACCGGCGGCGGACATGCTGCCCAATTCGTAGACACGAACAAAGGTTCTGATGTTGTCGAGATAGGACATTCTTCGCAGTTTTTTGATACAGCTTGGAGTTTGATTGGAATAGCAGAAGAATGCACCTGCCGCTAGTCTGGTGCAAACCCCCAAAGCCGGAGCCTTAGCCATGTATGATTTCGCCGTTCTGTGGGACTGGATCGCCTTCGCGGTGCGCTGGTTGCATGTCATCACCGCGATGGCGTGGATCGGGGCGTCGTTCTTTTTCATCGCGCTTGATCTGGGTCTGAAAAAGGTCGCCCATGCGCCGGCGGGTGTCTCTGGTGAGGAATGGCAGGTCCATGGCGGCGGGTTTTACCATATCCAGAAATACATGGTCGCACCCGAACACATGCCCGAACATCTGATCTGGCATAAATGGCAGAGCTATATCACCTGGGTGTCAGGTGCGGCGCTCTTGATGATCGTCTACTGGGTGGGCGGAGAGCTGTACCTGCTCGATCCGACCAAGGCCGAACTGGCGCTGTGGCAGGGGATCGCGATTTCGGCCTTGTCGCTGACCATTGGCTGGCTGCTCTATGACGCCCTGTGCAAATCTTCGCTTGGGGATCAACCGACGGTGCTGATGCTGATCCTGTTCGGCATTCTCGTGGTGATGGCCTGGGGCTATGACCAGGTGTTCACCGGGCGTGCGGCGCTGCTGCACCTGGGGGCATTCACAGCGACGATCATGACGGCCAACGTGTTCTTCATCATCATGCCGAACCAGCGGATTGTCGTGGATGACCTCAAGAACGGGCGCACGCCGGACCCGAAATACGGCAAGATCGCGAAGCTGCGGTCAACGCATAACAACTACCTGACGCTGCCGGTGATCTTCCTGATGCTGTCGAACCATTACCCGCTGGCCTTTGGCACGGAGTTCGCGTGGCTGATCGCCTCATTGGTCTTCCTGATGGGGGTGACGATCCGGCATTATTTCAACTCCATGCACGCGGGCAAGGGCCAGCCGAACTGGACCTGGGCGGCGACCGCGGTGATCTTTGTTTCGATCGCCTGGCTGTCGACGCTGGGTGGAACAGAGACCTATGACGAGGCAGCGGAGCGCCCGTTGACCGATTTCGAGATGCGCTTTGCCTCGGCCGAGGGGTTCGACGACGCCTATAACGCGGTGCAGGGAAATTGTTCGATGTGCCATGCCCGCGAGCCTTTGTGGGACGGCATCCGCTGGGCCCCCAAGGGCGTGTACCTTGAGACCGAAAGCGACGTGGCGCAGCATGCGGAAGAGATTTACCTGCAGGCGGGACGGTCCCACGCGATGCCGCCGCCGAACGCGATCCAGATGGATGCGGACGCGCGGGCGCAGATCGTGGCGTGGTATCAGGCGGTGGAGTGAGGGCGGGAGACTTTTCGAAAAGTCTCCCGCAATTCTTCGAAGAATTGCGCGCCCTTAGAAGACGGATTCGAATAGGGCGCGGGTATTGGCTTCGGTCATGGTGACCGGGTTGCCGCCTGTGGACGGGTCGTTGAGCGCGTCGCGCACCAGCACGTCGAGATCCGGGTCCGTGACGCCCAGATCGGTCAGCGTTTTCGGGATCGCGAAACTGTCGTTGAACTGATCGACAAAGGCGCAGAACCCGTCGAAGCCGCCGTCGATACCCAGATACCCCGCCGCGCGGTCGAAGCGGTCGCGGATGGCGTCTGCATTGAACTTGAGCACGGCGGGCATGCAGACCGCATTCGTTGTTCCATGATGCGTTTGGTGATGCGCGCCGATGGGGTGCGACAGCGCATGGATCGCACCCAGCCCCTTTTGGAAGGCGGTGGCCCCCATGGCGGCGGCGCTCATCATGTTGGCGCGCGCGTCGATATGTGACCCGTCCTTATAGGCAAGGGGCAGGTTTTCCACGACCAGCTTCATGCCTTCCAGCGCCATGCCCTGGCTCATCGGATGGTAATGCGGGCTGGAATAGGCCTCGACGCAATGGGCAAAGGCATCAAGCCCGGTGCCTGCGGTGATGAATTTGGGCATGCCCACGGTCAGTTCGGGGTCGCAGATCACCACGGCGGGGAGCATCTTGGGGTGGAAGATGATCTTTTTCTCGTGGGTTTCCGAATTTGTGATGACGCTGGCGCGGCCCACTTCGGAGCCGGTGCCCGCAGTTGTGGGCACGGCGACGATGGGGTGAATGCCGGCGGGATCCGCGCGGGTCCACCAGTCGCCGATGTCTTCGAAATCCCACAGCGGGCGGGACTGGCCGGCCATGAAGGCCAGCGTCTTGGCAAGGTCCAGACCCGACCCGCCGCCAAAGGCCACGACGCCGTCGAACCCGCCTTCGCGGTAGACGCGCAGACCCTCTTCGACGTTTTTCTCGTTCGGGTTGGGATCGACATCCGAAAACATCGCACGGCCCAGCCCGGCCTGTTCGATCAGGTTCAGGGTCTTGGTGGTGATCTCCATGTCCGCGAGACCCCGGTCGGTGACCAGAAGCGGCTTGGTGATCCCGGCGGCGAGGCAGGCCTCGGCGATTTCCGAGATGCGGCCTGCGCCAAAGCGGATGGCGGTGGGGTAGGACCAGTTTCCGGTGAGGCTCATGTCGTCACGCTTTCTTGAGATGGTAGGATTTGGGGCGTGTCAGAGCCTGATACGCCAGTTTCGACAGACCCTGCCCGCGACCTGTGTCCTTGCACCCGGTCCAGCAGAGCGCGGGGTCGAGGTAGTCGCAGCGGTTCATGAAGACGGTGCCGGTCTCGATCCGGTCCGCGATGGCTTCGACGGCATCGGCGTCCTTGGAAAAGATCGCGGCGGTCAGGCCGAATTGGCTGTCATTCATAAGCTTGACCGCCTCCTCGTCGTCCTTGACCGGCATGATGCCGATCACCGGGCCGAAGCTTTCGTCGCGCATGACGCGCATCTTGTGGGTGACATTGGTCAGGACTTGCGGGGTGAGATACGCGCCGCCATCGTCGGCAGGCATGGTGTCGATATGGGCCGTGGCGCCATCGGCCAGCGCCTCGTCTATCTGAGCGCGAACCTCGCGGGCAAAGCGCACGTTGGCCATCGGGCCCATCATCGTGTCGGGGTCCAGAGGGTTGCCCAGTTTCTGCGCGTTGACCCAGGCGACCGCCTTTTCGACAAACGCGTCATATAGGCTCTCGTGCACGTAGATGCGTTCGATTCCGCAGCAGCATTGCCCGGCGTTGAACATCGCGCCATCCATCAGCCCATCGACTGCCGCGTCGACATCGGCATCGGCACGGACATAGCCGGGGTCCTTGCCGCCAAGTTCGGTCGAGACCGGCGTGAAGGTGCCCGCCGCTGCGCGTTCCATCGCCTGACCGCCACCGACCGATCCGGTGAAGTTCACGAAATCGACCGCGCGGTCGGTGATCAGGGCAGAGGTGGTATCGTGGTCGAGCACGAGGTTCTGGAACACGTCTTCCGGCACGCCTGCGGCATGAAACGCCTCGGCCAGATGGTCGCCGACGGCGAGCGTCTGGGCGGCGTGCTTCAGGATCACGCTGTTGCCGGCGATCAGGGCCGGGGCGACGGTGTTGATGGCGGTCATATAGGGGTAGTTCCAGGGCGCGATCACCAGAACGGTGCCCCAGGGAACCCGCTTGATGACGCGGTGGGCGGTGGCGCTGTCCTCGATTTCCATCGGGGCGAGGCCCTCTTCGGCCACGTCCGCCATGTAGGTCAGGCGTTCGTCGAAGCCGCCATATTCGCCGCCGTAGCGGATCGGGCGGCCCATCTGGTGCGCCAGTTCGGTCGCCATGCGGTCGGTTTGCGTGCCAATGATCTCGCCGGCCTTGCGGACCAGCGCGATGCGTTCGGCCACCGGGCGCGCGGCCCAGTCGGCCTGGGCGTCGCGGGCGCGTTTCGCGGCGGCAAAGGCGGCGTCGCGGGGCAGTACATCGCGTGTGAGATAAACCGATCCGTCGATCGGGGAGATCAGGTCTTGGGTCTTGGTCATGGTTCAGGCTCTTTCAAATCCGCGCTGGAGTTCCCAGTCGGTGACAGCGGCGTCGAACGCTTCCTGTTCGACTTCGGCGGCGCGGGTGTAGTGGTCGATCACGTCGTCGCCCATGGCGGCGCGCAGCATTGTGGAGTTGCGCAGGACATCCGTGGCCTTGAGCAAAGTGTTCGGAATCTCGGGGATGTCGGTCATGCCGTAGACATCGCCGGACACCGGATCGGCCAGCGACAGTCTCTCCTCCATGCCGGCAATCCCTGCCGCGAGCTGCGCCGCGCAGGCAAGATACGGGTTGATATCGGAGCCCGGGATGCGACATTCGATCCGCACGCCTTTGGTCCCGTCACCGACAAGCCGGTAGCCCGCAGTCCGGTTGTCAACTGACCAGGCGATCTTGGTGGGGGCGAATGTGCCTGGCAGGAAGCGTTTGTAGCTGTTGACGTAGGGTGCAAGGAAAATGGTCATGTCGGGGGCATATTTGATCAGGCCCGCGACATAGCTTTTCATCGTGTCGGACATGGTGAGCGTGTCACCCGCGTCATGGAAAACGTTGGTGTCGCCCTTGAACAGCGACTGGTGCACATGCGCGGCGCTGCCCACCTTGTCGGCGCGCCACTTTGGCATGAAGGTCGCGGCGTGGCCCTGCATCTGGGCGATTTCCTTGACCGCGTGTTTGGCGATGGTGTGGTTGTCGGCGCAGGCCAATGCGTCGGCGTAACGGATATTCAGCTCTTCCTGGCCGGTCTCGGCCTCGCCCTTGGAGTTTTCGACAGGCACGCCGGCGGCCACCAGGTGATTGCGGATCGGACGCATGACGTGTTCTTCACGGGTGGTCTGGAGGATGTTGTAATCCTCGTTATACCCGCTGATCGGGGTCAGGGTGCGAAACCCGGATTTGCGGATGTCATCGAAGCTGTGTTCGAACAGGAAGAATTCCAGCTCGGTGGCCATCATCGGGGTCAGGCCCATCTCGGACAGGCGGTCCACCTGTTTCTTGAGCATCTGGCGCGGCGAATGGGGAACCGGGCTGTGGGTGTGGTGGTCAAGCACATCACACAGGACCATGACGGTGCCTTCAAGCCACGGAACATTGCGCAGCGTGCCAAGGTCGGGCTGGATGACGTAATCGCCGTACCCCGCTGCCCAACTGGTGGATTTGTAGCCAGCCGGCGTGTCCATTTCGAGATCGGTGGCGAGCAGGTAATTGCAGCAATGGGTCTCTTTCCAGGCGCTTTCGAGGAAGTTCGAGACATGGAAACGCTTGCCCATGAGGCGCCCCTGCATGTCGACCATGCACACCAGAACGGTGTCGATCTCGCCGGTCTCGGCTTTGGCTTGCAACTCGTCTAGGGTCATCGGGGCCTCCGGGGATGGTCGGTGCGCACCGCGTCTGCGGTGCGGTGTGTCTGTGCGGTCGGCGCCCCCCGGCCGGTGCCGGGGAACGCCATGATGTGTTTACTCGAACGTGTACGGGGCACCCGCCTGATTGATGACACCGTTATATTCGCGGAAGATGTCGATGACTTTTTGGTGCACTTCACCTTCTTCCGCAATCTCGTTCCAGAACTCCTTGGCGGCGTTCTCGACCTCGGCCCATTCGCTTGCGGGGACCTGGCGCAGCGCCAGCTTTTCACCGTTTGCGCGCAGCGCCGCTTCGCCGCCCCAGTACCATTGGTTGCGATAGGTATGGCCTGCCTCGGTGGCGGCCATGACGACGGATTTGAGGTGATCGGGCAGGTCGGCCCAGCGTTGCTGGTTGACGAACCAAGATCCGATCCACGCCCCCGAGATATTGTTGGTCAGGAAGTAGTCGGTCACGTCCGCCCAGCCGACAGTGTAATCTTCTGTGATGCCGGACCAGGCCATGCCGTCAAGCTCGCCTGTCTGCACCGCAACCTCGGCATCCTCGTAGGGGATGCTGACCGGGACAACGCCGAATTGCGACAGGAAGCGCCCCGCAGTCGGGAAAGTGTAGAGCCGCAGGCCGTCGAGATCGGCGACCGAGGTGATTTCCTTGGTGGTATTGAAGTTGCACGGGTCCTGGCCCGCGGCCGACAGCCACTTCACACCGACCTTGGCATATTCCTCGTCCCAGATCTCGGCCAGGCCGTACTGGTTGAAGAGCACCGGCACGTCGAGGATATGCTTGGTCGCAAACGGGAAATAGCCGCCGAATTGGCGCAGCGGGGTGGGGGATGCCATGGAGTCGTCATCCGAATGCACGCCATCGATGGTGCCGCGCTGGAGCGCCTGGAACAGCTCTCCCGTGGGGACGATCTGGTCGGCGTAGAACAATTCGACCTGAAGCTCGCCGTTGGAGTTGTTGTTGATGTAGTCGATCACCGGCTTGGTCACATGCTCGCCCAAAGCAGCCCCTGCGTAGGTCTGGAAGCGCCATGTGATTGCGTCCTGCGCCTTGACGACAGCGGGAGCGGCGAGGCTGCCGACACCGGCGATGCCAGCGGTTTTCAGAAACTTGCGTCTTGTGGTCATGTCATTTCCTCTCGGTTGGGTTGATGCGCCCCGTTTGCGGGGTCTCTTGGTTAATTTCCGTATACGTATCCCGGGAGCCACAGGGCGATTTCCGGGAAGATCATGATCGTCGCAAGGGCGACCACCATCACTGCCACGAAGGGAAGGATGGATGTATAGATGTCGCGCAGGGTTATCTCGGGCGGGGCCATCGCGCGCATCAGGAACAGGTTATAGCCGAAGGGCGGAGTCATATAGGCGATCTGCGTGGTGATGGTATAAAGGATGCCGTACCAGATCAGGTCAAAGCCGAGCGCTCCCACCAGCGGCACGTAGAGCGGGGCCACGATCACCAGCATTGCGGTGTCGTCAAGGAAGGTGCCCATGATGATGAAGCTGAGCTGCATCAGGATCAGGATCATCCAGGGGTTCAGGCCAAGCTGTTCGGTGAACAGGCTTTCGATCGCCTTGACCGCGCCCAGCCCATCGAACACCGCGCCGAAGGCCAGTGCGGCCAGGATGATCCACATGAACATGCAGGAGATGCCAAGGGTCTGACGGACCGAGTTTTCGAACACTTGGCGTGTCATGCGTCCCTTGAGGACAGCCGCCATGAAGGCGGCGATGGCGCCGATGGCCGAGCTTTCGACGAGCGAGGTCCAACCGTTCACGAAAGGCACCATCATGATGAAGAAGATCGCAAGCGGCAGGATACCGGCGCGCAGCAAGCGCAGCTTTTCGGCGCGGGGAATGTCGCGCTCGGCGGCAGGCAGGACCGGGCCAAGCGCCGGGTTCAGTTTGCAGCGGACGGTGATATAGATGATGAACATCGCTGCCATGAACAGGCCGGGGATCACCCCGGCCAGCCAGAGCTGGCCGACGGGCTGCCGGGCGATCATCGCATAGAGCACCAGCACCACCGAGGGTGGCACGAGGATGCCCAGGGATGATCCGGCCTGGATCACCCCGGTGACCATGCGTTTGTCGTATCCTCGCCGCAAGAGTTCTGGCAGGGCGATGGTGGCCCCGATGGCCATGCCCGCGACGCTGAGCCCGTTCATGGCAGAGATCAGGACCATCAGGCCGATGGTGCCTACGGCCAGCCCCCCCGACAGCCCGCCCATCCAGACGTGGAACATGCGGTAAAGGTCGTCGGCGATGCGGCTTTCGGACAAGACATAGCCCATGAAGATGAACATCGGCAAAGTCAGCAGCGGATACCATTTCATCAGCTTCATCGCCGCCGAGAAGCCAAGGTCGTATCCGCCCCGGTCCCCCCAGAGCAGAAAGGCCGCCATCACGGCCACAAACCCGATGGCGCCGAATACACGCTGCCCGGTGAGCAGCATCAGCATCATGGTCGAGAACATGAGGGCGGCTATCACCTCGTAAGGCATCAGACCTTGGCTCCCATTTCATGTCCCTTGAGGCGCAGGATGTCCTTGGCCAGTTCGCAGAGCACCTGGAGCAGCATCAGGAAGATGCCGATCACCATGATCGTCTTGATCGGCCAAAGGTAAGGCTGCCACGAGGTGGGGCTGCGTTCGAGGAAGCCAAGTTCGGCGCTGCCTGTGGCAAGGCCCGCGAAAAAGCTGATCGGTTCCGATCCGAAATAGCCCAGCGAATAGGCGGTGGAGGCGATGCCGCCATAGAGCAGGAAACCGAGGTAGACGAGCAGGAACACCACCGTCATAGCGTCGATGGCGGCTTTGCGGCGGTCGCTCATTTCGCCGTAGATCAGGTCCATCCTCACGTTGGACCCCATCTGGATCGAATATGGACCCCCAAGGATGTAATAGGCGACCATCGCGAATTGCGCCATTTCAAGTGTCCAGAGCGAGGGCAGCAGGAACGCCTTGGAAACGGTGGACCAGAGCAGGATGCCGATTATCACGAAGATGCCGTACATCACGATGCGCCCGATCATCCGGTTGACCGGGTCGATGACCCGCACATAAGCCTTGAGGGCAGCCGTCATCGCGCCACCTCCCGGACCATTGCCCGTGTCAGCATATCGCCAAGGATATCGGCAAATCGCGCAATCCCGGTGCTGTCGGAGATCAGGTCGTTGCGAATTTCGACCATGACATTGTGAAGCCCCCGCGGGACCGCGTGTTCGCGCAGCGTGTGCGTTACACCATCGCTGGCATCGTAAGGGGCGTTGAGCCGTGTATCCAGGTCGTGCGGCGCCTCTGCGAGCATTGCCTTTGCCAACCGGTCGTCGTTGTCGTGCAGCAGGCCGAGTTCAACGTTGCGTGGAACGCCGAACCATTCAGGCGTGAAGCTGTGCAATGTCACCATGATCGGAGGTTTCTCGAATTGATCGAGCTTGCGGCACAGCATGTCGCGGAAGGGTCTGTAGACCGAGGCAACGCGCGCCTGTCGGTCGTCGTTGCTCAGGTCGGCATTGCCGGGCACCTCTACCAGTTCGCTCCGTGCCGGGATCGAATCCGGTGCTTCTGGCGGGCGGTTGCAGTCATAGACGAGCCGCGACACGCCCGCCGCGACAAGCGGTGCGTCGAGCTTTTGCGCCAGTGCAACGGCCAGATCGCGCGCGCCGATGTCCCATGCGGCGTGGCTGTAGCGGTCCTCGGGCGCGAGACCCAGATCGTCCAGCACCGCAGGAATCCGGGCGCTGGCGTGTTCGCAGACAAGGCAGATCGGCGCGCCCCCCTCGGGGTGGATCACTTCGGCGGCGCTATCCTGCGCGGTCAGAATCGTATGTGGGGTGTTCTGGATCACTATTTCATTTGTCGTGCTGTTTCGGGCCATGTCAAGAAAATTTGGTTGATTTTTGTACCAATCCAAGCAACGATGTAACGATTGCTACAAACGGCATCATTTTATGGCAAAAGCACTTTCAGTGAAGGATCGGCTGCATGACACTGCAAGCGCCTTGACGCCTGCAGAACGGCAATTGTCGGGTGTTTTGATGCGCGACTACCCCGTGGGAGGCTTGCAATCGATCACGCGTATTGCCGAAGCGGCGGGGGTCTCGACGCCGACGGTGATCCGATTGGCGCGCAAGCTGGGCTTTGACGGGTTCCCGGACTTGCAGGCCGCACTGCGCGATGAAGCGTCGGCGCAGTTCAAGACGCCCATCGCCAAGCGGGATGGGTGGGGCGACGCAAAGCCGGTCTCTGCCGCGTTCAAGGCGTTTGCCGAAGCCGTGTTCGACAATCTGAGCCGCACCATCGACCGGCTCGAGCCGGGGACGGTGGACGCGATTGCCACCGTGTTGGCCGATCGGCAGCGGCGGCTGTTCCTGTCCGGCGGGCGCATTACCCGCTCAAATGCGGACTATTTCTACAATCATCTTCAGATCATCCGGCCGGGGGTCACGCTTTTGGGCGCGTCCCCCAACGTGTGGCCGCAATACATTCTTGATATGGATCGCATGTCGGTTCTGATCCTGTTCGACATCCGGCGGTATGAGCGTGACCTGGACCGACTGGCGGAGTTGGCCAAGGATCGCGACGCGCAGATCATCCTGTTCACGGATCAATGGGGGTCCCCGATTTCGCGACAGGCGGATCATGTGGTGAATGCGCAGATCGAGGCGCCGTCAAGCTGGGATTCGACGCTGGCGATCAACCTCGTGATCGAGGCGCTTGTCGCAGAGGTGCAGACGCGTGTGTCCGAAACCGCGCTGGACCGGATCGAGGCGCTGGAGGAGATGTTCCAGTCGACGCGAATCTTTCGCAAGCTGTGATCCGGTGGTGCATCATGAGAACGTCAGCAGGATCACACCCAGCGCAACGACAGACGCGGCAATGAGCCGGCGCCGGGCCGGGCCTTCGCCCATCCAGTAGACACCGATCAAGGCGGCGAAGATCACCGAGGTTTCGCGAATGGCCGAGACGATGCCGATGGGTGCGAGGGTTTTGGCGTAAAGCGCAAGGGCGTAAGCCAGGCCCGAGATCGCACCGCCCAAAAGGCCCAGGGTCACTGCCTTGCCCGGCAGCGCCCGAAGGCGTTGGACCCGCGTGGCGCCGACAAAGAACACCACAAAGATCTCTGCGGCGAAGAGCCAGATCACATATCCCAATGGCGCGCCGGAGACGCGGATGCCGATGCCGTCAATGATCGAATACGCAGCGATGATAGCCGAGGTGCACAGGGCCGCCGCGATGCCCCGCGTGTCGGCATGGCGAATGGCTGCGAGGATCATGATCCCGGCGGATACCGTGACTATCCCGATCCACGCGAGGACTGGCAGACCCTCGTCGGCCCAGACCATCGCGCCCAGTGCGACCATCACCGGGGCCGCGCCACGGGCTATGGGATAGATCAGGGACAGATCGCCAAAGCGGTAAGCCATGTTCAGGAAGTAATAGTAGCCCCAGTGTATCACCGTGGAGGCCACGATATAGGGCAGCGCCGCCATCGCGGGGACCGGCGCCATCGGCAGCAGCAGGATCGCAGGCACGCAATGGCCCGCTGCCACCAGTCCCAAGGTGATCGCACGGTCACCCGATGCCTTGACGAGCGCGTTCCACAGCGCGTGCAGGAACGCCGCTGTCAGGACGATCCCGAGAATGGACAGCGTCACTCCTTCATGGCCATGGCAGGCTGTAGGTTTTGACGTTGGTGAAGAATTTCATCGCTTCGATGACGCCCTCCTTCACGCCGTTGCCGCTGTCCTTGATGCCGCCGAACGGGGACATCTCGATCCGGTAGCCGGGCTGTTCCCAGATGTTGCAGGTGCCAACATTCAAGCCGTTGATATAGGCGATCGCGCGGTTCAGATCGTTGGTGCACACGCCCGAAGACAGACCGAAGTCGGTGCTGTTCGAGATGCGCATCACCTCGGTGTCATCGTCGGGCACGCGCACGATGGGGATGATGGGGCCGAAGGTTTCCTCCATCACCAGTTCGCTTTCATGGGGCACGTGATCGACAACGATGGGGGGCAGCAGCGCGCCTTGACGACCGGGATTGTAGAGAACCTTGGCGCCTTGATCTGCGACCATGGTGACGCGCTTTTCGAAAAGCTCGGCGGCTTGCGCATGGATCACGCAGCCAAGTTCGGTTTCCGGGTCCTGCGGATCGCCGAATTTGATCTTCTTGGCCTTCTCGACCACCAGCGGGACGAAGCGGTCCGCCACGCTTTCCTGCACGAGGATGCGTTTGATCGCGGTACACCGCTGGCCGGAATTGCCGGTGGCGCCTGCCACGGCGATGGTCGCGGCTTTGTCGAGGTCGGCATCGCTCAGGTCGTTGCAGACGATCAGGGGATCGTTCCCGCCCAGTTCCAGAGCGGTGCGTTTGTAGCCTGCTTTGCCCGCGATGAGTTTGCCGACGGGAACACCGCCGGTGAAGGTGATGATATCGATATTCTCGTTGGTGATCATCTCATCGCCGATGTCGGCGGGCATCCCCGTGACCACCTGGAACATCTCGGGCGGCAGGCCCGCCTCGTAGAGGATATCCGCCAAAGTCAGCGCCGTGAGTGGTGTCAATTCCGTCGGCTTGCAGACCATGCAATTATTGGTCGCAATCGATGGAGCGATCTTGTGGCTGACCATGTTGAGCGGGTGGTTGAACGGGGTGATCGCGCTGATGGCGCGCACCGGTTCGCGCATGGTGAAGATCTTGCGCGCCTTGCCGTTGTGCGTGAGGTCACAGGAAAACACCTCGCTATCGTCCTTGAGCGCTTCGGCGGCGGCGAATTGGTAGACATCCTGCGCGCGCTTGGTCTCGTAGATCGCGTGCTGGTGGCAGATGCCCAGTTCCAGCACCAGCCATTTGGCGAGGTCATCGCGGCGTTCGCCGATCAGTTGCCCGGCCCGTTGCAGGATCTGGCTGCGTTCATACCGGGTGAGTTTTGGCGTGTAGTTCGCGGCAATCTCGAATGCGCGGCGGGCGTGGTCTGCGTTGCCAGCGGGCACCGTCCCGATCACCTCGTCGGTATAGGGATACCGCACCTCGATGCGCGCGTCGGTATCGACCTTTTCGCCTCCGATGCGCATCTGGTCGTGGCGAATGTCGGTCATGCGTCCACCTCTTCGAGGGCTGCGGCGGCGGCGGCGTAGAAGAACGCATCGAAGTTGCGCAAGACGGGCGCGCCGGGCAAATCGATCTTGCGGTTCACGATGAACGGGACCTCTTGTTCGGTCACGCCGCCATGGCTGCGGAGCGGTTCCTTGAGTGCGGCAAGGTCGTGACGGTGGGCGCTGGTGCCGATGGTCATGTTCTCGGTCGAGATCATCACGATATCACCGATCCGGTCGGCGGGCAGGTCGTATTTCTGGACAGCCGTGGCCTTGTCCACAACTTCGAGCATTTCCGGCAAAGCGCGCAGGCGGGCGATGATGTCGGCCTGATCTGCGCCGGAGGGCAGGTAGGCCGTGGCAAAGGACCCAAGTGCACCGTGATGCACGACATAAGGGTCGGTGATCGGCAGGATCACGCGGGCGGCGGCTTCGCCCAGCCACTCGTCGAGCAGATCCTGAACGTAGATCACCGCCGGGTCACCATTGGCGTCATGCTTGGGCTTCATGCCGTGGTCGGCGGTCACGACGATGGCGGCACCCATCGCGTCAAGCTCGGTCAGGTAGCGGTCGAACATCGCGTAGAAGTCCTTGGCGCCTTGTTCGTCCGGGGCGAACTTGTGCTGGATGTAGTCGGTCGTGGACAGGTACATCACGTCCGGTTTCCACTCCTTCAGCAACTTTACGCCCGCGGCGAAGACGAATTCCGACAGGTCAGCGGAATAGACCTCGGGCACCGGCATGCCGAGCCAGTCCGACGCCTTGTCGATCCCGTGTTCCGCTTTCGTCGTGTCGCCCGACCGTTCCGAGGAAAACGCAATCGCGCGGTCTTCGTCGAACTTCAGCCCAGCGCCCAGAAGCGCGCGCAGCTTGTCCTTGGCGGTGATGACAGCGACACGCGCACCGGCCTCGTAGAATTTCGAGAAAACGGTCGGGGCGCGCAGGAAGCGCAGGTCGTTCATCATCACTTCCTGGCCGGTTTCCGGCTCATAGAGGAAGTTGCCGCAGATGCCATGCACCGCAGGCGGGCGGCCGGTGGCGATGCTCATGTTGTTGGGGTTGGTAAAGGAGGGGATCACCGAATGGGCCAGACGGTCTGTCCCGGTTTCGCGGATGCGCTTGAGTGTCGGCATCAGACCTTCGGCAATCGCGACCTCAAGGTATTCCGGTTCGCAGCCATCCAGACAGATCGCAATCGCGCAGGTTCTGGGCACGGGGTAGGTGCGGTCATTGGCGACCACGGGGTTCGTGAGGGGCATGTCTCTTCCTTCAGGCGGCGAGTTTCTTGCGTTCTTCGAGGGCGGCTGCGGGTGGGGCCGCGCAGCTTACGTTCATGTCAGTCAGAGCCTCGCGGGCCGCTTCGACCACGCGGCGCATGACGTGTTCATCCATTTGCCCGATCACCCCGATGCGGAAAGACTCCACCACGGTCAGCTTGCCGGGGTAGATGATGAAGCCCCGCGCTTTCATGGAGTCATAGAATCCCTTGAAGGTGAAGTTTGTATCGGCGGGGCAGAAAAAGGTGACGATGATCGGGCTGAGCCAGCGATCCTCGAGCAGTGTTTCAAAGCCGAGATCCCGCAAACCCTGCACGACCACGTCCCGATTGTTTGTGTAGCGCGCACCACGGGCGGGCACGCCGCCTTCGGCCTCGTGCAGATCGAGCGCCTTGAGGAACGCTGCGACCACATGGGTCGGCGGGGTGTAGCGCCACTGTCCGGTTTTCTCCATCGTTGCCCATTGCGCGTGCACGTCCAGCGACAGGGAATGCGAGTTGCCCCTGGAGGCGTCAATTTCCTCCTTGCGGGCGATGACGAAGCCGAACCCGGGCACACCTTCGATGCATTTATTGGCCGAGGATACGAAGGCGGCGCAGTTGAGAGCGCCGGGATCAAGCGGCAGCGCGCCAAAGGCCGACATGGAATCGATCAGCAGCTTGCGCCCGGCGGCTTGCGTTGCTTCGGCAATTTCTTCCAACGGGTTCAGGATACCGCTGGAGGTTTCGCAATGGATCGCCAACACATGGGTGATCATTGGATCCCCGGCGAGGATCTGTGCCACCTCCGTGCCGCGTGGAGGCAGGTAATCGCCCTTGTCGAGCACGTGATATGCGCGTCCCAGATAGTCCAGTGTCTGCGCCGCGCGCAGGCCGTAGGCGCCGTTTGCCAGGACAAGCACCTTACCGTCGCGTGGCACAAAGCTACCCAGCATCGCTTCGACGCAATAGCTGCCCGAGCCCTGGATCGGCACGCAGTCATACTCCGGCGCGGTGTCTCCGATCATCGCAAGCAGGCGACGGCGCATGTCGCGGGTGAGGGCGCGGAAATCGTCGTCCCAACTGCCCCAGTCCTTCAGCATCGCCTGTTTGACGGAACAGGCGGTTGTCAGCGGGCCGGGGGTGAGAAGATAGGGTTCGCCGAGTGCTGGCATGGGCAGGGGGCTGGACGACATGGCGGGGTTCCGAATTTGATCCTGTGTCCGATATGCAATGCGGGCATTCATATTTGAAATCTTTGTTTGCTATTCTTCAATAACCCTTGGTTATATGTCTTCGTATCAAATCGGAGGGATCCATGCGATACAGTCATTTGCGGGCGTTTCATCACGTTGCTTTGCATGGCGGTTTTTCCAGCGCAGCGCGGGCGCTGAACATATCGCAACCCTCGGTGTCCGATCAGGTCCGGCAACTGGAACAGCGACACGACGTGCTGCTGTTTTCGCGCGAGGCGCGGCAGGTGCGCATGACCAAGGCCGGCGAAGCGCTTTTTCGCCTGACAAGCGAGATGTTCGAAGTCGAGGACCGGATCGCCGCGCTGTTCGATGAGAACCGCGCGGCGCTGTCCGGGCATCTTCGGATCATGGCCGATTCCGCGATGCATATCACGGCCGCGGTCAGCCGGTTTCGTGCCTCGAACCCGGATGTGTTCGTCACGATCCGGACCGGCAATACAGAAGACTTGTTGCGCCGCCTGCGCAACTACGAAGCCGAGATCGGCGTGATCGGCAACTCTGTCACGGCACCCGATCTTGATGCGGTCGATCTGGGCCGTACACCGATCCTTGGCCTTGCGGGCAAGGGGTATCTTCGCAAGGGAACGCGGGCGCTGCGGTTCAGGGATCTGGCCAGGTATCCACTTGTTTTCCGCGAGGCGGGGTCGCGGACCCGCGCGATTGTTGAAGAAGAAGCGATGCGCCTCGGGTTGTCCCTCATGCCCGCGATCGAGGTTGAGGGGCGTGAGGCAATGCGCGAAGTCGTGGCGTCTGGTGCCGGGATCGGGTTTATCAGCGAGGCGGAGGTCGGGCACGACAGGCGGCTGCTGACGTTACCGTTCGAAGATGTGGACATCGGCATGTCGGAATCGCTTGTCACCCTGTCCGCGCGGTGCGACGTGCCGTTGATCCGGGGGTTTCTCAAGTCTGTGAAACGGGTGGTTGCGCAGGCCAAAGTATAAGTTTGACCTATGGAGGTATAGCGAACGCCTCTCTTTACATATGATTTGTTCAGGGCATCATCCGTCCAGTTCTGGGATGTGCCGTGACAAAAACCAAGACGAATACGCTTTTTATCGTAATCGATCAGCTGCGCGCTGATTGCGTTTTCGGCGCTCTGTCAGAGCATCTTGACCTGCCCAATATCCGTAAGCTGGCCGATGACTCGGTCGCGTTCCAGTCGCATTATTCCGTCACCTCGCCCTGCGGGCCGTCTCGGGTGTCGCTGCTCACGGCGCAATACGCGTCGAACCACGGAGCGACCCGCAACGGGACGCCGCTCAAGCGGGATACGCCGAACCTTGCCAGCGTGATGCGCGCGCAGGGGCATGATCCGCTGCTCTTTGGGTATACCGACACATCGCAGGATCCCCGGTTCCTGCCCCCGGACGATCCGCGGTTGTTTTCCTATGAAGAGGTGATGCCCGGTTTCACCGAAGTGGTGCGAATGCGTCTGGAAGGCGATTCCCGCGCGTGGGAGACCGACCTGGGCCAGAAGGGGTATGATGTCCCGCCCTATCCGGCCCTGTACCGACCCGCGGGAGATGCGCCTGACGCTCCGGCCCTTTACGCAGCCGGCGACAGTGATACCGCCTTCCTGACCGACCGGACGCTTGCCGACCTGTCGCAGCGCGATTCCGGCTGGTTCGCGCTGCTGACCTATATTCGCCCGCATCCCCCGTTTGTCGCCCCGGCGCCTTACAACGCGATGTATGATGCTGCGCGGATGCCCCCGCCGCGACAGGCTGCGGACCCGGATTGGCACCCGTTCCTGACCACCGCGCGGATGCAAAGCTCTGCCGCGTCGACTGTCATCGGGTTTCCCGATCTGCCCGCGACAGACGAAACCACCAAGATGATCCGCAAGCTCTATTTCGGGCTGGCGACCGAGGTCGATCATCATGTCGGCCGGCTGATCGGCTGGCTCAGGGAGACGGGCCAGTATGACGACACGCTGATCGTCCTGACTGCCGATCATGGCGACTTGTTGGGTGATTACGGTATTTGGGGCAAGACAACGTTCCACGACGCCGCTTTCCATGTCCCGCTGATCATCCGCGATCCAGCGGCCCAAGCGCGCGGTCATGTCGTGATGGCGCCGACAGAGTCGATAGATGTGACGCCGACAATCCTCGACTGCCTTGGCCTGTCGGTGCTCCATTCCATGGATGGGCGCAGCCTGAAACCGTTTCTGAACCGGACCGTTCCGGAGGCCTGGAAACAGGTTTCGGTGTCCGAGCTTGATTTCGCTGACCCGATCACGCCAACGGCTTGGCAAACGGCGCATGGCCTGTCCATCGACGAGGCCAAGCTGGCCGTGCTGCGCAAAGACACTCTGCGCTATGTGCAGTTTGCCGGGGGCTTGCCCCCTGTTCTCATGGATGTGTCGGGTGGGACCGAGACGCAAAACCTGGCGAAAAATTCATCACATTCGCAGACAATGCTCGATTTGATGCAGGATTTGCTCCGCCATCGCATGATCCATGCCGATGGCACGTTTTCCCGCACGAAGATTACCGATGACGGCGTTAAGGTGGCGTCGTGACCCGTTGGACTGTCATGGATCTGTCATGGTTGCCAGAGATACAAAACGCGGCTGTCCGCACCTGCGCGGATGCAAAACAGGAGATGTTTCGACCGACTGCCCTCTATCGCCAATACGAATCTTACAAATGACTCAAGCGATGGATCAAGATCCGGAATGACCGGCTGTTTCGGCAGATCCGGACACAACAGGGGGATCAGCCCCTGATGAACACTTGGAACCAACAGGAGAGACCATGAAACGACTATTACTTTCAGGCGTTGCCCTGCTTGCCCTTCCGGCAGCGGCCTATGCCAATTGCCCGGCGGTCACCTTGGATGACATGCAGGGCATCGCGCCCGGCGAATATCCCCAGCAATACGAGCTCAGTGCCTTTCAGGACGCCGCTGGCTGCGTGATGGAGTTTTCCACCAACCCCGAGATTGAAGCGCTGAACGCGCAGATCAAGGGCAACCCGGAGCTTCCACCGCTCTCCGAGCGGATCCCGGCCGAACCTCTTGTCATGGTGCCCTATAACAGTGTTGGCGAATATGGCGGTGAACTGAACGTCTTGTCCAACGCGACCGAGGCGGGCACGTCCGATTTCCTGTCGGTGCGCCATGTCAGCCTGATGCGCTACTCAGACGATCTTCAGACCATCGTGCCGAACGTGGCGAAGTCATGGGACTGGAACGACGATTTCACCCAACTGACGATCAAGCTGCGCGAAGGCCACAAGTGGTCCGACGGTGAGCCGTTCACCAGTGCGGATATCGTGTTCTACCACGACAACCTGATGCTGGACGAAAACATCTCCGAAACGCCCAAGGATTACATCACCGTCGCGGGCGAGCCGATGACCATCGAAGCACCGGACGACACCACGGTGATCTTCAACCTGCCGGCACCGAAGCCCGGTTTGATCGCGCATTTTGCGACGCATTATTCGCAGCCATTCCAGCCGAAGCATTTCCTTGGCCAGTTCCACCCGGATGTGAACCCGGATGCGGACAGCTATGCGCAGAGCCTCGGGTTCGAAGACGGTTATGACGCCATTCTTGCGTATTATGGCAACTCCGACTGGACCGACACGCCGACGCCGATGTTGTCGCGTGCCGATATTGTCGACGATCTGCCCAAGGCGACCTACCCGACGCTGGAATCGCACATCTACATCAACGACACGACCGAGGGCCGTCAGTTGGTGGCGAATCCCTACTTCTTCCAGGTCGATCCGACGGGCCAGCAGTTGCCCTATATCTCGACGCAGGATGAGCTTTATATCAACGACAACGAGGTGCGTATCCTCAAGCTCGTGAACGGTGAGGTGGATTACAAGTCTCAATCCCTGCAACTCGCCTCTGCGCCGATCCTCCTGGAGAACCAGGAAAGCAGCGACTACACCATTCATCTGCGCTCCGAGATCACGCAGAGCGTGTTCGGTTTCAACGTCACGCATGAGGACCCGGCCAAGCGCGCAGTGTTCAGCGATCTGTCCTTCCGCGAGGCGATGTCGGTTGCGATCAACCGCGAAGATCTGAACGAGCTTGGCTTCTTCGGTCAGGGCACACCGCAGCAATATGTGGGGTTCTCGCCGTTGCCGGAATTCGTGGATCAGGACTGGCTGACCTACAAGGCCGAGTATGATCCAGATGCGGCCAATGCTGCGCTTGATGCGCTGGGCATGGAAGACACCGACGGTGACGGCTTCCGCGAATTGCCGAACGGCGACAAGCTTGTGCTGAACCTCAACTTCTCGACCCAGGGCGTGGCCGGTCAGACCGTTGAACTCGTGGCACAGAACTGGGCCGATGTGGGGATCCAGTCCGTGGTCAAGGAAGTGACGCCGGACGAGTACCGGTCGGCGCAGTCCTCGAACCAGCTTGACGTGGCCATGTGGCGCAAATCACAGCCGCTGGCGATTGTTCTGGGCAACAACGAATTGTGGGTGCCGCCGTATGAAAACTACTTCGGTGTGCGCAACGCGATGCTCTGGGCCGAGTGGATCGATTCCGATGGTGCCGAGGGTGTCGAGCCTCCGCAATGGGCCAAGGACATGATCGACGACATCAACGCGCTTCAGTCCGCCGCCCAAGGCACCGCGGAGTTCGAGCAGCTTGGCAATGATCTGGTCAAGGCGATGGTCGAGAACATGATGTTCATCGGCACTGTGAATGCTCCGGCACCGATTTATCAGAACAACGATCTGAAGAACTTTGCCGACTTCAAGACGCATTCCTACGAATACTACCGGACCTATCCGTACCGTGCCACGCAATGGTGGCTGGACGAATAAGCCCGTGTGACTCTGCTGCGGGCGGGCTTTGCGTGTCCGCAGCGGTTTAGGGACTGAGTGTTGTCTGGAAAACAGCCCGTGACAATCGGGGATTTGGACATCTTGCAGGGACGTTCTTCATGCTGAACTTTGCTCGTTTTGTTGCGACACGCGCTGTTTTCGCGATGCTCACATTGGTGATCGTCTCGCTTGTCGTGTTTTCGCTGATGGAGTTTGTCCCCGGCGATTGTGCCGAACGCTATCTGGCCTTCAAGAACACACAAGGCTCCGGCATTTCGGTGGCCGATATCGAAGCCGAACGCGTGCGACTGGGCCTTGACCGCCCGTTTCTTGAACGGTGGAGCAAGTGGATCGTCAACGCCTTTCAGGGCGAATTCGGCGAAAGCTGCATCCTGCGGGTGAATATCGCGCAATTGATGGGTGACAAGTTCTGGATCTCGCTTGGCCTGTGTCTGGCGTCTCTGGCGCTTGCCTATGCCATCGCCCTGCCCGTCGGGATCATTGCGGCGGCCTCGCAAAACGCGGTTCTGAACAATTCGTTGCGCCTGTTCAGCTATCTTGGCCTGGCGCTGCCGAATTTCCTGCTGGCGCTGATGATCATGCTGTTCTCGACCGTGTATTTCGGGGACACGCTGACCGGCCTCTTTTCCGCCGAATATCGCGATGCGGACTGGAGTTGGGGGCGGATGAAAGACCTGCTCAGCAATGCTTGGCTTCCCATCTTCATTCTTGGTTGGTCGGCCACGGCCTTTGCGCTTCAGACGGTGCGCGCCCTCATGTCCGACGAGATTGGCAAGCTTTATGTCACGGCTGCGTCGGCCCGCGGTGTGCATGGGCGCAGGCTTTTGTGGAATTACCCGGCGCGTCATGCGCTCGGGCCGATCATCAACAGCCTCGGGTTCGATCTCAATCGCATCTTCAACGAATTGCCCATCGTGGCCCTCATCCTGACGCTGACCGAGGCGGGGGCGCTGTTGATCGAGGCGCTGGCACGGTCGAATGACCAACAGCTTGCCGGCGCGATCATCTTCCTTCTGACGGCGTCCATCGTGTCGCTGAACTTTCTGACGGATGTGATGCTGGCCGTTCTGGACCCGCGCGTCCGCAAAAGCATTGTGAGGTGACGCCATGACGACGACACCGGATCCCCTGCAGCCGAACCTCGCAGAGACCACCGGCCCCCATGTGCAGGTGGTTGAAACAGAAGACGCGGTGCAGCGCAGGTCGAAAGAGGCGTATTTCACCGCCTCGCAGGGCCAGCTGATCTGGGCACGGTTCAAGAAACAACGGTCGGCGATGGTCGCCGCCTGCGTGCTGGCCTTCTTGATCCTGACAGGCCTCTTTGCGCCGTTCCTGTCGCCGTACAATCCGACCATAGCGGGCAAGAATGACGATTACACCAACGGCGCGCCGCAGGTTCCGATGTTCTGTGATGACAATGGCTGTTCCCTGCGCCCCTTCGTGCATGCCGTGGAGCGGGAACGGTCCCTGGAAACGAATTTCCGCTGGGTGACGACGGTGAACGAGGACGAGCGGAACTACGTCTATTTCTTCGTCGAGGGCTGGGAGTACAAACTGTTCGGTTTCATCCCGATGGACACGCATCTGTTTGGCACCCAAGAGGGTTTTGTGCATGTCTTCGGCACGGATGCGAGCGGCAAGGACATCTTCTCGCGCACCTTCCACGCGATCTGGACCTCGCTTCAGGTGGGCACCATCGGCGTCTTTATCGCCTTTGTCCTGGCGCTCGTGATCGGGGGTGTGTCGGGATACTATGGCGGCTGGATCGATTCCGTGTTGCAGATGATCACAGATGCCGTCCGAACGGTGCCCGCGATCCCGCTGTTCATGGCTGTGGCTGCCTTCATGCCGCCAGAGCTTTCGGCAGAGGAACGGTTCTTCTACATATCCCTGATCCTCGGGCTGATCGGCTGGCCCACCTTGGCGCGGCGGGTGCGGACGCATCTTCTGACCGAGCGCAATCAGGAATACGTGCTGGCGGCGCAGTTGTGTGGCGCGTCCTCGGGCCATGTGATCCGGCGGCATTTGCTGCCCAGTTTTACCAGCTACATTATCGTGGATCTGGTGATCTCGTTTCCGTACATGGTGCTGTCGGAAACCGCGCTGTCCTTTATCGGGCTGGGCCTCAAGGATCCGGTCAACAGTCTCGGGGTCATGCTCCAGAACGTGACCAGCGCGGATGTGCTGCTCAACTATCAATGGTACTTCATCCCCGTGATCTTTTTCATCGCACTGGTGATGGCGTTCGTGTTTGTCGGCGACGGTCTGCGCGACGCAGCCGACCCCTATTCGGATAACAACAAATGACGGCTTTGCTTGATGTTGAAAACCTGACGCTGCAATTCCGTACCGACGAGGGATTGATCACGGCTGTCGACAATGTGAGCTTCTCGCTCGACAAGAGCGAGGTCATGGGGCTGGTCGGCGAAAGCGGCTCTGGCAAGTCCGTCACCGCCAAGGCACTGATGCATCTCAATGCCAGGAACGCGGTCTACAGCCCTGAAAGCAAGATCACCCTGCACACCGAGACCGGCCCGGTCGATGTCTTGTCGCTGAAGACGCCGAAGGAGTTGAACATCGTGCGCGGAGGCGCCGTTTCGATGATTTTCCAGGAACCGATGGCCAGTTTCGCCCCCGCGATCAGCATCGGCAACCAGATGGTCGAACAGCTGCAACTGCATGGCGACTACACCAAGGAACAGGCAAAACGCTGGTCCATCGAAATGCTCGACCGTGTCGGGATTTCGGACGCTGGCAAGCGGTTCAATCAATATGCGTTCGAGTTGTCCGGCGGGATGCGGCAGCGCGCGATGATCGCCATGGCACTTTCGACACAGCCCAAGCTTCTGATCGCGGATGAGCCGACCACCGCTCTGGACGTGACGATCCAGGCGCAGGTGATCGACCTGATGAAAGATCTCGTATCGGAATTCCAGATGGGGATCGTCTTTATCACGCACGACCTGGGTGTCGTGGCCCAGACTGCCGACAAGGTGAATGTGATGTATCTGGGACGCATGATCGAAACCGGTCCGGTGCGTGATGTGATCCGCCAGCCCAAGCATCCATACACACAAGGACTCATCGCCGCGCTGCCGAAACTGGATGATATTGATGCGCCGCTGACCCCTGTGCCCGGTGATATTCCGTCTCCGTTGGAACGGCCATCAGGATGTGTGTTTCACACCCGCTGTCGCCAGGTGGTTGGCGATGTCTGCAAGCAAGTCGACCCGAAAGACCGCGATCTTGACGGGTCGCATCGTGTTGCATGTCATATCTACACGGAGGAGATGGCGTGAGCGACATACTGATCCGAGCGAAGAGCCTGTCCGTCGGGTTTCCCATAGGCTCCGGCCTGTTCAGCAAGCAGATCCTCAAGGCAGTCGATGACGTGTCGCTGGACATCGAAAAGGGATCTGTCTTTGGACTTGTCGGGGAAAGCGGGTCGGGCAAGACAACGCTGGGGCGCGCGCTTCTCAAGGCAGTTCCGATCACAGGAGGCGGCGCGCATTACAGCGATGGAGAGGTGGAATACGACCTCGAAAACATCACCAAGAACCAGCTCAAGGATTATCGCAAACGGGCGCAGCTGATCTTTCAGGATCCATACGCGGCCTTGAGCCCGCGCATGACGGTGCGCGACATTATCGCCGAACCGCTGGAAGTGATGGGCCTGACCAAAACGCGTCAGGAAACCGACAAGCGCGTGCGCGAGATCGCGGCGAAATGCCGGCTCAACCTAGAGCATCTGCGTCGTTTCCCGCATGCATTTTCTGGCGGCCAGCGTCAGCGGATCTCGATCGCGCGCGCGCTTGTCTCGGCTCCGAACTTCATCGTTGCCGATGAAAGCGTCGCCGCGCTCGATGTGTCGATCCAGGCGGATGTTCTGAATCTTTTGAAGCAGATCCAGTCCGACATGGGCGTTACATTCATGTTCATCAGTCATGATCTGTCGGTGGTTGCCCATACCTGTGATCATGTCGCGGTCATGTATCTGGGCCGGCTGGTCGAAACCGCGCCCACGCGCAAGCTTTTCGAAGCAGCGCGTCATCCCTACACGAGGGCCTTGTTTTCGGCGATCCCGTCGCTTGATCCCGATGATCGGGGTGCGGTGCAAAAGCTGACAGGCGAAATCCCGTCACCCACGAACCAGCCCTCGGGCTGCAAATTCCACACGCGCTGTCCGCATGCGATCGACCATTGCAAACAGGTCGAGCCGCAATTGGAAATCGACGGCGCGGGACATGCCGTGTCCTGCCACCGCTGGAAGGAGTTGATGGCCACACAGGCCGCTTGATCAGCTTCCCATCCCGCGCCGGATCGGTGTGTGCGTTTTCACCCGCTTCAGGTCTTCGGCAAGGATATCGCTGAGCGACAGTGCACCGCTGGGAGTCAGACGCGTTGAGGTGAGATAGTCGCTGGACAACCCGCCGCGCACGTCACAGCGCAGATCGCTGCAGAATGCGGGCCATGAATTCACATAGCTGAGAAGCCCTTTCACCGCCAGATCATTGAACAGACCGTCAATTTCGGCGTGGCGCGCCGCGGCTGCCTGTTTGTCAGTGCCAAGGGAAATTCGAGGCAGGTTGACGTAGAACTGCGCCCCGGGAACGTCAGCGCGGGCGGCCAGCTCCGCGTCGAACCGGGGCTGTGACGGGACCTGGCGCAGCACTGAGACACGAATGCCCTGCTCTGTCAGCATTCGGGTGGTGTGTTCGGCCGCGGTGGCGATATAGGCGGTTTGATGGTCCAGATTGATCGGCGTTCCATCACTGGGCCCAATCCGGATCGGCACGCGCGGCGACAGTTCGGTGGAGCGGGTATTCGTGTAATGGAGCCAATCGCCCACGAGAGTGACCTGCCTTATGCCGGGCAGGTGTGGCAGCGCCTGGAGGATCTGTGCGGATTGCCGGTCGCATTGCCGTCCCGACTGTTCGGCGCTCGCCGGGAACCGCGTTTGCAAGCGGTCGAGCGGTATACAATCCGTTCGCCCGATCAGGAGCGTCGGGATATCAGTGCGGCGGGCTGCCTCGGAATAGCCGGCGCGCAAGGCGTCCAGTTGGTGATCGCCCCATATCAGAGCCTCTGGCGCGCCCTTGGGGCCAAGGTGGCACACTGCCAGCCCGTCAAGCGGCCCCTCGGTTTCAAGCGGGCAGGTGAACGCCGGTTCCGGTGCATCCAGCGCCGTCAGGTAGGCTTGTGACACCTCGGGAAACCGGAACGCGGCTCCCTGCGTCGCTGCGCCGATCAGCCCGTTGATGACGAGAACAATCGATACAGACGCGCTGATGAAGAAACGGTTCCGCCCTGCCTTTTGCTCGACATGTTGCCAGATGGTCCACGAAAAGATCGCAAAGACGAGGCAAGGGAATATCAGCAGCAGCACATCGGCCTGGCCCGGCGTCAGGATGTGGAGCCCGGCATTCAACTGTGCCAGCGGCACCGCCCAGAGAAACGTGTGCAACATCATCCCGAACCAGCGGCGGCGTTGCATCGTGGCGTCGGTGTCCATCTCTCGAGGGCGACTGCCGACATAGAGGAAAGACAGACCGAGCGCGACAAGGGCGCGCGCAAAGATCGTATCGCCCGTCGCGGTGATCGCCATGATCCCGGCAATGAGGTTGATAGCCCCGATCATCGACGCGTATTTCAGGACCTGGAACCGGTGCGTGGCAATGAACGGTACCGCCCCGAACAGGAAGGCCCACAGGCCGCCGATTGGCAGCATCTTCACCATCTGCGTTTCAATCAGCGACAACACCAGCGACAGGCAGGCGATCACCCCCAGAACGACCAGAAGCCGGATCTGGTTGCGGTAAAGGCGCCAGAAGATAAACGACAGAATGGCGCAGCATTGCGCGATCAAGGCAGGCAGCCAGAGGTGATGGAACAACCCGTCAAAGCGCAATCCGCTGTCGACCGGGAAAAACACCAATCCGAGGTTGGTTGAAAACGTGGCCGCCAGCAAGAGCGCGTGACCGAGGTTCTGATACTCGACGGGCAGGAACAAGAACCACCCCGCAACGTAGAGCAGGGTCGAAATGCAAAAGACGCCGATGAAATAGGCTTGCAGGACACAGATCGCCTGGGCTTTGAATATCTGCGGCCCACGGATCAGTTGATTGGCGCACCATGCGCCGCAGAATACGAGTACGATGTCGGCAGCAAAGATGTTCGCGCTGATGCTCCCAAACCCGAGGGCCGACAACAGGAATGCGAGGCACGCCATCGCGAACAGGAACTGCCGCATTTCAGAGCGTGCAGAGTCCGTGTCTCTGATCCGGAACAGGTTCCAAACTTTTAATTGCGATCGGGCAGGCAAAGCGACACAATTCTATCTTAAGCGCCCCCACGCCATGGATGACGCATAACAGCCGGGGTGCAGCCCTGGCAACGATCAATGCAGAAACAATATGTCAAACGGGGTTTTATGCCGGGTGACGCCTGCGCGCCACAAAAAGGTCGGGTTAGGGTGCAAGCCCTAATCCGGCCTGTCCTTCGCCAAGGCCCGGTCATAGACGCGCCGGACTTGTTCGGCTTTGCGCGACCACAGGAACTGCGACTGCACAAGGCGTTTCGCGTTTTCCGCCACCGGACCCAGACGCGCTGGATTTTCCGCGACGTCCGACAGGGTGGAGCGGAAGCCCTCGATGATCTCGTCGCGGCTGCCGCAGGGAACCTTGAAGCCGGTCTCCCGGGTCACAAGCTCCCCGGGTCCAGCGTAGTCGACGACCACCGGGACCACACCCAACGCCATGGCTTCGAGCACCACGCCGCCACCGAATTCGCGGATCGACGGGAAACTCAGGACATGCGACCGGCTCAGAATTGACTGGACCTGTTCATGCGGGATCCATTTGTGAAAGGTTAACCCTTTTTCGCATCCCAGTGAGTTTGCTTGTTCGGTCAACTGGTCCAGCATCGGGCCGTCGCCGATGATATCAAGCGTCATGCGTCCCGATCCGATCAAATCCGCGGCCGCTTCGATCAGCATGTCCGCGCCTTTGTAGGGCACCAGTCGCCCGACGAAGGTCGCCCGAAGGACTCCGCCGTCAGGCTCTGACGCCAGGTTGAATCGCGCCGGATCAATGCCGTTTTCTGGCATATAAACGGTTTTGCCCTGGTGCTTGGCGGGAACCTCGCTCTGGGTGTGGCGCGATCCGACGATGATGGTGGCGGCATGTTTGAGCGTGCTGGCCCGCCCCGGAAGATGTTTGTACGCACTTCGGAGATAGCTCAGCCATTCCTTCTCGGCACGTCGCTCTGCGTCGAATTGGCTTGGCCATGGCACGCCTCCATTCAGGGGGCCCAGCACGAAGGGCACACCGGCCTTGTCGACCTTCTTCGCGATCGGAGATGTGATGGTCGGGCTGAGCGGCGTGATCCGGTGGACCAGATCGAACTCTCCGGCCTTGATCGCGTTTCCGAATTCCTTCCAGATCAGATGCTCGAACCATGGGTAGATCAGGGCATTGAATGCCTGAAGCGTGGTCCAGCCCTTTCCTTCGCCCATCCGCAATTTCTCGGCCAAGGTCCAAAGAGGGCGGGCGACTGCTTCGGAATCTATGGCTGTGAAATCGCGACCCTCGACCAGCCCGGCCCGCAGGATCGCGTCGCGATTCCGGATCTGCGTAACGAGGTGCACATCCGCGACCTCGCGCAGCGCCTGCGCCAAGGACCAGCCAACAAGCGGCACGCTCACCCATTCTGGGTTCGCGGCCTCGGCTATGGCGAGCACGCGGGGTCGGATGCTCGAGGGGTCAGTCATTCCGTACCTCACGTGTTACAGGACAGGCCGCCATTGCAGCCGATCCGCGGACAGATATGCGTTGCGACCGTGGCGCAGGGTTTCGGCATAGCCGGTCAGCGCCCCCGCCATCAACCAAGTCAGGGGTGTCAGTGTCGCGTTGGGCAGCATGTCAAATGCGTTCACCGCGAGCATCAAGGACAGCGGTACGATGAAGGGAGAATAGTCTTTCGGATCCCGGTGCCGGATTTCACGCCACAGGAAAAAGACCGGAAGCACGATCAGCGAAAATTCTGCAAGAAAGCCCAGCCAGCCGAATTGCCCGATCAGGATGACCCAGCGTCCGTCGGTTACCGTTTCGGCCTCGCCGGTGGCCGTGTCGATGATCTGGTTACGGTTGAAGCTGCCCCAGCCGAACAATGGTTTTTGCTTTGCACGCTCCAGAAGCCGGTTTTCGTTGTTGAAGCGAAAGGCCAGTGATGCCGCGCGTTCGGAATCTATGCTTTCTGCGGCCCAGAGGATCTTGCCCTGTGGGATCAGGTCCACACCCTTGAGCGCCGGGTAGGCGATCGTGAAGGCGGCGATGACAACGGCCAGCCGCATCTGCCATCGCTGCCCGGCCAGTGCCACCATCGGGATCAAAACCCCGGCGTACAACCAGGCCCCCAGAGATTTGGCGAGCACGAGGATGCCGGTCAGGTAGAGCGCGACCAACAGAAGGTGCCAGTTCGTTTCGAGCTGCCGCGTTTTCCAAAGGGCGAAAGCCGAAAGGATGGCCAGCAACATGAAAAACGCCACCCAGATCCCATGATAGAGGAACACCATCGGACGATATCCGCCAAAGCGGATCGTTTGGGCGAACTCATGCTGGAAATAGCCGTAGATCCACCTGTTCAATTGTGGGGACAGCACAACCTCGACAATCATCGGGGCCGAATAAACCACGCCGCCGATCACGAAGGCAAAAAGCAGATCGCGCTGGTCCTCTGCCCGGTAAAGGAACCGGCGTGCCAGAAGGAACGGGATGATCAGCAAGGCCTGCTGAATGACAAGCCCGATGCCGTCCTTGAAGGACATTGCCGGGATCACGAATTCGCCCCACAAGACCGGATAGGGGTTCAAAATCGCCGTGACGATAGGCGAGAATATGAACAGCGCGAAGAGAAAATTCGTGACCGGTGATTTCGGCAAGAGATTGAAGTTTCGCGAATACAGGACCGCCCACATGGCCAATGCGCTCAACGCCGGGATGGTGTGTTTGGTCAGGGGTGGAATCAATGGAAAATCGAATCCGGCAGGCGGTTCCGGCAAGAACAGGTAGCCAATCAACAATGTCGCAATCACGGCGCGGCCCGGCGGCAGTTTCTGAAAGAAAGCCACCGTGACGATTGGCCAGAGGGCCAGTGCCAGTGTTGCCAATGCGTTTGGCATTCAGGATCCTGTTTGTTCCCTTGTCCGGGCGTTTAACGTGCGTGAGGCCGGCTCGTCGTCTCGTCAAGCGGGATATCTCAAACCCTGCCTTACAACATACTGCAGTTGAAATCCGGCATAAATGGCTCTGGAATGCAGCAAATACGTGATCCCGGTCAGGGCAATACAAGAAGACTGCAGCGAGTCAGCCCGCGATTTTGGCTATAGGTGGCCTTCCAAACTGGTCCTAGTTGGTGTCCGTGGCGGCGGCTAGGATCGTGGCGAATTGTGCTGGCCGCATGGTCGGCGTGCATCGTTGGGAGAGCCGCAATGAAAATGACCACCGAAGAAGCCTTTGTCAAAGTCCTCCAGATGCACGGTATCGAACATGCGTTCGGGATCATCGGATCGGCTTTCATGCCGATCTCGGACATCTTTCCCAAGGCGGGGATCACCTTCTGGGATTGTGCGCATGAAGGCTCCGGCGGGATGATCGCGGATGGATACACCCGCGCATCGGGAAAGATGTCGATGATGATCGCCCAGAACGGCCCCGGTATCACCAATTTCGTCACGGCTGTGAAAACCGCTTACTGGAACCATACCCCGTTGCTGTTGGTGACGCCGCAGGCGGCCAACAAGACAATCGGGATGGGTGGCTTCCAGGAAGTCGAGCAGATGAAACTGTTCGAAGACATGGTCGCTTATCAGGAAGAAGTCCGCGATCCTTCCCGCGTGGCCGAAGTTCTCAACCGCGTGATCCTGAATGCCAAGCGTGCCTCGGCGCCGGCGCAGATCAACATGCCGCGCGACTTCTGGACCCAGGTGATCGACATCGAGCTGCCCGAAGTGGTGGAATTCGAACGTCCATCGGGCGGCGATGGCGCGATCCAACAGGCGGCGGACCTGCTGTCGAACGCCAGCAACCCGGTCATCCTCAACGGCGCGGGTGTCGTCCTTGCCGGGGCGATCCCGGCCTCGATAGAGCTTGCCGAACGACTGACGGCACCCGTCTGTGTTGGCTATCAGCACAACGACGCCTTTCCCGGCTCACATCCGCTGTTTGCAGGGCCGTTGGGGTATAACGGCTCGAAGGCGGGGATGGAGCTGATTTCCAAGGCGGACGTGGTGCTGTGTCTCGGGACGCGGCTCAACCCGTTCTCGACCTTGCCGGGTTACGGGATCGACTACTGGCCAAAGGACGCGAAAATCATTCAGGTCGACATTAATCCCGATCGCATCGGCCTGACCAAGACCATCAGCGTCGGCATTGTCGGCGATGCGAAAAAGGTGGCCGAGGGCATTCTGGCGCGCCTGTCGGATACGGCAGGCGACGAGGGCCGTGACGACCGGCAAGCCACCATCGCGAAAACGAAATCCACCTGGGCGCAGCAACTGTCCAGCATGGATCACGAAGACGACGATCCCGGCACCACCTGGAACGAACGCGCCCGCGCGGCAAAACCGGCCTGGATGAGTCCCCGCATGGCCTGGCGCGCGATCCAGTCTGCATTGCCGAGAGAGGCGATCATCTCGTCCGATATCGGGAACAACTGCGCCATCGGCAACGCCTATCCGTCCTTCGAGGAGGGGCGCAAATACCTTGCGCCCGGCCTGTTCGGTCCCTGTGGCTATGGGCTGCCGTCCATCGTCGGGGCGAAGATTGGTTGCCCTGATGTGCCAGTTGTCGGTTTCGCGGGCGACGGGGCCTTCGGTATCGCCGTGCCTGAACTTACCGCCATAGGTCGCCCGGAATGGCCGGCGATCACCATGATCGTCTTCCGCAACTACCAATGGGGCGCCGAAAAGCGTAACTCGACGTTGTGGTATGACGACAATTTCGTCGGCACGGAACTCGACGAAGGTGTCAGCTACGCGGGCGTCGCAACGGCTTGCGGCCTCAAGGGCATTCAGGTCCGGACGATGGCCGACCTGACAGACGCGTTGAATACCGCGATCACGGATCAGATGCAGAACGGCACCACCACGCTGATCGAAGCGATGATCAATCAGGAACTGGGTGAGCCGTTCCGCCGCGACGCCATGAAGGCGCCGGTTGCTGTTGCGGGAATCGATCCGGCGGACATGCGTCCGCAGACTGTTGCCTGACATGAGGGGCCAAACACCTGATGGGCTGACCTTGGTCATTGACGCGGGATTGTCCGCGATCGGATCCTTGGCGGCGATGTGGTGATCCAAGTGGAAGGCGTGTTTCGCAAAGACCGGCTTTTGCAATGGCCGACATCGCGTTTTTGCGGGCCGTATCTGGACTGCCCGTTCGGATCTCTGCCGCAACCAGGCAGGGGAGCCTGCTGAAAAACGCTTGCGGTTTGCACCTTTACGATTGAGATGGAAACGGGAACACTGTCGCCAGACCGGATAGGGGGCCATCCTATCGCGAGAGGGAGGAATCACATGGGTCATGTCCAACCAGACCTGAATCTGTCGCCCAAGGTGTCGGACGAGGTGCGCAAGACCACTTGCTACATGTGCGCCTGTCGTTGCGGGATCGACGTGCACATAAAGGATGGCAAGGTCGCCTATATCGAGGGCAACCGCGATCACCCGGTGAACAAGGGTGTTCTGTGCGCCAAGGGCAGCGCCGGGATCATGCAGCACAACGCGCCATCCCGTCTGCGCGCACCGCTCAAGCGGGTCGGCCCGCGCGGGTCGGGTGAATTCGAGGAAATTTCCTGGGACGAGGCGCTGGAGATCGCGACAGGGTGGTTGAAACCTCTGCGTGACGAAGCGCCCGAGAAGCTCGCGTTCTTCACAGGGCGTGACCAGTCCCAAAGTTTTACCTCTTTCTGGGCGCAGAATTTCGGCACGCCGAACTATGCCGCGCACGGGGGCTTTTGTTCCGTCAACATGGCGGCTGCCGGTATCTACACGATGGGCGGTGCCTTCTGGGAATTCGGCCAGCCCGACTGGGATCACACCAAGCTGTTCATGCTGTTCGGCGTGGCAGAGGATCACGACAGCAATCCCATCAAGATGGGCCTTGGCAAGATCAAGGAGCGCGGGGCCAAGGTGATCGGGGTGAACCCGATCCGCACCGGCTACAACGCGATCGCCGACGATTGGGTCGGCATCACGCCCGGAACCGATGGGTTGTTCATTCTCGCGCTGGTTCACGAACTGCTGAAGGCCGGCAAGATCGACCTTGATTACCTCGCCCGTTATACCAACGCGCCCGTGCTGGTGAACGGCGACCCGAAATCACCCGAACATGGGTTGTTCCTCAAGGATGATAACGGCAAGCCTTTGGTCATGGACCGCGTGACGGGCAAGTTGACACCGTTCGATCAGCCGGGAACCAAGCCAGACCTTTCCGCCAGCTATCGCCATGCCGGGATCACCCACAAGCCGGTGATGCACCTCATGGCCGAACGCTATCTCGACCCGGAGTACGCCCCCGAAAACGTGGCCGAGACCTGCGGCGTGCCTGCTGCCAAGATCAAGCGCATCGCCGCCGAGATCGCGCGAGTGGCCTTTGACGAAGCGATCGAGATAGACCAGCCCTGGACCGATTTCCGCGGTGAAAAACACGACAAGATGATCGGCCGCCCCGTCAGCTTCCATGCGATGCGCGGGATCAGCGCCCATTCCAACGGCTTCCAGACCTGCCGCGCGCTGCATGTGTTGCAAATCCTCCTGGGCTCTGTCGAGACGCCCGGCGGTTTCCGTTTCAAACCGCCCTATCCAAAACCCGCGACCGCGCATCCAAAGCCGCATTGCAAGGTGACCCCTGGCCAGCCACTGGACGGGCCGCATCTGGGCTTTGTACAGGGCCCGGAAGACCTGTGCCTCAAGGAGGATGGCACGCCTGCACGCATCGACAAGGCGTTCACCTGGGACAACCCGATGAGCGCACACGGAATGATGCACATGGTCATCTCGAACGCGCATGCCGGCGATCCTTACAAGATCGATACGCTGTTCATGTACATGGCCAACATGTCTTGGAACTCGTCGATGAACACGGGTGGCGTGATGAACATGCTGACCGACACCGACGAGAACGGCGAATACGTGATCCCGCGGATCATCTATTCGGATGCCTATTCCTCGGAAATGGTGGCCTATGCCGACCTGATCCTGCCAGATACGACCTATCTGGAACGTCACGATTGCATTTCATTGCTCGACCGTCCGATCTGCGAGGCGGACGCGGCGGCGGATGCGATCCGCTGGCCGGTGGTGGAACCAGATCGCGATGTGCGGGGCTTCCAGTCGGTGTTGTGCGACCTGGGTGCGCAGCTCGATCTGCCGGGGTTCGTGACCGAGGATGGCAGCCAGAAATACGCGGATTATGCAGACTACATCACCCACCACCAGCGCCGGCCGGGCATCGGTCCGTTGGCGGGTTGGCGTATGGGCGAGGATGGGCTGACCGGCGGACGCGGCGACGTGAACGAAGCGCAGCTTGACAGCTACATCGCGAATGGCGGCTTCTGGTCGTCGCATGTCCCGGACGAAGGGCTGTATTACAAACCGTGGAACACAGCGTATCAGGACTGGGCGGTCGAGATCGGTCTCTATGACGCGCCGGCGCCATTCCTTTTCCAGCTTTATGTCGAGCCGATGCGCAAGTTTCAGATTGCCGCCGAAGGGCATGGTGAGCGCCAACCGCCAGAGCATCTGCGCGCGCGATTGAAGGCGACGCTCGATCCCCTTCCGATCTGGTACCCGCCGCTTGAGGATGGCCATGTCGATCCCGAGGAATTCACGGTCCACGCTCTGACGCAACGGCCGATGGCGATGTATCACTCTTGGGGCTCGCAGAACGCGTGGCTGCGGCAAATCCATGGGCGCAACCCGATGTACCTGCCGACCAAGCTCTGGGAGCAGCATGGCTTCAAGGACGGCGACTGGGCCTTGGTCACCTCGGCGCATGGCAAGATCACCGTCCCGGTGGCGCATATGGCCGCGCTGAACGAGAACACGATCTGGACATGGAACGCGATTGGAAAGCGCAAGGGGGCATGGGCGCTCGACAAGACTGCGCCGGAAGCGACCAAGGGCTTTCTGCTGAACCACCTGATTCACGAATTGCTGCCACCTAAGGGCGATGGTCTGCGCTGGTCGAATTCCGATCCGGTGACCGGGCAGGCGGCATGGTTCGACCTGCGCGTGAAAATTGAGAAAGTGCCCGCCCCGGACGAAGCCCACCCGGTGCACGACGATATCACATCGCCCGTGGGTCAAGGTCCGGACGAATTGCGCTGGAAGGTGGGAACATGAACCGCGCGACGATGGTGACGCTTCTGGCGATCGGTCTGGTTCTTGGCGGCATGGCCGTATCCTTCATCTGGTTCGTGGCGACATGGGACAGAGATGCGGAGGAGCCGATCGTGAAGCAGACACCCCCCGAGGCGGTACAGACGATGGAGGTCGCATGACGCAGCTACCGGAAAAGACAGAACGCAAATTGGGTTTGGTCATCGACCTTGATACCTGCGTCGGATGCCATGCCTGCGTGATTTCCTGCAAAGGCTGGAATTCCGAAAATTACGGCGCGCCCCTGTCCGATCAAGACCCCTATGGCGGCGATCCGTCCGGCACCTTCCTGAACCGCATTCATTCCTACGAGGTGCAACCCGAGGAGGGCCCGGCGCAACTGATCCATTTTCCAAAGTCCTGCCTGCATTGCGAAGATGCGCCTTGCGTGACCGTTTGCCCGACGGGTGCCAGCTACAAGCGCACAGAGGACGGGATCGTTCTGGTCAACGAAACAGACTGCATTGGCTGCGGGTTGTGTGCCTGGGCGTGCCCCTATGGCGCGCGGGAAATGGACAAGGCCGAAGGGGTGATGAAAAAATGCACTCTTTGCGTGGATCGGATCTATAACGAGAATCTGCCCGAGGAAGATCGCGAGCCAGCCTGCGTGCGCACCTGTCCGTCCAATGCGCGCCATTTCGGCGATCTGGGGGACCCCGACAGCGCGGTCAGCCAACTGGTCGCCGAACGCGGCGGCATGGACCTGATGCCTGAGCAGGGAACCAAGCCTGTCAACAAATACCTGCCGCCCCGTCCAAAGGACCAGTTGAACGAGGAGGTTGACATGCTTGCCCCCTTGCTCGCGCCTGTCGCGGAAGAGCCGAAGGGCTTTCTTGGCTGGCTGGACAAGACGCTGGAGAAGATCTGATGCATCCAGCTCCCTCTATTATCGCCTTCAGCACGTTCTCGGGCCTTGGGCTTGGGCTGTTGTTCTGGCTCGGCGTCGCCTCTTCCGCACCGACCGGCTGGGTCGCCTTCGCGTTTTTCGCCATTGGCTATCTGCTGGCAGTGGGGGGGCTGGTGGCGTCGACCTTCCATCTTGGCCGCCCGGAACGCGCGCTCAAGGCATTCACCCAATGGCAGACAAGCTGGCTCAGCCGAGAGGCATGGTGCGCCGTAGCCGCCCTTGTGACAATGGGTGTTTACGGGCTCTTTCTGGTGTTCTTCGACACGCAGATCAGATTGCTTGGCGCGATTGGCGCCTTCTTCTGCCTCATGACGGTCTATACCACCTCGATGATCTATGCCCAGCTCAAGACGGTGCCGCGGTGGAACACGGTGCTGACCAGCATCCTGTTCCTGGCCCTGTCAGTGGCGGGTGGTGCGCTCTTGTCCGGGCGGGTTGCCATCGGGCTTGTCCTGCTGCTGATCGCGGGGCTGATTCAGCTTGTCTGGTGGCAAATCGGCGACAAGCGTTTTGCCAAGAGCGGGACGGACATGAAGTCCGCGACCGGCCTTGGCACGATCGGCGAGGTGCGCGCTTTCGAGCCGCCGCATACCGGGACGAACTACCTTCTCAATGAAATGGTGTATACCGTGGCCCGCCGGCACGCGCGCAAACTGCGCCTGATTTCGCTGTTCCTGATGTTGCTTCTGCCTGTGGTTCTGCTTCTCTTGCCCTTCTCGCACGTCGGGGCTGTGTTGGCGCTTCTCAGTCATGTCGCCGGGGTCCTGGTGTCGCGCTGGCTTTTCTTTGCCGAGGCGGAACACGTGGTCGGCCTGTACTACGGAATGCGCTGAGTATCCCCGTCGTGCCGGGGTTTGACGACCACCGGGCCGATGTATAGCCGCGCCTTGCCGGTCTCTTGGTGGATCGGGGGCGCGGCGCACACCTGCCTGTTCGGGATGCGCACCGGCCATGACCCCTTCGTGCATGCGGTCGCATGACGGTGGCGGATCAGCTCCGGTTTGGCAAGCGTGGTATCTTACCTGGAGCGCCAGCGGTCGAACCAGCGCCGTATGCCGCTGCGCCGGCGAGCGAAATCGTCCCCCACCGCTTCGAATCCGTCGCCGACATCCTCGATCACCGGATCGATCCGCGCTCGACGAAACCGCCGCCAACGGACCCAGATCGCCCAGAACGTCGCCGCGAGAAGCGTCAGGATGATGATGTTGATCCACGGGATGATCTGCACATCCGGCGTATCCACCGGGCGCACGCTGATGGCATTCGGATAGATCGTCAGGAATTCGTTGCGCCAGCCGTAATGCTTGATCACCACCCATTGCGGATTTGCCGACGTGCTGCGCAGATCGGCGGCCTCGGCCTGAAGGTTGGAGGTGTCGAACTTGAAATACGGAGGCCAACCCCAACCCGTATCCTCGTTGCGGTAGACCATGACACCACCGCTGTCGCGCACCGCCGAGATGAAGAAGACATCGCGATTCGACACGCTCCCGTCATTGCCGACATCAGCCTGGGCCCAAAACAAACTGTTCTCGCCCGGATCAACGCGCCGCACTTCGGTGTCGGTAATCCGGGCCACGTCGTGCTGCGGCAGCGTGTAATGCAGAAACGACGCAAACAGGACCCAGAAGGTCAGGATAACGGTCCACTTGATATACCCCACGGCGTCGTCTCCTAGTGGAAATTCGTAAAATAGATGATGGCAGAGATAACTGTCAGCGGCACGATATACACCCCCAGAATCAGCTTGCGGCGAAGGGAGCCATCATATGCGCTCAGGCCCGCCTCGACAAAGGCGGCGCGATCCCCTTGCTGTATCTCTTCGTCCCATTCGCGCTCCAGCTTGTCACGCCGCACCGCGCGGGAATAGAGCGACAGGCAGATATAGACCACGCTCAGGACAAGGAACCCGATGATCAACAGCCGTCCAAGTGCGAGCATAGTCCACCTCCGCTTCGTGTCTCGCTGCCGGAAACACCTGATTGCATCGTTGCGGATCGGCGCAGGTTCTTCAAGCAAAGCGTTTCTTCGATAATCCAACTGGGCTCCGGACAGGACGGCCTTTCGCGGAGCCGAGGCCGATCCAGGGTATGCGCTACGGAGGGTCTGACGTGCAACAAGTCCGATCTCCGTTCGATCTGGACTCTTGTCGGGTCCGATTCTTTTGACAGACCACGCACGGCCATGTTCTGTATCGGACATGCCGGTGTGGCCGGAATTTCGGCGCACGATACGCAACTTGTCAAATCGACACCCCGGTTGGAGCCAGCATGGTGTGGCGCGCCCTGTCATTTGAGCATAGTGCAGGTCCGAAAGGGCGCCTGGCATTCGTTCTGGACTGTCCACAGGGAACCATGCGTGTCCCGACACGTTCAAGAAGCAACCCATCTTCGACACAAACAGGCAACAAATCCATGTCGACCTGCGAGTTAGTGAGTTCAAGATCAATCGTGCCCGTGCCCGTGTCCTTGCCCGTGCCCGTGCGCTGCGGTGCGCCGATGCAAACATCGTAAGCGCAGATGTCGGGATCGCAGCCCAGTCAAGGTGGTCGTGACGACGCAGACTTGTACCCCGCAACGTCCAGCGGAAGTCTTGTCGTGCGTATCGCGTTCCTGTTGTCGCTCGCGCTCCTGCCGATCGGCCTTGTTGCCATGGGACAAAGCTGGCGGGCGCTGAGCACCAACAATTCCTATCTCGAAGCATCCATCCACGCGCGCACCAGCACGCTTGTCGAACCTGAACGCCGCCAGCTTTTGTCCAAGCTGGGTGTTTCTCGCACCTTGTCCGACACGCTGGGCGAGGTCGATCTGTCCAATGACCAATGCATCGCCATCATGCGGCGCATTCTCGACTCGAACCCTCGCGTGAGCTTTGCGGGTGTCGTGGACGACGGGTTTGTCTCGACATGCAACAACACCGGAGACCGGATCGAATTTTCACCTGATCCGCAATCCGAGGGTTTGTTTGACAATCCCGAACCCTATATCGCCTTCAATCCGCGCGGGCAGGTCAGCCAACGCCCGGTTATCATGATCGCACATCCGGCCTTCCGCCCGGATGGAACACTTCTCGGCCTTACGACATTGTCTTTCGAGACAAAACCGCTTTTGCGCAAAGACAGTGACCTGGGGTCCAACCCGGATATTGCCTTGGTGACGTTCAACAAGTTCGGGCAAGTCCTGTCCAGCGCGACCCCCGATCGCCCGATCGAAGAATATCTGCCCGAGGGCTTGTCGCTTGAAGGGTTTGCCACGCAGGGAGACACCTTCTTCACCGCAACCTCGCGGATGGGCGATACACGTCTGATTTCAGTCGTGCCGGTCCTTGAAGACGAGGTCTATGCGCTTGGCAGTTGGGGGCGCACCGCGCTGCAACGCACGACCGCTCCGTGGTTCACGGCAACCACGCTGTTGTTTCCCTTCCTTATGTGGATGGTCGGGATCGCCGTTGCGGTGATTTCGCTCAACCGTCTCGTTCTGCACCATATCCGCGATCTTGGGCGTCGGATGCGGCATTTCGCGACTTATCGCAATGTTGAAACCTCGAACAACATCGCGGATGCGCCAAGCGAGATCCAGATGATCAATGGCACGTTCGAATCGATGGCCGACCAGCTCTTGCGTGAAGAAGCCGATCTGGAAAACGCCGTCTTCGAACGCGAGGTGCTGCTGAAAGAAGTGCACCACAGGGTCAAGAACAATCTTCAGCTCATCTCGTCCATCATCAACATGCAGGTGCGACAGGTGGCCAATCCCGAAGCGGTTTCGGCCTTGCGCCAATTTCAGGACCGCGTGACCAGTCTCGCGACCGTCCACCGCGCGCTGTACCAGGAGCCGTCGCTGACGCATATTCGGTGCGATGTCCTGTTGCGCGATCTGGTAGAACAAGTGGAAGCTGTCGGCGGTGCCAAGGAGCACGCTCCTACGGTGACGCTTGATCTCGATCCGGTAACGCTCTTGCCCGACCAGACCAGTCCGATTGCCATGGTCACGACCGAGGCTCTGTCCAATGCGTTCAAATATGGCGGTCCCGGTCGCGATGGTGTGTTCCGGTTGAAAGTCGACCTGAAGGAAGAAACGCACGGAGACCAGACCAGCGTGCGTCTGACGATCGAAAACAGCGTCGATCCAACCATGAAACGGACAAATGGTACGGGCCTTGGCAAACGCCTGATCCTTGCCTTCGCCGCCCAGCTCGATGCCAACCTGAACGAGATCGACGAAGACGACCGGCGCGGTGTGACCATGACGTTTGAATATCAGTCGTTTGAACCGGAATAGGGTCCACGATTTGCGCGCAAAAAAGCGCGCCTTGGATATCCAAAGCGCGCTTTGATTTTGTAAACGGGTCGCCTTCAGTGGTTCGGCGCGTCCTCGGCCAATCGTGATTTGGATGCGTTTGGATCGGCCATCTTTTGGTCAGTGCGCTGCTTGCTGACCAAGGCGAAAATGATTGCCGCCAGCATCGTTATCAAGGCCAAGAGAGGGACTGCGAATTCTGCTGTCATACGTGCCTCCTTTCTGCCCGGACAACTCCCGACCCATGGCGTTGTTCCAAACCCGAACCCGCTGCGCTAGAGCGCCGCACCCATTGCCGTCTTGAGTGCCAGGTGCAGCGATTTGGCCGAGGATCGAGGGCCGAAGATGCGCAGCGCGTTCGCCGGATCGAGGCGCAGGATGTAAACGCCCATGTGGTGAACAACGGTCCGCACGGCATCGCCGGTTTGCATCTGGTCGATATCGATATTTGCGCAAAGGCGGATCATCTCTTCAACGCCCTCCCCGCGCAAGTCGAAACAGACCCAGCCGTCGGTTTGCTCCGTGATAGACGCGGTGTTCAGGAAGCGGGAATTTAGCTGATCGGTCAGGTCCGCGTGGCTGGCATGGGGCGCGCTGACCATCCATTGATCTGGCCCGATCCAGAAAGCCGCCTCGGGGTTCTTGAACACGGCTCTGCCGGGCTTTGGCACTGCGCTGTTCAGTAGGCCTTTCAAGTGTGCCCTGCAGGCCGCTTCCGAGCCTCTTCGGGCAGAGACCGATGCGAGCGCCAGGTCCGGAAATTCGGTCAAAGTGACGCCGGCAAGCGTTTCAATCGCGGGGTCAGTGCCGCCAAGGGCGCAAAGGGGGGCCAGGTCATGCACGCAGACGCTCTCCTTTTGGATCGAGAAAATGGGGGCTGACGACTTCAACATCATGATTGATGCCCGTCAAAGGACTCACCAGCCCGATCACCTCGCCCAGCCGTGCGTCGCCCGCTTTCAGGAACCCCAGCGCAATGTGGTGTCCGAGGTTGGGCGAATAACAGGCTGAGGTCACGTAGCCCTGATCGTTGGATGCAGTCGCCTTTGCATCTTTCGTCATCAGGTGGGCACCGGCAGGCACCGGGTTCTCGGGATCGACCGGCTTCAGGCCAACCAGCTTCAGAGCGTCGGCTTCAGTCAGGCCCGGCCGTTCTGACAGAATGGATCCGATCGAGTCCTTCTTCTTCGAGACCATGCGCCCCATCCCGAGATTCAGCGCCGTGGTGGTGCCGTTCAATTCGTTTGCCGTCGCGTGCCCCTTCTCGATGCGCATGACATTCAGCGCCTCAAGCCCGTAGGGTACGACGTCGAATTCCTTGCCTGCGTCCATCAATCGCCGGATCAGGGCGTCACCGTACCGCGTCGGCACTGCAATCTCGTAGGCGAGCTCGCCCGAGAACGAAATCCGGAACAGCCGCGCGCGCAGGCCGCCGCAAATTGTTGTCTCGGCGCAGGCCATGAACGGGAACGCCGCGTTGGACAGATCAAACTCGTCATCCACGATCTTGTGCAGAAGTGCGCGGGATTTGGGACCGGCGACCGCGAATTGCGCCCAGGCCTCGGTGGTCGAGATCAGTTGCACGTCCATGTCGGGACAAAGGCATTGCCGCACGAATTCCATGTGACGGTAGACTCCGAGCGCGTTGCCGGTCGTTGTCGTGACGATGAAATGATCTTCGGCCAATCGCGCCGCAGTGCCGTCATCCATGACGATCCCGTCCTCGCGCAGCATCAGGCCATAGCGCACCTTGCCGACCGGCAGCTTGGCAAAGCCGTTGCAGTAGACCAGGTTCAGGAACGCCGCGGCATCAGAGCCCTGCACGTCGATCTTGCCCAGTGAGGTGACGTCACAGATACCGACCGATTTGCGGGTTTGCAGGACTTCCCGATCACAGCTTTCGCGCCAATGCGTCTCGCCCGGTTTGGGGAACCACTGTGCGCGCAACCAAAGCCCGGCTTCTGTGAAGACAGCGCCCTGTTCTTCGGCCCAGCGGTGGCTTGGCGTCAGGCGTGTCGGGCGCGTTTCGGTGCCCCGGGCGCGCCCCGCGAAAACACCCATCGCGGTGGGCGTGTAGGGTGGGCGGAACATGGTCGTGCCGACCTCGGGGATGGATGTGCCTGCCACCTCGGCCATGATCGCCAAGCCGGCGATGTTCGATGTCTTGCCCTGGTCCGTCGCCATCCCCAGCGTCGTGTAACGCTTCAGGTGCTCGACGGATCGGAAGTTTTCCTGATGTGCCAGCTTGATGTCCTTGGCGGTCACGTCGTTCTGCTGGTCCACCCATGCGCGTTTTGCGGTTTTGACATGCCAGAACGGGGTGACGCGGGCGGGTGCATCCTCGGTCTCGGGAAGGGGCAGCGTCTTGGCCGTCAGCCCCAAGTCGGACAGGACCCCTTTCGCGGCATCGGCACCGGTTTTCAGCGCGCCATGGGTGGAAAACACGCCATTTGCAGCGCCAGCGACTGTCATGCCCATTGGCAACGCTTCGCCGGGCACAAAGCCGGCAATCGCATCGTTCCAGACGGGGCGCCCCCGCTGGTGGCATGTCAGGTGCACGTTCGGGTTCCACCCGCCAGACACACCCAAAGCGCCACATTTGATCCTGCGAATGCCGCCCCTGGGCATCTTCACCTCGATCTGTGTCAGGCCAAGCCGCCCCCATGTCTGGTCGATCACGCCCCCGGCGATCACGTTATAATCCGACGACGAGGGCGCATCGGTGCGCGTGTCGATCACCGACACGTCGTCCACGCCCTTGGCCACCAGATCGGACGCAGTGCGATGCCCGTCATCGTTGTTGGTAAAGATCGCCACCTGCCGCGCCGGTGTCACGGCCCAACGGTTTGCGTAGGCGCGTATGGCGCTGGCCTGCATGATGCCGGGGCGGTCGTTGTTTTCAAAAACGATGGGTCGTTCGGTGGCCCCCGCGCAGAGGATCGCGCGCTTCGATGTGATGCGCCAGAGGATTTGCCGCGGCTTGCCGTCCTCCGGAACTTTCAGGTGGTCGCTCACCCGTTCCACAGCGCCGTAAACGCCGTGATCGAACGCGCCCATTACCGTGGTGCGTGGCATGACCCGTACATTCGGCATGGCACCAAGGCGTGCACCCATTTCTGCCGCCCAGGCGGGGCCGGACATGCCGCCAAGGGCGTGGCTTTCGAGGTTCAGCCGACCCCCGATAAGGAAATCCTCGTCCGCGAGGATAACCCGCGCGCCACTTTCGCCGGCGGTCAAGGCTGCGGCCAGCCCGGCTGGCCCCCCGCCGATGATCAGAAGATCGCAATGCAGGAACCCTTTGTCGTACTCATCCGGGTGGTCCCGCGTGCTGAGTGACCCCAAACCGGCTGCCCGGCGAATGATCGGCTCGTAGATCTTTTCCCAGAACGCGGCGGGCCACATGAAGGTCTTGTAATAGAACCCGGCGGCGAAGAAGCTCGACAGAAGATCGTTCACTTCCATCGCGTCAAACGCCAGTGACGGCCAGCGGTTCTGCGATTCTGCCCTTAACCCGTCGAACAGCTCCGCCGTGGTCGCCCGCGTGTTCGGTTCTTTCCGTGCACCGTCGCGCAGTTCGACCAGGGCGTTCGGTTCCTCGGAGCCGGCAGTCATCACGCCGCGCGGACGGTGATACTTGAACGAGCGGCCCATCAGCCGCACACCGTTGGCCAGCAGCGCCGAGGCCAGCGTATCGCCCTTGTGACCCTTGTAGTACTGACTGTCGAAGCGAAAGGAAAAGGTCTCTGACCGGTCGATCAGCCCGTCGTCCAAACGGTTTTTCTGGCTCATCACGACCGCTCCTTCCGCGCCATGTCACTGGCGAATTCAACCTGCATGATCTCATGCGTGACGGTATCGCGTGTGACGACAAGCCAGGACCGATCGCCCTGTTCGTGAAACCAAAGCTCGCGGTGCAGCCCGGCCGGGTTGTCGCGACTGTGCTGATACCGGGTGAATTGGTGCAAGGCATCGTCGGCCTGCCAATCCGGGCGATCCAGAAGCGTCGCATCGCCCAGATAAACGAATTCGCTGCTGTCGCGCGGGCCTAGGATGGGGTGGGTGATAATCATCAGTGCAGATTGGGCTGCGCGCCCACTCCTTTTTCGTCGATCATGTGCCCCGTCTCGAAACGGTTCAGCCTGTATCCCGTTGCGGTTTCATGTGGCGTGTCGGTTGCCAGCAAGTGCGCATAGCAAAAGCCCGAGGCCGGCGTTGCCTTGAACCCGCCGTAACACCAGCCGCCGTTGAAATAGAGCCCGTCCACAGATGTCTTGTCGATGATCGGAGAGCCGTCCATCGACATGTCCACGATGCCGCCCCACATGCGCAACAGACGCGCGCGACCCAGCATCGGGAACATGGCGATGGCTTCCTCGATCACATCCTCGACCACCGGCAGGTTGCCGCGTGATGCATAGGAATTGTAGCCATCGATATTGCCGCCGAAGACCAGCCCGCCCTTGTCGGACTGGCTGCAATAGAAATGACCGGCGCCAAAGGTGATCACACCCGGCAGGACGGGCTTCAGCCCTTCCGTCACGAAGGCCTGCAGGACATGGCTTTCGATGGGCAGGCGCATCCCGGCCTGCGCCATCACGCGCGAGGATGATCCGGCCACGCAGACGCCGACCTTTTTGGTTCCGATGAACCCGCGTGATGTCTCGACTCCCTGAACCTTGCCGTTCTCGATCTTGAACCCGGTCACCTCGCAGTTCTGGATGATGTCGATACCGCATTGGTCCGCAGCCCTGGCAAAGCCCCAGGCCACCGCGTCGTGCCGGGCGGTGCCAGCCCGCGCTTGCAGCAAGCCGCCCATCACCGGGAAGCGCGCGTTTTTGACGTTCAGGAAAGGATATTTCGCAACCACCTGCTTTTGATCCAGCAATTCCGCATCCGCCCCGTTCAGGATCATCGCGTTGCCGCGCCGGACATACGCATCGCGCTGGGCGTCTGAATGCATGAGGTTGATAACCCCGCGCTGGCTCATCATGGCGTTGTAATTCAGATCCTGTTCCAACCCTTCCCAGAGCTTGAGCGAAAACTCGTAGAACGGCTCATTCCCATCGAGCATGTAGTTGGATCGCACAATCGTGGTGTTGCGTCCGACATTGCCGCCACCGATCCAGCCCTTTTCGAGCACCGCGATCCGCGATTGCTTGAAGTGCTTGGCAAGATAATACGCGGTCGCCAGACCGTGGCCGCCGCCGCCGATGATGATGTAGTCATACCGGGGCTGCGGTTCGGGATCGCGCCATGCCGGTCCCCAGCCGCGATGACCGGTCAGAGCCTCCTTGATGACCCGAAAGCCTGAGTATCGCATGTTCAACGCCTCCTTCACCGTGAACCTTGCGCGGCTCAAAACGAAACGGCTTGTCCTTTTTGGTCAAACCCGGGTCCAAAAAAGACATCGCCTTGGCAGCACGCCATGCCGATCAAGACCGAGTGTCAAGCGGTGGATGCGAGAATTGACCGCATCAATGGGCTGTCAGGGTCCTTCAATCCATCGATCACGTCGAAATGGTGCTTTCCGGGCGCTTCGATGCGCTCGCATCCCCATGCGTCGGCCAGCCAGCGCGCCTGGTCTAGGAATACGGGTCTTTCGTCGGCCCCGACCCAGACGGTCACCGGTGTTGAGGGCGGGGCCATGAACACCGGGCTTTCGGCTTTGGCGGCGGCCTCGTCCATCTTGAAGTCATCATTCATGGTCGTGTTCAAGAGCGGGCGCAGGTCGGAGACTGGCGAGATCGGCACAACTTTTTCGATGCGGGTGGAAATCTCGGGGGGCAGCACCTCCGGGTCCAGCATCCGCGCGACAAGGTGCCCGCCCGCGGAATGCCCAACAAGACGCAAAGGCCCTGGATGTTCATTCGCCACGACACAGACTGCCTGTGCGATTTGACGGGTGATATCCGCGATTCGGACGCGCGGGGCGAGGTCATAGGTGGGCATCGCAACCGTCCAGCCGCTGTTCAAAGCGCCCTGCGAGAAATGAGACCACAGCGAACCGTCAAAGCGCCGCCAATATCCGCCATGCACAAAGATCATTGTCCCCTGCGCCGGTTTGTCGGGCTGGAACAGATCGACGATTTCGCGCGTTCCGTGCCCATACATGACACCAAGACGTGCGCGGTTCAGGACCGCCAGTCGTGTCCGAAAGTCATCGGCATCGGAGCGCCACCGGTCCGGATACATATCCGCGCCGGGAATATACGCCGCATTGGCATAAGCATCGTCCCAATCCACTGGTTCACCCCGTGTTGATCCTTGCCATTGCATCTATCAAATGATCCGCCTTTGTCAGTACCAAAAACGGAGAGACCCATGCTCGACCAGACAACCGACCTTGCCAGCTTGCTCAAGGACCCAACGCTTTTGGAGATCCGTGCCTATGTCAACGGCAGCTGGATTGACGGGGACGATGGCACGTTCGCGGTCGACAACCCGGCGCGTGGTGACACCATCGCCGAGGTTGCCGACCTGTCCCGTGCCCAAGTGGCCCAGGCCATTGCCGCTGCTGAAACGGCACAGAAGGACTGGGCAAAATGGACTGGGAAGGAACGGGCTGCCGTTCTGCGCAAGTGGTTCGACCTCATGATCGAACATCAGGAGGATCTGGGCACGATCCTGACCGCCGAACAGGGCAAGCCCCTGACCGAGGCGAAGGGAGAAATCGGCTACGGCGCGTCTTTCATTGAGTTCTTTGCCGAGGAGGCAAAGCGCGTTTATGGTGAGACGATCCCCGGCCACCAGCGCGACAAGCGCATCATGGTGATGAAACAGCCCATTGGCGTTGTCGGGTCGATCACGCCGTGGAATTTCCCAAACGCGATGATCGCCCGCAAGGCCGGTCCGGCCCTGGCGGCGGGGTGCAGTTTCGTCGCGCGCCCGGCGGCGGAAACCCCGCTTTCGGCTATCGTCATGGGGGTGCTGGCCGAACGCGCCGGTCTCCCGGCAGGCGTGTTCAACGTGGTGCCGTCCTCCTCGTCTTCGGACGTGGGCAAGGAAATGTGCGAGAACCCGGCGGTGCGCAAGCTGACCTTCACCGGCTCGACCGAGGTGGGCCGTATCCTGTTGCGCCAGGCCGCCGACCAGGTGATGAAATGCTCGATGGAGCTTGGCGGCAACGCGCCCTTCATCGTGTTCGACGATGCCGATATCGATGCGGCGGTCGACGGTGCCATCCTGTGCAAGTTCCGCAACAACGGCCAGACCTGCGTCTGTGCCAACCGGATCTATGTGCAGGCGGGGGTGTATGACGAATTCGCCCAAAAGCTGAAAGACAAGGTCTCCGGCATGAAGGTGGGCGACGGGCTTGAAGAGGGGACCGACCTTGGCCCGCTCATCAATGCGGATGCGCTCACCAAGGTGCAGGACCACATCGCGGATGCCAAGTCCAAGGGGGCCGATGTCATCCTTGGCGAGCAAGAGCATCGCAAGGAGGGCAATTTCTTCGGTCCGACAATCGTCACCGGCGCGACCAGGGACATGGCATTCGCGACCGAGGAGACCTTTGGCCCGCTTGCCCCGCTCTTCAAGTTCGAGACCGAGGACGACGTGATCGAACTGGCCAATGACACGATCTTCGGTCTCGCCAGCTATTTCTACGCCAATGATCTGAGCCGCGTCTACAAGGTGGCCGAGGCGCTGGAATACGGCATCGTCGGTGTGAACACCGGCATCATCTCGACCGAGGTGGCGCCCTTCGGCGGCGTCAAGCAATCCGGACTTGGCCGCGAAGGCAGCCATCACGGCATCGATGATTTTCTCGAGATGAAATACGTTTGCATGAGCGTCTGAGCTTGTGTCTTTCCCCGGGTCGAGAAGGTCAAAGACGCCATCGACACGCGCGGCGGGGATAGTCTCCGCGATCTGGCGTTGTCGTCTGCGTGAACCCGACGCGGACGACAGGAATCAACGACCAGCACGATTGCCGGTCTTGGTCTGCGACAAAAAACGGCCCGGCAGGTCTTCTGCCGGGCCGCTTGTGTCAAGGCTCAAATGCGTCAAAGCGTTTGGGGGGTCGGTGACCCGTCCTGTGCTTAGTTCACAGATTGCGCGTCAACCACGTCCTTGTCCGTCTCGACCGCATCGGCCTTCGCGATCTCGATCCGGCGCGGCTTCAGCGCTTCGGGGATTTCGCGCTGCAAGTCGATGTGGAGCATCCCGTTCTCATGGCTCGCCCCGATCACGCGAACATGGTCGGCCAAGGGGAACCTGCGCTGGAAGGCGCGGGTGGCAATGCCACGGTGCAGATAGGTGCGCTCTTCGTTTTCATCAACTTTTCTGGCCGACACATTCAGCGCGCCGTCCTTGACCTCGACACTCAGGTCGTCATCGGAGAACCCGGCAACGGCGATCGAGATGCGGTATGCATCATCTGCGGTCTTTTCGATGTTGTAGGGGGGATAGGTCGGTTGGCTGACCTCGTTGGTCATAACCCGATCCATCAGGTCGGCAATTTGGTCAAAGCCGACAGTAGCACGGTAAAGCGGTGCGAAATCATATCCTCGCATAGGTCATCCTCCATTGAGCGATACCAGATGTGAAAGCCTTCCAGCTTGGACAGGCTCGGTTAAGGTGCCGGGCCCCACCTGGGCATCCCGACAGTCTGAAATCTGGGAGCGCTTGATCCGCGATTCAAGAGGGCAAAGTCATTCCCGTGGGCGAATAAATTTCGCTCCCGTCTCCTTGCGTGCATCCTTCTGGGCGCGAAACGGTCGAAAGACCGTCCCTTCGGTAAAACCGACACCATTGTTCATCAGCGCGCGGATGGTGTCGATTTGCGTCTCCAGCGGTGCGCCAAGCGACACTGGCTGGCCACCGCTTTTTGCCTTGGACGAGACAACCGAGACAATCCGGGGCTGATCGTCGTGGAAGGAAAACACCGGGGAACCCGAACTGCCGAAATCCACCGAACAGGACATGACCAAGACGGATGGCTGGGCCGACATCACATCACAGGTGTCTTGCATCGATGGCGCCTCGGACCGGTCATGGGCATAGGACACAACGCCCACGTTGTCCCCGACCAAGGGCCGTTCACCCGTTACGAACGGGATGATCGTGGTGTTGCGCACCGGGTGCTGCAATTCGATCAGCGCGATATCCGCGAATACCCTTTCCGAACTTGGCTCGGCGTCAAATTCATAGGCCGGATATGCCACCGCCCGGCGGACCCGGCGATAGGCGGCAGCCCGGCCATTGCGCCACCCGGCCAGAAACTGGATATCCTCGGGTGCCAGGAGCACGCCGGCGTCATCGTAAAGGCAATGTGCCGCTGTCAGCACGATCTCGGGGGTG
>Ga0102940_1000011_pt1 | contig 111138 bp, 106 predicted proteins | sample SalPonR2_C_D1_MG_FD_78215 | JGI IMG/M metagenome (GOLD analysis project Ga0102940, IMG submission 78215) | Salt pond soil microbial communities from South San Francisco under conditions of wetland restoration - Salt Pond MetaG R2_C_D1_MG | ecosystem: Environmental > Aquatic > Marine >... | reverse complement strand
GCGGTGATCGTTGAGACCGTCGACCATGCCCTCGATCACGGCGCGCGTCTCGTCTGTCTTGTCCAGGTCCGTGTCGCGCGTCAGCACGGCCTGTTCGGGGCGGGAACCTCTCATCGGGTCACTCCTGTCGTGTCGGGTTGAAGGGGGCGTGGCGGTTGGCGCCCTCCTTCGACAGGAAATCCCGCGGCACCCGGTTCAGCGCCGGATGCCGGCCCGTGGCACTATTGCGAAAGGCGCGGCTCATCCCTTGACGGCCCCCGCGGTCAGCCCGCTGACGATCTGGCGCTGGAACACCATGACCAGCAGGAACAGCGGCGCGGTGATGGACACGGCAGCGGCCACGGCGACCACTTGGTCCGTCGTCGTGGTCTCGCGGTTGAACATGCCCGCGATGGCCGGAACCATGGTCTGGTTCGAGGCGTCCAGCAGCAGCGAGGTCACGAGAAAGTCGTTATAGGCCAAGAGGAAGCTGAACAGCCCCGTGGTGATGACGCCGGGCCACATGACCGGCATGATGACCAGCCGGAAGGCCTTGAAATGCGAACAGCCATCGACGCGCGCGGCCTCGTCAAGGTCGGCGGGGATATTGGCGAAGAAGCTGCGCAGCATCCAGATGGTGAAGGGCTGGTTGATGGCCACCAGCACCGCGATGACCGCCGCCGGTTTGCCGTAGAGCGTGGGCGCGTTCTCGCCCAGGATCGGCGCCAGCCACTCGGCCGAGTTGATGAAGACCGGCAGGTAGCCCGCCACCAGGACCGAATGCGGCAGCGACCGGAAGATCAGCGCAATGATCAGGATCCAGAAGGCCAGCGTCGAGCCCGACCGTGCCAGCCCGTAGCCGGCCAGCGTGCCGACTGTAAGCGAAATGGTCACAACCCCGGTGGTCACGATCAACGAATTCTTGAAATTGTCGATGAAACCGCGCTCGATCCAGACGGTCTGGTAATGCTCGGTCGTGGCGCCGATGATATCACGCCCCAGCGGGCCGACCAGCGGGCCCAGCAGATCAGTCACCAGCGGCAGCACCCCGAAAAAGACCAGCACGAAGCCCAGCGCCACCAGCACGGCGGCAACGACCCATCCCAGGGCGACAAAGCCGCCGGGGCTGTAGCTTGCCACCAGCGGGGGCACGCGCCGCACCGTCATCCGCGCGGTGACCCAGATCACTGCCAGGCCGAGGACGATCTCGAGGATCGACCAGCCGGACCCGTCGGCACGGGTGGCCGGCCCGAAGATGACGTTCAGAGGGTTGGCGTCGAAGGCATCCACCGGCGACTTGAAGCTCATCACCGTGATCCAGGCGATCGGGAAGGCCGCGATCAGGCACCACAGGGCCAGGAATGTGCCCGACATGATGCGTAGCGATGCGGGTTGGCGCAGGGCTTTCGCGGTGGACATCAGTGGCTCCCCTTGTGGTCACGCCACGTGCGCTTGAGCAAGGGCACGAGCAGGATTGCAATCCCGATCATCGTCAGCATGGCCGAGGCCGAGGCACGGGAGATCGAGCGGTTCCCGGCCTGGTCGGGCGTCAGGAAATCGTAGGTGAGCCACTGCAGCGAGATCACGTAGCCTTCGGCGCGGAAGCCGACGACCTCCTCGAAGACACGGTAGGTATCCATGAGGTGGATCATCGCCACGAAGATCAGCAGCGGCGCGAGGTGCGGAATAATGATCAGGCGCAAGCGCTGCCAGCGGTTGGCCCCGTCGATCAGGGCGCTTTCAAGGCTGTCCTGGTTGACCGTCTGAAGCCCGGCGTAGAACACGATCGCCGCGAAGGGCGCGACGTGCCAGACCCGGTAGAACATCATCATCAGTTCGATGGTCCAGGCCTGGGCGAAAAGCGCCAGGTCCTGCTCCAGCCACCATTCCAGCAGCGCGGTCAGGATCCCGTCGCCCCGGAACAGCCAGTTGATGGACAGCGCCCCGATCACCGGCGTGATGATGAAAGGCAGCAGCGACAGGAAGATCACCGGCCCCTTGATCCTCTGCGAGGCGTTGTTGATAACCAGCGCGATGGCCAGGCCGAAGCCCAGCACCAGCGGCAGGGTCACAAGAGTGAACATCAGTGTGAAGCGCAGCGCCTTCCAGAAGTCGATGTTCTGAAGCGCGGTCCAGGACCGGTCCTGCACCGCCTCCCAGAAGCGGCCCATCTCCAGGACGTTCCGATAGGTCTGAAACCCCACGAATTCGGTTTGGCGCGTGATCTCGCCGGCCTCGTTCAGGACGGGCCGCGTCTCCATCTCGGTGGTGCAGGTCTGTTCAAGAAAGCCGGCGGTGCAGCTTTCGACCTCGACCGTCTCGTAAATCGGCTGTGTGACCGTGAAACTGTTCCAGAAGACCGACACGAGCGGGAAGGCAATGAACAGCAGCATCATGAAGATGGACGGGCCGACGAAGGCGGCAAACACTTTGGGCTTCATGGGTCCTCTCCCGGGTTGGGCCCTGGGGCCCGGCGTGGCGGGTCGGTCTGGTCGGCGGCCGCGCAGGGGGCGCGCGGCGACGCCGGGGGATCGGGGCCGCGCCCTGGCACGGCCCCGGATGTGCCTTAGTCGATAAGGCCGGCCTCTTCAGCCGAGGTCATGTAGGCCGCCTCGATGTCGGCCAGCGTGGTCTCGGCGTCCTTGTTGCCGTTCAGATAGGCCGCAATCCCGTTGCCCAGCGCGCTGTGCATGATGCCCATGGCGGAGGAGGCGGGATAAGGTCGCGCGCCGTTGGCGGCGGTGGCGGCGGCCCCGGCGGCCAGGTCACCCGGCTCATAGCCGTCAATCAACCAGACGGCGGCCTCGGGGCTTTCCTGCACCGTTTCGGTGTCGATGCCCTCCATGGCGACGCGGAAGGCGGCCTCGGCCTCTTCATCGGTTATGTTGCTGGCAATAACGATGCCGTCCCACCAGATCGACGAGACCGGCGCCTCCGGGCCCATCGGGGCCGAGGCCATCTTGACCTTGCCGACGACCTGGCTTTCCTCGGGGTCGTCCATCGCACCCGCGCGGCTGGCCCAGAGGTTCGCCATGGCAATCTGGCCTTGCTGGAACTGCTGCTGGACATAGGTGGAATCTGCGGCCAGGTATTCCGGGTCGAGATACTCGGTCGTGGCCTTGAGCTTCTCCAGCGACGCTACGCCCATCTCGTTGTTGATCGTGGGCATGTTGTCGTCGTCGACGAAATCGCCGCCATGCGCGAGGAACATGTTCACGAATTCCTCGCCCAGGTTCCAGCCCGATGCGAAGGTGCCGCCAAGCGGATAATCGACGACGCCAGCCTCCTCGATGACCGCCGCGGCCGCCAGCATCTCGTCGTAGGTGGTGGGCACCTCCAGGCCGAGATCGTTCAGGATGTCCTCGCGGTACATCAGGTGCTGGTTGTTCACCATCATGGCCACGGCCATTATATCGCCATCCACGGTGATCAGCTGGTTCGGGCTCAGGTGCTGGCCATATTCGTCGACCAGATCGTTGAGCGGGCGGATCGTGCCGGCATTCAGCAGCGGGATCATGGTGGCGTTCGCCACCCCGCCGATATGATAGAGTGAGGGGTCCGCGGCGAAGGCTTCAGGCTGCTTCTCACGGAATTCCTGGTCGAGGTTGGCCTCGAAGTTGCCGCATTCGGCCATGTTGTCTGTCACGGCCTTCCAGGCCTCGAAGCCGGCCGTGAGCGACCGCAAAGGCACGTCGTTTTCAAAGGCGCATTCGGCGGCGCCGGCGCTGGCAACCGCGCTCATTGCTCCTGCCATCAGGATGGTCTTGAATGTCATGCGGAATATCTCCCTGCTTGTTTGTGGGCAGCCCTGCAGTCGCAGCCCGAAGTGTTGGAGGCCTCAACCCCCGATACGCTCACCCGTCCGGGCATCGAACAGGTGGCAATGCTCGTGCCCGACATGGATCGTGACCATGTCGCCGATCTCGGCGCGGAAGGTCTTGTCGGCCTTGGCCGCGACCAGAACACCGCCGATGCGGACGCTGACCATCGTGGCATCGCCCAACAATTCCAGAGTGTAGATCGGCGCGGTGATCTGTCCGCCGCCGGCCTTGCCCGGGCGCACCTCGGCATCTTCGGCGCGAAAGCCCAGCGTCACCGGCCCGTCGGCCACGTCCAGCCCCTCGATCCGGGTGCTTGACGTGGAAAAGACGCCGCCGTCGCAGTCGCCGTCCATCAGGTTCATGGCGGGCGATCCGATGAACCCGGCCACGAAGGTGTTCGCGGGTCGGTCGTAGATTTCGGTCGGGCTGCCGACCTGCTGGACGATGCCCTTTTCCATGACGACGACGCGATCCGCGAGCGTCATGGCCTCGATCTGGTCATGGGTGACGTAGACTGTCGTCACGGAGAGTTCGTGGCTGAGGTTCTTGATCTGTGCCCGCGTGCTGACCCGCAGCTTGGCATCGAGGTTCGACAGCGGCTCGTCCATCAGGAAGACGTTGGGTTCGCGCACGATGGCCCGGGCCAGGGCCACGCGCTGGCGCTGGCCGCCCGACAACTCCGACGGCTTGCGGTGCAGGAAATCGTCCAGCTCGACCATGGCGCTGGCGCGCATGACCCGTTCGTCGTGACGGGTCGGGTCGGTGCCGCGCACCCGTAGCGGGAACCGGATGTTCTCGTAAACGTTCAGGTTGGGGTAAAGCGCGTAGGACTGGAACACCATGGCCACGTCGCGGTCCTTGGGTTCAAGGTCGTTGATGACCTTGCCATCGACCGTTATCTCGCCCTCGGTCGGGTCTTCCAGGCCGGCGATCATGCGCATGGTCGTCGTCTTGCCACAGCCCGAGGGCCCCAACAGCACGAGGAATTCCCGGTCCGCGATCGTCAGATCGAAATTATCGACGCCGACGAAATTGCCCCAGCGTTTCGTCACGCCGCGAAGCTGGATTTCGGCCATCGGGTCACCTCTCCTGTGAATGCACGCATTTTGCATACGTTTGCATGAACCCTAGACTCTCGTTTCAGCTTTCGGCAAGTTCTTTTTGCAAGCGTATGCAGAAACAAGGATAAGATATCGTCCCAATGGCAGATTTTCAGGCAGCGAAGGACATCGTTTTGGCATATCACGCCGCACTCGACGCGGCCGAACCCGATTCGGCCGCACGGGTCCTGGCGGGCTGCACGACGCCCGGCTACATCTGGCGTGGCTACCACCCGTTCGGCGAATTGACCGGCCCGAAAACCGTCGCCGAAACCTTCTGGGCCCCGCTCAAGACCGCCCTGACCGGGCTCCAGCGGCGGGAGGACATCTTCCTGGCCGGCACCAACGAGATTGATGACCACGCCAGCACCTGGGTCGTCTCCATGGGGCACCTGATGGGCCTGTTCGACGCGCCCTGGCTGGGTATCCGTCCCACACGCAAGATCGCCATGCTGCGCTATTGCGAATTCAACCGCATCGCGGACGGCCGCATCGCGGAGACGGCGATGTATTTCGACATTCCGAACCTCATGGTCCAGGCCGGTCAGAACCCCTTTCCGCCGCAAACCGGGGCCGAACTGGTGCAACCGGGGCCGATGACCCACGACGGGCTGCTGACCACGGCCCAGCCCCCCGAAGAAGGCGAAACGACCCTTGCGCTGATCAACGCCATGATCGCCGATCTCGGGCAATGGGACTCGGGCCTTGGCCTGTCCGAGGAGCTGGCCCGCAGCTGGCATGACGACATGGTCTGGTGGGGTCCGACCGGCATCGGGGCCACCTATACGATCGACCGCTACGCCCAACAGCACTCGGGTGTCTTTCGGTCCGCCTTCACCGACCGGTCAAAGACGACACACCTGTGCCGCTTGGCAGAAGGGCACTACGGCGGCTTCTTCGGCTGGGCGAATTTCACGGCGCGGCCCACGGGCGGTTTCATGGGAATGCCCGCCACCGGCGCGCCCGGCGAATTCCGGGTCATCGACATCTACCGGCGCGACGGCGACAAGCTGGCCGAGAACTGGGTCTTCGTGGACCTGCTGCATTTCTGGAAGACGCAGGGCGTTGATATCCTCGCGCGCACAACGGAGATCGGCGCATGAAGATCGACGCACATCACCACCTGTGGGACCTTTCTGCCGTGCATTATCCCTGGCTCATGGCGCAGGGGGTCGAGCGCTTCTTCGGAAACCCGGCCCCGATCCAGCGCGACTACCTTCTGGAGGAATTTCGGCGCGATGCGGCCGGGATCGGCGCCTCGGTTCACATCCAGGTCGGTGCCGAGGACGGCTGGGCCGAGGCACAGTGGGTCCAGCGCATCGCCGACAGCGCCGCTGACTGGCCATTGGCGCAGGTGGCTTTCTGCGATCTGACGGACCCGGCGCGCGACGCCAAGCTGGACCGGCTGCAGAGCCTGCCGAGCGTCCGCGGCGTGCGCCAGATCGTGGGACGCGCCCCGGGCGAGGACGCGGCGACCGGGACCAACGCCCTGCTGGACACCCCGGCGTTTGCCGAAGGCCTGCGCGATGTCGGCGAGCGCGGGCTGTCCTTCGATCTGCAACTGATCCCCGAACTTTACGAGGGCATGGCGCGGGTGCTCGACGGCGCGCCGGACACGCCCGTTGCGCTGTGCCACGCAGGCAGCCCGCATGACCGCAGCCCCGCCGGCTTGCGCGCCTGGGCCGATGCGCTGCGCCTGCTGTCAGAGCGGCCGCAGGTCATCTGCAAACTGTCGGGACTGGGCATGTTCGATCATGCCTGGACCCGGGACAGCCTGCGCCCCGTGATCGAGACCTGCCTTGACCAATTCGGACCCTCGCGCTGCATGTTCGGATCGAATTTCCCGGTGGATTCGTTGTATTCCGACTATGCTGCCGTGCTGGCTGCCCACGCGGCCATCGTTCCCGAACCCGCGCAGGGGGCCGTCTTCCACGACACCGCCGCCCGGTTCTACAATCTGCCGTGACAGGGCGATTGCTTCACGGAACCACTGTCCACCCTGACTGGAGCGACGACAACGACCACATGCGCGCCTGCTGCCTGTCCGCCGAGGCGGCAATCAAACCGGGGTATCTAGCGCGGTCCATAGGCCCTAGAGTATCCGTCTTGATCAAGCTATTTTGGCGACCATACGCGGTCTTGTCGAACGAGTGCGTTGGCCAGTTCGATGAGCTTTCGCATGAGGGTTGTTAGCGCGACTTTTGCGGGTTTTCCATCCGATATCATCGCTTGGTATTTCTGCTTCAGATCCGTGCTGTAGCGGGCGGCGACGAGCGCAGGCATATAAAGCGCATCGCGCAGGAATTTGCGTCCGCCTTGAATGAATGCCTTACCTCGCCATTGGCCCGATTGTCGGGTCATGGGAGCGAGACCGGCAAGGCTGGCGATCTGTTTGCGGGTCAGGGTGCCGATTTCCGGACATTCGACAAGGATCGCAACCACAGTGACCCGGCCCAGCCCCGGGATCGAGCAGAGAATGTCGAAGACGCGTGCGCGTTTCCGGCACTGGCGCGCGAGGTCCAGCAGCGCTGCTTCCAACTCAGCGAGCTGGCGTTTGATCTGTCGAGGGCGGCCTTCCGCCCGCGGGGCACAGGTCACGATTGCAAAATGCCGCGGGTCTGCGCATACTTTGACCGGGCGCAATAGCATACCGGGGCGAACCGGCCGGCGCCGCTTATACGGGCACTCATGCAAGGCGTGATCGACATGCGGGCATTTCTTCTTCTCGTGGTCTCTCTAGGGCTTGCGGCCTGTGGTGGAAGCAGCCATCGCGACGCGCGCACGATCGGCGCAACGCCCACGGTGGCCTTTGCCACCGGCCCGATCTACAGCGCCTGCCGCGCCTCGGACCGGGACGCCACCGACCGCCAGCTCTGCGGCTGCATTCAGGCCGTTGCCGACCGCGAACTTTCGGGCAGCGACACCCGCCGCATCGCCGGGTTCTTCGATGACCCCGAAGAGGCGCACGCGGTCAAGATCTCGGACAGCTGGCGCAATGAGTCCTTCTGGGACCGCTACCGCGCCTATGTCAGCGCGGCACGGCAAACCTGCGGCTGAGCGCCTCCGCGCAGGCCTCGATCAGGTCCAGGCAACCCTCGAAATCGCGGGTATAATAGGGGTCTGGCACTTCCGCCGCCCCGGCCAGTTCGGCGAAATTCTCGACCCGGGTGGCGTTGCCGGGCGGCCGCTGGGCCTCGATGTCGCGGAGGTTAGCGGCATCCATGGCGAAGATCAGCTCGAAAGCCTCGAAATCCGACTGGTCGAACTGCCGCGCGCGCAGGTCCGACAGGTCATGGCCGCGTGCCCGGGCGGCGGCCTGCATCGGCCCGTAGGGCGGTGCGCCGACGTGCCAGCCCCCGGTGCCCGCGCTGTCAAGCCCGAGGTCCGGCAGGCGGCTGCGCACCACTCCCTCGGCCGCGGGCGAGCGGCAGATATTGCCCAGGCAGACGAAAAGCACCCGCGTCATGACAGCACGCCGCGCCGCGTCATGGCCCGCGCGTAGAGCAGTAGCAGAATGGCCACCAGAACCACCGCCCCCGAGATGGCAAGCGAGACAGGACTGCCTACCTCGAGCGCCGAGGGCTCGGCCAGGCCGATGCCATAGGCCGTGGTCGCGACAATCCCCACCAGCGACAGGCCGAAGACGCTGCCGGCGAGTCGCGACCGCAGAAGCAACATCACCGACCCCAGCACCGCGCCCCAGACAGCGATGGCCCAGCCGGCATTGACCCAGACCGGGAAGCCGTCGATGTGGGCGCGCTGTGCCGCGGTCATCAAGGAGGTGTAGCTGTCCATCGACAGCCGGGTCATGAGATAGTCGAAGGCCCCGCCCGCATTCCAAAACAAGGATGCAAGGCCCACCAGCCAGAGATGCCATGCACGCATGTTGATTCTCCCGTGTCTGCCGGGTCAGGCTAGCACGAAAGAGGGGGACACCGATGCAGATCGTCATCCTGACCGGTGCGGGCATCTCGGCCGAGAGCGGGCTGGACACCTTTCGCGATGCGGGCGGGCTGTGGGCACGCTATGACCTGGCCGACCTGGCCACGCCCGAAGGCTTTGCCCGCGATCCGTCCCTCGTGCTGGATTTCTACAATCACAGACGGCGCGCAGCCCGGAAAGCGACCCCGAATCCGGCACATGCGGCGCTTGCAAGGTTGCAAAAGCAAAAGGGCGAGCGGGTCACGCTGGTCACCCAGAACATCGACGACCTGCACGAACGGGCCGGGTCCGACCCGGTAATCCACATGCATGGTAGCCTGTTCGGCGCGCTCTGCGGCGCCTGCCGGACTCGTTGGCCAGCGGCGCCGGTCATGCGTCCCGCAGATACCTGCCCGGCTTGCGGCGCGGAATCACCTCGCCCAGATGTCGTCTGGTTCGGAGAAATGCCCTGCCATATGGATCGCATCATGTCCGCGCTCGCGCAGTGCGATCTCTTCGTGGCCGTAGGGACCAGCGGCGCGGTCTTCCCGGCGGCGGGCTTCGTCGACCTCGCACGCGACAGCGGCGCCAAAACGCTGGAACTCAACCTGGAACCCGGTGACCGCACCGGTGCCTTTGACACCGGCCGGGAAGGCCCGGCCAGTGTGCTTGTCCCCGCCTGGGTTGACAAGGTTCTCTCGGTCTAACCGTCGTCGCCGGACCCGTTGTCCATGTTGCCATGGTCCATGTCACCGTCCATGGTCATGGCCGTACGCGCGTTATCGATGGGAATCTCGAGCGTCATCTCGCCCGCATGTTCGAAAGTCAGGGTCACCGTGATCGTCTCACCCTGCTCGAACGGCTGGCGAAGCCCCATGAACATCACGTGATCGCCGCCGCGCGCGAGGTTGTGCGCCTCGCCCGCCGGGATGGCAAAGCCCTCTTCGACCTCGATCATGCGCATCACGTCGCCGTCGACGACATGGGTGTGCAATTCCACCCGTTCAGCGACGTCGGACCGCGCCGCGACCAGCCGGTCGGCAATGGCGCTGTCGTTCTGGATCGTCATGAAGGCTGCCCCGGCCATGGCCGTGGCCCCGGCTGCGCGGGCGTAAGGGTCTTCGATGGTGATGTCCTCAGCCCATGCGGGCAGAGCAAGGGCGAGGGCGGCGATCAGGCCGAGAGTGGTTGATTTGAGCATCATGTCTGCTCTCCTGTCTGGTGGCGGGATCGACCCCGCCATGTTGCAAACTGTAAAGCCGGGTTTCAGACAGACGGTGGCGGGTCACGAGCCCGAGTGGCGATGTGAAGATGTGAAATCGCGTGTTGGACTTCAAGGTTTTGCACCAAGCGCCGCATGTGGACAGGTGAAACCGCATTCGGCTCCGGAAAGGCCAGCGCCACCATAAGCGCGAGCGCGACGTCAGGGCAGATATGTGCAGGCCCGATCGGGTTGCCCTCACGGTCCATGGCGACCACGATGATGCTGCCGTCCGCGCAAAGCTCGACCTGCCCGGCGGCCTGCGGCTGACCCCGGGCCACGGCCAACTGCACCGAGGTCATCGCGACCAGCAGCGCCAGCAGGACCGGCAGGATAGAGCGAGGTAGCGTCATTGTCCCTTGCTATTCCGAGACCGCGCCCGCCGGTATCGGACAAAGCGCCGCGCACATGGCAAAGGCCCGGGCGCCAAGGGCGGCCGGACCTTTGAAAAAACCTCGGGGCAGATCAGGCTGTGACCTGAGCCTTGAGAATGTCCTTCTTGACCTTGAGCGCATCGGCGGACAGCGTGTCGTCCTTTGCCTTGGCCATGAACTGGTCCAACCCCCCGCGGTGGTCCACGGTGCGTAGCGCGGCAGAGGAGACGCGAAACCGGAAGCTCCGGCCCAGGACGTCGGATTGCAGCGTCACGTCCTGCAGATTGGGCAAGTAGCGGCGCTTGGTCTTGTTGTTGGCGTGGCTGACATTGTTGCCAGTCATCGGGCCTTTACCGGTCAGTTCGCAACGACGCGACATCTTTTTGTTCCTTGTTCAGGCAGGGCCCGGCGGACGGGCGAGCCCCTCGTTCAAACAGAATAGGCCCCGTGGCGCGGCGCAGGGCCTCAAATTCGATTTGGCCGACCTAGGCGGATTCCACGGCGCCGTCAACCCGCAAGGCGCGGATTCCAAGTGGCCCTAGCCCTTGCCACGGAACCTCTGCACCAAGTGGTCAGCCGCAAGCGCCGGAAGCAATTCGCCGCTGGCAACGCGGGCCTGCAGGTCCTCCAGCAGGGTGGCGATGGACGGGTCCTCTTCCAGCGCGGCAAGCAGGCCGGCGCGCACCTCCTCGCGGAACCAGAACAGCGCCTGCCCGGCGCGGCGCTGGTCCCAGATGCCCCGGTCCCGGCGCCAGGCGATCAACGACTGCATCTCGGCCCAGGCGTCTTCTATGCCACCGGTTTCAAGTGCCGAGACGGTCAACGCCTTGGGAAATCCCTCGGGGTCCTGCGACCGGCGACGCAGAAGGCGCAGCGCGCCGGCATAATCCGAACAGGTGCGCATCGCCTGCGGACGCAGGTCACCATCGGCCTTGTTCACCAGGATCATGTCGCAGGTTTCCATGATCCCGCGTTTCACCCCCTGCAATTCGTCCCCGCCCGCCGGGGCGAGCAGCAGCAGGAAAAGGTCCGACATCTCGGCCACCGCGGTTTCCGACTGGCCCACGCCCACCGTCTCGATCAAGACCACGTCGAAGCCCGCGCCTTCGCACAGAGCGATGGCCTCGCGGGTGCGGCGGGCGACACCGCCCAGCTGGCTCTGGCTGGGCGAGGGGCGGATGAAGGCCTTCGGATCGCGCGACAACCGCTCCATCCGGGTCTTGTCGCCCAGGATCGACCCGCCCGAGCGCGCGCTTGAGGGATCGACGGCCAGGACGGCGACCCTCTTGCCCAGCCCTGTCAGCATCAGGCCGAAGCTTTCGATGAAGGTGGACTTGCCCACGCCCGGCGTGCCCGACAGGCCGATGCGCAGCGCCTGGCGCGCCGGGTCGAGCGCCGCCAGAACCTCCGCCGCGAGGGCGCGGTGATCTGGCCGCGCGCTTTCCACCAGGGTGATGGCCCGCGCCAGGGCGCGCCGATCACCCCTTGCGATCTTTTCTGCCAGAACGGTCGTTTCCATGGCGAACGTTGTGGCGCGGTGCGGCGCCACTGTCCAGAGGAGGCCAGAGCAGACGACTTGTCGCGAAGCCTTGACCTTGGCGCGCGGTCGGGCTGCAACTGGGCCGATGAAACGCCTGCCCATCTACGACTGCCTTCCCGAGCTGATCGACGCCCTGCGCGCCGAGGGCAGGGCCGTGCTGCAGGCCCCGCCCGGTGCGGGCAAGACGACCCGGGTGCCATTGGCCATGCTGGAGGCGGGCCTGACCGATGGCCGCATCGTGATGCTGGAACCTCGCCGCCTGGCCACGCGTGCCGCCGCCGAACGGTTGGCCGAGGGGCTGGGCGAGGCGCCGGGCCAGACCGTGGGCTACCGGATGCGCGGCACGAATGTTCCCGGCAAACGTATCGAGGTGGTGACCGAGGGCATCCTGACCCGCATGATCCAGTCCGACCCGGAACTGCCCGGCGTCGGCGCGGTTCTCTTCGACGAATTCCACGAACGATCCCTGAATGCCGACCTCGGCCTGGCCCTGGTGCTGGAGGCGCGCGCAGCGCTGCGGCCCGACCTGATCCTGCTGGCCATGTCGGCGACGCTGGACGCGGCCCCGGTGGCCGCGCTGATGGAAAACGCCCCGGTCGTCACGTCGCAGGGTCGCAGCTACCCCGTGGAGACCCGTTTCCTGGAGGCGCCCGTTCCCAAGGCCACGCGGCTTGAGGCGGCCACCGCGCGCCTGGTGGAACAGGCCGTGGCCGAGACAACGGGCGGCGTGCTCGTCTTCCTGCCCGGCGAGGGCGAGATCAGGCGCACGGCAGCGCAGTTGTCACTGCCCGGGGACTGCCAGGTCCGGCCGCTATATGGCGCCCTGCCCTTTGCCGAGCAGCGCGCAGCGATCGCGCCAGTGACCTCGGGGCGCAAGGTGGTGCTGTCCACCTCGATCGCCGAGACATCGCTGACCATCGAGGATATTCGCGTCGTCGTGGATGCGGGCCGGGCGCGGCGGGCGCGCTTCGATCCCGGCGCGGGCATGTCGCGGCTGGTCACGGAGCCGGTCAGCCGGGCCGAGGCGACGCAGCGCGCGGGCCGCGCGGGCCGGGTTGCCGAGGGGGTGTGCTACAAGCTGTGGACCAAGGGGGCCGACGGGGCCCTGCCCGCCTTCGCCCCACCCGAGATCGAGGCCGCCGATCTGAGCGGCCTGGCGCTGGAGTTGGCGCTTTGGGGCAGCGCGGACCTGCCCTTCCTGACGCCCCCGCCTCCACGCGCCCTGGACGAGGCCCGCGCGCTGCTGCGGGATCTGGGCGCGCTGGACGGATCCGACCGGATCACCCCGCATGGACGCGCCCTTGCCCGCTTGCCCCTGCATCCTCGGCTGGCCCATATGCTGCAGGTGGCGGGCGCACCCGCGGCGCCGCTGGCTGCCCTGCTGGCCGAACGCGACATCCTGCGCGGGGCCCCGGTGGACCTGTCGCTGCGGCTGGCGGCTCTCAAGGGGCGGCATGGCGGGCCGGGCACGGTGCATGCCGCAGCCCGCGACCGGGTGCGGGCCGAAGCAAAGCGGCTGGCCAAGAGTGCCCCGCGATCCGCCGCGACCTACAGCCCCGCGCAGATGGCCGCGCTCGCCTATCCCGACCGGATCGGGCTGCGCCGATCGGGCGATGCGCCACGCTATGTCCTGTCGGGCGGCAAGGGGGCGGTGCTGGGGGGCGACGATCCGCTGGCGGGCCAGCGCCTGCTGGTCGTGACCGACACCGATGGCAACCCGCGCGAGGCGCGAATACGTGCCGCCCTGACCCTGACGGAAAGCGAGCTGCGCGCGGTTCATGGCAGCCGCATCGCCTGGCAGAACCACTGTGCCTGGTCGCGGCGCGGGGGCCGGGTGCAGACCCGGCAACAGGAATGCTTCGGCGCGCTGGTGCTCGACGACAGGCGCTGGTCCGATCCTCCGGCCGAGGTGGTCGCCCGCGCCATGCTGGCGGGTATCCGCGAGATCGGCCTGCAGCTTTCGTCCGCCGCCGAGCGGTTTCGTGCGCGCGTCGCGCTGCTGCGCGCGCAAGACGCGCGGCTCCCTGACATGGGAGACGCAGCCTTGCTGGCGGGGCTGGAGCATTGGCTCTTGCCGCATCTGACGGGTGTGCGCAGCGCCGGTGACTGGAAAGCCTTCGACAAGCTGCCCGCGCTGGAGGCGATGCTGGACTGGCCGCAACGCGACCGGCTGGACCGGGAGGTGCCCGCGCGGTTCACCACGCCGCTGGGGCGCAGGGTGCCCATCGACTACGGTGCCGAAGCGCCCGAGATTTCCCTGCGCCTGCAGGAAATGTTCGGCCAGACAAGCCATCCGAGCGTGGCCGGACGGCCCCTTCGTGTGACGCTGCTCTCGCCCGCCGGGCGCCCGGTGCAGACCACGATGGACCTGCCGGGGTTCTGGTCCAACTCCTATGCAGACGTACGCAAGGACATGCGGGGGCGGTATCCCAAGCACCCCTGGCCCGAGGACCCGACGCAGGCCGACCCGACCCTGCGCGCCAAGCGGCGGGGTTAGCGGCGGCTCTGCCCCCGTCCGCGTCAGGGCGCGCTATCCTTGGATGCCGGCTCAACGCCACCAGGGGCCATGGCGGTCTTCGCCGCCGTCAACCCGGTCGAACCCGTGTCTGCCGAAGAAATCCCGCTGGGCCTGAACCAGGTCGGTGGTGCCCCGGGCGCGGGTCATGCTGTCGAGAAAGCCGAGGGCCGCGGCCAGGGCGGGTACAGGGTGACCGCCGCTGGCGGCTTGCGCCACGACGGCACGCAGGGCGGGCAGGCTGTCGTCCAGCATGTCCTTGAAGGCGGGGGCGAAGACCAACTGCCCCTGCGGCAGGTCCCCCCGAAACGCCTTGGCGATGTCGTCGAGCAGGGCCGAGCGTATGATGCAGCCCGCGCGCCAGATCTCGGCGATGCGGGCGGGGTCGAGCGACCAGCCGTAGGCGTCCGAGGCCGCCAGCAGGGTACGGAACCCCTGGGCATAGGCGATGATGCGCCCGGCCAGCAGGGCCTGTTCCAATTGCGCCTCGGACAGGTCGACCGGGCCGGCAGTCTGGCCATAAAGACCCTCGCCTGTCTCGCGCAGTGGCTTTTCCGCCGACCAGCTGCGGGCAGCCACCGCCGCCTCGACCGTGGTGGCGGACTGGCCCAGTTTCACGGCCTCGATCACTGTCCAGCGGCCGGTGCCCTTCTGCCCGGCCTGGTCGAGAATGGCATCGACCGCCGGCACACCGGGCGCATCCTCGGCCTTCAGTATCTTGCCCGTGATCCCCACCAGGTAGCTTTGAAGAGGGCCGCTGTCCCACACCGCGAAGGTCTTGCCGATCTCGGCAGGGGCCAGGCCCTGGCCATGACGCATCAGCCCGTAGATCTCCGCGATCATCTGCATATCGGCATATTCGATGCCGTTATGGACCGTTTTGACGAAATGCCCCGCCCCGTCGGGGCCGAGGTGGGCGGCGCAGGGGACGCCCTCGTACCGAGCCGCGATGGACTCGATCATGGATCTGATGCCGGACCAGGCCTGTTCGGTACCGCCGACCATGATCGACGGGCCATGGCGCGCGCCCTCTTCCCCACCGGAGACACCCATGCCGATATAGGTCAGGCCCGCCGCCTCGAGCGCCTCGGTGCGTCGCCGCGTATCGTTGAAATCGGCATTCCCCGCGTCGATGATCGCGTCGCCCGGCGTCAGCAGCGGCCGCAGTCGGTCTATGGTCTCATCCACAGGCGCGCCCGCTGGCACCATCAGGATAACGGCGCGCGGGCCGGGCATGGCAGGCACCATGGTTTCAAGGTCATGATGGGCCGAAAGATTGTCGGCCAGCCCCGCCGCGGCGGCATCGTTGCGGAAAGCATCGACAACCTGATCGCTGCGGTTCGAGACATGAAGGCCGAAGCCCTTGTCGAGGATATTCAGCGCCAGCGCGCTGCCCATGGTACCGAGCCCGTAGAGGCCCAAGGTTGCGCCGGTGCTCATCGTCATCTTCCCTCCCGGCCTGCCTGCCGCTGTGCCCCTACATGCCCTTGCCGCCGGACCGCGACAAGGCCGATCCGGGCACGGCCGCGTGATTTGCCATTTTGCAGATACTTCTTTAAGAAGTTCCCCCGATAAAAAGAATGCAGGGCAGGCAGGGAAACATGATCCAGTTCCGACTTCACGCGATACGCGACTATTTCGCACCGCTGTTCCGGCGTCCCAACGCGGTGCAAATGGCGGCACTGTGTTATCGTGGCGGCTCGGACGGCCCTGAAATCCTGCTTGTCCAGAGCAGTGCCGGCCGTTGGATCATGCCCAAGGGCTGGCCTGTGAAAGGCACCGACGGGGCCGGCACGGCCCTGACCGAAGCCTGGGAGGAAGCCGGGGTCAAGCATGGCAAGGCCGAGTCTTCCGCGTTCGGAAAATTCCGGACGACCAAGACGCTTGATGATGGACCGCGGGTGCCCTGCACGACCTACGTCTATCCGGTCGAAGTGCGCGCGCTGAGCAATGACTATCCCGAAGCCGAGGATCGCAGGCGCAAGTGGGTGCCCCTGTCCGATGCCGCCGATCTCGTCGGAGAAGAGGGGTTGCGTGACATTCTTACCCGGTTCGCGAAGCGAACCGCCGCCTGATCGTCCGCCGCGCGATTGCATCGTCCCTTGCACTCCACTAACGGACCGCCGAACGGGAACGTAACAGTTTTGTGACGAGCGGCCCGGTTCGCGCGGCACAGGGGGACGGCATGGCCGACAAGAACACCGAGTGGACGACCCTGGACAAGGATCTGGGCCGGATAAGCCAGCTCGAATACGCCTCTCAATACGTGTCGCGCCCGATGGTGGGACCCGGCATTGCCCTCGCTTTCATGGTGGTTGTCGGCTTGCTGGCCGGGCTTTTCTGGGGCGGGCAACCGACATCCCTGATCGTTGTCGCCGCGGCGATCTTCGGCGCTTACATGGCGATCAATATTGGCGCCAACGACGTGGCCAACAACATGGGCCCCGCCGTGGGTGCCAATGCGCTGACCATGGGTGGCGCCATCGTCATCGCGGCCCTGTTCGAAAGCGCCGGGGCGCTGCTGGCGGGTGGCGACGTGGTTTCAACAATTTCCAAGGGGATCATCACGCCCGACAGCCTGGCCGATTCCGAGGTCTTCATCTGGGCGATGATGGCGGCGCTGATTTCTTCGGCACTCTGGGTCAACCTCGCCACCTGGGTCGGCGCACCGGTATCCACCACACATTCCGTCGTCGGCGGGGTCATGGGGGCCGGGATCGCGGCCGCCGGCCTGGCGGCCGTGAACTGGCCGACCATGGGCGCCATCGCCGCCAGCTGGGTCATCTCACCGATGCTTGGGGGCGCGATCGCGGCCGCCTTCCTGGCCTTCATCAAGGCGCGGATCATTTATCAGGACGACAAGATCGCCGCCGCGCGGCGCTGGGTACCAGTGCTGATCGCGATCATGGCGGGCGCCTTCGCGGCCTACCTGGCGGTCAAGGGCCTCAAGCGGATCGTCACGCTCGACCTGGGCACCGCCTTGCTGGTCGGGCTGGCGGTCGGGGCCGTGGCCTATGTGGTCGCCGCGCCGCTGATCCGACGCCAATCCGAGGGGATGGAAAACCGCAACAAGTCGCTCAAGGCGCTGTTCGCCCTGCCGTTGGTTTTTTCCGCCGCCCTGCTGAGCTTTGCCCATGGCGCCAATGACGTGGCAAACGCCGTGGGGCCCCTGGCCGCCATCGTCCATGCCGAGCAATTCGGCGAATTTGCGGGCAAGGTCAGCATCCCCACCTGGGTCATGGTGATCGGGGCCTTCGGGATCTCCTTCGGGCTGGTGCTTTTCGGACCGAAACTGATCCGGATGGTCGGCAGCCAGATCACCAAGCTGAACCCGATGCGGGCTTATTGCGTCGCGCTGTCAGCGGCAATCACGGTCATCGTGGCAAGCTGGCTGGGCCTTCCGGTGAGTTCGACGCATATTGCCGTTGGCGGGGTCTTCGGCGTTGGCTTCTACCGGGAATGGCACCACGAACGCCGGGCCCGCGATCGTGGAGCGGCCCGCGGGGTGCGCCTGCCGGTCGAGGAGCGGCGGCGGCGCAAGCTGGTGCGCCGGTCGCATTTCATGACCATCGTCGCAGCCTGGGTCATTACCGTGCCCGCGGCGGCGGTGCTGTCAGGGCTGATCTTCCTGGGGCTGTCGACGGTGGTGTTCTGAACGCACCCAGCTCAGGGATCATACGCCCAGACAGTACCGCATGATCGCTTTCTGTGCGTGAAGGCGGTTCTCGGCCTCGTCCCAGATCACCGAATGGGGGCCATCCATGACTTCAGATGTCGCCTCGTCATCGCGATGGGCAGGCAGGCAGTGCATGAACAGCGCATTGGCATTGGCGCCGGCCATGAGATCGGCATTGACCTGGTAACCGCGCAGCTGGTTGTGGCGCCGTTCCCGGGCCGACTGGGGATCATGCATGCTGACCCAGGTATCGGTCACGACAAGGTCGGCGCCCTGCACGGCCTTTACCGGGTCGCGCTCGACCTCGACCGTGACGCCCTTGGCGCGGGCCTCTTCCATGAAGACCTGCTCGGGGTCCAGCGGCTCCGGCCCGGTGAAGGTCAGGTCGAAGCCGAACTGCCCGGCGGCATGGATGAAACTGGCGCAGACATTGTTGCCATCGCCGGACCAGACGACCTTCTTGCCCGCGATGGGCCCGTTGTGTTCCTCGAATGTCAGGATGTCGGCCATGATCTGGCAGGGATGGCTGCGATCGGTCAGCCCGTTGATCACGGGCACGTCGGCATGTTCGGCCATCTCCAGAAGGGTCTGTTCCTCGAAGGTGCGGATCATGATCAGGTCGACATAGCGCGACAGGACGCGCGCGGTATCGGCGATGGTCTCGCCATGGCCCAGCTGCATGTCGGACCCCGACAGGACCATGGTTTCACCGCCCATCTGGCGCACGCCCACGTCAAAGGAAATGCGGGTCCGGGTCGAGGGTTTCTCGAAGATCAGCGCCACCATCTGCCCGGCCAGCGGGGTGTCGTCATCGGCCATGCCTTTCGGGCGGCCATTGCGATCGTGCTTCATCGCGGCGGCGTTGTCGATGATCCGCCGCAGCTCGGTGGCGTCGGTCTTGTTGATGTCGAGGAAATGGGTCATGTCGATCTGCTTTTTTCTTGGTCGGGGCGAAGTCCGGGTAATGCCGTATCAGGGGTGGATCATCACCTGCACGGGATCGCCGTCTTCGCCCGGCACTGTTTTCAGGGGGCGAAATCCGGCCCGGGCATAGGCCGCGATGGCACGGGTATTGGCCGGATCGGGATCGGTGAGGATAACCGGGTGGCGACGTCGCAACCGGCGCAGCCGCGCGGCAATGTAGCCCGCCGCGTGCCCCTGGCCCAGGAAGGCCGGGTCGCCCAGGAAGGTATCAAGGGCCCGCGCACCCGCGGGCAGGTCGGCATATTGCGGCATGGGCCAGTGATGTGCGTCGTAATCCTGGAGGAACGCGAAGGGGATGCCCCCGGCGTGCACGATCCGCAGGTTGATGGCGGGATTCTCGATATCGCCGGCAACCAGCGCCCATTCGGATTCGCCATCACGCCACCAGCCCGCGATATGGGGCTGGGCCAGCCAGGCCTTGAACATCGGCGCATCGGCCGGTGTCACGGGGCGAAAGCTGTAGTCAACCATGCACGGTCATGCCACTTGCGGCGGCATCGAGCCGGTTCACGGCCTCGGAGATATCCGCATCGGTCACGGTCAGTGGCGGCAGCAGGCGCACCACGTTATCGGCCGCGGGCACGGTCAGAATCTCCTCGTCGTAGCACGCCTGCACCACGTCCGTATTGGCCGCCTTGCATTTCAGGCCCAGCATCAAGCCCGCACCGCGCACGGCCTCGAAGACATCCGGATGACTGGCGACCACCCCCTCCAGGCCCTGCCGCAATTGGCCCGCCTTGCGGTTGACCTGCGACAGGAAGGCGTCGTCGGCCACGATCTCCATGACCTTGCAACCCACCGCACAGGCCAGCGGGTTGCCGCCATAGGTCGACCCGTGGCTACCCGCGGTCATGGCCTGCGCGGCCTTTTCCGTCGCCAGCACAGCGCCCAGCGGAAAGCCCCCGCCGATGCCCTTGGCGACCATCATGATGTCCGGGTTCACCCCGGCCCATTCATGCGCGAAGAGCTTGCCGGTCCGGCCCATGCCGCACTGCACCTCGTCAAGGATCAGCAGCAGCCCGTGTTCATCGCAAAGCTCCCGCAGCCCCTCCAGACACTGGTCAGGCAACGGGCGGATGCCGCCCTCGCCCTGCACGGGCTCGATCAGGATCGCGCCCACGTCCGGCTGTGCGGCAGCCGATTTCAGCGCCTCGTGATCGCCCCAGGGCAGGCTTTGGAAACCGGGCAGACAGGGCCCGAACCCCCTGGTCATCTTCTCCGACCCAGCCGCGGCGATACCCGCGCTGGAGCGGCCATGAAACGACCCCTCGAAGGTCAGGATGACGGGGCGGTCCTCGCCCCGGTCATGACGGTATTTCCGGGCCATCTTGACGGCCAGTTCGCAGCTTTCGGTGCCGGAATTGGTGAAGAACACCGTATCGGCGAAGGTCTTGTCCACCAGCATGTCGGCCAGCCGCTGTTGCGGTTCGATCTGGTAGAGATTCGAGACATGCCAGAGCTTGCCCGCCTGGTCGGTCAGCGCCTGCACAAGGTCGGGATGGGCATGACCCAGCGCATTCACGGCGATCCCCGCGCCGAAGTCGAGGAAGCGGCGCCCGTCCTGTTCCACCAGCCAACTGCCCTCGCCCGACACGAAGCTGAGCGGCGCGCGGTTGTAGGTGGGTAGAACGGAAGGGATCATCTTTGTTGTCCTTGCTTGGAAAGCCCGAGTGATGCCGAAAGGCCGGGCATTGGTCAACGATGCGAAGGGAAATGGTGGACGCGCGTGGCGTCGCGGACGCAGGTTCAGCGTCGGCGTCGGGTCTGGGTGGTGATCGGCACGCACATCATGGGTTGGCCCTTATGGCAATTCACAGGCCGTTGGAACCCCTATCCGGCATCCGCACGCAAACAGGCAAGGATGTATTTGGCGGCCGAGCGATAGTGCGACGGCCCGGCGGCCTCGGCCCATCGTCCGGTCGTCCAGTCGTTGTCGGCGCCCTTCATCGGCCCCCCGTAAAGCGCCGCGTCGTCCATTTCGGTCATGAAGGCCAGCAATCGCCCATGCCGGTCGGCGAGCATCGCGCGCGCCGCGTCCCAGTCCAGGTCCGACTGCCTTTGGCGCAGGTCGGCGTTGTAGGCCTTGAGCTGATTCCACTTGTAGCCCGGTGCGGGAAAGGCCACTTCCTTGCCGGCCCGGCCGTCGTGATACCAGCCCAGGAACAGGTCGATCCAATGGGCGCGATGGGCGATCACGTCCTTGATCGAGGTGTCCTCGTCGCGCTTGCGCATGGCTTGGACGGTCGGAATGCCGGCGATCAGCCGCTCCAGCTTGGCATAGTCCTTTTCGGTGACGGCAATCAGGTCGGCGCGGGTGGTGGCGGCGGGCATGGACCGGCTCCTGTCGGGTCATCACGCCCCATGATGGCGCGCAGAACCCGATTACGCCTTGATCCCGCGCAAGGTTCGGCCCGGGTCTCAGGCCTTGAGCCGGTATCCACGTTTCAGCCAGATCCAGACCATTCCCAGGATCACCACGGCCGCGCACAGAACCACCACCAGCCCCAGCCAGGGGGAGCTGTCGGATACGCCGATCGCCCCGTAGCGCACCCCGTCGATCATGTAGAAGAACGGGTTGAGGTGACTGAAGGTTTGCAACGCGGGCGGCAATGCCTCGATCGAGTAGAAAGTGCCGGACAGGAAGGCCAGCGGCGTGATCAGGAAGTTCGTGATCGCGGCCAACTGGTCGAACTTGTTGGCGTAGATGCCGCCGATCATGCCCAGCCCGCCGAGGACGACCGACCCGGCCACCACGAAGGTCAGCGACCAAAGCGGATGTGGCCAGGGGACATCCAGGAACATCCAGGCCCCGATCGCGATCACCAGCGCCACCATGAGGCCCCGCGCCACCGCCCCGGCCAGGTACCCCAGGAGCAGCTCCACCGGCGACAGCGGCGGCATTAGCGTGTCGACGATATTACCCTGTACCTTCGCGCTGGCGATTGAGGACGAGGTATTGGCAAAAGCGTTCTGGATCACGGTCATTGTCAGGATGCCCGGCGCGATGAATTCGAGGAATGGCACGCCCATGACATCACCGCGGCGGCTGCCGATGGCGATGGTGAAGATCATAAGCAAAAGCCCCGCGTTGATCAGCGGCGCCATGACGGTCTGGCTCCAGACATTCATGAAACGCTGCACCTCGCGCCGGGCCAGGGTCCAGGTGCCCAGCCAGTTCACCGCGCCGAAACGGCGCACGCCCATTTCCGGATTCTCGGTCATCCGCCCGTCCTTTTGCCTTCGATCCGCTTGTATCTGCGGTGTGCGTGCTTAGAATAGGACGCTGACCCGAGATACAACCCCCCGCGCGGTGGCGAAGCGCCATCCGGGGCCAGACCGAGCGGATTGGAAGCAGATGTCCTGGACCGACGAGCGCGTCGAGACGTTGAAGAAGATGTGGGGCGAAGGCCAGTCGGCCAGCCAGATTGCCAAGGAACTGGGTGGCGTGACACGCAATGCCGTTATCGGCAAGGTGCACCGGCTGGGCCTGTCCAATCGGGCCGGGTCGGGCGGTGCCGCCGCCGCGACCGCAGCGGCCCCCGCGCCCGAGGCGCCTGCGAAACCGGCCCCCGCGCCGAAGCCCGCCACCAAGCCCAAGGCCCGGCCCGAGCCTGAGGCCGAGAACGTCGCCGCCCCCGCGCCCGAGGCACCGGCCGGCCAAGGAGAGGCCAACGAGGACGCGCCGCGCACCACCGCGCGCCGGGCCATCATCCCCGCCGGCCAGCCGCTGCCGCCCCAGCCCAGCGCCAACGAGATCGACCCAGAGGCCCTGGCCAAGGTGAGCGAAGTCGAGAAGGCCGCCAAGAGGCTCAACCTCATGGAACTGACCGAGCGGACCTGCAAGTGGCCCATCGGCGATCCGGCGACCGAGGATTTCTATTTCTGCGGCCTGCCGGTGCAACAGGGCAAGCCCTATTGCGAGGCCCATGTGGGCGTGGCCTTCCAGCCCATGTCCAGCCGCCGCGATCGCAAGCGCTAGACGGTTTCCAGCACCCGCTGTTTCAGCGCCGGCAAGAGCTCTGTTTCGATCCAAGGGTTGCAGCGCAAGACAGCTGTGTTGCGCCAAGACGGGTGCGGCAGAACGAAGGTGCCCGGCGCATGGGCGCGCCAGTTGCGCACGGTTTCGATCACCCCCGCACGCGCGGCCTCGGGGCCAAGGTGCCAACGCTGGGCATGGCCGCCGATCACCACGGTCGTGGCGACGCGGGGCAGCTGCGCCATCACCGCCGCGCGCCACGTTTCGGCACAGCGCCGGGGCGGAGGCAGGTCACTCCCGCGGGCGTCATATCCCGGAAAACAGAAGGCCATTGGCACGATCGCCACCCGGTCCTTGTCGTAGAATTCGGCGCGCCTGAGCCCCAGCCAGTCGCGCAGACGGTCGCCCGAACGGTCATCGAAGGGCACGCCGCTTTCATGCACGCGCAACCCCGGCGCCTGCCCCGCGATCAGCAGCCGCGCCGTGGGCCGGAACCAGGCGACAGGCCGCGGCCCATGAGCGGTTGTCGTGCCCGCGAAATCTTCGGCGCAGAGCGAACAGGCCCGGATACGGGATTTCAGCGTGTCGGCGTCCACGATCGACGGCTCCTTTCGGAGCAGCAACCTAGCGCCGTGCCGCCGCGCTGTCAGCCCGCCGCCTGCTTGCCCTCGGCAGCCCAGATGGCGCCGCGTCGGATCATCTCGGTCACCTGCGGCACCTTCAGGTCGTCCAGTTCGTGCCCGATGGAGCAATAGAACACCCGCCCCTTGTCCCACCGCCGGGTCCAGGTGACGGGGATCACCGTGCCTTCGATCCACCAAAGGTGCTCACCGGAAAAGGTGGTCGTGGCCAGCACGGTGTTCGAGGGGTCGGTGAGCATGTAATACTGCTCGGACCTGATGCGGAAACTGCCGATGCCCTGGACCAGCGGATGGTCGGGCTGGCAGATGGTCACGTCGTAGTCGATGTAGTCTTCCTTGGGCTGGAGGTTGTCCGGCCAGCCCGGCGGATGCGCCACGAACTGCCCGCCGATCAGGAAATGGTAGGTTGGCCGGTCGCGAAAGGCGTCACCCATGTGCCCGTGCCATCCAGCCAGCCCGCAGCCATCGCCGATCAGCTTGAGCAACCCGTCCTCTTGCGACTTGGTCATGTTGCCGAACTCGGCCTGGTGGCCTGAGCGGGCCGAGGACCAGATCGGGGTGATAAGGTCCAGGTCGGCCAGGTCCTCGGGCCGGTCCAGCGGCGCCAACGTGTCGTATACGTCCACTTCGAAGCCGTTGGACTCCAGCAGGTCCTTGTACCAATCGGCGAAATGCGTCGGCGTGTGGCCCTCCCAGCCGCCGACGAAAAGCGCAGCCTTCATGTCCGGTCCTTCCTCATGAATTGCAGGATCGAGGCCATGTCGCGGGCGCCATAGCCCTCGGCCTCGGCCCTGAGCAGTCTGTCCAGTGTCACCCGCCCCTGCGGCATGGCGGTGCCCAGCCTTTCGGCCAATGCGGATGTGACCTGCATGTCCTTTCGCGCCAGTGCGACGGTAAAGGTCACGTCATGGGCCGCCTCGTCCAGGTAGAGCGGGCGGCGGTATTTCAGCATCGGCGCGGCGGCGGCGCTGTTCTCGATCACGTCGAACGCGGCCTCGGAGGCGATTCCAGCGGCCTCGGCCAGGGTCATGGCCTCGGCCAAAGTCTGGTTGATCCCGTGGATCAGCGAGTTGACCACCAGTTTCATCACCGCACCCGCGCCGATGGCGCCAAGGCAGATCGTCGCCCGACCCATGGCATCGAAGAGCGGCATCAGGGGCACGGCCTCTGCCTCGGTGCAGCCCGCCATGATCAGCAATTGCGCCTCCTCCGCCGCCTGCGTGGCGCCCGAGACAGGAGCGTCGATCACCGTACAGCCTGCCGGCGCGGCTTCGGCCAATGCCGCGATGTGATCGGGTGACATGGTGCCCATTTCCACGAACACCCGCGCGCCACCGCCCGCGAAAAGCCCGTCTTCGGAAAGGTGCACTGCCTCGGACGACGGATCATCCGCCAGCATGGTCACGACGACCTCGGACGCCTCGGTCAACGCGGCCGGGCTGTCGGCCACGGCGCAGCCTGTCCGGTCGGCCAGCGCCCGCGCCTTGCCGGGCGTGCGGTTCCAGACGGTCACGTCATGCCCGGCAGCCACGAGGTTGCTCGCCATATCGGCACCCATACGGCCGAGGCCGGCAAATCCGACCCGCATGTCAGGCCACCTTGTCACTTTCAAGGCCGGAGATCGCCTGGATCAGGCTGTCCTCTGTCACCTCTTCCGAAGTGAACGTGCGCATCACTCGGCCCGAGAACATGGCGACGATCCGGTCACTGACATGCAGCACCTCCGGCATTTCCGAGCTGATGACGATAACGGCATAGCCCTGCGCGGCCAGGTCGCGGATCAGGTTGTGGATCTCCGACTTCGACCCGACGTCGATGCCGCGCGTGGGCTCATCGACGATCAGCACCTCGGGACGCATGGACAGCCATTTGCCGATGACGATCTTCTGCTGGTTGCCGCCCGACAGGTTGCCGACGGTCTGGCGCCAGCCCGGCGTTCGAATTTCGAGCTTGTCGCGATACTGGTCAAAGATCGAGATCTCGGCCCCGTCGCTGACGAAGGGCCCGGCGGTCAGGTCATCGACCTGCGGCAGGGTCATGTTGTCCCGGCAATTCATGCCGAGGACCAGCCCCTGACCCTTGCGATCCTCGGGCACCAACGAGATACCGCGCGCGATGGCGTCGATGGGGGAATGGATGCGAACCTCCTCGCCATTGAGCAGGATCTGCCCCTCGGAGGGGTCACGCAGGCCGAAGATCGTTTCGGCGATCTCCGTCCGGCCCGCGCCCACCAGCCCGTAGAAGCCCACGACCTCGCCCCGCCGGACGGTGAAACTGACATCCCGGAACAGGTGGCCACAGGACAGGCCGCGCACTTCGAGCGCGACATCGCCCATCTCGTGATGGCTTTCGTTGCGGCTGAGATCCAGCTTGCGCCCGATCATGAGCTGCGTGACCGCTTCCTCGTCCGTTTCGGCCGTGTTGAGCGTGCCGCGATAGCCCCCGTCACGCAGAACGCTGATCCGGTCTGTGATCTTGAAGATCTCTTCCATCCGGTGCGAAATGTAGATGATCCCGACGCCCTTGGATTGCAGATCCGCGATCACCTTGAACAGCACCACCTTCTCGGCATCGGTGAGCGAGGCCGTGGGTTCGTCGAAGATGACCGCGCGCGGATCAACGGTCAGGGCGCGGGCGATCTCGACCATTTGCTGGTTGGCGATCGACAGGTCCCCGACACGTGTCCTTGCATCGAAGCCCACGTTGAGCGTCTTGAGGATCGCGTCGGTATCCGTGTAGAGCTTGCCCCAGTCCACCCGGCCGAATGATTTAAGCGGCAGTTCGCCCAGCCAGATATTCTCTGCCACCGTGAGTTCATCCGCGAGGCTGAGCTCCTGGTGGATGAAGACGACACCTCGCGCCTTGGCCTGCATGGGTGAGGCGACGGTCACCGGTTCCTCGGCAACATAGATCTGGCCCTCGTCGGGATCGTAGATACCGCCGAGCACCTTCATCAGGGTGGACTTGCCGGCGCCGTTCTCGCCCATCAGGGCATGAACCTCGCCGGGGCGAAGATCAAACGAGACGCCATCGAGGGCACGCACGCCGGGGAAGGTCTTGACCACCCCTTCCAGGCGCAGAACAGGGGTTTGATCCGTCATATCTTCAGCTCCTCCTTGCCCTTGCGGTTCAGCTGGCGATCCAGGAACAGCACCGCGATCAGGATCAGGCCGATCACGAGGTTTACCGTTTCGGTATCGGCGCCGATATGTCCCAGCCCCTTGCGCAGCAGCTGGATGGCGATGACCCCGCCAAGGGTCGAGATGATCGAGCCGTAGCCCCCGGCCAGCTTGGTGCCCCCCAGCACCACGGCGGTGATCGCCCACAGTTCGTAGAGCATGCCGTCGTTGGGGTTCACCGAACCGCTTTCCGAATAGAAGACGACAGCCGATAGCGCCGCGAGAAAACCGATCAGCATGAAATTGAGCAGGAAGTGCGGCCCGACCCGTATACCGGCGTTCACGGCGGCGTCGCGATTGTTGCCTATGGCATAGGCATTGCGGCCGTGCACCGTCTTGGTCATGACCAGCCAAAGGATCAACGCCACCCCGAGCAGGAACCAGCTTGCGGTATGCAGCCCCAGGAACTGCGCCTCGGCGAAATCCACCAGCGTCCAGTTCAGATGGCTTGTGGGCTGCTCTCCGTTGTACATGAAGACGAGCCCGCGAAAGCCCAGCATCGACCCCAGTGTGACGATGAAGGCATCCACCCCCGTCTTCCAGACGATCAATCCGTTGATCGCACCGAGCACCACGCCGGTCAGCAGCGCAAATCCCCAGGCCAGCGGGATGGCCCAGTCACCGAGGTTCTGCATGAAAGGCCAGGTCATGCTGTCCAGCATCACGATGGCGGCCAGCGCAAAGGTGGCGCCGACGCTCAGGTCGATGTTGCCGTTGATCATGATGATCGTCATGCCCAACGCGATTATCCCGATAGGGGCCGACTGCTTGAGCAACAGCAGCATGTTGTCGAAATCCATGAAGGCCGTGTCCGTGACCGACAGGTAATTGCCCGCGATCGAGAAGAAGGCCAGTTCAAGGACGATGAAGCCCCAGATCGCGCCCTGCTTGAGCAGGTCCTTGCGTGTTGCCATTTTCATGGTGTCCCTCCCTCAGGCGATCGGCGACCAGAGACGGCCCCGCTTGGCGGCGATGTCCAGCCAAACCGCCAGGATGATGACCGCCCAGATCACGACGTCCTGGACGTAGAATTCGAGGCCGATCAGCAGCAGGCCGTTCTCGATGAAGCCGAAGATGAGAACGCCGATCACGGTCTTGATGATCGTGCCCGACCCGCCGAGCAGCGATGCGCCGCCCAGGATGACCATGGCGAGCACCTCGAGTTCGTAGCCCTGGCCGACAGTGTTCTGGCTGCCCAGGCTGCGGCTGGCCTGCAACAGGCCGGCCGTGGCCACGCAAAAGGCCGAGATCAGGTAGGTGAAGAACACCACCCGCGCCCGGGGAATGCCCGAGAAGGTTGCCGCCTGCCCGTTGCCGCCCACGGCATAGATCTTGCGCCCGAAGGGCGTCTTGGACAGCACCAGGCTCAGCACGATGGCAAGTGTGCCGAAGATGACGATCGGCATCGGCACGCCCAGCACATCGCCGCGCCCGAAGATGCCGAACCAGGTGCCTTCCTTGTCGGCGATGTCCATGTTCTGGCCGCCCGACCATGTCAGCGTCAGGCCGTGGATCGCGGAAAGCATCCCCAGCGTTACGATCAGTGAATTGAGTTTCAGGTAGCCCACCAGAAACCCGATGAAGGCCCCCAGCGCCAGGGTCAGGCCGAACATGGCCGGTATCGCCAGCGTCGGACCGAGCGTATCATGCAGGTCCAGCACGACGATCGTCGAGAAGGACATCATCGACCCGACCGACAGGTCCAAATTGCCGCCGATCACCACGAAGGTCACGCCCAGCGCCATCACACCCAGGATCGCCGAGGACCGGATCACGCCAAAGATGTTGTCGATCGCGATGAAACGCTGATTGGCCAGCGCGAAGCCGACCATGAACAGCACGAAGGCGACCAGGATACCCTGCCGGGCGAGGAAGCCGCCGATCCCCTTTTTCGTCAATTCCGCCATGTCATCCTCCCAGATGGTGCGCCGCGGCCCGCGGCCCGGTCACACCAAGGTCATTCCGCCGTCGATCATAACGATCTGCCCGGTCATGTAGTCACTGTCCTTCGAGGCAAGGAACGTCGTCGTCCCGGTGATATCCTCGGGCCGGGCCACGCGGCCCTTGAGGATCTCGGCCGAAAATTCCTCCATCGCCTGTCCGGGGCGCTCGGCGGCGCCGATCTCCATCAGGTCTTGGTCGACCTGTTCCCACATCTCGGTCGCGACAACGCCGGGCGCGAAACCCGTGACGGTTATGCCATGCTTGGCCAGGTCCCGGGCGCCCGATTGCGTGAGCGAGACAACTGCCCATTTGCTGGCGCAGTAGGGTGCAACATTGTCGAAGCCCTGCCGGCTGGCAATGCTGGCGGTGTTGACGATCTTGCCGCCACCGCCTTGGGCGATCATCTGACGGGCCGCTTCCTGCATGCCGATCATGCAGCCCAGACCATTGATACCCATAATGAAATTCCAATTTTCCTCGGTCACGTCGAGGAAATTCATAGGCTTGTTCACGCCCGCGTTGTTGAACTTGACGTCCAGCCGTCCGAAGATTTCGACAGCATGGTCGATCATTGCACGAACCTGCCCGCGATCTGTGACATCCACCACCGCGTGGGTCACCTTGGCGCCGGCCCTGTCCGCGCGCGCCACGTTCGCCGCTGCCACCTCGGCGATCTTGTTCGCGTTTATGTCGGCGAAACAGACATTCGCACCCTCGGCCAAGAGGGCTTCTCCGATCGCGCGGCCGATGCCTTGTGCCGCGCCAGTGACGATGCAGGACCGCCCCGAGACTCGCGTCATGACACACCCTCCCGATTTGCCTTGGAACGAAAAATGCGCGGGGCAGAGACGCCACCCCGCGCATTCCGGGAGAGACCTAGAACACCGGCTTGGAGAACTCGTCCATGTTGTCCTGAGTGATCTTCGGCGTGTCGAAGTAGTTCAGGAAGGGCAGGTCCTCGCCGTTCAGCGTGTCGATCGCCGTCTTTAGCGCGGCCTCGGCGTCATCGACGGGCGACTGGTAGATCGAGCCCCAGTAGTCCCCGTCTGCCATGGCCTCGTAGCCAACGGCGAAGTTGGTAGCGCCGACGAAGGTGATGCCGTCACGGCCCGCGGCCTTGGCGGCATTCAGCGCTCCCACGCCCATGTTGTCGTCCCCGGCGTAGACACCGTCGATGTCGTCATACTTGACGAGGAAGGCTTCCATGACCTGCTGCGATTTCTCGCGGTTCCAGTCGCCGGGCTGGCTTTCCACCAGTTCGACGTTCGGGCAGACCTCGGGCAGACGATCCTGGAAACCGTCGGAGCGTTCGATCGCGGTCGTGTAGCCGGGCTGGCCGGTAATCTCGACCACGCGGGCCTCGTCCTCGATGCCCAGGGCCTTGAAGCGGTCGCACATGATCTCGGCCGAACGCGCGCCTTGGGTGACATTGTCGGGACCCGAGAAGGAGGAGACGAAGTCGAAGCCGGCCTCGGCGATGTTCGAGTTGGTGACGACCACCGGAATGTCGGCCTGGCTGGCCTTGCGCACGGCGGGGATCACGGCCTCGCCGTTGGTCGGCCAGATGATGATCGCATCGACTTCCTGCTGGATGAGGTCTTCCATCTGGGCAATCTGGCGGGCCACGTCGCCGCCGGCATCCAGCACCACGACCTCGACGTTGTCGTTGGCCTCGGCCGCCGCAATGAAGGCCTGCTCGTAGGTTGTCTGATAACTGTCGACGCCCACGTTATTCTGGGTGATGCCGATGGTGTAGGTCGAATGCGCCTCGGCCAGGGCCGACGTGCCGATCATGGCCGTCGAGCAAGCCAGCGCTAATTTCATTGTCTTCTTCATTCCTGGGTCCTCCCATTAGATGTTCTGTGCGGATCGCGGCTGTCCTCCCAGACCGGGATGACACCCGGCGCGATCCTGTCTCAATAACGCGCGATTCTGCTTCGCTTGTGATCCATCATTTAATCCAATATGGATATTTTTGTATCCGATACGGATTTTTTATCCATACAGTCGGCAGCCCAATTTGAACATTTTGAGGACACATCGATGCACGAATCGAACCGCGCCCCTGCAACCTCCGACAATCTGCGAGCCATGCACCAGCCTGCTGCCAAAGATATCCATTACGGACAAACCTCTGTCGGCCCGGCTGACGGCCTGTCCGGCGTGGCGGCAAGCCCCGACCTCGAACGCATCGTGCATTTTCTTCAGGCCTTCTGCGTCGAGATCGACACGGCGATCGACCCCAACACGCCGAACCCGCATCTCAACATGATCCTGCACCTCTTGCGCGGGCACCTGGAGGGACGCGTGATCTCTCCTTCCTCCATGGTCGCTGCGGCCGGGGTGCCCTATGCCACCGGCACGCGCAAGCTGGCCGACCTTCGCGGTGCCGGACTGATCGAACAGCGCCCGCGCACGAAGAGCGGCAAGAGCTTCTCGCTGCATCCCAGCCCGCAATTGCTGGATAGTTTCAGCCAGCTGGCCGACCGGGTCGACCGCATGGCCCGGGCCACGTTGCTGCAGAAATCCGGCGACGGTGGCGACGCCGACTACTATTTCGGGCGCTCCTACCAACCCGGCCTGGCCGCCATCGCCCCGCCAAGTGCCCTGCCGCAGCCGCTCAAGCTGTCGGGCGGCCTGCGCATCCTGGTGCATGGCGATCCGACCTTCATGGTCATGGAAACGCTCAAGCGACAGTTCGAACAAATCGTCGGCACCGACATCCACCAGCGCGCCTTTTCCATAGACCGACTGCGCGAAGAGGCCCTGCGCAACGCCGCCCGCCCCAAGAGCCGCTATGACCTGATCGCCGTCGACCTGCCCTGGCTGGGCGAGTTCGTCACCAAGGGTGTCATCAGCCCCTTGGCCGATGTCATGGATGTTGACCGCCTGGATCCCAGCGACTTTCACACCGCAGGCTGGCGCGCGGCGCACTGGGGTGGCGCGCCCTATGGCGTGCCGAGCCAGACGACCCCCGAACTGATGTTCTATCGCAAGGATTGGTTCGCCTCCGAAGGGCTTGAACCGCCGGCGACCACCGATGCCGTGATCGCCGCAGCACGCCGCCTGCACGACCCGCGCCGGGGGCGCTACGGCGTGGCCTGGAACGCGGCGCGGGGCACGGCCCTCGGCCATACCTTCATGATGACCTGCGCCGCCTTCGGCCAGCCGATCATCGACATCCCGCGCATCGCCGGTGGTTTCGACGCCGACAACCTGGCCGAGGGCGGCTTCGCGCCGCGCTTCGATACCGATCGCGCCCATGCGGCGGCCGACTACCTGATGCAACTGCTGGATTTCTCGCCGCCCGACATCCTGTCCATGTCGTGGTACGAGCGCGTCCGCCCCTATGCGGAGGGCAAGGTAGCCATGGCCTATGGCTATACCCTGTTGGCCCCCTATTTCGAACTGGACAGCAGCTGCCCGGCTCATGGCAACACCGGCTACCTGCCCCATCCTCATGGCCCCGAGGGCGCGCCCATCGCGCCAGTTGGGGGCTATGTGCTCTGCGTGCCGTCCAACCTGGCCCGCGAGCGGGTCGAGGATGCCGCCGAAGCGCTGGTCGCGTTCACCTCGCCCGCGGCACAAAAGCTCTATGCCCAGAACGGCAGCCGCACGGCACCGCGCTATTCGGTTGGCGCGGACCCCGAGGTACGCCGCCTCTCGCCCATCTTCGAGATGGTCGACCAGATGTCATGGCGCGACGAGCTGCAGTTCTGGCCGCGTCCGCCGATCCCGCAGGTGTCAGACATCATCCGCATCTGTGGCCACGAGCTTCACGACATGCTCCGCGGGGTCGTGACCCCGCGCGAGGCGCTCGCCCGGGTCCAGGCCCGCGCGGACGACATGCTGCGACAAACCGTCACCTAGTCCGACACCCAAGGGAGGAAACCATGGACCCCAATCGCCTGAACGGCAAGAACATCCTGATCACCGGCGCGGCCCGCGGCATGGGCGCCGCCAATGCCGAGGCCTTCGCGGCCCAGGGCGCCAACGTTTGTCTCGGGGACCTGGACCTCGACGCCGCGCAAGAGATGGCCGACAAGATCAATGCCGCCGGGAACGGCAAAGCGATTGCCGCGCGCATGGACGTGACCAAGCGCGCGGACAACGCCGCCGCCGTCGCCGCCACGGTCGAGGCCTTCGGGTCCATCAACGTGGGCGTGTTCAACGCCGGACTCAACAAGCCCCGGTTCTTCATGGATATCGACGAAGACAACTGGGACATGATCATGAACGTCAATACCAAGGCCATGTGGCTGGGCATGCAGGAAGTTGCCCGCCAGATGATCGCCCAGGGACCGATGGAGGATCACCCCTACAAGCTGATCAACGTCGGTTCCATCGCCAGCCGCAAGCCGCTGATCGACGTCACCGTCTACTGCACATCGAAATACGGCTGCCTGGCACTGACGGAATGCGGTGCCCTCGGTCTGGCCGAGCATAACATCACCGTGAACGGCTATGCGCCGGGCGTGGTCGTCACCCCGCTCTGGGAACAGCTTGACAAGGACCTTGTCGATATCGGCTTCAAGGAACGCGAAGGCCAGGCCTACGACGACATCGTCGCCAACAACCTGGTGATCAAGCGCGTCTCCTACCCGGACGACATCACCGGGACCGCATCCTTCCTGGCCAGCGACGACAGCGACTACATGACCGGCCAGATGATCCACATCGACGGGGGCTGGGTGACAAAGTAGCCCCGCCTCCACCAAGAGATCCGCACACAAACAGCCGCGGGCACGCCCCGGCAAGGAGTTCTTCATGTCAGACCGTCCAGGCAATGCCTTGATGCCCAACCTGCTGACCCCGCAGGACCTGAAACCCAACTGGCAGTGGGAGGCAAAGCTGCCTTCGCCCGGCCACATGTCGGTAGATTTCGAGCGCCGGGTCGATCACGACCGGCTGCGCCGCTATCGCCTCGCGCGCACGCGGCAGTCGTTGCAGGCCTCGCAGGCCGGATCGTTATTGTTGTTCGACGTCAACAACATCCGCTATGTTTCTTCCACAAAGATCGGCGAGTGGGAGCGGGACAAGATGTGCCGCTTCTGCCTTCTGACCGGCGACGATTCGCCTTATGTCTGGGACTTCGGCAGCGCCGCGGTGCACCACCAGAAGTATTCGGACTGGCTGGAACCCGATCACTGCCTTGCCGGCGTCGTCGGCATGCGCGGGACGATCCCGCCGGAATTCGGCCTGATGCGCAAATACGCCAAGATGATCGCCGAACTGATCAAGGACGCGGGCATGGCCGACATGCCGGTCGGTGTGGACTATGCCGAAACGGCCATGTTCCACGCATTGCAGGAAGAGGGCATCAAGGTTGTTGACGGCCAGCAGATCATGCTGGCGGCCCGCGAGATCAAGAACTGGGACGAGATTCAGCTTCTGACCCAGGCGGCCAGCATGGTCGATGGCGTTTACCACATGATCTACGAAGAGCTGAAGCCGGGCGTGCGCGAGAACGACATCGTCGCGCTGTCCAACAAGATGCTCTACGAAATGGGCAGCGACGACGTCGAGGCGATCAACGCGATCTCGGGCGAACGCTGCAACCCGCATCCGCACAACTTCACGGACCGCCTAATCCGGCCCGGTGACCAGGCCTTCTTCGATATCCTTCAGTCCTACCAGGGCTACCGGACCTGCTACTACCGGACCTTCAACGTGGGGCGCGCGACACCGGCGCAGAACGACGCCTACGTCAAGGCGCGCGAATGGATCGATGCCTCGATCGCGATGATCAAGCCGGGCGTGACCACGGACAAGGTGGCCGAGGTCTGGCCGACGGCGGAAAGCCTCGGCTTCCCGAACGAGGATGCGGCCTTCGGGTTGCAGTTCGGACACGGGCTTGGGCTGGCGCTGCACGAACGGCCGATCATCAGCCGCGCGGTCAGCCTCGATCACCCGATGGAGATCCAGACCGGGATGGTCTTCGCGCTGGAGACCTACTGCCCGGCGACCGACGGTTATTCCGCCGCCCGCATCGAGGAAGAGGTCGTGGTGACCGAGACCGGCTGCGAGGTAATCAGCCTGTTCCCGGCCGAGGACCTGCCGATCGCCAACCGCTACTGAGCAAGCCATCGCTCCAGCACATGTGGGGGGCTGTCTGCCCCCCACACCCCCCGAGGATACTTGCGGCCAGAAGAAACCCTGATGGTCGCCCCGCAAAGGACACTGACAATGGCCAAGGCCAAGACCAACACCGAAGACTACCTGGCGATGTACCGCCAGATGGTGCGCATTCGCACCTTCGAGGACAACGCCAACCAGCTTTACCTGTCGGCCAAGATGCCCGGCTTGACCCACATGTATTCCGGCGAAGAAGCCGTGGCCGTGGGCATCTGCGAGGCCCTGACCGACTCCGACCGCATCACCTCGACCCATCGAGGCCACGGACATTGCGTGGCAAAGGGTGCCGCGTTCAAGGAAATGTTCTGCGAGCTTCTGGGCAAGCAAGAAGGTTATTGCCGGGGCAAGGGCGGCTCCATGCACATCGCCGACCAGAGCCACGGCAACCTGGGCGCCAATGCCATCGTCGGCGGCTCCATGGGGATTGCCACGGGCTCGGCTCTGCGCTCGAAACTGCAAGGCGCAGATGACGTGACCGTCTGTTTCTTCGGCGACGGGGCCACGGCGCAGGGCCTGCTCTACGAGGTCATGAACATGGCCGCGCTCTGGAACCTGCCAGTGATCTATGCCTGCGAGAACAACGGTTATTCCGAGTACACCAAGACCGAGGAAATCGCCGCCGGGTCCATCACCGCGCGGGCCGAGGCCTTCGGTATCGAGGCCTTCAAGGTTGACGGCCAGGACGTTCTGGCGGTCAACGAGTTGACGCAAAAACTGGTGGCGCGCTGCCGCAAGGGCGAGGGGCCATTCTTCCTGGAGCTGGAAACCTACCGCTACCACGGCCACCACGTCGGCGACATCAACCGCGAATACTACCGGTCCAAGGACGAGGAAAAGGACTGGAAGGAAAACCGCGACCCGATCGTGCGTTTCCGTGGCTACCTCGTCGAACAGGGCATCGCCACCGAAGAAGAGATCGAGGCGATGAACGCCGAGATCGACAAGGATGCAACCGAGGCCGTCGCCTATGCCGAGGCCGCGAAATACCCCGACGTTTCCGAAGTCGACATGCATGTCTACGCGGACTGAGGAGAGAGAGATGCGAGAAATTACCCTGTCCCAGGCGGTGAACGAAGCCATTGCCGAGGAAATGCGCCGCGATGAAACGGTCTTCCTGATGGGCGAGGACGTGGCCGAGGCCGGCACGCCCTTCAAGGTCCTGTCGGGCCTGGTCGAGGAGTTCGGCACCCAGCGCGTCATCGACACGCCCATCGCCGAACCGGGCTTCGTCGGGCTGGCCGTGGGCGCGGCCATGACCGGCGCGCGGCCCATCGTCGACCTGATGTTCGGCGATTTCCTCTACCTGGTCATGGATCAGCTGTGCAACCAGGCGGCCAAGCAGCACTACATGTCCGGCGGCAAGCTGACCGTGCCGATGGTCCTGCGCACCAACCTCGGGGCAACGCGCCGGTCGGCCGCGCAGCACTCGCAGAGCTTGCAGGCGCTGGTGGCGCATATTCCGGGGCTGAAGGTGGCAATGCCCTCCTCGGCCTACGAGGCCAAGGGCCTGATGAAGACGGCGATCCGCGACAACAACCCGGTCGTGATCTTCGAAGACAAGCTGATGTACCAGGACAAGGCCCCGGTCCCGGAAGAGGAATTCCTGATCCCCTTTGGCGAAGCCAACGTGAAGCGCGAGGGATCGGACATCACCTTTATCGCCACGTCCTCCATGGTGCAGGTGGCCGAGAAGGCCGCTGAAATGCTGGCCGCCGACGGTATAAGCGCCGAGGTCATCGACCCGCGCACAATCGTGCCGCTGGACGAGGCCACCCTGATCGAAAGCGTCAAGAAGACCAGCCGCGCCATCGTCATCGACGAGGGCCACCAAAGCTATGGCGTGACTTCCGAAATCGCCAGCCGCCTGAACGAAAAGGCCTTCTATCACCTCGACGCGCCGGTTCTGCGCATGGGCGCGATGGACGTGCCCGTTCCGTTCAGCCCGGCACTGGAAGACATCACCGTGCCGACACCCGAGGGCGTGGCCGAGAACGCTCGCAAGCTCTGTGCTGGGGACATGATTCATGCAGCGTGACGTGACAATGCCTCAGCTGGGCATGGCTCAGGACGCAGGCAAGATCGTGTCCTGGCTGAAAGCCCCCGGCGACGCAGTCGCCAAGGGGGATGCCCTGTTCGAGGTGGAAACCGACAAGGCCACGATGGAAGTCGAGGCGCAGGCCGCGGGCTTCCTGACCGGCGTGAGCGCCAGCGAGGGCGAGGACGTGCCCGTGGGCGCGGTGATCGCCCGGATCAGCGACAGCGCCGAGGATGACACGCCTGCCCAAACGGCCGCGGCCCCCGCGGCAGAGGCCCCGGCCGATGACCTTCCCGATGGCCATAGCGTGACCATGCCACAGCTTGGCATGGCGCAGGATACCGGGCTGCTGGTGGGGTGGCTCAAATCGCCAGGTGACGCCGTCGCGGCGACGGACGTGCTTTTCGAGGTCGAAACCGACAAGAGCACCATGGAGGTCGAAGCGGGCCGCGACGGATATCTCGCCGCAACGCTTGCACAGGCCGGCGAAGAGGTGCCCGTCGGCGGGCCAGTGGCGGTGATCAGCGAGGCGGCACCGGCAAACCCCGTGGCCCGCTCTGTCGCAAAGGCGGCGGCGGCACCGGCGGCGGAACCCGTCCCGACCAGGCCTCAGCCGACGCCCGAACCGTCGCGCACCGCGCAGCCGGCTGCACCGCAGCCAGCAGGCGGGCGCATACTCGCCTCGCCCAAGGCGCGGCGGCTGGCGCTGGAACAGGGGCTGGACCTGGCCCGTCTGGCCAAGGCGGGCTATCCGCAGCCCTACCATGTCAGAGACCTCGACACGTTGCGCAGCCTGCCCGCCGCCGCATCGGCCGCCGAGGTGGGCACGGCAAGTCGCCGGCTTGTGGCCGAGGTGCCCGAGGATGGCCTGCCGGGCTTCACCGCCTGGGCCGCGGGGGTGCATGGTCTTTCGGATGCCGACGCGATCCTGGCCGCGCTGGCGGCCTGCTCGATGCCTGTTCCCGGGCCGGTGTCCGTCGAACGGCAGGGGCAGACGAAAACCTATGCCCTGCCCGCCGGCCGAGGCCTGTCAGACGCCATGGAAACCGATGATGCCCCGGCCCTGATCCTGCGTGACCTGCGCGGCAGTCGGCTGACCAGCGTCGAAATGGGCGGCGAAGCCACCCCGGCCCTGACCCTGACACCAAAGGGTGACGGGCTGACCCTCACGCTGGAATGCGCCCCGTCCGAAATGGATGCCACTGACGCGATCCAGCTTCTTTCCGACTTCGCGGGCCGGGTGGAGCAACCGCTCCGCCACCTGCTCTGACCCCTGGAGACCGACATGGACTACACCGATCTCTACATAAACGGCGCATGGCACGCGACCGAGACGCGCTTCGAAGTGATCAACCCCGCCACCGAAAAGGTGCTGGCCTCGGTCGCCTCGGCCGAGATCGCCGATGCCGACGCCGCGCTGGATGCCGCCGACAAAGCCATGGCCGACTGGGCCGCGCGCACCCCGCGCGAACGCTCCGAAGTGCTGCGCAGGGCATGGGAATTGATGACCGCGCGGCTGGATCACTTCGCCCATCTGATCACGCTGGAAAACGGCAAGGCGGGCGTCGATGCCCGCGGCGAGGCCGCCTATGCCGCCGAGTTCTTCCGCTGGTTCGCGGAAGAGGCCGTGCGCGCCGACGGGTTGATCACCCATGCGCCCGCCTCGGGCGCGCGAATCCTGGTGCAGCACAAGCCCGCCGGGCTGGCCGTGCTGATAACGCCCTGGAATTATCCGGCGGCAATGGGCACCCGCAAGATCGCCCCGGCGCTGGCGGCAGGCTGTGGTGTCATCATCAAGCCAGCCTCGGAAACGCCCCTGACAATGCTCGCGCTGATGCCCCTACTGGAAGAAGCTGGCGTGCCCAAGGGCCTGGTCAACGTGCTGCCCAGCAAACGCACCGGCGCACTGGTCGATCACATGTTGCACGACCCCCGCGTGCGGGTGGTCAGCTTCACCGGGTCGACAGGGGTGGGCCGGAAACTGTTGAAATCCGCTGCCGACCAGGTGTTGAAACCTGCGATGGAACTGGGCGGCAACGCTCCTTGCATCGTTTTCGAGGATGCAGACATCGAAAGCGCCGTCGAAGGCACCATGCTGGCCAAGATGCGCAACCTCGGCGAGGCCTGCACGGCCGCCAACCGCATTTACGTGCATCAGGACGTGGCAGAGGCGTTCACCCGTCGCCTGACCGAGCGCATGGCCGCGCTCAAGGTCGGCGACGGCACGGACCCGTCCGTGGACGTCGGCCCGCTTGTCAATGCCGATACCCGCGACAAGGTGGCCGCGTTCGTGGCCGATGCCGTGGCCAAGGGCGCAAAGGTCGAATGCGGCGGGACCACGCCCGACGGGACAGGGTATTTCTACCCGCCCACCGTGTTGTCAGGCGTCTCCGAGGATGCGGACTGCGTCCACGACGAGATATTCGGCCCCGTCGCGGCACTTCAGACCTTTTCCGACCAGGAAGAGGTGATCCGGCGCGCCAATGACACGGAATACGGCCTTGTTGCTTATGTCTTTTCCGAGGATTTCAAGCGCGCGATGCAGGTCTGCGAACGTCTTGAATTCGGCATGGTGGGCCTCAATCGCGGGCTGGTCTCCGATCCGGCGGCCCCCTTCGGTGGCGTCAAGCAGTCGGGCCTTGGCCGTGAGGGCGGGCACGAGGGCATGCTGGAGTTCATGGAAACCCAGTATATCTCGGCCAACTGGTAGGGGGTGGCAATGTCAGACATCATCGCCAGCCCCTCGACCCGCCGCCTTGCGCGTGACAATGATGTGGATATCGAGGCCCTCGCCAGGCGCCTTGGCCGCACCACGATCGGCCCCGAGGATATCACCGGAAATGCTTCCGCACCCGCAGGCGGCGCCGGCGACACGTCCTACTGGGACGTGGACCATAGCCAGTATGGTCCCGTGACCGAGGAACCGATGAGCCGCTTCGCGCAGGTGGCGGCGAAAAACCTTGCCGCCGCGCAGGCGCTGATACCGGCGGTCACACATCACGACCGCGCCGATGTCAGCGCAATCGAGACCTTTCGAAAGGCGCTCAAATCCGAAGCGCAGGAACGCGGTGTCAAGCTGACCGCGCTGGCCTTTCACGTGGCGGCTCTGGCCCGCAGCCTGCGGGCCTTTCCGCGCTTCAATGCCTCGCTGACGCCGGATGGCGAAACGTTGGTGCTGAAGGGCTACGTCCATATCGGGATCGCCGTGGACACACCGCATGGCCTGATGGTGCCGGTGATCCGCGATGCGGACACCAAGGGGCTGTGGCAGATCGGCGCGGAAATCGCAGACCTGGCCACCCGAGCCCAGGCCCGCAAGATCGGACCCGATGAAATGGGCGGGGCCTCGATGACCATAACCAACCTCGGCGGGATCGGCGGTACCGCCTTCACACCCATCGTCAACCCACCCGAGGTGGCGATCCTCGGCATCACGCGAACCGAGACGATCACCCGCTGGGATGGCGACACGCCGCGCCCGGTGCCCATGGTGCCGCTGGACCTGTCCTATGATCACCGCGTGATCAACGGGGCAGATGCCGCGCGGTTCCTGGCCCACTATGCCGGGCTGATCGGTGAACCCCGCAACATGATGATCTGAGAAGGACCGGTCCACGAAAAAACGGCGCCCCGCAGGGCGCCGTTTCTCGTCTTGCCGTTTCATTGCGCGGCTCAGGCCAGATCGTAGCGGTCAGCGTTCATGACCTTGGTCCAGGCAGTGACGAAGTCCTTGACGAACTTCTCTTTCGCGTCGTCCTGGGCGTAGACCTCGGCGTAGGCCCGCAGGATTGAGTTCGACCCGAACACAAGGTCCACGCGGGTGGCTGTGTAGGCGGTCTCGCCCGTCTTGCGATCGACGATGGCGTATTCGTTGCGGCCCGTCGGCTCCCACTTGAAGGACATGTCGGTCAGGGTTTCGAAAAAGTCCGTCGTCAGCGCACCGGGCGTCTTGGTAAAGACGCCATGCGCCGTCCCGCCATGGTTCGTGCCCAGAACCCGCATACCGCCGATGAGGCAGGTCATTTCCGGCGCTGTCAGGCCCATGAGCTGCGCGCGGTCCAGCAGTAGTTCCTCGGCGGTGACTTCGTAGTCCTGCTTCATGAAGTTGCGGAACCCATCGGCCATCGGTTCGAGATAGGCGAAGCTGTCGGCATCGGTCATCTCGTCCGTGGCATCGCCGCGGCCCGGCGCGAAAGGAACATCGATGTCGACACCAGCGGCCTTGGCCGCCTGCTCGACCCCGAGGTTGCCGGCCAGGACGATCACGTCCGCGATCGAGGCGCCGGTTTCCTTGGCGATCGGCTCCAGCTTGTCCAGAACGCGGTTCAGGCGCTCGGGCTCGTTGCCTTCCCAGTCCTTCTGCGGGGCAAGCCGGATGCGGGCACCGTTGGCGCCGCCGCGCAGGTCGGACTGACGGAAGGTCCGTGCGCTGTCCCAGGCGGTGGCGACCATGTCCGGGACAGACAGGCCGGCCTCGGCGATCCGGGCCTTCACTGCAGCCACATCATAGACGTCAGACCCGCTCGGCACGGGATCCTGCCAGATCAGGTCCTCTTGCGGGGCATCAGGCCCGATGTAGCGAATGCGCGGGCCCAGGTCGCGGTGGGTCAGCTTGAACCAGGCGCGGGCGAAGGTGTCGGCGAAGTAGTCCGGATCGGCGATGAACTTCTCGCAGATGGCGCGATAGGTCGGATCCATCTTCATGGCCATGTCCGCATCGGTCATCATCGGCATGACACGCTTGGTCGGGTCGGTGGTGTCGACCGGCATGTCCTCTTCGCGGATGTCGATCGGGCGCCACTGGTTGGCCCCGGCGGGCGACTTGGTCAGTTCCCACTCGTAGCCGAAAAGCAGGTCGAAATACCCCATGTCCCACTGGGTGGGATTGGTCGTCCAGGCGCCTTCGATCCCGCTGGTCACGGCATTGGTCGCCTTGCCATCCAAGTTCGGATTGACCCAGCCGAAGCCCTGCGTTTCCACGTCGGCCGCTTCGGGTTCGGCGCCCAGCGCCTCGGCGTCGCCGTTGCCGTGGGCCTTGCCGACGGTGTGGCCACCAGCGGTCAGCGCAGCGGTTTCCTCGTCATTCATGGCCATGCGGGCAAAGGTCACGCGCACCTGCTCGGCGGTGTTCATCGGGTCGGGCTGACCGTTCACACCCTCGGGGTTCACGTAGATCAGGCCCATGTGGACCGCGGCCAGGGGGTTTTCCAGTGTCTCGGGACGCATGATGTCCTCGTAGCGTTCGCTGGCATCCCCCACGAATTCTTTCTCGGATCCCCAGTAGACATCCTTTTCGGGGTGCCAGATATCCTCGCGTCCGAAGGAAAAGCCATAGGTTTTCAGCCCCATGGATTCATAGGCCATGGTACCCGAAAGCAGGATCAGGTCCGCCCAGGACAGCTTGCTGCCGTACTTCTTCTTGACAGGCCACAACAGGCGGCGCGCCTTGTCCAGGTTGCCGTTGTCGGGCCAGGAATTCAGCGGAGCGAACCGGATATTGCCGTGGCCGCCGCCGCCGCGCCCGTCCTGAATGCGGTAGGAGCCAGCCGAGTGCCAGGCCAGGCGGATCATCAGTCCGCCGTAATGGCCCCAGTCTGCCGGCCACCAGTCCTGGCTGTCGGTCAGCAGCGCCTTGACGTCTTCCTTGACCGCTTCGAAGTCCAGCTCCTTGACCTCTTCACGGAAGTCGATGTCGACCAGCGGATCCGGCTTGCGGTCGTGCTGGTGCAGAATGTCGAGGTTGAGCGTCTTGGGCCACCAGGCGGTGACCGAGGGTTCGGTGGACGTCAGCCCGCCATGCATCACAGGGCATTTGCCCGCCTTATCAATGTCGTTTCCGTCCATCTTTTCCTCCGGTCATCGACTGTTGAATCATCAATGGCTATGCCATTCGCAGCTAACATAGGGGTCTTTTAGAATTAGTTTAAGTTGAATATTCTGATTGACATGATAACTTTCCCTTATGTCTTCACTGACCCTCAAGCAGATGCGCTATTTCGAGGCCCTGGCCCGGCACGGCCATTTCGGCCAGGCCGCCGCGGCCTGTGCCATCAGCCAACCCGCCCTGTCCATGCAGATCAAGGACCTCGAAGCCCGGCTGGGCACCCCGGTCTTCGAGCGTGGCCCCAGGTACGTGAGGCTGACGGCCTTTGGCGAACGCGTCGCGGCGCGGGTCCGAGATATCCTGCGCGCGGTCGAGGAGCTGGACGATCTGGCGCGCGCCGCGCGCGATCACCTGACCGGGCCGCTGCGTATAGGCGTAATTCCGACCATCGCACCCTACCTGCTGCCCCGCATCGTGTCCGAGATGTCGCGCCTGCACGACGGGTTGGACATCAACGTGCGTGAAAGCCTGACCTCGACCCTGATCGAAGAACTCGCGCGGGGGCGCATCGACACGGCCATCGTGGCTCTGCCAGTGTCGGAACCGGGGCTTGAGGAGGTGGCGCTCTTCGAAGAAGATTTCGTGCTTGTCCGGCCCGGGACCGATGCCGATCAGCCCGTCCCCGCACCAGAACGCCTGCCCGAGATGCGCCTTCTGTTGCTGGAAGAAGGGCACTGTTTCCGCGAGCAGGCCCTGTCGTTCTGCAACCGCTCGGCCCAGGCCCCGCGCGAGGTGCTGGACGGCTCGACCCTGTCGACGCTGGTGCAGATGGTCGGCGCCGGGATCGGCATCACCCTGATCCCCGAAATGGCCGTGCCGGTCGAGACCCGCTCGGCCCCTGTATCAGTCGCGCGGTTCCCCACACCCGCGCCGCGGCGCACCATCGGCATGATCTGGCGTCGGACGAACCCCCTGGCCGATCGGTTGGCGGTCATTGCCGAAGTCGTGCGGGCCGCCGCCGGGGCCGCCCCCTGACCGAGGGTCGCTACCCCATCTGCCGCACTGGCTGAATAACACTATGGCGACCGGAGAATCTGCGGTAGATTGGGCCAAGAAGAGGCGCAGAAACAGCCCGCAACGGGCCAAAGACGGCAGGCATGGCAAAGCAGGAGACGAAACAGGCGACGATCACCCTTGGGGCGGCCGGCAAGACCGACGTCCGTACCCAGTTCGGAGCCCTGTGCTATCGCATCAAGAATGGCGAGCTGCAGTTCTGCCTGATCACCAGCCGCGGCACCGGCCGCTGGATCGTACCCAAGGGCTGGCCCATGGATGGAGAGACCCCCGGCCAGGCCGCAGCCACCGAAGCCTGGGAAGAGGCGGGGTTGGAAGGGCGTGTGCGCAGCCGGCCGCTCGGTGTCTACAGCTACTACAAGAGCCACAGCGACGACGCCCTGCCCTGCGTCGCGGTAATTTTTCCGCTCAAGGTCAGGAAGGTCCACAATCGCTGGCCCGAGCGCAAGGAACGCAAGCGGCGCTGGGTCAATCGCCGCAAGGCCGCCAAGATGGTCGACGAACCCGAGTTGCGGCAAATGATCCTGTGCTTCGATCCCAAACTGGTTTGATTGCCAAGACGGGGGATCAGCCCTATTTAACCGCTAGGCAAACCACCGCGGCAGGGTCTTGATGATCCACTACACGCTCACCTGCGACCGCGACCACCAGTTCGACAGCTGGTTCCAGTCCTCGGCCGCCTACGAGAAACTGCGCGATGCGGGCCAAGTGGCCTGCGTGACCTGTGGCTCAAGCAAGGTGAGGCGCAGCCCCATGGCGCCCAGCATCGCCAGGGGTGGGGCCGATCCGGCCCCGACACTGGATGGCGCCCCGACATCGGACGCAGAGAAAGCCATGGCCGCCCTGCGCCGCCAGGTCGAGGAGAACAGCGATTACGTCGGGCCGTCGTTCGCCAGGCAGGCGCGCGCCATGCATGACGGCACCGTGCCCGAACGCGCCATCCACGGAGAAGCCAAACCGGAAGAGGCCAAGGCCCTGATCGCGGACGGCATTCCGGTGGCGCCCCTGCCCTTCATCCCCCGGCGCAAGACCAACTGACCCTGCGTCTCAGGTGCCTTGGAAATCGCAAAGGGCGTGAACTTCCATGCCCATCCTCTCCAGCCGCTTGCGCCCGCCCAGTTCCGGCAGGTCGATGACGAAGGCACAGCCCGTGACCGCGCCACCCAGCCGTTCGATCAGCTTCACGCCGGCCTCGGCGGTGCCGCCCGTGGCCAGAAGGTCATCGACCACCAGGACGGTCTGACCGGCACCGATGGCATCGTCGTGCATCTCCATCACCGCTTCGCCGTATTCAAGCTGATAGGATTTTTCGATCACCGCCCCCGGCAGCTTGCCCTTCTTGCGGATCGGCACGAACCCCTTGCCCAGCTGGTGCGCGATGGCCCCGCCAAGGATGAAGCCGCGCGCCTCCAGCCCGACGACCAGGTCGATGGGCTGACCCGCGTAGGGGTGCAGCAACTGGTCAACCGCCATGCGGAATCCGCGCGGATCGGCGAAAAGCGTCGTCACATCGCGGAACATGATCCCCGCATGCGGGAAGTCGGGGATCGTGCGGATATAGTCCTTCACGGTCTTCATGGGCACGGGTCCTTTCGGGAAACAGTCAGAGAACGCGGCCGGCCACGGCATCCAGCTTGCGCAGCAGGTCGGGATCGCGCGCCTCGGGCGCGGTCAGGATGGCATTGTCCAGCGCCCGGTCACAGCCGCAGGGGCACGGTGCGGCATGGTCCAGTCTCTCGGGCAGCCCGGCAACCGTGCGGCGGGCCTTGTCTGCATTGGCATCCAGGGTGGCGATGATCTCGGAGATATCGACGCTGCCATGATCCGGGTGCCAGCTGTCGTAGTCGGTGATCATGGCGATTGACGCGTAGCAAAGCTCGGCCTCGCGGGCGAGCCGCGCCTCGGGCATGTTGGTCATTCCGATCACATCACAGCCCCAGACATCGCGATAGAGCGCCGATTCCGCTCGGGCCGAGAACTGCGGCCCTTCCATGGCCAAGTAGGTGCCGCCCCGGTGAACGCGCACATCCGCCGCCTGCGCGGCCTCGGCACAGGACTCGGCCAGCCGGTTACAGACCGGCTGCGCCAGGCTGACATGGGCCACACAGCCGGTACCGAAGAAGCTGCGCGCACGGCCGATTGTACGGTCGATGAATTGCTCGACGACGACGAAATCCCCCGGCGCCATCTCCTCGCGGAACGACCCGCAGGCCGAAACGCTGACCAGGTCGGTGCAGCCCAGCCGCTTGAGCGCGTCGATATTGGCGCGGTATGGCACGGTGCCAGGCGCATGGACATGTCCGCGCCCGTGGCGCGGCAGGAAAGCAAGCCTTACGCCATCGATCTCGCCCAGAAGGATATCGTCCGACGGCGCGCCCCAAGGGGTCGCGACCGGGTGCCATTCGGCCCGCTCCAGTCCCGGCAGCTGGTACAGACCCGAGCCCCCTATTATCCCGATCATGGCAGCCATCGCACCCTCCGTCGCTGTCCTTGGCCACCTTGCCCAAACCCGCCCCGGTTGTGAAGCGGTCAATCCCCCGGAGCGGGTTGTAATACCGCCGAAATTTCGGGCACCAGGGAGAGCGAGCGATGCCGCACCGTCATGTATCGCCCGGCCGGGCAAGCGCGAAGTCCTCGCGCACGGCCGTATAGTCGCTGTAGCCCAACCGGGCGAGCGGGCTGAACCGCGTCACGTCGAACCGCCCCCCGACCAGGCAATCGTCGCGCATGTGCACGCCTTTCACCTCGCCGAAAACGACGAGATTCGCCGCACCAGGCAATGCGACGATCCGCGTCAGAGTGCACTCCAGCACCGCCGGGGCCTCGGCCACGCGGGGGCAGTCGATGGTCTCGCATCCTGCCTTGGCGATACCGGCCTTGGCGAATTCGTCCACCTCGCGCGCCAAGCCGCCCGAGGTGCGGTTCATCGCCTCGCGTGCCGCGTACTCCACGATATTGACGGCAAAAACGCCGGTGTCGCGAATATTGGCCACGCTGTCCTTGGTGCCCGCCCGATCGGGCTTGGCCGAGGTCGAGGCAAACATGACCTGCGGCGGCGCATAGGCGACCGCGTTGAAAAAGGAATAGGGCGCCAGGTTGTCCACCCCGTCCGCCCCGCGGGTCGAGATCCAGCCGATCGGCCGCGGCGCCACGATGGCCCCGAAGGGGTTGTGCGGCAGGCCGTGGCCGATTTCGGGGCGGTAGAACATCAGTCTCTCCAAGCGTTTGCCGTGGTATGGCCCCCATGCTACCGAGCATCGCGGAAACAACAAGAAAGACCGGCGCATGAACCTGCGTCCCGAACGCGACGAGGACTGGTGGGAGGTCGAGGCGCTCTTCGACCTGTGTTTCGCGCCGGGGCGCGAGGCCCTGTCGTCCTATCGGCTGCGCGACGGGGTGCCTCCCGTGGGCCCGCTCTGCATCGTGGCACGCGACGCCGATGGCATCCTGGGCGGCGCGATCCGGGGCTGGCCAGTGTGGATCGGCACAGCACGAGCGATCCTGCTGGGCCCGGTCGCCGTTCACCCCACGCGCCAGGGCGAGGGGCTGGGAGGCTGGCTGATCCGCGCGCAGGTGGCCGAAGCGGCCCGCCAAGGCTGGGAGAGGGTCATGCTGGTCGGCGATGCGCCCTATTACGCGCGCTTCGGGTTCGAACCCTTGCAGGGCGTGCACATGCCCCCGCCCACCAACCCCGACCGAGTGCTTGGCCTTGGCCTGACACCCGGCGCCTGGGCCGGGGTCTCCGGCGAGGTTTCGCGCGCGCGCGAAGAGGGTGATTGAAAAGCCCGCCGCCCTTCCCATCTTCAATTCATGACAGCCGAACCCGAGTCCATGCGCCTGGTCAATCCCGACCCGGCGCAGCCGCCGCTGGACGACGCGGCCCGCGCCGCCATCAAGGCCCTGGCCGCGCAACAGCATGCGGCGGGCACAGTGCTGATGCAGGTGATCAATTTCGTTGGCGGGCAGGTCGAGGACGGGCTGAAGCTTTTGCCGGGCGCGCAGCGTGCCCGGATCGAGAGCGCCGCCAGTGCCGCCTTGCGCCAGTCCTACGACCTGGCCGGTCAGAGCCGGCGCGGCGCCATGGCCGGCCTTGCCGCATCTGAGTCCGGACACCGGGCGCTGGCCATGATCTCGGGTGCGCTGGGCGGCATGGGCGGGCTGCCCACGGCGCTGGCCGAGCTTCCGGTGGCCACCACGGTGATCTTCCGCTCGGTCCAGTCCGTGGCCGAGGCCCACGGCGAGGACCCCAAAAGCGAGGAAACCCGTCTGCAATGCCTTCAAGTCTTCGGCGCCGGCGGGCCGGGCACGGGCGACGATGGCATAGACACCTCGTTCATCGGCGCACGGCTGACCCTGACAGGCCCGGCGCTCAACAAGCTGCTGGCGCGGATCGCGCCGCGCTTCGCATCGGTCATCGGCCAGAAACTGGCCGGCCAGGCGGTGCCGGTGCTGGGCGCTGCGGCCGGGGCGGGCACCAACTATGCCTTCATGGACTATTACACCCGCATCGCCCGGGTGCATTTCGGGCTGCGCAAGTTGGCCCGGACCCACGGTGAAGAGGCCGTGCTGACGGCCTTTCACGCCGAACTGGCACGGCTGCGGCGCCCGGCGATCCGGCGTTAGCCCCGCAGCGCCTCGATCACGGCATGACGCACGGACTGTTCGCCCCTCGCGCGGGCGCCGTCCATGGCCGACTTGACATCACCCAGATCCACCTGGTGGAGCAGGTGCTTGACCGGCCCGATCGAGGCCGGGCGCATTGACAGCGACCGCAAGCCCAGGGCGGCGAAGCACACCGCCTCGATCGGCCGGCCGGCATCCTCGCCGCAAAAGCTGACGGGCGTGCCCAGCACCGCGCAGCGGTCTATCAACTGTTCCAGGAAGGTCAGGAAACTGACGTTGAGCGTATCATAGCGCCGCCGCACGCGCTCGTTCTCGCGGTCGGCGGCAAAGAAGAACTGCTTGAGGTCATTGCCCCCGATAGACAGGAAATCCACATCGCGGAAGAACTGGTCGGGCGCAAAGGCCAGGCTTGGGGTTTCCAGCATCGCCCCCACCTCCACGCTGTCGGGCAACGGATGGCCCAGGCGGCGTTCACGGTCCATGGCCTTGTCGAACTCGGCCCGGGCATCGCAGAATTCCTGCAACTGGGCCACGAAGGGGAACATCACCGTCAACGGCCGCCCCGCGGCGGCGCGGATGAGGGCCTGCAGCTGCATCCGCAGCACGCCCGGTTTGTCGAGACCCACACGGATCGCGCGCCAACCCATGGCCGGGTTCGGTTCGTCGTTGGGCTTCATGTAGGTCAGAACCTTGTCGGACCCGATATCCAGCGTACGGAAGGCCACGCGCTTGCCGCCCGCGGCATCCATGACCCGGGCGTAAAGCGCCGACAGCTCGGCCCGCTTCGGCATCTGGTTGCGGATCAGGAATTGCAGCTCGGTCCGGAACAGGCCCACGCCGTCGGCCCCCGACGAGGGCAGCGAGGGCAGATCGGCCATCAGCCCGGCATTCATGCTCAGGGAAACGGTCTGGCCGCAGCGGGTCGTGGCGGGTTGGTCTACCAACGAGGCATAGCGTTCCTGCGCCGCCGCCTGCATGGCGATCTTGTCGCGAAAGGCCGAGCGCACGGTGTCGTCGGGCCGCAGGTGCACGATCCCCTGTTCACCGTCCACGAGGATGGGGTCACCGTTCAACGCCTCGGTGGTTATGTTCTTGGCATGGATCACCAGCGGAATCGCCCAGGCGCGCGCGACCACTGCGGCATGGCTGCCGACCGAGCCTTCCTCGAGCACGATGCCCTTGAGCACCTTTCCGTAGTCCAGCAGTTCGCCCGGGCCGATGTTGCGGGCCACCAGCACGGGGTTCTGGGGCAGTTCGGCCCCGGTGTCGCTGCCCTGCCCGGTCAGGATCCGCAGCAGCCGATTGGACAGGTCGTCGAGGTCGTGCAACCGGTCGCGCAGGTAGGCATCCTTCGACTGCGCCATGCGGGTTCGAGCGAGGGACTGCTCCTTTTCCACCGCCGCCTCGGCCGACAGACCGTTGTCGATGTCGTCCTCCATCCGCTTTAGCCAGCTGCGCGAATTGGCAAACATCCGGTAGGCCTCGAGCACATCCTTCTGGTCGGCACTGGCGCCGGAATTGCGCGCCAGCATCTGGTCCACCGACAGCCGCAGGGTGTCGATGGCCCCCGACAGGCGGGTCTTTTCGGTGTCGGGATCGTCGGCGATGGGATTGGTGACAACCACGCGCGGCTCGTGCAGGAAGACATTGCCGCCCGCGGCGCCTTCTTGTGCGACCGTGCCGCGGAACATCACCGGCTGCTGGTGGCGCGCGGAAAGTGCCGCACCCTCGCCCACGAAAGCGCCGAGTTCCGTCATCTCGGCCAACACCATGGCCACGACTTCCAGCGCATAGACCTCGTCGGCGGTGAACTCGCGCACCGCCCGGGACTGCACCACCAGAACCCCCATGGTGTCGCCCAGCCTCTGGATCGGGACGCCGCAAAAGCTGGAAAACCGCTCTTCGCCGGTCTCGGGCATGTAGCGGAACCCCCGGGCGGCCGGGGCATCGGCGGTGTTGATCACGTCGCGCGCCTTGGCGACGCGGCCCACCAGCCCCTCTCCCACGCGCATGCGGGTCTGGTGAACAGCCTCGGGCGAGAGACCCTCGGTCGCGCAAAGCTCCAGCGTTTCGGCATCGCGGAAAAGGTAGATGGAACAGACCTCGGTGCGCATCGAACCGGCGATCAGCGCCACGATCCGGTCCAGACGCTCCTGGCCGGCATCGTCGTCGGCCATGGCATCGCGCAGCCGGCCAAGCAGCTTGCGGCTTTCGGTTTCGAAGCTCTCGGGCATGTCCCTCGTCCCTGCCGGTATTCTGCCGGGCATTCGGTTCCCATAGCAGCGCAGCTACCGCAACGAGAACCGCGCTACCGTGATCGCGACCGAAGATTGCACGGCTGGCCCCCGGTTGTCACGCGCCATGCGCTGGCGTCCGACGTCACTCCACCTTTTCCAGTTCGAAGGCGTCGTGCAGGGCCTGCACCGCGAGTTCCATGTACTTGCGGTCCACCAGCACGCTGATCTTGATTTCCGAGGTGGCGATGACCTTGATGTTGATCCCCTCCTGCGAGAGCGTCTTGAACATGGTCGCGGCCACGCCGGACTGGCTGCGCATCCCGATACCGACGGCGCTGATCTTGGCCACGTCCGTGTCCGCCACGAGGTCATGATAATTGATGTCGCCCCCCGCCTTGGCCACGTTCAGGGCTTTCTCGGCGCGGGGGACCTGGTCCACCGGGCAGGAAAAGGTCATGTCGGTGCGACCCTCTTCGGAGATGTTCTGGATGATCATGTCCACGTTCACCCCCGCATCGGACAAGGGTCCGAAAATGGCGGCGGCGATGCCGGGACGGTCGGCCACCGAGATCAGGGTCATCTTGGCCTCTTCACGGCTATAGGCGATGCCGGATACGGGGCGGTTTTCCATCACGTCCTCCTCGTCGCAGACCAGGGTGCCGGCCGCGTCGGATTGTTCCTCGAAACTGCTGAGCACCCGCAGTTTCACGTTGTAGCGCATGGCCAGCTCGACCGAGCGGGTCTGAAGCACCTTGGCCCCTAGGCTGGCCAGTTCCAGCATTTCCTCGAAGGCGATGCGGTCCAGTTTGCGGGCCTTGGCCGCGATGCGCGGATCGGTGGTGTAGACGCCATCCACGTCCGTATAAATGTCGCAACGCTCCGCATCGAAAGCCGCGGCGAAGGCCACCGCGGTGGTGTCGCTGCCGCCCCGACCCAGCGTGGTGATCCGGCCCTCGGGGCTGACGCCCTGGAAGCCGGCCACGACGGCCACGCGCATCCCCCCGGCGAACTTTCCGGCAATGTTGTCCGTGGGGATCTCCTCGATCCTGGCGGCGGAATGGGCGCTTGTCGTCCGCACGGGCACTTGCCAGCCCTGCCAGCTGCGCGCGGGAACGTCCATTTCCTGAAGGGTCAGCGCCATCAGCCCGGCGGTGACATTCTCGCCGGAACTGACGATCGCGTCGTATTCGCGGGCATCGTAAAGCGGACTGGTGTCGCTGACATAGCCCACAAGCTTGTTCGTCTCGCCCGCCATGGCCGAGACGATGACGATGACGTCATAGCCCTTGGCGACCTCGACGCCGACGCGCTTGGCCGCACGGCGGATGCGGTCGGGGGTGGCGACGCTCGTACCGCCGAATTTCATCACGAGAACTGGCATGTGCGGCCCTTGGTTCGATCCGCGCCCTGATATGCGCAAGCCCGCCCGAGGGCAAGCGTCACCACCCGCGCAGCACCGCGCCGGGATTCAGGATGCACCGCGGATCCAGCGCCTGCTTGATGGCGCGCATCGTGGCCAGTTTGACCGGGTCGGCATAGCGCTCCAGGTCGGCCACTTTCAGCCGTCCCACCCCGTGTTCGGCACTGACCGACCCGCCCATCTCGTGCGTCAGGTCATGCACCGCGCGCTTGACCGCTGCGCGCTTGTCCGCGTGGTCGGCGCGGCTGCGGCCCGGCCGTGGGAAAACGTTGTAATGCAGGTTGCCGTCGCCCAGGTGGCCGAAACAATTGATTCGGAAATCGCCGACCTCGGCCAGCCTGCCGGGGGCCTGCGCGATAAAGTCGGGGATCGCGGACAGCGGCAGCGAAATGTCATGCGACGACACCGCGCCGATGGCACGGTTGGCCGCCGGGATGCTCTCGCGGATTGTCCAGAGGTCGCGCGCCTGCTGCAACGACTGGGCGATGGTCCCGTCACGGGCGAGGCCCCGCTGCTGCGCGGCGGCGAACAGCGCCTCCAGCGCGCCCTGTGCATCCTGCCCGGCGCCCAGGCCGACCTCGGTCAGGACACACCACTCGGGCACCGCGTCCAAGGGTCGCGGATGGTCGATCCCGGCCTCGGCCAGGAAGTCGAAGCCCTGCCGGTGTATCAGTTCGAAGGCCGAGACCGTCTCGCCCAGTTGCGCTCCGGCCAGCGCCAGAAGATCCAGCGCCGCAGCGGGATCGGGCACGGCGATCAGCGCGGTCGCTGTCTCAACCGGGCGCGGCATCAGTTTCAGCGTTGCCGCTGTAATGATGCCCAATGTGCCCTCGGCCCCGATCATGAGGTCGCGCAGGTCGTATCCGGTGTTGTCCTTGCGCAATCGCGACAGCCCGTGCCAGACGGTGCCATCGGCCATGACGACCTCCAGCCCAAGGCATTGCGCCCGCGCGTTGCCATACCGGATCACGTTCAGCCCACCTGCGTTGGTGGCCAGCAGCCCGCCGATCCGCGCCGACCCCTCCGAGGCCAGAGACAGGGGGAACAGGCGGTCCGCGCCCTCCGCCGCCGCCTGGATATCGGCCAGGATCGCGCCCGCCTCGACTTCCATCGCGTTTTCTTGAGGGTGAACCGCGCGGATCGCCGCCATGCGGTGCAGCGACAGGATAACCGGGGCCGGATCGGATTCGGTGATCTGGCCGCCGACAAGGCCCGTTCCCCCACCATAAGGGATGATCCCGACAGCGGCCCGATCACACAGGCGCACGACGGCCGCAACCTCTTGGGTGGTCGCCGGGGCCACGACCAGCCCCTTCCCCTGCCAGCGCCCGCGCGGCTCTCGCAAGTAGGAAGAGGCGTCGTCAGGCAGACCCTCTTGCCCCAACCTGTCGCTCAGCTTCGATTTGAGCTCGGGGTTAACGGCGTTCAACATGGGTCGGGTCAAAGCATGTGCGCACGCTTGGGGCAAGTCACTCTGACAGGAACTCGGGCTCAAGCACCATGACCGTTCGCCGCGACGGCAGGCTGTCCAGCGACAGGGTGATCCCGGACCCGCCGGTGCGCACGATGTCGTAGCCACTGACCTCCATGTCATCGAGAAAGGCGTTCAGCGTGCTGCGCCCGAACCAGTGCATCGGGATCACCACCGAGGACCGCAACCGATCCATGACCCGCAACAAAGTCTCGTGGCGCAGTGTCAGTCCGCCATCCACCGCAGCCATCACCACGTCGAGACGCCCCAGCATGGCATATTGCGTATCGTCGGGTTCATGGTGCAGGTGTCCCAGGTGGCCGACGCAGAGCCCGGCCACCTCGAAGACGAAGATTGAATTGCCGTTCTCTCGCACCGTGGGCCCGTTGGACCGAACATCGGTGTGCACGTTGCGGATCAGCATTTCGCCCAGGTCCAGCTCGTGATCGCGCGGCTGGCCATTCAGTTCCCAGCCTTCCAGAACATGGGGGATCGCCGGGTCCGGCGCGCTGGTGAAGTGGGTGGAATGGGCGTTGTTCATGGTCACCACGTCGGGGGTGAAATCCACGTTGCCATACCAGCCGGTGAAATCGGTCATTGCCGAAAGCCTCTCCGACTGGATCAGGAACATGGCATGATCGACGTAGGTTATTCGCACCGTGTCCTGCGCGACCGGGTCGCGAAAACTGGCGCGGTGCAGGTAGTCAATGCCGGGCGCCTGCGCGAAGGCGCGGCAATGCGACGGGATACGATCCTGCGCCGAGACGGCGCCGGCGGTGACAAGACAGACAAGCGACAGGATGTAGCGGATCATGACAGGGCCTCCTGATCCTAGGATAGCGCAGCCGCACGGAAAGTCAGATATTTATGCGCGCCCGAGGGACGCCTCCTGTCACGAAAGAAGGACCCGCATGCCGCTCGGGGGCATGCGGGCCGGCTCTGCCATTGGCTCGGCGCTGCTTCAGTTTTCCATGCGATCCGTCAGATCGGCGCGCAGCTCCGGATCATTCTGGGCCAGTTCGATGATCTCGACATAGCGGTCGACGTCGATATCTGGCGTCTCGTTCACCGCGGCCATCATCTCGGTACGGGCCTCTTCCATCAGCTGTTGCTGCTGGGCCTGGTCGCCTTCGGCCTCATCGAGCCGCGCGGCGTAGGTCTGTTCGATCGACATGACCGCATCGACCGCCGCGACGAAGGCGTCCAGCTCAACCGCGGAAACATCGGCTGCGGCGGCAGCCTCGTCGCCGTTGGCCGCGTTGGTGTCCTGCGCAACGGCCGGGGCGGCTACCAGCGCGGAAACGGCCATCCCGGCGGCCGCGAAAGTTGTATGGAGTGTCTTTGTAAGGGTCATTCCGATCCTTTCAGGTGTGAAGTGGTTCAGAAATCAGCACTTAACGTCCTGGCACCGGGACACCAAACACCCCTGCGGAAATCCGCTGACACCACCACCCGGCGCAAGTGTGGATCAGGCGTGGGCGAATGGCACCGGACCGGCCTACCCCGCCTCGGTCTTGCCGCGCCGGTCGTGGCGCAGGTTCGCGTAGAGCACGTGGTTGCGCCAGCGCCCGTTGATCTGAAGATAGGACTGCGCCACGCCCTCGTACTTGTAGCCGCAGGTTTCCAACAGCCGGCGCGAGGCGGTGTTCTCGGGCAGGCACCCGGCTTCGATCCGGCTCAGGTCCAGCACGGTAAAGGCGTAATGCACCAGCGCCTCGATCGCCTCGCGCATGTAACCGTTCCGGGCATGGGCTGCACCGATCCAGTAGCCGGTGGTCCCGGCCTGCGCCGGACCACGCCGGATATGATCCAGGGTGATCGCGCCCAGCAGCACCGCGTCGGCGCGCCGGATCAGGAAAAGCGGCACCGCGGTGCCGTTGGCAACCGACCGCTGCGCCCAATAGACACGGTTCGTGAAGCTCTTGCGCGACAGGTGGTCGGGGGCCCAGCTGGGCTCCCACGGGGTCAGGAAGTCGCGGCTTGCCTCTCGCAGCGCCACCCAATCGCGGAAATCCGTGTGCTGGGGCGGGCGCAGAGTCATGCGCTCGGTCTCCAGCCGGAGCTTCCGCCTCTGGCGCAACATCACGCCGCGAGCCTTTCGCGCAGGGACTCCAGCGTCGGGGCGTCACCCACCGGACCATAAAGCGCCATGGCCGTGCCCGCGCGGCTCAGCATGTCGGCGCCGAAGCTGCGCACATCGCCGGTCGTCACCGCGTCGATGCGTCGTGTCGTTTCCTCGATGCTGGGCACCTTGCCCCAGATCGACAGAAGCCGCGCCAGGCGCTCGGCCCGGTTCGAGGGGCTTTCAAGGCCCATCAGCATCCCGGCCTTCATCTGGGCACGGGCGCGGGCGACCTCTTGCGCGCTCATGTCCTCGGCAGCGCGTTTCATGGTGTCGATGGTCAGATCGGCCAGTTCGCCCAGTTGCTCGCCCGAGGTTCCGGCATATACCGTCATCATGCCGGTATCCGAATAGGCGCCGGTCTGTGCAAAGATCGTGTAGCACAGCCCGCGATTTTCGCGCAGGTCCTGGAACAGGCGCGATGACATGCCGCCGCCCATGGCGATGGCATAGATCTGCGCGGCGTAGATCCGGTCGGCGCAGTAATCCGGCCCCTCGAAGGCCAGCGCGAAATGGGCCTGTTCCAGCGTCTTGTCGTGGCGCGCCTCGCCGCCACCAAAACGGGCGGGCGTCGCAACATTGGCCGGGGCGCGGGCCGGCAGGTGGCCGAAATGCGTCTCGGCCAGTTTCAGCAACTCCTGCGGGTCGACGGCCCCGGCAGCGGCCAGGATCATCTGTTCGGGGCCGTACTGATCCTGCACGAAACCGGCAAGGTCCTCGCGGGTAAACGCATTCACACGCTCGGCCGGGCCCAGGATCGGGCGTCCGATCGGCTGATCCGGGTAGGCCTGTTCCTGCAGCCAGTCGAAGATGATGTCGTCGGGCGTGTCCAGCGCCTGGCCGATCTCCTGAAGGATCACCCCGCGCTCGACCTCGATCTCGCGCTGGTCAAAGACCGGGTTGAGCAGGATATCGGCGATGACGTCCATGGCCAGGGGCACGTCCTGTTCCAGCACGCGGGCGTAGTAGGCTGTCATCTCGCGACTGGTATAGGCGTTAATGTAACCGCCCACGTCCTCGATCGCCTCGGCGATCTGAAGCGCACTGCGCTTTGCCGTCCCCTTGAAGGCCATGTGTTCGAGGAAATGTGCGATTCCGTTCTGGTCGGCCCGTTCGTGGCGCCCCCCAGCATCGACCCAGATACCCAGGGCGGCGGATTTCAGCCCGGGCATGACCTCGCAGGCAACGCGGAACCCGTTGGAAAGGGTGTGGATTTCGACAGTCACTTGGTGCGGCGCTCCCGGATCAGGGTTTCAAGGGCGGCCAAATCGTTGGCCACGGGGGTAACACGCTCAGCGCGATCATAGAGGTCGGCCATACGATCCGGCAGCGGGGGCCGGATGCCGCTGGCCTGTTCCACTGCGTCGGGGAACTTGGCCGGGTGGGCGGTGGCCAGCGTGATCATCGGCGTCGCCCCCAGATACGCCTCGGCCACCTCGACGCCCACGGCGCTGTGCGGGCACAGAAGCTCGCCCGAGCGGGCGATCTCGGCGCGAATGCGCGCCAGGGTCTGCTTTTCCGTCGCCCGGCCGCTGTCGAAACTCTCGCGCAGCATCTCGATGGCGCCCTGCCCCACGGTGAAACCACCCTTGTCGCGCAACTCGTCCATCTGCGCGGCCACGACAGCCCCGTCGCGGCCATAGGCCTCGAACAGGGCCCGTTCGAAATTGGACGACACCTGGATATCCATCGAGGGGCTGATCGAGGGCATCACACCCTCTTTCAACTGGGCGCCGGTCTGCAGCGTGCGATGCAGGATATCGTTCTGGTTCGTGGCCACCACCAGCCGGTCGATGGGCAGGCCCATGCGCTTGGCGATGTAGCCGGCGAAGATGTCGCCGAAATTGCCCGTGGGGACAGTAAAGCTGACTTTGCGATGTGGCGCGCCGAGGCTGACGGCTGCGGTGAAGTAATAGACCACCTGGGCCAGAACCCTGCCCCAGTTTATGCTGTTGACCCCGGCCAGGCCCACCGCGTCACGGAAGGCGAAGTCGTTGAACATGTCCTTGAGGCGCGCCTGGCAATCATCGAAATCACCCTCGACGGCGAGGGCATGAACATTGGCCTCGGTCGGAGTGGTCATCTGCCGGCGCTGCACTTCGGAGACCCGGCCGTGCGGAAACAGGATGAAGACATCCACGTTGTCCAGCCCCCGGAAAGCCTCGATCGCGGCCGACCCGGTATCGCCAGAGGTGGCGCCGACGATGGTGATCCGTTTACCCGACCGGGCCAGCGCCGCCTGGAACATCTGGCCGATCAGCTGCATGGCGAAGTCCTTGAAGGCCAGCGTGGGTCCGTGGAACAGTTCAAGCAGGAAATGATTTGGTGCCAGCTGCTTGAGCGGCGCGCGCGCGGCATGGCCGAAGCCCCCGTAGGCGGTGTCGATCAGGCCACGGAACTCGGCGTCGGTGAAGGTCTCGCCGACGAAAGGGCGCATGACCTCAAAGGCGGCTTCTTCGTAGCTTTTTCCGGCCAGCGCGGCGATCTCTTCCGCGCCCAGGCGCGGGATCGTCGCCGGAACGTACAGCCCGCCGTCCCGCGCCAGGCCGGTCATCATCGTCTCTTCGAAATCCAGCGCGGGGGCGGTCCCGCGCGTTGATACGTATTTCATGCCTCAGGGTCCCCACGGCGAAGGTTGCGGCGCAGCCAGTAAAGGCTCATGGCCAGCCAGACCGCGGCCAGCAGGAACCAGGTGATCGCGTACTCCAGGTGGTCATTGGCAATGTTGACGGTGTTCACCGGCAGCGGCTCGATCCGCGGATCGAGGGCCGAGGCCCGCGACAGCACCACGAGCAGCCGCTCGGTCTCCAGACGTTCGGCCATGGGGGCCACATCACGGCCGAACCAGATATTCTCGTCTAGGTTTGGGGCTGGTGTGGAACTGTTCACGTCATCGGGCCAGAGCAGCGTGCCGGTCACCTCCATCTCGGGGCGGACCGGGGCGGTGTCCTTTGCCTCCAACGGAAGCAAGCCCTGGTCCAGCAGGATGCGGCGGCCCGTCTCGGTCTCGAAGGATGAAACCACGCGATAGCCCGTCCCCTCTTGGGTGCCCGAGACCAGCACGTGCAACTCCTCGCCCGTGGGACGGCCCGAGACGGTGACGGTGCGGTATTCGTCCTGCGCCTCGTTCACCTCGTCAGGCAGGGGCACCGGGCCGGCCGCCATGCGCGCATTGATCCCGGCCAGAACGCCCTCTTTCCACTCCAACCGATCCATCTGCCAGAATCCCAGCCAGAGCAGCACGGCGAAGCCCCCCAGGCCGACGAGGATTGAAAACAGGAGTTTTCGCATCAAGACATCCGTGATTGCGGTGCATGTACGGCAAAAACGCGCGGGGCATTGGCGCCCCGCGCGTCTTGTCCTGTCCGCCGGCGGGGGTCAAGACCCGCCACCGCGAAAGGCGCTAGGCGCCCCAGACGTAGATCGAGGCGAAGAGGAACAGCCAGACCACGTCCACAAAGTGCCAGTACCAGGCGGCGGCCTCGAAACCGACGTGCTTTTCCGGCCTGAAATGCCCCTTGTAGACGCGGATCAGGCAGACCAGCAGGAAGATGGTGCCGATGATCACGTGCGCCCCGTGGAATCCGGTCGCCATGAAGAAATTCGCGCCATAGATGTTGCCCGCGAGGCCGAAGGCCGCGTGGCTGTATTCATAAGCCTGGAAGCCGGTAAAGATCAGGCCGAGCAGCACCGACAGGATCAACCCGTTCTTCATGTCCTCGCGGTTGTTCTCATGCACGAGAGCGTGGTGTGCCCATGTCGCGGCAGCACCCGAGCACAGCAGGATCAGCGTGTTGATCAGTGGCAGGTGCCAGGGATCGAAGGTCTCGATACCGACGGGGGGCCAGACGCCGTCCACTGCAGGGCTTTGCGGACCCATCGGGTACATGGCGTGCTTGAAAAAGCTCCAGAACCAGGCGGCGAAGAACATGACCTCTGACATGATGAACATGATGAAGCCGTAGCGCAGCCCGATACGCACGACAGGGGTATGATCCCCCTGCTGGCTTTCGGCGACGACATCGGCCCACCAGCCGAACATGGTGTAAAGCACCGCCACCAGGCCGATCAGGAACATCCAGGGCGCCGACCCATCCATCCAGAGCACCGCCCCGAACAGCATCACGAAAGCGCCCACGGACCCCAGGAAGGGCCAGATGGAGGGGTTGAGAATGTGGTAGTCGTGGTTCTTTTCGTGCGCCATTTTGTGCGTTCCCTCGCGCGATATTTTTAGTTTTGGGTCCCGACAACCGGGGCGGTCGCCGTTATCAGCCCGGCATCCAGGGCGGCCTGCTGTTCCTCATCGGGCAGCGGGGCCTCGTGGAAGGTATACCCCAGGGTGATCGTGTGGACATACTGCCCTTCGCGGTCGTCGACAATATCAGGGTCCACGAAGAAGCTGACGGGCATCTGAACGGTCTGGCCCGGCTGCAGGACCTGCATCTCGAAGCAGAAGCAGTCGATCTTCTCGAAGAAGCCGCCCGCGTCGTAGGGCGCCACATTGTAGCTTGCCGAGCCCGCGACAGGAACATCGCTGGTGTTGGTGGCCTCGTAGAAAGCCAGCGCCGTTTCACCTATACGCACCTCCATTTCCCGCTGCGCGGGCTTGAAGCGCCAGGGCATGTCGCGTTCGACCGAGGCATCGAAGCGAACGGTCACGGTCTGATCGAGGATTTCGTCGCTGCCGGCCTCGGCCACGCCGGTCACACCACCAAAGCCCGTGACCCGGCAGAACCAGTCATAGAAGGGCACCGAGGCCCAGGCCAGCCCGCCCATGAGAACCACGACCGTAACGGCCTGCGCAGCCGTGCGGCGGGTGCCGTCTTCGATGCGGTTGAACGGATTCAGGTTCATTCGGCGCTCTCCTCTGCTTGGTCCCGTGCGGCGTCTTCCAGAGCCGGCCGGGCAACGTGGTCGAACCGTTCCATCTGGCGGGGGTCGTCAAGGGACTGGACCTTGACCACCGTCAGGCCCAGCACCAGCGCGACGAAGCCGGCCAACAGCAAGCCCAGCCCCACATTGCGGTCCAGGCGGCGCTTGTGCAGTTCATGTTCTACCCTGATCGCCATGGCTTACCAGCCCCCCAGGCCTTGACCGCGCAGGATCGCCTCAAGAAGAAGCGCGCCGAAATGGCCGAAAAGATAATAGAGCGAGATCTTGAAGACGCGCTTCTCGGTCGCGTGGCCGTCGGCCTCGCTCGCGGTATCGTCGCGGCGCCAGATGTCAACAGCGCCCTTCAGGAACCAGCCATTGAGCAGAAGGGCCACTGCAAGGTAGGCCGGCCCGCCGATCGAGGTGAAACCGATACCCAGCGCCACCGGCGCCAGCGCGATGGTATAGCCCAAGATGTGATTCCGAGTGACGCGGCGGCCATGGGTCTCGGTCAGCATGGGCACGTTCGCGTTGCCGTAGTCGGATTTCACGAAGAGCGCCAGCGCCCAGAAATGCGGTGGCGTCCACATGAAGATCAGCGCGAACATGAGCACGCTTTCGGGCGCTATGCTGCCCGTGGCCACCGCCCAGCCGACCATGGGCGGAAAGGCCCCCGCAGCCCCGCCGATGACGATGTTCTGCGGCGTCGAGCGCTTGAGCCACATGGAATAGATCACCGCGTAAAAGAAGATCGTGAAGGCCAGCAGCCCGGCGGCCAGCAGGTTCGCCGCCAGCGCCAGCAGGACCACGGAAAAGCCCGACAAGGCCAGACCGATGCCCAGCGCCTCGCCCGGCTGAACCCGGCCCGAGGGAACGGGGCGCGACTGCGTGCGCTTCATCACCGCGTCGATGTCGGCATCCCACCACATGTTCAACGCGCCGGACGCACCCGCTCCGACTGCAATGCACAGGATGCTGACGAAGGCGATGTAGGGATGCACCGGCACGGGCGCGACCAACAGACCCACGAGCGCGGTGAAGACCACCAGTTGCATGACACGCGGTTTCATCAGGGCGAAGTAGTCGCCCATCTTCGCCTCGTGGGAAGGGATGGTCTGTTGGCTGACGTCGGTCATTTGTATCCCGTTCGATTGTCGTCGGCTGCCCGCCCGGACCCGGGGTCGGGACGGCAGCCCGGGCCGATCAGGCTGGATAGTCTTGCTTGGCGGTGGCCAGCCAGTCCTCGTAGACCTCGGGGCTCACCACCTTGACGGTGATCGGCATGTAGGCATGGTCCTTGCCGCAAAGCTCGGAGCATTGGCCGAAATAGACCCCTTCCTTCTCCGCCTCGAACCACAGCTGGGCAAAGCGTCCCGGCACCGCGTCCTGCTTCACACCGAAGGCGGGGATCGTCCAGGAGTGGATCACGTCCGCACCGGTCACGGTCATCACCACGGTCGCGCCGGTCGGAACGACAACGGCCGTGTCGGTGGCCAGGCGGAACTCGTCCTCGGAATAGCCGGCCTCGACAAGCTGGTCGCGGATGCTGTCGTTCAGGTTCCCCTCGCCATAGCCGATCATGTAGCTTTCGAAGAAGATATCCTCGTCGGTGTATTCGTAAGACCAGAACCACTGGTATCCGGTAACGGTGATGTTGATGTCACCCTCGGGAATCTCTTGCTGCTTGAACAGGGTCGGCAACGAGAAGGAGCCGATGAAAACCAGGATCACGATCGGAACCACCGTCCAGGCCACTTCCAGCGGCGAGTTGTGCGTGAAGGTCGCTGGCGTCTTGTTGGCGCGATCATTGTAACGCAGGATCACCCAGGCCAGCAGCCCGGTCACGAACAGCGTGATCGCCGTGATGATGATCAGGACCATGGCATCGAGCCACTGCAGGTCACGGGCCAGTTCCGTGGCGGCGGGCTGGAACCCGGTGCCGCCCGGCTGGGGTGTCCCGATGATCTCGAGGTCATCCATGCCCTGCTGGGCCGAGGCCACCCCGGCGAGGGCGGCGGTTGCGAGGGCCGATCCGGCGGCAAGGCCCAGCTTGCTGACAAAGGTGTTCAGTCGCATGTCATTCCCTAAAGCAGTTCGGACAACGAAACCGGAATCCCGTTGTATTCAATTGCGGTCATCCCATAATCTGGGGGGCAACTCAAGCGCGGCCATTGTGGCAAACGGTCGCTTTCTTGATCTGGATCAAAGCCCGGACCCTCCCGGGCAGGAGGACCCCCTTGACAAACACACCGAACGACATGTCTTCGGACACCGGGTTTCGCCCATTCGAGACCCACCTGGACCGCGACGCCGCCCTGTCGCGGGTCAAGGCGGCAGTGGCCGGCGCCGACGACGGCGAGCTTTTCATGGAACGGCGGCGGTCCGAGGTTCTGGCCTTTGACGACGGGCGGGTCAAGACCGCCAGCTTCGACGCCTCGGAGGGCTTCGGGCTGCGCGCGGTGCGCGGCGAGACAGCCGGATACGCTCATTCGACGGTGATCGACGACCAGGCCCTGAAACGTGCCGTGGCCACCGCACGGCTGGCCGTGGGCGAAGGCGGCGGCACTCTTGCCGATGGCCCGGCCCGGACCAACCGCCACCTTTATACCGATGCGGATCCCATGGCCGAGGCCGAGTTCCCCGCCAAGATCGAACTTCTGGCCGAGATCGACGCCGTCGCGCGCCAGATGGACCAGCGCGTCGTTCAAGTTTCAGCCACGCTGGCCGCCTCGCACCAGGAGGTGGTGATCCTGCGCCCCGACGGCACCCAGGTCAGCGACACCCGACCCATGAGCCGTCTCAACGTTTCGGTCATCGTCGAGCAGGACGGCCGGCGCGAAGGCGGAACCGCGGGCGGTGGCGGTCGGCTGGGGCTGTCTCATGTCGTGGCCCGCGAAAGCTGGGAACCGAAACTGCGCGAGGCGCTGCGCATCGCCCTTGTGAACCTGCACGCGGACCCCGCGCCCGCGGGCGTCATGGACGTGGTGCTGGGCCCGGGCTGGCCCGGCATCCTGTTGCACGAGGCCGTGGGTCACGGGCTTGAGGGGGATTTCAACCGCAAGGGCAGTTCGGCCTTTGCCGGGCTGATGGGGCAGCAGGTTGCCGCCCCCGGCGTGACCGTGCTGGACGACGGCACCCTGCCCGACCGGCGCGGATCGCTGACCGTGGATGACGAGGGCACGCCCAGCGCCCGCAACGTGCTGATCGAGGACGGCCGCCTGGTTGGCTACATGCAGGATCGCCAGAACGCCCGCCTCATGGGCGTGGCGCCCACCGGCAACGGGCGCCGCGAAAGCTATGCCCATATCCCGATGCCGCGCATGACCAACACCTACATGCTCGGCGGTGATGCCGCGCCCGGCGACCTGGTCGCCGATTTGAAGGACGGTATCTACGCAGTGGGCTTTGGCGGCGGGCAGGTGGACATCACCAACGGCAAGTTCGTCTTTTCATGCACCGAGGCTTATCGGGTCAAAGACGGCAAGGTCGGCGCCCCGGTCAAGGGCGCTACCCTGATCGGCGACGGCGCCACCGCCCTTCAGCAGATACGCGGCATCGGCAACGATATGGCGCTGGACCCGGGCATGGGCAATTGCGGCAAGGCCGGCCAATGGGTGCCGGTTGGCGTGGGCCAGCCCAGCCTGCTGATCGGCGGACTGACCGTTGGCGGGGCGGCGGCGTGAGCCTGTTCCGCAGCCCGCCGATCCCGGGCGTCAGCTGGCGACTGGTCCTTGGCGGGTCGGCCGGCGTACTGATCGGGGGCGTGGCCATCGGCTTGATATTCCTCGGGCTGTCCAGGCTGCTCGCCGCGCCCGAGGGGCAATCGCCCGGGATTGCGAAGGCCTTTGTATCGCACGTAGCCACGGTTTTCCTGTTCTCGCCCTTCGTCACCTGGGTCGGGCTTATCCCCGGCGCCCTGCTCTCGATCCCGGCCGCCCGCGCGGGCTGGGCCGGACCAGGCACGGCGGTTCTGGCGGCGGGGCTGTTCTTCGGCCTTGCCGGCGGTGTGACCGGCGGGCCGGAAACGCTCTACATCTGGGCAAGCTCCGCGCTGCCCTTCGCGCTGCTGTTTTGGCTCGGCGCCTGGATCGCCGAGCCGCGCCTGCGCGCCGCGCCGGTCTGACCACCGGGGGCCAACGCGAAAAATCCGGGTCGGGCATTCTCTTTACCCGCGATTAACCCTTGGCGGTCTAGACCTGAACCCGCAGCAGGCGGAGGACAGGATGACCGGGGATACGCACTCTTCCACTCACCCCCCACTCCCACCCACCACGGAAGATGACCGGTTCAAGGCCCTTCGCCTGTTGCGCTCCCGCCGGGTGGGTCCATCGACCTGGCGCCGCCTGATCGCGGAACACGGGACTGCCGGGGCCGCGCTGGACGCCCTGCCCCAAGTCGCCCGCGCGGCCGGAGTCGATGATTACCGGGCCTGCCCCGAGGGCGTCGTCGCGGCCGAGTTCAAGGCCGGCGCCGCGGCCAGGGCACGGCTGGTCTTCGAGGGCGATCCCGACTACCCGGCCGACTTGGCCACCATATCCGACGCGCCGGTCGCACTGTGGATGCTGGGCGACATCCGGCTGGCGCAGCGTCCGATGATCGCCATGGTGGGCGCACGCAATGCATCGTCGCTGGGCACGCGCATGACCCGCAAGCTTGCCACCGACCTTGGCGAAGCCGGCTTCTGCGTGGTCTCGGGCCTGGCACGAGGGGTGGATGCCGTGGCCCATGACGCGGCGCTCGCGACCGGCACCATCGCGGTTCAGGCCGGGGGCGTAGACGTCATCTATCCCGCCGAGAATGCCTCGCTGGCCGGGCGCATCGCCGAAACCGGCCTGCGCCTGTCGGAACAACCCATGGGCCTGCAACCGCAGGCTCGCCATTTCCCCGCGCGCAACCGGATCATCTCGGGCCTTGTCCGCGCCGTCGTGGTGGTCGAAGCGGCCGCCAAGTCCGGCAGCCTGATCACCGCGCGCAACGCGCTCGACCAGGGGCGCGAGGTCATGGCGGTGCCGGGTCATCCCTTCGACGCCCGGGCGGCGGGCTGCAACATGCTTATCCGCGACGGGGCGCAACTGGTGCGCGGCGCCGACGACGTGACCGAGGCACTGGGCGATCCCGCCCCCGCCGCGCAGCCAGAGACGCAACCAACACCGGACCTTCCCACGCCCCCGCCCGAACGCCGCAGCCTGAGGGACACCGCCGCGCTGCACCGGGACATCCTGTCGCGGCTGGGGCCGAGTCCCATCGCCGAGGATCAGTTGATCCGCGACCTGCATGTCGCTCCGGGCCAGGTTGCCCCAGCACTGGTGGACCTGGAACTCGAGGGGCGCATCCTGCGCCAGCCCGGCGGCCTGTTGTCACGCGCGGTCTGACGGCTTCCGGGGTTTGCCGGTCACGGCGTCCGATCGCTGGCCGCGATCGACCGAAGGCAGAACGGGATCAAGCTCATTGCCGAAACGCCATCACGCGCCGGCACCGGACGCCGCGAGGGGCATCGTCGGCCCACGGCCCGCAGCCCCGAGCCGCGCTTCGACTTGACCCCGGCGCCGTGTCATCCCAAGTGAACGCATTGACAAACGCGCCGGCTCGCGCCCTTTATGCCCGGCCCGCGGCCCAGATTTTTCAAGGAGTGTTCATGCCCGTTGTCGTCGTCGAGTCCCCGGCCAAGGCCAAGACAATCAACAAGTATCTGGGCTCCGACTACACCGTGCTGGCCTCCTACGGCCATGTCCGCGACCTGCCCCCCAAGAACGGATCGGTCGATCCGGACAACGGATTCGATATGGTCTGGGAGGTTGCCAACGACAGCAAGAAGCACGTCAAGGCCATCGCAGACGCCCTGAAGGACGACAACGAACTGATCCTCGCGACAGACCCCGACCGCGAGGGCGAGGCAATTTCCTGGCACCTTCAGGAGGCGCTGACCAAGCGCCGCTCGATCAAGAAGGACACCGCCGTCAGTCGCGTGACCTTCAACGCGATCACGAAAGAGGCCATCACCGAGGCCATGCGGCACCCCCGCCAGGTCGATGGCGACCTGGTCGAGGCCTACTTGGCGCGTCGCGCGCTGGACTATCTTGTTGGTTTCAACCTCTCGCCCGTCCTGTGGCGCAAGCTGCCTGGCGCACGCAGCGCGGGACGGGTGCAATCGGTCTGCCTGCGCCTGATCGTCGAACGCGAGATGGAGATCGAGGCCTTCGATCCCCGCGAGTACTGGTCGGTCAAGGCCCAGTTGGAAACCCCGCGCGGTCAGGCCTTCGAGGCGCGGCTGACCACGCTGGCCGGCAAGCGGCTGGAAAAGTTCGACATCGAAAACGAGACCCAGGCCGAGATGGCCGTGCAAGCGGTCAGGTCCCGTGATCTGGCGGTTCAGAAGGTCGAAGCCAAGCCCAGCAGCCGCAACCCCTCTCCGCCCTTCATGACCTCGACCCTGCAGCAGGAAGCCAGCCGCAAGTTCGGCATGGGCGCACGGCAATGCATGAACACGGCACAGCGCCTTTACGAGGCCGGGTTGATCACCTACATGCGCACCGATGGCATCGACATGGCCCCCGAGGCCGTGGCCGACGCGCGCGGCGCGATCGAAACGCGCTATGGCAAGGACTACGTGCCGGCCTCGGCCCGCGTCTACAAGAACAAGGCCAAGAACGCGCAGGAAGCCCACGAGTGTATCCGCCCCACCGAGATGTCCAAGTCCCCGGCCGAGGCGCGGATCAGCGAGGCCGATCAGAAAAAGCTCTATGACCTGATCTGGAAGCGGACGCTGGCCAGCCAGATGGAAGCGGCGCGGCTTGAGCGCACAAGCGTCGATATCGGCAGCGCCGACGGCCAGGTGGTGCTGCGTGCCAACGGGCAGGTCATCCTGTTCGACGGGTTCCTCGCCGTCTACGAGGAAGGCCGCGATGACGTGGTCGATGACGACGACAAACGCCTGCCCCAGATGTCCGAGGGGGATGCGGCCAGGAAAAGCTTGGTCAACCCTGAGCAGCATTTCACCCAGCCCCCGCCGCGTTACACCGAGGCAACGCTGGTCAAGCGGATGGAAGAGCTGGGCATCGGGCGACCCTCGACCTATGCCAGCGTGATCTCGACGATCCAGGACCGCGAATATGTGCGCAAGGAGAAGAATCGCCTGATCCCCGAGGACAAGGGCCGGATCGTCACGATTTTCCTGCTGAACTTCTTTCGCAAGTATGTCGGCTACGAGTTCACCGCGAATCTTGAAGAGATGCTTGACGATGTCTCGGCCGGGCAGCGCGACTGGAAAGAGGTGCTCTCGGGCTTCTGGCGCGATTTTCACAAGGCCATCGAGGAAACCTCGGAACTGCGCATCACCGAGGTGCTGGACGTGCTTGACGACGTGCTGGCGCCGCAGTTGTACCCGCCGCGCGAGGATGGCTCCGACCCGCGCGTCTGCCCCAAGTGCGGCGAGGGGCGCCTGCACCTTAAGACCTCGCGCACCGGGGGCTTCGTGGGCTGCGGCAACTACCCCGACTGCACCTATACCCGCCCGATCGCAGGCGAGGGCGCAGACGGCGATGAACGTGTCCTGGGCGAGGACCAGGGCGACGAGATCTGGCTGAAATCGGGCCGGTTCGGGCCTTACGTCCAACGCGGTGAACCGACCCCCGAGAACAAGAAGCCGCCCCGCGCCTCGCTGCCAAAGGGCTGGGACAAGGAGGCCATGGACCTCGAAAAGGCGTTGACCCTTCTCAGCCTGCCACGCGAGGTGGGCGAGCATCCCGAGGGCGGCACGATCAAGTCGAACTTCGGCCGCTTCGGCCCCTACGTGATGCACCAGCGCCCGGACGAGGCAAAGCCCGTCTACGTCAACCTAAAGGACCCCGACGACGTGTTCCAGGTGGGCATGAACCGCGCGGTCGAGATGCTGGCCGAGAAGCGCGCCAACCCGGGGCGGGGTGGTCGCACGGCGGCCAAACCCCTGAAGGAACTGGGCGAACACCCTTCCGAGGGCGGACCGGTCAACGTCATGGAAGGCCGCTACGGACCCTATGTCAAATGGGGCAAGGTCAACGCGACGATTCCCAAGGAGACGGAACCGGCCGACGTGACCATGGAAAAAGCGGTCGAGCTGATCGCCGAGAAGACGGCGAAAAATGGGGCCGGCAAAAAGGCCGGTGGCCGCAAGAAGGCTTGACGGCACAAGACATCGTTTCCCTTTTCGAAACGGTTTCATAATATTGCCCTATTCCGTATCTAGATGGGCGGGCAATGAGCATGACCCTCACCCCCGATCCAGCGACCTCGCCGCAGCCCCGCCACGCCACGCGCCGTTGGCGCGACATCGCAGTGCTGGGCGGGCTTTTCGCGCTTGTCATCGCGGGGCTGGCAGGTATCGCCGCGGCCACCGGCTGGGCCGAGACACGCGCACAGCTGATGCGACTGACCGGGGGCCAGGTCGCGCTCCTGCTGGGGCTGAGCCTCGTCAACTACCTGTTTCGCGGCGCCCGGTGGCATCTGTTTGCGCGGCGGCTTGGTCTCCCGACGGGGCTTGCGCAGGACATGCGGCACTTCGTGGGCGGCTTTGCCATGTCGGTGACACCGGGCCGGGTGGGCGAATTGATCCGCATGCGCTGGCTGAAACGCGAAACCGGCTGGGCGGTCGAACGCACCGCCCCGCTGGTGCTGGTGGACCGCGCTTCGGACCTCGCATGCATGGCGCTGATCCTTGCGCTTTCTGTCGCGCTTTCGGCAGGCGGGGCGCGCATGGCCGTGCCGGTCGCACTGCTGGCGCTGGTGGCGGCCTGGATCGCCACGCGCCCGCGCCTTCTGGCCGGCGGCGTGACGCTGGCCTATCGGCTGACCGGCCTGCTGCCCCGCATCATGGGCCGGGTCCGCGGTGCGGCACGATCACTGGCGGTCTTTTCCAACGCGCCGACGCTGTCGCTGTCGATCCTGATGGGGTTGGTCGGCTGGGGCGCCGAGGGCTATGCCTTTCACCTGCTGCTGGTCTGGATGGGGGCCGATATCGGGCTCTGGGCCGCGATGGGCATCTTCACCTTTGCCACGCTCGCGGGGGGCCTGACCGGCGCGCCTGGCGGGGTTGGCGGGGCCGAGGCGGCCATGGTCGCGCTGCTCTCGCTGGAAGGCGTCCCGCTTGAAGTCTCGATCCCCGCCACCGCCGTGATCCGGCTGACGACCCTGTGGTTCGCCATCGCGATCGGGCTGGCCGTTTTCCCGCTGGCCGAGCGCCGCGCGGCACGCGCGCAGGCTTGAGCATCATGGAGGGCGCACGGCGAATAACCTATTCGGGCTGGGGCCGGATCCATAGCGCAACCGGCCCGGTCGCGCGTCCCTTCGCGGCCACGGCCATCGCGGGCACCGCCCCGGCCTTCGGCAACCGGCGGTCCTACGGGGACGCGCCGCTCAATGATGGTGGCAGCGCCTGGGACATGACCGCGCAGAACCGCATCCTCGACTTCGATCGCAGCACCGGGGTCCTCACCGCCGAGGCGGGGGTGACCCTGGGCGCACTCGCCCGCATCCTGCCACCGCGCGGCTGGCTGCCGCCAATCCTGCCCGGCACGGGCTTTGCCACCCTGGGCGGGGCCGTTGCAATGGATGTGCATGGCAAGAACCATCACGAAAGCGGCAGCTTCTGCCAGCACGTCACAGCCCTGACCCTTTTGCAGAACGGCAAGCCGCGCAGGATCACGCCCGGCCGGGACAAGCAGCTCTGGGCCGCCACTTGCGGCGGGCTGGGCCAGACCGGCGTGATCATCCAGGCCACGATCCAGCTGAAACCTTGCCCGGGCGAGGTCATGGTCGTGACCGAGCGCCGGGTCGAGGACTGGGCCGAACATATCGCCCATCTCGATGCTTCGGACGCCGCCTATTGCGTGGGCTGGATCGACGCAACCGCGCGCGACGGGACCCTCGGCCGCGGCATTCTGGAAGAAGCCGAGATCGGCCGCGGGCTGCCACCGTCCCGGCCCGCGCCAAGGCGGGTGCCGCTGGACGCGCCACATTGGGCCTTGGCCGCGCCGATCGTGCGGGCCTTCAACAGCCTCTATTACCGTCGGGTGCCTGCGGCGGGCCGGACGGTCGTGCGTGCCTTAGAGGATTTCTTCTTTCCGCTGGACAAGATCCATGACTGGAACCGCCTTTACGGCAAGCGCGGTTTTCACCAGTTCCAATGCGTGGTGCCACTGGACAAGGCAGATGCCTTGCGCGACATGCTGGCCGAGATCGCCGAAAGCGGGCTTGCCTCGCCACTGGCCGTGCTGAAACGCATGGGACCGGGCCGGGCCGGTTACCTTTCCTTCCCGATGCAGGGCTACACGCTGGCGGTGGATTTCCCCGACAGCGCCGCCGCGCGCGACCTGATTGCCCGGCTGGAGGACCTGACCGTTGCCGCCGGCGGGCGCATCTACCTGGCCAAGGACGGGCTGGCCAGCGGCGCCCGCGTCAAGGCGATGTATCCCGAACATCCCCACTGGCTGTCCGAGGTCCTCAAGGCCGATCCGGACGGCGCACTTGCAACTGACATGGTCCGCCGGCTGGACCTGCGGAGGACATGATGGAACAGACCTGGATCATCCTGGGGGCAAGCTCGACAATGGCGCGGGCCCTGATGCAGAAACTCGCCGAAGAGGGCGCCGGACTGGTGCTGGCCGGGCGCAGGATGGACGACCTGCAGGCTAGCGCCTGCGACGCCCTGGCCCGGGGCGCGGTCCTGGCCGAACCGGTTGCGTTCGACGCCCGACGCCCGGACAGCTTCCAGCCGGTGATCGACCTCGCCCTGAAACAGCCCGGGCAGATCAACTGCGCGGTGTTCGTCGGCTCCATGCCACCACAAGCGGAAATCGACGCCGACCCGGGGCTGCTGGATGGTGTCATTGCCGACAGCTTTACCGGCCCGGCCCGGTTCCTGCAGATGTTGGCCCCCCACCTGGAAGAACGTGGCTCGGGCATCGTGGTCGGGGTCGGATCGGTCGCCGGTGACCGTGGGCGGATCGGCAACTACGTGTACGGCGGGGCCAAGGGCGGCTTTGCCACCTACCTGTCGGGGCTGCGCAACCGCCTTGGCCGGAGCGGCGTGCATGTCCTGACGATCAAGCCCGGCCCGGTGGACACGGCCATGACGCAGGACATGGAGGACCTGCCTTTCATGACGACCGCCGAGGCGGTGGCCGATGATATCCTGGCCGGCATCAAGCGCGGCAGGAACGTGCTATACACCCGGCGCATATGGTGGCCGATCATGATGGTGATCCGCGCCATCCCTGAACCCATCTTCAAGAAGATGTCGATCTAGCCCATCAGCCGGAAATACCACTCGGTCCACAGGCCGGCCGCATAGAACATCAGTGACAGCGTGATCAGAAGGTAACCGATGCCGCGGATGTCGCGCAGGGCAAAGACGATGGGATCATAATCCTGGCGACCGAAATAGCCCAGACGGATCATCCGGTAGAGCCAGGCCGCGATCGGCAGCAACGCCACCCAGAGCAGCCACTGGTCGGGGTAGAGCAACTGCGCCTGGTCCGACCAGGAATAGAGAAAGAAGATCACCAGCGACCCTACCATGCCCAGCACCGCCATGTTCAGCAGGTCACCGCGGTCACCCCTGGCATAGCCCCGCCCCGGCAGCCGCTTGTCATCGGGCGCCAGGGCCAGTTCCGTCATCCGCTTGACGCAGCCCAGGGTCAGGAAGACCGGGAAAATGAAGATGAGCATGAAGACCGATGCCTGCACATCGCTCGCCACCGCGCCGGCGACGACCCGTAGCGTGTAAAGCGAGGCCAAGGTCGCGATATCGATCCAGCGCAGCCGCTTGAGGCGCAAGGAATAGGCCAACGACAACGCCATGTAGAGCGCCACAACACCCAGCATTTGCACCGACAACAGTGCCCCGAGCCCCAGCGCCAGCCCCGCCAAACCCGCGCAGGCCACCATGCCCACCGGGATTGGGACCGTTCCAGCGGCGAAAGGGCGGGCTTTCTTGGTGGCGTGGCGGCGATCAGCCTCGATATCCACCAGGTCATTCACAATATAGATGGTCGAGGCCGCCGCCGAAAAGGCCACGATCCCCAGAAGCACCCTCAGGAACGTTTCCGCGTCAAAGGCATGGGCCGCGATCATCGGCAGGAACAGCAGCACGTTCTTGACCCATTGGTGCGGCCGCAGCGCCTTGAGAAGGGCCCGTGGGGTCCAGCCGCCCGCGATTCGGGTCGGGCTCTCCAACCGGTCCGCCGCACCGCCGGCGCCGCCGACGACAATGGCATGGTCGGCGTGTCGCCAGACCTCGATATCCGCGGCCGCGTCGCCCGCGTAGTCGAAGCCCTTCTCGCCAAAGGCCGCGACGAGGGCGCGTGCCTTGGCGGGCCCTTTCAGGTTCTCGCCATCCCGCGAGGCAAAGACACGGTCGAAGCCGAAGCGCCGCGCCAGCGGTTCGACAAGCGACACATCCGAGGCCGAGGCCAGAACCACCTCGCGCCCCGCCGCGCGGGCCTTTTCGACCAGCGCGACGAGCTCGCTACGCACCGGCAGCAGGTCGATACGCAGCGGCGCGATCCGGGCCAGTTCGGCCTTGAAGGCCGCCTTGTCGGGCAGCCGGCCAAGGGCCCGCAGGGTACCGGCGGGATCGGTCCCCACACCCTTCCAGGCGCATTCCAGCAGCATATCGGTCCGCAGCAAGGTACCATCTGCATCCACGACAAGGGGTTTGCCCGGCATCTCATCCCTCCGGCTTGATGTTGAAGACGCAGCCGTCGCTGGGCAGTTCGGGCGGAGTGACACAAAGTCCCCGCGCCACCCGCCAGGCGGCCAGCACCTTGGGGACGTAGGCGCGGGTTTCGGGATAGGGCGGCACGCCGCCATTTTCGCGCACCGCGCCTTCGCCGGCATTGTAGCCGGCCAGCACCATGATCAGGTCGCGCTCGAACTCTTCCATGAGCCAGCCGAGGTAGGCCACACCACCGGTGATGTTCTGTCGGGTATCAAAACTGTCGCGCACGCCGAAACGCTCGGCTGTGGCGGGCATCAGCTGCATCAATCCCCGCGCGCCCGCGCGGCTGACGGCCTGCGCGTCGCCGGCGCTTTCCACGGCGATCACCGCCAGCACCAGGGCGGGCGACACGGGTTCCCCAACCGAGGCGGCGAGGATTTGCGCGCCGTAGCGCTCGGCCAGGGCACCCATGTCGCGCAAGCGCGGCTGCGGGATGGCCAGATCGTCGGGAGCATTGACCAGAACCGTTTCGGCCTTCACGAAGCTGGCCGGGTCAGAGGCACCGAGATCGGGCGAGACCGCGCCCCAGAACCAGGCGATGTCCGGTGCAGGCCGTCCGACCTGCCCGCCCGCCGGGGGCTGCTCGACCGCGGCCATACCCGGCGTCGTCACCGGCGCGCTAGGGGCGGTCGGAGCGATCTGGACGGTTATGCGACCCGTCGCGCCCTCCGGGGGAACGCCGATACGCTTGAAGGTGAAATCCTCTTGCAAGCGGTGTTGCTCGGCTCGGGGCGCGCCCGCGACGGCAAGCGCTGCCAGCACCGCCATGAATGCCGAAATGATGCTGCGCCGCATTTTCGCGGTCTCCACCTGCCTCGATCTGTCAGGGCGCACTCTACCGCGTCGGGGGCAGGCTGACCAGAATTGTGTGACGGGGGCGGAAGGGGCGGCCCGCGCCGCCTCCAGCCCGGTAAAAAAAGCCTGTCAAATAACTGGGAAACACCCGAACGTGAAAAAATAAATGTTCAATATCAATATTTTAATAAATCAATTCACGAAAAATTAATCGGCTGCAAAAATGCACGAAAGCCGTCCAAATCTCGCCCCAATCGATTGGCTATATCTACTCATCCGAAACGGGGACTGCACCAATGAAGAGGCCGGTGCGGGACGATCCGAAGCGGAGAGTAAAACCGAGCGAAACCCTGAGGAGGGACATCAAATGCTGAACTACATCAAGAACTTCCGTAACGACGAAGATGGCGCCGTGACCGTTGACTGGGTCGTCCTGACCGCAGCCATCGTGGGCCTTGGCATCGCCGTGCTGACCACGGTGGGCGAGCAGACCGCCTCCTTCGCCGACGACATCTCGACCGAGCTGAGCAGCCAGGGCATCAAGGAATACTGATCGCCGGCACGTCCGATCCGTCGGACCTGAGACAGGGGCCGCTCCTTCGGGGCGGCCCTTCCTTTTTCCGGCAATGGTTGACGCGGAATTACCCCAAGCACGGCCAGAAGCTGACACAGTCGCACGATAGCGGTTTCATACAACCTTGGGTTTCGGAGAAACACATGTTCAACATCCTACGCAAATTCCGCCGGTCGGATGCCGGGGCCGTGACCGTCGATTGGGTCGTCCTAACAGCGGCGATCGTCGGGCTGGGCGTGGCCGTCGTGGTCACGATACTCCAGACCACGGCCGATGGGGCCGAGGGCCTTGGCGCGCATCTCGACGAACAGACCATCAAGACCTACTGATTGATGCGCTGCTGGCCGATGCCGGGCACGCGACAACGCTGACCCGAAGCGGTCACGCGAGCGACCCAAAACGGCCGCATTCCCGGAGTATTCGTTGAGTCCGTAATGAGTGGGTGCCCCAGCGGTACCGCAAGCGAAAGGAAAGAGAATGCGAGCAGTATTCGGTCTTGTCCTGATCATCGGGGTCGGCCTTGCGGGGGCGGCCATCTACATGGTGCAGGGATACTTCGAACAGCAGAACGCCCAGCTCGCGGCGCAGCGGGCCAGGATGGCCCAGAACGTGCCCACGGTCGACGTTCTCGCCGTGAACCGTGTGGTGGAATACGGCGAGGAGATCACGCCCGAGGATGTTGTTTCCATCAAGCACGCCGAACCCTTCCTGCCCGAGGGTGTTTTTCGCACCGAAGAGGACTTCTTTCCAGAGGGCCCCGAGGAGACCCGCGTCGCCCTGCGCCAGATGGAACCGAACGAGCCGCTGATGGCCGTCAAGGTCACCGCGCCAGGGGAAAGTGCCGGGATCAACGCACTGCTGACGCCGGGCCTGCAGGCCTATGCCATCGACGTGACCGTACGCTCGGCCGTGTCGGGTTTCCTGCGTCCGGGCGATCGCGTCGACGTCTACTGGACCGGCCAAGCCAACCTGGGCGAATTCGGCGGCACGACGGGCGTCACAACCCGCCTGATCCAGAGCGGGCTGACCATCGTCGCCGTGGACCAGAGCACCGACAGCGGGCGTGCCGCAGCCTCGGGCCAGGTGCGCACCGTCACCGTGGAAGCCGACAGCGCCCAGGTCGCCGCCCTTGCCACCGCGCAGGGATCGGGCCAACTATCGCTCGCCCTGGTCGGGGACAGCCTGCCCGCGGCGTCGAATGGCCCGGTCGAGGTCAACCAGGCCACGCTGCTTGGCATTACCCCACGCCAGGAGCCCGAGCCGGTCGAACAGAAAGAGGTCTGCACGATCCGCCAGAACCGCGGCACCGAGCAGATCGAAGTCGAGATCCCCTGCACGAACTGATCCCACCCGGCATCGCGTCATTTCGCCCGGACAGGCCCGCGTCCGGGCGGTTCCGTTTCGCCGCTTGTTGCGGGTTATCCACATGAACCACCCTGCGCACGGTATTGATTCTTGCAAAAAAAGCCGTTTCAGTGCAGGGTCACGATAATATCGGGCAAAAATGCCCAGCAGTGGGCGTGATCGAGAGGCAGGTCACATGACATTCAGAATACCGATCAAGGCGGCCCTCGCTGGGCTTACCCTTGCCCTCACGGCCGCGCCCGCGATGGCGCCCGCCGAGACCCTGCAGGTGATGACGGGCTCGCCATCGAGCGCGTTGAACGTTCCAATGAACCGTGCGGTTGTCGTCGAAAGCGACACGCCCTTCGCCGAGCTTTCCATCGCAAATCCGGGCATCGCGGACATCTCGTCGCTGTCGGAACGCACCATCTACGTACTTGGCAAGGAGCCGGGCCGCACTACGCTGACCCTTCTGGCCGGCGACGGCCGCCTGATCACAAACGTGGAAATCCACGTCACCCCGGACATCGCCGAGTTCAAGGAACGGCTGGAGCAGATCCTGCCCGGTGAACCGATCGAAGTCCGCACCGCCAATGATGGCATCGTCCTGTCCGGCACGGTGAGTTCCTCGGCCAAGCTGGACCGTGCCCTGCAACTGGCCGAACGCTATGCCGCCGGTCGCGTGTCCAACCTGATGAGCGTCGGGGGCACCCAGCAGGTCATGCTGCGCGTGCGTTTCGCCGAAATGCAGCGCTCGGTCTCCAAGCAGCTCAGCTCGTCGGTCGCCATCGGCGGCGACACACTGGGGGGTGACCTCGGCACGGCGATCGGCACCGGAACAACCGCCAGCGAAGGTGGCCGGACCGGCGCCCTGAGCGGCGCCCTGCCCGGCTCCAACGACAACCAGGGGGCCATGCTCTTCGGATTCAACGCGGGCGGGCTGGAGGTCGGTATCCTCCTGGAGGCGCTGGAGGAACGTGGCGTGGTCCGCACCCTGGCCGAGCCCAACCTGACGGCGCTGTCTGGTCAGGAGGCGCGGTTCCTCGCCGGGGGCGAATACCCGATCCCGATCGCCCAGAGCGATGACCAGATCACCGTTGAATACAAGCCCTTCGGCATCGAGCTGAACTTCGTGCCGCGCGTGATCGATGGCGATGTCATCAACCTGGAACTCAACGCTTCGGTGAGCGCACTGGACCCGGCCAACGGCTTCAGCCAGAACGGGTTTACCATCGACGCCTTCAGCACGCGCGAAACGTCGACCACCGTCGAGATGCGCGACGGCGAGAGCTTTGCCATCGCCGGGCTGCTGTCGGACGATTTCACCGACCTCGCCGGCCAGGTGCCGTGGCTTGGCGACATACCGGTGCTGGGCGCGCTGTTCCGCAGTGCCGAATATTCGCGCCAGCAAACCGAACTGGTCATCATCGTCACGCCGCACCTCGTCACGCCGACCCGGGGCGAGGCGCTGGCCCTGCCGACCGACCGGGTGCGCCCGCCGTCGGAACGCGACCTGTTCCTGTTCGGCCGGGTCGCGACGGACGGCGCCCCGACGACGGGTGGCGCCGGGGAAGTCGCGCGCCAGGACTTCAGCGGGTCCTACGGCTACGTCATGGACAACTGAGGAGTCAGGCTCGTGAAACGTTCCCTCATCCTTGCGGCCACGGCCCTGATTGCCCTGTCGGGCTGCGACGACCTGACGAATGTCTTCAGCACGCGCGAGGCCGGCTCCGAGATCGACTCGGGCTATTTCGGCAACGCCACCATGAACAACATCCAGGTCGGAACCGGGCAGGCCAATTACGTCATCAACCTCAACCAGCGCTTCTCGAACGAGGTGCAGCCGACGATCAACTTCGCGTTCAACTCCACCGCACTGGACCAGCAGGCCCGGCAGGTTCTGCGCCAGCAGGCGACCTGGATCAACCAGTTTCCAGAGGTCCGTTTCAAGGTCTTCGGGCATACCGACCTTGTCGGTTCGCGCGCCTACAACCGTCAGCTTGGCCTGCGCCGTGCCCAGGCCGCGGTGGCCTACCTTGTCAGCCAAGGTGTCGATCGCGGACGCCTCGAGGCGGTGGTCACACAAGGCGAGACGCAGCCCCTGATCGTCACCGAGGGACGCGAGCGCCGCAACCGGCGCACCGTCACCGAGGTCACCGGTTTCGTGAAGAACCATCCCACCGTGCTGAACGGTGAATATGCCGCGGTGATCTTCCGGGATTACGTGTCCACCGGGGTTTCGAGCAGCCTCGGCGGGTTGAACCCGCCGGGCCTGGGCCACAGCACGAACCTTCCGGGCGGACAGGGCGGCGGGGACTGAGCGCACCGCACCAGCGCCGCGCGTTTCATGCGCGTTGAAACGGGGCCTTTCAGGTCCCGTTTCGCTTTCCGGCACTTGGAAACAGAGACGCTCAGGCACGGCCCACCGTCTCATTATTCCGCACAATGGCGGAAATTCGGCCCCATTATCGACACGTTTCTCCGTGAATTTCAGCCTTGTCCCAGCCCCCAGTGCGTCCCGCGACGCCGGGCTGGAAAATCGTGATACGGCCCCCGACCGTCCAAGTTCCGTGGGGCCGCTGGAAAGGACGAACCAGGCATGAGTGGTGCAATGCTGCAGCCCGAACCGCAACCGATCACGGCCTGCACGGTCAGTCGTGACGTGCAGAACTTCGATCTGCTGATCGAAGACATGGAAAACTGCATGGGCGAAAGCTGGGGCGACCTGGGGTTCGAGGATACGCTGGCCTTCCTGGAGCAGTCCGAGGCCCGCGACCTGGAATTCCTGGCCATCGCCATGGACGAGGAGGACGAGGCGGATATTGGCCTGATCGTCGACATCGTCCGAACGGCCAAGGACAAGTCCATACGGATAATTCTCATCATCGGCGAGGAGGTTTCTCCGACCACGCTTCACACGCTGATGCGCGAGGGGGGCGACGAATTCGTCCCATACCCCCTGCCCGAGGGCGAACTGGCCAACGCGATCGACCGCGTGATGGCCCCGCCGCCGCCACCGCCCGCGCCGGTCCAGGACGTCACGACAGCCCTCAAGGCCACCGACGACCGCAGCGGCGTCGTGATCCCGGTACACGGCATGGCCGGCGGCACGGGCGCCACGACGCTGGCGGTCAACCTGGCCTGGGAACTGGCCACGATCGAGTCGAACAGGACCAAGACCAGGAAGAAGGACAAGGACAAGACCGGCGAGAAACCGCCCCAGGTCTGCCTGATCGACCTGGACTTCCAGTTCGGCAGCACCTCGACCTTTCTCGACCTGCCGCGCCGCGAGGCGGTGTTCGAGCTGTTGCAAGACACTGAGGCCATGGACAGCGAAAGCTTCATGCAGGCCCTGCAAGGCTTCGAGAACAAGCTGCATGTCCTGACCGCGCCCACCGACCTCATCCCGCTGGATATGGTGACGCCCGCCGATATCGAGCGGCTCATCGAGACCGCGCGAATCAACTTCGACTATGTCATCATAGATATGCCCAAGACTTTCGTGGAATGGACAGAGACGGTGCTGAACGCCGCCCATGTCTACTTCGCGACGCTCGAGCTGGACATGCGCTCGGCCCAGAACACGCTGCGGGTCAAGCGTGCACTGCAGGCCGAGCAGCTTCCCTTCGACAAGCTGCGTTTCGTGCTGAACCGCGCGCCCAAGTTCACCGACCTGAGCGGCAAGAGCCGTATCAAGCGGCTGTCCGAGAGCCTGGGGATTTCCATAGAGGTTCAGATGTCCGACGGCGGCCGCCCCGTGGCCCAGACCGCCGATCACGGCGTACCGTTGGCCGAGGGCCTGCCCAAGAACCCGCTGCGCCGGGAGATCCTGAAACTCGCGACATCGGTCCACGCGCACAACGTCGCCGATGATGCGGCAACCGGATAAGGAGCCCGCCCGATGTTCTCGAAATACAAGAAGACGGCACCGGCCCCGAAAACGACCGCGTCCCGGGCACCGGCCCACGACAGCGGACCGCAGACCCAGGCCGAGAAGGACGCCAAACCCGAGGCGCCGCGCAAGGCGCTGATGCGCGCCAATCCCAAGCCCGCGCAAGTCGCGCCAAAGGACAAGGAGGTCAAGCGCAAGGAACGGCTGGGCGAGATCAAGCTGGAACTGCACAAGGCGCTGCTGGACAACCTGAACCTGGCCGCGCTGGACCAGGCCTCGGAGAAGGACCTGAAGGCCGAGATCACCTCGATCGCCACCGAGGCGCTTGAGGATATGGGCGTTGTCCTCAACCGCGAGGAACGCACCACCCTGACCCAGGAGCTCTTTTTCGAGGTCAAGGGCCTGGGTCCGCTTGAGACCCTGCTTCAGGACGACAAAGTCAATGACATCCTGGTCAACGGACCCAAGCAGATTTTCGTGGAACGCGGCGGCAAGCTGGAACTGACCGACATCACCTTCAAGGACGAACGCCACCTGCTGCGGATCATCGACAAGATCGTCTCGGCGGTAGGACGCCGGGTGGATGAATCCAACCCCTATGTCGACGCACGTCTGTCCGACGGGTCGCGTTTCAATGCCATGGTGCCGCCCATCGCGGTGGATGGCTCGCTCGTCTCGATCCGTAAGTTCACCAAGGACAAGCTGGGCATCGAGGACCTGGTCAACTTCGGCGCTTTCTCGGAAGAGATGGCCGCCTACCTGCAAGCGGCCGTCTCGACCCGGCTCAACGTGATCGTTTCGGGCGGCACGGGCTCGGGCAAGACGACCTCGCTGAATGCGCTATCGTCTTTCATCGACAATTCCGAGCGGATCCTGACGATCGAAGACACCGCCGAACTGCAGTTGCAACAGACCCACGTCGGCCGGATGGAAAGCCGCCCGCCCAACGTCGAGGGCAAGGGCGGGGTCAGCCAGCGCGACTGCCTCAAGAACGCACTGCGGATGCGGCCCGACCGCATCATCGTCGGCGAGACCCGCGGTGAGGAAGTCATCGACATGCTTCAGGCCATGAACACCGGTCACGACGGGTCGATGACCACGATCCACGCCAACAACGCCCGCGACGCGATCAGCCGCCTGGAGAACATGGTCGCCATGGCCGGGATCGAGATGCCGCTCAAGGCGGTGCGCAGCCAGATCGCCAGTGCCGTTCACCTGATCGTCCAGGTCAGCCGCCTGCAGGACGGGTCACGCCGCATGGTCTCGATCACCGAGGTGACGGGCATGGAAGGCGACGTTATCTCGATGCAGGAGGTCTTCCGCTACCAGCGCGTGGGCCTGACACCCGAAAACAAGATCATCGGCCACTTCACCGCCACCGGCGTGCGGTCGCACTTCTCGGAGCGTTTCAAGCTCTGGGGCTACGATCTGCCGCCGCAGATCTTTGAACCCGTAGCGGCGCAATAACATGTCAATCGCAGCAGAACCCATCATCTACGGGCTGATCTTCGTGGCCATCCTGGTGCTGGTCAACGGCATCTACCTCGTGGCCTTCGGCAAGTCGATCAGCCTCAACAGTCGCGTCAACCGCCGCCTCGAGATGCTCGAGAAGGGCAACAACCGCGAGGAAGTGCTCGAGCAACTCCGCAAGGAGATGACCCAGCACATCAAGAGCCAGCGCATCCCGCTCTATTCGCTGCTGGCCAACAAGGCGCAAAAGGCAAACATCGCCTTCACGCCCTCGCAGTTGATCGTCGTGATGGGCGTCCTGTCGGGCGTCGCCTTCTTCGGGTTGACCTTTGGCACCACCGCCTCGGCGCCGGTGCGCCTGGCCGTGGCCGTGGCAATGGGGGTTGGCGGGGTTTACATGTGGATCACCAAGAAGGCCAACAAGCGCTTGGCCCTGCTCGAGGAACAGCTGCCCGACGCGGTCGAGCTCATGGTCCGGTCGCTCCGGGTCGGCCACCCCTTCAGCTCGGCCGTCAATATCGTCGCTAAGGAAGTCCCCGACCCGCTGGGCACCGAGATGGGCGTGATTTCTGACGAGGTCGCCTATGGCCGCGACATGGGCGAAACGCTCAAGGAGATGGCTGACCGCATCGACATGCAGGACCTGCGCTTCCTGGCCGTGGCCGTGACCATCCAGCAGCAGGCCGGGGGCAACCTGGCCGAGATCCTGGCCGGCCTGGCCAAGGTGATCCGGGCACGCTTCAAGCTATTCCGCAGGGTCAAGGCCATCACGGCCGAGGCGAAATGGTCCGGCATGTTCCTGTCGGGCTTCCCGCTGGTCGCGCTGGTCATGATCAACGTGATCCAGCCCAACTACTATGACGACGTGCGTGAAACGGCAGTCTTCATCCCGGCCTGCCTGATCGTGGCGGTCTTCCTGGTGGCCAATATCATCGTCATGCGCCGGCTCGTGGACATCAAGGTCTGAGGAAAGTCATGCAAATTCTCGATACCGTCTCACAGAAGCTCACCGAGATGCTCGGCCCCTTCGGCCCGCTCATGGCGCTGGGAATGCTGGGGGTCCTGCTGATCCTTCTGGTCCTGCCAGCCCTTCTGAACAAGGACGAGGACCCGCTGGAAAAGCTCAAGTCCAGCAACCAGGCCAACCAGGACAGGACCCAGGGCACCCGGCTGCGCGTCGGCGGCGGCAAGGACAAGCTCGAAAAATACTCCGACTTCCTGGAACCGCAGAACCAGGAGGAGTTCTCGTCGGCCAAGCTCAAGCTGGTGCAGGCTGGCTATCGCAGCAAGAATGCCGTGCGGGTCTACCACTTTTCGCAGTTCGCGCTCGGGCTGGGTTTCCTGGTGCTGGGCGCGGGCTACGCCATATTCGATTCCTCGACCGGCGAACCCACGGCCCAGTCCATGATGATCTCGATCCTGCTGCCCGGCATGGTCGGCTACATGCTGCCGAAATACTGGGTGAAGCGGCGCCAGGACGAACGCCAGGAACAGATGGTCAACGGCTTTCCCGACAGCCTGGACATGATGCTGGTCTGCGTCGAGGCGGGCCAATCGCTGGACCAGGCAATCATCCGCGTGGCGCACGAACTGGAATCCGGCTTTCCCGCCCTGGCCGAGGAATACAAGATCGTCTCGCACGAGATGAAGGCCGGCAAGGACAAGACCCAGGTTCTGCGCGACATGTCCGAACGCGCGGGTGTGCCCGACATCGCCAGTTTCGTCACTGTTCTGATCCAGTCGCAGCAATTCGGGACCTCGATCGCCGAGGCTCTGCGTGTCTTCTCGGCCGAGATGCGCGACAAGCGCGTCATGCGGGCCGAGGAAGAGGCCAACACCCTGCCCACGAAGATGACACTGGCAACGATGATGCTGACCCTTCCGCCCTTGCTGATCATCCTGATCGGCCCCTCGGTATACGAGATTTCGGTGACACTGTCGGATTCCGGTCTCTGAGTCCGCGCGCCGAGTCGATCCCGACTTGAACCACAGCGCGGTATGGGCAAGCCTTCGGCATCCGCAGATATCCTTACGACAGGCAGCCCCGCGCGCCCATGATACGCCACCTCCGCCCGATCCCGATACTTCTCTGCGTGCTGGCCGCCATTGCAATGGCGGCCTGTGCCCCGACTGGATTTGCCCCCGAGGGCGAGCGGGTCTATGCCCCCGGTGTCGCGGGCGAACCGGATGTTGACGGGCTGATCGTGGGCCACCGGCTGATGGCGGCGGGGGAATTCGAGCTTGCGTTGCAGGCCTATACCCGTGCGGCCGGGCGGCAGGGCCTGAATGTCGACACGCTTTCGGCGCTGGGGTCGGCAAACCTGCGGCTCGGGCGGCTGGGCCAGGCCGAGGACCTGCTGCGCCGCGCGGTCGAGGCCGACGCGACCTTCGTGCCGGCCTGGAACAACCTGGGCGTCATCCTCATGGAACGAGGCAAGATTGCCGAGGCGGCGCAGGTCTTCCGTCGCGCCTATGCAACGGACAACGGTGATTCGGACCGTATCCGCGACAACCTGAGCTTGGCGCTCGCCAAGCTCGGGAATCCGGGTTACTCTGATGCTGAAGAGAACGAAGAGTTCCGACTGGTTCGCCGCGGCACGGGAGACTACCTGCTCCTGGGCGGCGACCCCTAGAGGCAAGAGCAGCAAGAGGACGCAAAACATGCGCCACCCGTTCCTCCTTTTCACGACCCTGGTCGGGGTATGGGCACTGTCCGCCTGCGACCGATCGGGCGAGGCCCAGGTGAACCGGGCCCTTCAGGACGTCAACGTCGTTGACGAAACCAACCTCAACGATGTCATGCTGACCGTCGGCGACCCCGACGAAGCGGTGCGCTACTTCGCCCGCGCCAGCCAGAACGACCCGGGCCGCATCGACCTGATGCGCGGGCTGGCCAAGTCGCTGGTCCGGGCACGCGAGAACGGCCGCGCAGTCGAGGCCTGGTCCGAGGTCACCGCCCACGAGGAAAGCACCGCCGACGACGAGGTCAGCCTGGCCGATGCTCTGATCCGCACCAACCAGTGGGAGCGCGCCGAAGAGGTGCTCGATGGCATCCCTCCCACCCACGAGACCTACGAACGCTACCGGCTGGAGGCCATGGTCGCCGACAGCAACGAGGAATGGGACAGCGCCGACAGTTTCTACGAGACCGCCGCCGGGCTCACGACCCGGCCCGCCGGCGTCTACAACAACTGGGGCTTTTCCCGGCTGACGCGGGGCGATTACGAAGGCGCGGAAGAGCTGTTCCTGGACGCGATCAAGAACGATCGTGACCTCTTTACCGCCAAGAACAACCTTGTCATGGCCCGCGGGGCGCAGCGCAACTATGACCTGCCGGTGATCCCCATGAGCCAGGTCGAGCGGGCGCAATTGCTGCACACGCTGGCGCTGACCGCGATCAAGCAGAACGACGTGACCATCGGGCGCGGCCTGTTGCGCGAGGCGATAGACACCCATCCGCAGCACTTCGAGGCCGCGGCCCGATCGCTGCGGGCGCTCGAAGACAACGTGACGAACTGATCCGGTGATCGAAACTTCGCTGAGCGTCACCCAGGCGGCCTGGTTCCTGCCTTTCGCGGCGCCGCTATGCCTGTACGTGGCCTGGAACGATCTGCGGGCGATGAAGATTCCGACCTGGTCCACGGACCTGCTGGCGCTGGTGTTCGTGGTGCTGGGCGCCTTCCTTATGCCGTTCTGGCCGGATTACCTGCTGCGCTTTGCCCATTTCGGCGTGGTTCTGGCCATCGGGGTCGGGCTGAACGCCTTCGGGGCGCTGGGGGCGGGGGATGCCAAGTTCATGGCCTCGGCCGCGCCTTTCGTTGCCCTGCAGGACGTGGGTGGGGTGCTGTTCTTGTTGGTCATCAGCCTTGTTGCCGCTTTTGCCGTGCATCGACTGTGCAGGGCCATTCCCCCTGTCCGCGGACTGGCCCCGCACTGGCAAAGCTGGACCGAGACGCGGCGCTTTCCCATGGGGTTCCCATTGGGGGTGACGCTGGTGCTGTACTTGGCCGGTCCGCTGATCTGAAACGATCCGGCAAACGCCGAACGAACGAAACACCGCTTTTCGCATTCGCCCGGCGAGGCGGGCATGGGACCCGGCGATCAGGTCTGTCCGATAAGCGATTGGCCCCTGCCACCCTACCCCTTGCCATAGAGGGTATAAAGCGGCGTGCGGCGGATCTCGGTCAGTTCGTCGGTGATGCCGCGCGTCTTGAATTCCTCGATCATGCTGTCGCGGATCTGCGGGAGCCGGGGGCAGCTCGGAACCAGAAGGTAGTCGGCATTCTCCCAACCGGGCAGACCCCCGTAATACCAGGGTGCCCCGCCCTCCAGGGGATCAAGTGCCCCGAAAAGCCAGAACGAACTGAAAAGGTCCGCCGCGAGGATGGAGCGGCCATCGGCCAGCCCCGCCTCTTCCAGATCGCGGGTAATGGCATCCATGACAGCTTGCAGCCCAAGTTCGAGCGTACAATCCTTTAGGTTCTCGCCCATGAAGGTCGGCGGGGTCTCGCGTTCGGCAAGGGGGCGGTATCGTTCCAGCCCGGTCCCTGGACCGTCCAGTGCGACCCGCGCATCCACCCGGTTGAACCGCAAACTGCGCACCTGCAGGTCGGCGTGTTGCCGGGCCCGGGGCAGCAGGGGAACGTATTCGGCCGGATCGACCCGCAAATGGCGCAGCGGACTGTAGGCAAGGTTCGCGTAGGAAGCCAGGGACAGCGCCAGCGCCATGGCCGCGGCCACACCCAGCGCGTCGCGCAGGGGCCAACCGAAGGCGTTGCGCAGCACCTTGTCGGCCTCGGGGCGCAGCGCCAGCAGCAGCACCGCCACCAGCATCAGCCACTTTGGATCGTTTCCGTAGTTCTGGTAGGTGACGTAGAAGAAGCCCGGCACCAGCAGAAGCAGGATCAGCCCGCCGGTCTCCATCCGCGCCTGGCGCAGCAGGATGACACCGCCCAGGGCAACCAGCGATCCGCCGAGGTAGGCCGGCGCCCCCATGACCGCCGTGAGCGGGTCGCCCGGCGCCGCGCGCACCTCGGATCCGGCAACCGTGGCCAGGTCGGCCATATAGGCCGGCCAGATCCCCGGCCCAAGGAAAAGCGTAATGGCGGTAAAGGCGGCCAGCCCGGTTCCCAGCGCCCAGCCCAGCGCCCGGCGCTGTTCGGTCATCACCAGCGCCAGCGCGACGGGCAGCGCGAAGGCGGCGAAATAGGTCACCTTGACCATGGCAAGAAGGACCATCATCAGGCCGATGATGATCCCGTCGACCTGGCCGACGCGGGGATGGACCGGCGGGATCAGCGCCGCAAGGATCGCAACGAAGGCTGCCGCCCAGGCCTGTCGGTTGTAATGCATCGAGACCGAGATATTGGTCTCGGCCCCGCCGTCGATCAGCGCCAGCAGCAGCACCATGACAACGCCGCCGAAAAGTAGGGCAAGGTTGGGGCCAAGGCGGCTGGCCGCGACCCACACGACCATGGGCAGGAAGAGTGCCGCGACGATTACCTGCGACCAGAGAAAGGCCATGCCGACGCCCATCCCCGACATCACCAGAAGAGCCACGGGCCAGAAGGCAAGCGCGCCGATCGGCGTCATGAAGTCCAGGTGCGACACCTGCCCCTCGGCCATGCGAAAGACGATCTCCATCAGGTGCATCGCGTCACCGTCGTGCTTGTCGATGTAGAGGCCGCCCTTGAGAACCGCGGCTCCCCCCATGACGAGGACGATCATGGCCAGAAAGGCCGTCAGGATAACTGGGTTCGGTCTGCTCATGTGCGCCTCTGGAACGCCTTTGTCCCTTTTTTCGCCACAATAACCCGGCAAAAAGCGGATCATACCCCCTGCGCCCTGCCGGGCCGGATTTGACACCGGTCGCGTCCTGCGGGCCACAAGTGCAACCGAGAAAGCGAGCCTGCCGCCATGAACATGCAGACCTCCGACGTTGTCGCCCCACCCGCGCCAAAATCGCTGGAGGCCATGCGCCTTCCACCGGTGATGATGCGCGACATCGTCCTCAAGACGATGTTTCGCAAGAACGCCGAAACCGTTTCGGACCTGGCCCGGGCCATCTGCCTTCCGGTGCCCGTGACCCAGGAACTTGTCGACCTGGCCCGCACGCAGAAGCTTCTCGAGGCGATGGGGACACTGAACGCCAATTCCGGCAACGAGATGGGGTATCAGTTGACAGATGCGGGCAAAGCCCGGGCGCTGGATGCGCTGGCGCAGTCGGAGTACTTCGGCGCCATGCCGGTTCCGCTGGAGGTCTATGCCGAGCAGGTCAAGCGCCAGTCGATCCGCAGCATCCAGATCACCCGCGACCAGCTGACCGCAGCCATGGGGCACCTGATCCTGCCGCCGGACCTGCTGGACCAGCTCGGTCCAGCGGTCTCCTCGGGGCGGTCAATCCTGATGTACGGCCCCCCGGGGAACGGAAAATCATCGATTTCCAATGGCATCCGCGATGCCCTGGGCGACAAGATCTACATCCCTCGCGCCATCGAATACGCCGGCCAGGTCATCACCGTCTATGACCCGATCGTCCATGCGGCGGCCGAGGAGCAGGTGGACGACCCGAATTCCCTGCGCCGCACGAGCGGCCGCTTCGATACCCGCTACGTCAGGTGCGAGCGGCCCACGGTCGTCACCGGCGGCGAGCTGTCGCTCTCCATGCTGGACCTTGTCTACAACCCGACCGCGCGCACTTACCAGGCGCCGTTGCAACTGAAATCCTCGGGCGGGGTCTTTATCGTCGACGACCTCGGCCGCCAGGAGGAGCCGCCGCAGAAACTGGTCAACCGCTGGATCGTGCCGCTTGAGGAAAGCCGCGATATCCTTGCTCTGCAATCGGGCGAGAAGTTCGAGGTGCCCTTCGATACACTGGTGATCTTTTCGACCAACTTCCACCCCAACGACATCTTCGACAAGGCCGCGCTGCGCCGGATTTTCTTCAAGATCAAGATCGACGGCCCCACGCAGGAGGATTTCCTGAAGATCTTCGCTCTGGTCGCCCGCAAGAAGGGGATGCCGCTGGACGAGGAATCTCTGGTCTACCTGTTGCAGGAAAAATACCCGACCATCGACAACGTTTATGCCAATTACCAGCCGGTATTCCTGATCGACCAGATCATCTCGATCTGCGAATTCGAGGGCATCCCCTACCAGATGCGTCCGGACCTTGTGGACCGCGCCTGGGCGAACATGTTCGTCAAGGAAGAGGACATCCTGCACTGAGGGATCGGATCAGACCCTCCCGGCCCGTCCGACCAGCAGGAGCCGCTGAGCCCGTCGGTCTGCGAGAGACCCCCAAGGCATTCCGGACCAAAGACGCCGGGCGCGCTGGCACAGCCCCACGGGTCGAACTAGTTTCACCCCATGACAATCTTGCCCCGGACATTCCGCGACTGGTTCGATGCACGGGGATGGGCCGTTCACCCGCATCAGCAGCAGATGCTGGACCGCGCCGCCGACCCGGCCACGCTGCTGATCGCGCCTACCGGGGGCGGCAAGACGCTGGCCGGTTTCCTGCCAAGCCTGGTGGACCTGGCCGAGGGTGGGCATGACGGGCTGCACACGCTCTATGTTTCGCCGCTCAAGGCGCTGGCGACGGATATCCGGCGCAACCTGACCGCCCCGGTTCAGGAGATGGGCCTGCCCATCCGCATCGAGGATCGCAGCGGCGACACCACCTATACCGCCAAGCGCCGCCAGCGGGCTGACCCGCCGCATATCCTTCTGACCACGCCGGAGTCGTTGGCGCTGCTGACCAGCTACGAGGACGCGCCGCGTATCTTTGCCGGGCTGCAACGGGTGATCGTGGATGAAATCCACGCGCTCGCCGAAAGCAAGCGTGGCGACCAGTTGATGCTGGCCCTTTCCCGGCTGGAGGGGTTGGCCCCGGGTCTACGGCGCGTCGGGCTGTCGGCCACGGTTGACGACCCCGCGGCGATCGCACGAACCCTCGCGCGTCACCCCGACCCCTGCCCGATCCTGGAGGCCGATCCCGGCCCGGACCCGGACATCGAGATGCTGGTCACGCAAAGCCGCCCCCCCTGGTCCGGCGGTGGAGCAAAGCACGCGATTCCAGAGGTTCTTGAACAGGTAAGAAATCACAAGACCACGCTTATTTTCCACAATACACGCGCCCAGGCCGAGATCTTCTTTCACCATCTCTGGCTGGCAAACGACGACGATCTGCCCATTGGCATCCACCACGGCAGCCTGAGCCGCGACCAGCGCGAAAAGGTCGAGGCGGCCATGGTGGCCGGACGGTTGCGCGCCATCGTCTGCACCGGGTCGCTGGACCTCGGGATCGACTGGGGCGACGTGGACCTGGTGATCCAGATCGGCGCGCCCAAGAACGTCAAACGGATGGTGCAGCGCATCGGGCGGGCCAATCACCGCTACAATGCTCCGTCAAAGGCGCTGCTGGTGCCCGCCAACCGCTTCGAGGTCGTCGAATGCCATGCCGCGCTTGAGGCCGCCCGCGAACATGACCTTGACGGCGCACCGCGTGGCCCAGGCCCGCTGGACGTGCTGTGCCAGCACATCCTGTCCCGCGCCTGCGCCGGACCCTTTGAGGCCGACGCCCTCTTCGCCGAGGTCCGGACCGTGGGCGCCTATGCCGACCTGCCGCGCGCCGCCTTCGACGATTGCCTGTCCTTCTGCGCGACAGGCGGCTATGCCTTGCGCGCATATGACAGGTGGCAGCGCCTGAAACAGACCGACGGGAAATGGCACCTGCGCGATCCCCGCGCGGCCCGGCGCATTCGCATGAACATCGGCACGATCCAGGATGCGGATCTTCTCAAGGTGCGAATGCGGCGCGGCAACAGAACGCTGGGCGAGGTCGAGGAAGCCTTTGCCGCCTCGCTCACGCCCGGTGACCGATTCCTGATCGGTGGTGAGGTTGTGCGCTACGAGGGTCTTAAGGAATTGACTGTCGAGGTCAGCCGAACCCCCGGGCGCGAGCCCAAGGTCGCCGTTTTCTCGGGCACGAAGTTCGCCACCTCGACCCAGCTGTCACAACGTATCCTGCAGCTTCTGAACCGCGACTGTTGGCCGGACCTGCCGGGGCACACTGCGGACTGGCTGGCGCTGCAGCACAAGGTCAGCCGGATGCCCTCGGCCGGGCGGTTGCTGGTCGAGACCTTTCCGCACGAAGGGCGCGAGCACCTGTGCCTCTATGGCTTTGCCGGGCAGAACGCGCACCGCACGCTGGGCCTTATCCTGACCCAGCGGATGGAGGCGGCGGGCCTGTCGCCGCTGGGCTTCGTCATGACCGACTACGCCCTGCTGATCTGGGGGCTGGAACCCGTCCCCGACCCTGCCGCCCTCCTGAACCCGGCCGATACGCGTGCGGGGCTGGACTCCTGGCTGCAAGGCAACGCGGTGATGAAACGCACCTTTCGGGGCGCCGCAACCATCGCCGGGCTGATCGAGCGGAACATCCCCGGCCCCAGGAAAACCGGCAGGCAGGCGACGTTTTCGTCCGACATCCTTTACGACACGCTGGCCAAGTTCGATCCCGATCACCTGCTGATGCGCATCACCCGCGAAGAGGCCATGCGCGGGCTGGTCGATTTCGGCCGGATCGAGGACATGCTGGGCCGCATCGAAGGTATCGACCATCAACGGCTGACCCGGGTTTCCCCCCTGGCCGCGCCCCTGTTGCTGGAACCGGGCAAGGTGCCCATCGCCGGCGAAGGGCGCGAGCGGCTGCTGGAAGCCGAGGCCGACCGGCTGATGGCCGAGGCCGGTCTCGCCGCGCTTTGATCTTGCAGGCCCGCGACGGCTGGGCCAAGTCGGGGCCATGTCGCATCACGTCCTGAAACTCGGCGAGCATGACCTGCAGGCCCGCGCCGATGGCAGCCTGTTCTGGCCGGCCATGGGTCTGCTGTGCGTGTCGGACCTGCACCTGGGCAAGTCCGAACGCATCGCGCGGCGTGGTGGGGGCCTTCTGCCCCCCTACGAAACCCAGGAAACACTGACCCGGCTGGACGCCGCGATCGCAGAGACGGCGCCCCGCCATGTGATCTGCCTCGGCGACAGTTTCGACGATCTGGACGCCGCCACCAGTCTGCCCGAGACGGTGCGACTGCATCTGGCGGGGCTTCAGGCCGGGCGCGACTGGACCTGGATCGAGGGCAACCATGACCCTGGCCCGGTCGCTCTGGGCGGCAGCCACCTGGCCGAACATGTCCTTGAAGGGCTGCGGTTTCGTCACATCGCCACGCCGGACAGGCCCGAGGTGTCCGGTCACTATCATCCCAAGGCTCGGGTGCCGGGCACCACAGCGGCGCGCCCCTGTTTTCTCGCGGATCGCGACCGGGTACTTCTGCCTGCCTTCGGGGCCTATACCGGCGGGCTGCGGGCCACCGAGCCGGTTCTGCGCGACCGCATGGGCACCGATGCGATCGCCATACTGACCGGACGCCGCGCGGTGGCCGTGCCGCTGGCCGCACTCTAATCCGCCGGATGTGTGGCCGCCGCAAGGTCTGGCCGGTGTTTCGGGCCAACCGCAACCCTCTCCTCGACCGGCAACACGACCACCACGTGATGGTCAGACAGGCCGAGCCGTACGACGCCCGCCCCTGCTCGCCGGAGTTCAAGCGCTCGTGCAGCCGGTCCCGGCGCGGAACAGGCCGAAGGGGCGACGACATGGCCCAGCGCAGCGAAAGCACCCTTTGGCGTCCCCGCCAGAACCGGCGACATCGGCAGCCCATGCGGCCCTGTCGCTTCTGCACCCTGGCAAAGAGGTGCTGACCAAAAGAACGAAGGTCTACCTGCTTGCCCGACCAGTGGCGAATGTCCGCGGGCCACGGTGCGGGTCGAGAAACCGGGTCGGCGCCCGCTGGAGGTGACAGCGCGCGTCGCGGCCGTGACGGGCGACCGGGGACCCCACGTCACCCTGATGCAGGGAACGATGCTGCCGCTCAGGCCGTAAGGCCCTCGGGTTCGGCCAACCCACTGGCGCGGCAGCAGGCGGTAACGGTATTGGCCAGCAGGCACGCAATGGTCATCGGCCCGACCCCGCCGGGCACCGGCGTGATTGCGCCGGCCACCTCGGCGCAACTGGCATAGTGGCAATCCCCGACAAGGCGCCCCTTGCCGCCCTCTTCCTCGGAGGGCAGACGGTTTATGCCAACGTCGATCACCGTGGCACCCGGCTTGATCCAGTCGCCGGGCACCATCTCGGGGCGTCCCACGGCGGCCACCACGATATCGGCGCGGCGCACGACGCCGGGCAGGTCCTTCGTGCGGGAATGCGCGATGGTCACGGTGCAGCTGTCGCCGAGAAGCAGCTGCGCCATGGGCTTGCCGACGATATTCGAGCGGCCGATCACCACCGCGTCAAGCCCCGAAAGACTGCCCAGATGATCGCGCAGCATCATCAGGCTACCCAGCGGCGTGCAGGGCACCATGCTCTTCTGTCCAGTGCCCAGAAGCCCGACATTCGAGACATGAAAGCCGTCCACGTCCTTGGCCGGGTCGATGGAGTTGATCACCAGATCCTCGTTCAGGTGACCCGGCAGCGGCAGTTGCACCAGGATGCCGTGCACGCCGGGATCAGTGTTCAACTGGTCGATCAGCGCCAGCAGGTCTGACTCCGGTGTGTCGGCCTCCAGACGGTGCTCGAAGCTCTTCATGCCGACCTCGACCGTCTGCTTGCCCTTGGACCGGACGTAGACCTGGCTGGCCGGGTCCTCGCCCACAAGCACGACCGCAAGGCCGGGGATGATCCCGTGTTCTTCCTTCAGTCGCGCCACGTGGCCCGCCACTTTCTCCCGCACGCTGGCCGCGAAGGCCTTGCCGTCGATCACACTGGCCGTCATCTCATGCCTCCGTATTGGCGTATTCAGCTGCGTAGTGCTCTTTCTGGAGCTGCGTCGCAAGCACCGCGTTCTGCATCAGGATCGCCACGGTCACCGGGCCGACACCGCCGGGCACCGGCGTGATCCAGCCCGCGACCCCGGCGCAGCTTGCGAAATCGGCATCGCCTACAGTGCGCGGGCCATCGGGCGTCTCGACCCGGTTGATACCGATGTCGATCAGGGCCGCGCCGGGTTTCACCATCTCGCCCGTTACCAGCCCCGGCTTGCCCACGGCGACGAAGACCGCGTCCGAAGCCCGGCTGTGCATCGCCACCGAACGGGTCATGTGATGGCAGACCGTGACCGTCGCCCCAAGCCCCATCAGCAGGAATGTGATCGGTTTGCCCACGATCTCGGAATGGCCAATGACCGTGACATCCAGTCCTTCCAGCCGCAGCGGCAGGGTTTTCAGGATTTCGACCGCCGCCACGGCGGTGCAGGGGCCAAGCGCCAGATCGTTGTAGACAATATTGCCGATGGAAGCAGGATGCATCCCTTCCACGTCCTTGAGCGGATGCACCGCCCTCTGCAGGGCCTTGACCGGGATATGATCCGGCAAGGGACGCTGGATGATGATGCCGTTGACCCGCGGATCGGCGTTCAGCCCCTGCAAAACACCGACCAGCTGTTCGAGCGACATCGACGCATCGTAGGTGCGCGCCTCGAACTGCACGCCGGCGCTTTCGGCGCTACGCTGCTGGTTGCGCACATAGAGCGCGGCCGCCGCGGTATCGCCGACCGAGATGGAGACCAGCCGCGGCTGCCAGCCGTCAACGGCCAGCGCCTCTGCTTGCTGCGCGATCTCGGCACGCTTTCGCGCGGCGATGGCCTTGCCGTCGATCAGGGCGGCACGATGCATTGCGGTCATGGAATGCTCCGGACGGGACGGCGGGCGGGGCGCATTGCCTTCCCCTCAGGGAAGGCAACAGCGTCGTCCCGCCGGATCAGAACAGGCCTTCGATGAGGCCCTCGTCGTTCAGGCGGATATTCTCCGAGGCCGGCTGCCGCGGCAGGCCCGGCATGGTCATGATCTCGCCGCAGATAACCACGATGAACCCGGCCCCCGCCGAAAGGCGCACCTCGCGCACAGGCACGGAATGCCCCGTCGGCGCCCCGCGCAAAGACGGGTCGGTCGAGAAGGAATACTGCGTCTTGGCCATGCACACCGGCAGGTGACCGTATCCGGCGTCCTCCCATTCCCTGAGTTGGTTGCGGATCTTGGCATCGGCCAGCACCTCGTCGGCACGGTAGATCGCCGTGGCCACGCGCTCGATCTTCTCGAAAAGCCCGAGATCGTCACGGTAGAGCGGCGCGAATTGGCTGGCCCCGCTGTCGGCGACCTCGGCCACCTTGCGCGCCAATGCCTCGGACCCTTCCGAGCCCAGCTCCCAGTGGCGCGACAGCACCGCTTCCGAGCCCTGCGTTTCCACGTAGTCCTTGACCGCCTGGATTTCGGCATCAGTGTCGGTGACAAAGTGGTTGATTGCGACCACGACCGGCACGCCGAACTGCTTGAGGTTGCCGATATGGCGGCCCAGGTTGGCACAGCCCTCCTGCACGGCATCGACGTTTTCGTCGCCAAGATCGGCCTTGGCCACACCACCGTTCATCTTCATCGCGCGCACCGTGGCCACCAGGACCACCGCGTCAGGGGCCAGCCCGGCCTTGCGGCATTTGATGTTCATGAACTTCTCGGCGCCCAGGTCGGCCCCGAAGCCGGCCTCGGTCACGACGTAATCGGCGGTGTTCAGCGCCGTGGTGGTGGCAATGACCGAGTTGCAGCCATGGGCGATGTTGGCAAAAGGCCCGCCATGCACGAAGGCGGGGTTGTTTTCCAGCGTCTGCACCAGGTTCGGTTGCATCGCGTCCTTCAGCAGCACGGTCATCGCGCCATCGGCCTTGATGTCGCGGCAGTAGATCGGCGACTTGTCCCGACGATAGGCCACGATCATGGCGCCCAGACGCTTTTCGAGGTCATTGAGGTCAGTGGCCAGGCACAGGATCGCCATGACTTCAGAAGCCACCGTGATATCAAAACCCGTCTGGCGCGGAAAGCCGTTGGCCACCCCGCCCAAGGACGTGACCGTGTCGCGCAGGGCGCGGTCGTTCATGTCCATGACCCGGCGCCAGCTGACTCGGCGTTCGTCGATTTCCAGCTCGTTGCCCCAGTAGATGTGGTTGTCGATCATCGCCGACAGCAGGTTGTGCGCCGCCGTAATCGCATGAAAGTCACCGGTGAAGTGCAAGTTCATGTCCTCCATGGGCACGACCTGTGCCCGGCCGCCGCCCGCGGCGCCACCCTTCATGCCGAAGTTCGGCCCGAGCGAGGCCTCGCGGATGCAGATCGCGGCTTTCTTGCCGATGCGGTTGAGGCCGTCCCCGAGCCCCACCGTGGTCGTGGTCTTGCCCTCGCCGGCCGGGGTCGGGTTGATGGCAGTCACGAGGATCAGCTTGCCCTTGGCATTGCCCTTGGCGGAATTGATGAACTCCTGGCTGACCTTGGCCTTGTCGTGGCCATAGGGCAGCAGGTGGTCGCTGTCGATGCCCAGCTTTGCGCCGATCTCTTGGATCGGCTTCTTGCTGGCCTCGCGGGCAATTTCGATGTCGGTCTTGAATGCCATTTTTGCGGTCTCTTCCCTGGGATCGGCCCCGGCGGGGCGCGTGGTCACATGCTGGCACACCCTAAACACGACATGGGCGGCCCTTGCACCGCGATTGCGACATTTTCGCTGCCGGAATCGTCGGTCATGCCCGGGCGCATTTCCGATCGGAGCTGTTTCGCCGCCGCCGCGCGCTCAGGGTGCCCAGGCGCGCTGGTCGGGAACGTGCAGCCGCAGACGGTCGCCGATCACAAGGGCGCCGGGACGTTCGACCCAGGCGGTCACTCCGCGACGACCCTCGGCGGCGGCCTTGAAGGCTTTGCCGTGGCCAGGGTGCTGCCGCTCGACCGTCAGGCCAGGCTGGTGGCAGGGGCGGTTCTGCATGTCGATCACCAGCGTGGTGCCCCTCTCGGCCTGCAGGCGCGCGGAGGGTGGCAGATGGCTGAAGTCCGCCAGCCCCGTCACGACCATCGTTGCCCCCAGCCAGGTCGGGTCCAGTGCCTGCAGCCCCATGTCGGCGGCAACCTCTGCAAGGTCCTCGGCGCTGACGATGCTGAGCTGCCGGACATTGGCAATCTCGGTGCCCCTGGGATGCTGCGCCGTGACCCGCGAACACGAGGGCCGGGTGCGCCCGGCATAGGGCGCCCCGTCCAGCCCGTCGAAGCCCAGCTCCAGGCGATCCAGAGCAACGCCGCCGACCGCCGGTTCCGTCCGGTCCGTCATCCGGCCCAGCCATGTGATCGTCGCGTGGTGGTCGGTGGGTTTCAAGGCGGGCATGGGGGTCTCCGGCGTGGTCACGACGATCATGGTCAGCCGCTTGGCACCCCGGCGCAAGATGTGTCGCAAAGAAAAAGCCCCGCCGGTCGGGCGGGGCCTTCAAAGGATCAGGCCGTCGGCTCGGGCTCCGGTTCCGGACCCTTGGGCTTGCGCCCCTTGGTCTTGGGGATCGCAGTAACCGAACTGCCGTCGGTGGGCGGCGAGTCATCGGCATCATCGTCACGGTTGAGCGGTTCGCCCTTGATCACCTTGGTGATTTCGCCGCCCGTAAGGGTCTCGTATTCGAGCAGACCCTGCGCCAGACGTTCCCATTCCTCGCCATGCTCGGTCAGGATGCGCTTGGCCGTATTATAGCCCTCGTCGATCAGGTCCCTGACCTTGGAATCGATGATCTTCTGGGTCTCGGGGCTATGGTTGGTGCCGCCACCATAAGCGCCCAGGTAGGACTCCTGTTCGTTTGCGTAGTCGACGTGTCCCAGTTCCGGATCATAGCCGAACTGCGTCACCATGGCGCGCGCGATCTTGGACACCTGCTGAATGTCCGATGTCGCCCCAGAGGTCACGTTCTCGGGGCCGAATTTCAATTCCTCGGCCACCTTGCCGCCCATCGCCATCGCGATCTTGGACTTGTACTTTGTGAAGGTCACCGATAGCTGATCGCGTTCGGGCAGCGACAGCACCAGGCCCAGCGCCCGGCCGCGCGGGATGATCGTGGCCTTGTGGATCGGGTCGTGCTGCGGGACGTTCAGGCCAACGATAGCATGGCCAGCCTCATGATAGGCGGTCAACTTCTTTTCGTCCTCGGTCATGACCATCGAGCGCCGCTCGCTGCCCATCATGACCTTGTCCTTGGCATTCTCGAAATCGAGCATCGTCACGAACCGTCGGCCCACCCTGGCAGCCATCAGCGCCGCCTCGTTCACGAGGTTGGCCAGGTCGGCCCCGGAGAAACCGGGCGTGCCGCGTGCGATGATGCGCAGGTCCACGTCGGGGCCCAGTGGCACCTTGCGCGAATGCACACCCAGAATCTTCTCGCGGCCCTTGATATCGGGGTTGGGCACCTGAACCTGCCGGTCAAAGCGGCCCGGGCGCAGCAGCGCGGGGTCGAGAACGTCGGGGCGGTTGGTGGCCGCGACGATGATGATGCCTTCGTTGGCCTCGAACCCGTCCATTTCCACCAGCAGCTGGTTGAGCGTCTGTTCACGCTCGTCATTGCCGCCACCGTACCCCACGCCACGGGACCGTCCGACGGCGTCGATCTCGTCGATGAAGACGATGCAGGGCGCATTCTTCTTGGCCTGTTCGAACATGTCGCGCACGCGGGATGCACCGACACCCACGAACATCTCCACGAAGTCCGAGCCGGAGATGGTGAAGAACGGCACGCCCGCCTCGCCCGCGATGGCGCGAGCCAGCAGCGTCTTACCCGTGCCCGGCGGGCCGACCAGCAGCGCGCCCTTGGGGATCTTGCCGCCCAGGCGGCTGAATTTCTGCGGATTGCGCAGGAACTCGACAATCTCTTCCAGCTCGTCCTTGGCCTCGTCGATGCCGGCGACCTCGTCAAAGGTGACACGACCGTGTTTTTCCGTCAGCAGCTTTGCCTTGGACTTGCCAAAGCCCATGGCGCCACCCTTGCCGCCGCCCTGCATGCGGTTCATGAAGTAGATCCAGACCCCGATCAACAGCAGGAAGGGCAGTAGCCCGAGCAGGAAAGTCGCAAAACCGGACTGTTCCTGCGGGCGCGCCTCTACCGACACACCGTTATCCATGAGCAACTGCGTGACCTCGGCATCGCCGGGGACCACCGCCATGTAGCTGCGATTATCGGACCCTTGGTAATAGAGCTTTTCCCCGTCCATCGTGACCTCGGTCACCGCGCCGGATTCAACGGCCTGGACGAATTGCGAATAGCTTCTGGTGCTGCTGCTGTTCGTCGCCTGATCCCCGCCGAAAAGCTGGAACAGGGCGATGATTACGATGAACAGGACGACCCAAAAGGCCAAGTTGCGCGCGTTTCCCACGGCGGACTCCTATAGATTCGGTCACGGGCGCGCCAAGCGCCGCAGTATTGCATCAAGATAGAGACCTTGGCCCGTTCTTCAATGCGAAAGCAGGTAAGATGCAAAAGACGTGACAATCCGCGCACTCCAGTCGGAATTATGCCCAGCCAAAGGTGCGGCGATCAGCACGTCGCCCTGCCAGATCGCCGGAGACGCCATGAGCGAGGCGCGCGGCAGGCGGGTGTCGCGCCAGTCGCGGCAATCCTTGATCCCCTCGCCGAGCGCCCGGACTTCCAGCCCGGGCGCGTGCGGCCCGTCCAGACTCCAGCGCCCGTCCCAGGTCTCGGTGGTTGCTGATCGCCTGTCCTTGACGGCATTGTATTCGCGGGCAATTCGGAGAACAGACCCCGCATCCTCGGTCACGAGGCAGCCTGCGGCAGTCTGCCTGGGTCCGTCCTCCGCCAGCGCAGCCTCCAGGTTCGCCAGTGTGGTCCGGCGCGGTGCATAGGCCGCGCCCGCCACCCATTGCAGCCCCCGCGAGATCAGCCGCCGTTCGATTTCCGGGTGCAGCGGCGGATCCGCCCGTCGCGGAATCAGCAGGTCTCCGCGGTCCTCAGTCACATGGTTTTGCGCCTCTTGCGCGGTATAATGCTCCAGCGCCGAGCGGCTCATGCGCAACGCATGGGCCGTTTCCGTCAACCCCGTGACATTGACACCAAGGGGGGTCAGGGCCGCCAGCAGCGCCCGGGCGCGGGTCCGGTCATAGCTCGGGTCCTCGTTCGTCGGGTCCTCGATCCACTCGACCGCGTTGCGGCGCAAGTAGGCGCGCAGCGCTTCCCGCCGGCGCTGCCACAGGGGCCGGGCCCAGGTCAGGCCGTTCCGTTCGAAGATCACATCCATTGCCGACAGTCCATCCACCCCGGCCTTCCGTCCCAGCCGCATCAGGAAGGTTTCGGCCACATCATCAGCGGTATGGCCCAGAAGGACCCCCCCGATGTCACGGCCCCGGGCCCAGTCGGCGATCAGGCGATAACGGGCCGCCCGGGCGGTTGCCATGGTGTTGCCGCCCTGCGCGCCTTGCCACCTAAGGGTTGTCTGTGGAATCTCCAGCCGGGCGCAGAAGTCGGCGACGGCGCGGGCCTCGGCCGCCGCCTCGGTACGCAACCCGTGATCGACGGTCACTGCCTCGATCTGTTGGCCAAGCCGAGTGGCCCAACGCCAGGCAATGTGCAAAAGCGCCACCGAGTCCCCGCCGCCCGAGACAGCCACACCAAGGCGCGCGGGCACCCTCCCCGGAAAACAGAGATCCATGTCATGCAGAAGCGCAGCATCGGGTCCCTGCGCCCGCAGCCAGTCCGGGTCTAGCGGCATCCGAGCGATTGCATCGCCTGGCCCGCCACGTCGACCTGGTCACTGTCGGGAAAGCGCGTGGCCACCTCGCCGAGGGTGATGCAGGCGTCCTGTTGCTGGCCCAGGTCACCCAGAGCCCTGCCCAGGCGCGTCAGCGCCTCGGGCGCAACGGGCCCGCGCGGGGCGGCCGAAAAACTGTCGAGGAAACCGCGCGCGGCGTTGGACGTCTCACCCAATTCCTCATGGGCCTTGCCGCGCAGCAGGTGGACCTCGGGCGCGACCGGCGAGCCGGGATAGGTTTCGCTGAAACTGGCAAGCAGGTCGGTGGCCGCGCGATAGTCACCATCGGCCATGGCGGCCTTGGCGCGCTCGAAATCCTCGCGCTCGGCCAGGGCCAGTTCGGGGCCCGTACCGGGATTCTGGACAGGCTGATCCGCCGCGGCGCTGTTTTCCCCTCCGAGCGTCGGCGTGCTGCCCAGACTTCCTATATCGCAGTCCGGTTCAAGCTCGCAAAGCCGGAATTCGAGATCGCCGATGCGGTTGGTCCCGTCGCTGACGATCCGATCAATGCGGAATTCCAGTTGCTCGGTCTTGGCCGTCAGGCGAGTAAGCTCGGCCTCGATGGCGATGAGCCGGTCCAGCGGAGACGCTCCGGCGACACCCCCTTGAGCGGGCTGCCCGCTCGGGCTCAGCTCTTGCCGCAGCCGTTCAAGATCACCGTAGAGCGCGGCCAGTTGCGCCCGGATGTCGGCCAGCGTCTGATCCTGCTGCGCCGCCGCTGGAAACGCCAACACCAGCATAAGACCGACCGAAAGAAGACCCTTGCGCAGCATCGTGCCCCCCTGGCCCTTCACATTGTCAGCTTGTCGCGCCGAGCGAGATCACGGTAACGGCCCGGCGGTTCTGCGAATAGCAGCTTTCGTCGGAACACACCGCCAGCGGTTTTTCCTTGCCCCAGCTCTTGGTATCGATGCGGTTTGCCGCCACACCCTTGGAAACCAGGTAATCCCGCACCGAATTGGCCCGGCGCGCGCCAAGCGCAAGGTTGTATTCGCGGGTGCCCTGTTCGTCGGCGTGGCCTTCGATCACGGCCCGGTAATCGGTATTGGTCAACAGCCACCGGGCTTGCCCGTCCAGAACGGCCTGCGCCTCGGAACTGAGCGTGGACTGGTCGACCGCAAAGAGAACGCGGTCGCCGATCGTCTGGTTGAAATAGGCCGGGCTTTCGGGATCGCCCGCCGATCCGAGGGCCGACTGCTCAATCCCCGCCTGGCCCCCCGGGGTGCCCGCCCCGGGATTGTCGAAACGGTCGGCGTTGGTGCAGGCGCTCAGTGCCAGCGCGCCGAGAAGAAGGGCCGCCTTGAGTGCATGGGTCATTCGATGTGTCCTGTCATTCTTTGTAATGCTCGTTGCAGGCAGCATAGCATGGCCCGCGGGCCTTAGAAATCACCAATGCGTGGTCAACGCTGCAAGGGCCCCCAGGACGGGTCCGAAGCGCCCGTTGGTGTCGGAACCTGCTTCAGGTTGCGCCCTGTGATATCGACAGAGAACAGGCTGGAGGTGCCACCGGCGCCACGGGTTTCGCGCGAGAACATGATGACCCGGCCGTTGGGGGCCCAGGTCGGACCCTCGTCCAGGAAGGACGCGGTCAGCAGGCGCTCCTCGCTGCCGTCGGTGCGCATCACGCCTATATGGAACCGCCCCGCGTTCTGCTTGGTAAAGGCGATCAGATCCCCGCGCGGCGACCAGACAGGGGCGCCGTAGCGCCCCTCGCCAAAGGAGATGCGCCGGGCCTCGCCGCCGTTCGCGCTCATGACATAAAGCTGCTGCTGGCCGGAGCGGTCACTTTCAAAGACGATGCGGGTGCCGTCGGGGCTGAAGGAGGGCGCGGTCTCGATCGACGGGGCATTGGTCAGCCGCGTGTGCTGACCCGTGCGCAGGTCGGTGCGCCAGATGTCGGTATTTCCGCCTTGGGACAGGCTGTAGATGACCTGCTGACCGTCGCGGCCAAAGCGCGGGCTGAAGGCCATGTCGCCCGGCTGGGTGGTCAACTGCTGGCGCCCGACCGTCGAGACCTCGAGCACGTAGATCCGCGGAAATCCGCTTTCATAGCTGGTATAGAGCACCCGGTCGCCGTTGGGGCTGAATCGCGGAGCCAGCACGATGGCGCTGCTGTCGGTCAGGTACTGCACGTTGGCGCCGTCGTAATCCATCACTGCCAGGCGTTTGGCGCGGTTGTCCTTGGGACCGGTCTCGGCGACGTAGACGACGCGGCTATCGAAATAGCCTTCTTCACCCGTAATGCGGGAATAGACCGCGTCGGCGACCTTGTGGGCCATGCGGCGCCAACCCTGGGGCGTGCCCGAGAATTGCAGACCCTCCCCCATCTCGGCACCGGAAAATACATCGTAGACGCGGAACTTGACGGTCAGTCGCCCGCCGCTGGCGGCAACTTCGCCGATCACCAGCGCCTGGGCGTTGATCGCCCGCCAGTCGGCAAAGGCGATGGACCCGGTAAAGCTGTCCGGGGTCGAGATGAAGGCCGACCGCGGGATCTGCCGGAACAACCCGGTCCCCGTCAGGTCCTGCGCCACGACGCGGCTGATGTCGGTTGCCAGTTCCTCGGCACCGGCGTCCTCGGCGTGAAAACCCGGCAGGGCGAATGGCAACGGCTCGATGACACCATCGGTCAACTCCAGCCGGAGCGGCTCTTGCGCCGAGGCCGCCGTGGCGAGAAGCAGCGCCATTAGGAAGGTCAGAAACCGGATCATCATGTCGTCTCCATTCTCTCAGGATCGCCTGCCCGTGCAATAGCCGCGTGCAGGGGGGCCTGTCGGGGGGAAAAACCGTTGCCATCTACCATGAGCGCATGTTCTCGGGGTTGAAGGTCAGTTCCACGTTGCGCCACTGCTCATACTTGTCTGATGGCAGGTCGTAGCCGGCACCATCGGTTTCATTCTGGCAGCGCAGCAGGGCGCGGCGGGCAATGCCATAGGCGGTATCCGCATCCGACTGGCTGCCGCCCTCGAATCCGATCATGCGCACCGATCCGCCGTCTACCCTGCCCTCCTGCGTCATCGAGAACGCCACTGTCACCTTGGTCCGCATCGCCCCTGTCGAAGCGCTGCCCACGTTCCAGCACCTCCCGATCTGTCGCAGGAAACCGGTCTTGGCGGCGTCACTCAGTTCACCGCCCACGATACCAGCGGTGGGCTGCGGCGCGGGGTCGGCCACCGTCTCGGCCAGGGCCTCGGCCACGGGATCGGCGGGCGCGCTTTCGGCATCGGCGGTCTCGGCGGGCTGCGGCGCCGGGCGGCTGGGCCGGGCCTGCGGACGCAGGCTGACCTCGGGGGCCCCGGCGGGCGTCTCGGCCTCGGTGACAATCTCGGGGGCGGCTTCCTCGGGCGCGGTGGACTGGTCCACCTCCGTCTCTGAGGTCTCCTCGGCCGGGGCATCCGAGGTCGCCTCGGCCACCTGGTCGTCAACCTGGGCATCCGGCTCGGGCGGTGCGACCGGTTCCGGCGCGATGCGCTCGGAAGGGCGTGGGACAGGGCGTTGGCTCTCGCCAAGCTCGGTCGAGGGCGGCGGGGCCGGCGCGGGCAAAACCTGCGGAAGCTCCGGCACAGTGTCCGTTACCTCGGCCTCGGGCGTGTCCATTTCGGGTGGCGCGGGGGGCGTTTCAGGGTCCGGCACGTCGACCGGCGCGGGCGTCTCGGGCACCTGCGGGGCGTTTTCCTCATCCGGGGCGGGGGGCTCTTCCGGCGCGATGTCCGGTTGGGGCGGGGCTGCCACCTCTTCGACTGGGGCGTCCGGCGCCCCGGCACGCAGCATCGCCTCGAAGGCGTCACCCGAGATCATCGAGACCTCGGTCACCTGCATGTCCAGAGGCTCGGACTCCAGCCCCCAGCCGGCCAGCAGCCAGAGGATCAGGGCCGCATGCCCCGCGCCCGATATGTAAAGACCCGCGCTCATGTCTGTTCCGGCCTAGCCGTCCGCCTCGTCCAGCCCGGGGCCGCCGCTGTCGGTCACAAGCGAGATGTTGGATATCCCCGCCGCCGTCAGCGCGCCCATGACCCGGGCCACCCGTTCGTAGGGCAGGCTGCCGTCGGCGCGCACGAAGACCCGGTCGCTGTCGCGTTCGGCAAGGATGCCCTGCAACCGCGCCACCAGCTCGCCGCGCGGCACCTCGGTCGTCATCAGCATGACCCGACCATCCGCCGTCAAGGTAAGGGACAGAGGCTCCTCCTGCTCGCTTGGCAGGGCACCGGCGGCGGTGTCCGGCGTATCCACCTCGATCCCGGCGACCATCAGCGGCGCGGCCACCATGAAGATGATCAGAAGCACCAGCATCACGTCCACGAAAGGCGTGACGTTGATTTCGGCCATGGGCTGGGAACGCCGCACGCGGCGCCTGCGGCGTCCGCCCCCGTCGGCCGATTTGATGACCCCGGCCCCCATGGTCTAGCTGTCCAGCTGGCGACTGAGGATCGTGGCGAACTCGTCCGCGAAGGCCTCGTAGCCGTTCACGATCCCGTCGCTGTCCGAACTCAGCTTGTTGTAGAAGATCACCGCCGGGATCGCCGCAAGCAGGCCCAGGCCCGTGGCCAACAGGGCCTCGGCGATGCCCGGCGCGACGACGGCCAGATTCGTGTTCTGCTGCTCGGCAATCTCGATGAAGGCGTTCATGATGCCCCAGACCGTGCCGAACAGCCCCACGAAGGGCGCGGTCGATCCCACTGTAGCCAGGATCGGCAACCCTTTCTGCAGCTTTTCGGCCTCCTTGGCGATGGCCACGTCCATGGAGCGTTCAATACGCGCCTGCGCCCCGGCGATCAGCTCGCCGTCCTGCCGGTGGCTGCGGCGCCATTCGGTCATGCCGGCGGCAAAAATGCGCTCGGACCGGCCCTTTGGGTTGGGCCCGATACGGTCGAACAGCTCGTCCAGCGGGTTGCCGGACCAGAACGCCTCGTCGAAGACACGCGCCTCGGCCCGCGCGCGGCGGAACTGGACCCATTTGTCGATGATCACGGCCCAGCACCAGACGCTGGCAAGGATCAAGAGGATCATGACAAGTTTGACGGTGATCGTGGCGCGGGCGAACAAGGCCCACATCGTGTAATCGGATGCTGCTTCCATCTGCCTGCTCGTTGTTTGTGGGCCGGTTGCGGCCTCTTTGACGACAGGTGTATCCGGATTTGAAGCCGAAAGCCAAGAAAACCGCGCGCGGGCGCGGATTTCCGTGTCCCTAAGGGGCCGGATTCGGCGGAATACCGCTGGCATGACGCCGGCGATGGCCTCAGGCCTGACAGGCGCTGCCCATCAGCGGGGTTCGTCGGGCTCGTCTTGCGCAGTCCCCGACTGGACGAGCATGTAGCCGCGACCGTGCACCGTCCGGATGCGCCGCGCCCCCGAGCCGTCGGGAAACAACTTTCGACGCAGGCTGTAGATGATCCCATCCACCACGCGGTCGCTGATTGCCCAGTCCTTGCCGCGCACCTCGGTTATGATCTGCTCTCGCGACAGGACCCTGTCGAGGTGCAGGGCAAGCACGATGAGCACGTCGTACTCCATCGGCGTCAGGGGCACCTGCCGGCCCGCTATCTCGACGGTCTGTTCCACGCCGCAGATCCCCATGTCGTCGATCCTGCGCAGGTAGTCGTCCGGCAGGGGCCGCTCGCCTTCGTCATTGGCCGGCGTGACAATGGTCCGCCGCAACACGGTCCGGACACGGGCGGCCAGTTCACGCGGGCGGATGGGCTTGGCAACAAAATCGTCAGCGCCCATTTCCAAGGCCAGAACGGCATCGACCTCGTCATTTCGGGGACTCAGCACGATCACCCCACAAGAGGTCTGATGACGTAGCCGCCGCGCGATCTCGAACGCGTCCAGGTCCCCCAGACTACTGCCGACGATGCAGATATCCGCACCATGCCGTCTGACCGAATCGACGAGGCAGTCGTCGGGCCCGAAATGGTCGACTTTGAATCCGTCGCCACGCAGTTGCCGGGAGATCAGATCGCGGTCGGCCGCATCGTCATCATGAACAAGGGCGGTCAGGGTCCTGGAAGCGGGCATGGAAGCGTCCTTGCCGGTTTGAGCACGATCGGGCGACTCAGACCGATTTAGGTTTAAAGAAGCATTTTTCGCACATGAATTCGCCGGGAACAACACGTCGCTCGCTTTTCGCCGGCAGCCCCAGCCCCGTCTTTGGCCTCGACACCTGCGTGCCGCGCGAGGAAACAAACAGGAACAAACATGTCCAATTTTGAACACAATTGAGGTCATTTACTAAAGTTGAACGCAGAATTAGCCTGCAACCAATAGGTGAAAGGAGTGTCCGATGAGCATCCAGTTCTTCGCGCCGCGCGGCGCAGACAACCAGATCGTGAAACTGCCATCGACACTGAGGCGCACCGTCAGGTGGCTGCCGCAGATCGGCGACATCTTTCCCGACTTCAACGTCGAGCCGACCGCTGGCCCCCTGAATTTCTGGAAGTGGGCCGAGGGGCACTGGGTCCACCTGTTCAGCCATCCGGCGGCCAATACCCCGGTCTGCACGACCGAGATCGCCTCCATCGCCAGCTATTCCGCCGCCTGGAAGACCGCCAATGTCAAGAACCTGGCGCTGACCGGCTCGACCATCGAAGAGCAGGAACAGTGGCACGACGACATCGCGCGCCTTTTCAACGTCGACGTCGATTTTCCATGCGCCCAGGACACCGGCCTTCGCCTGTCCAAACTCTTCGGGATGATGCACGAGAAAGAGGCCGATACCTACCCTATCCGCAAGAGCTTCCTGATCGACCCGTCGATGCGCCTGCGCATGATCTTCGAATACCCCGTCTTCATCGGCCGGCGCACCGACGAGATCCTGCGCGTCCTGCAGGCCCTTCAGATGCGCGACCGAACCGGCGCGGCCACCCCCAGCGACTGGGAAGAGGGTGATATCACCCTCATTCCCGACGACCGGCCCGAGGCGCATGTCTGGCGCGACTTCGGCGCGAATTCCACCCGGCTCAGCCCCTACCTCAGGGTCGTGCAACCGACAGATTAAGCGGGCGGTGGGAGGCGTTTCAGTGCAATGTCCGGCGCAGGACGTCGGGCAGACGCACCGGACGGCCGTCGCCGCCCAGCGCGACCAGCGTCACGGTAGACGCGAACAGGACAACGCCGTCGCGCAGCACATCCTGTTTCAGGACGAGGCGCGCGCCGGTCAGGGCCTCGACCGATGTATGAACCACCAGCTCATCGTCGAAGCCCGCAGGCTGGATGTAGTCCGCCTCGACCCGCCGCACGGCGAAGACAATGCCTTCTTCGGCCTTGAGCCGTCCCTGGTCAACGCCAAGGTCGCGCACCCATTCGGTGCGGGCCCGTTCGATGAATTTCAGGTAATTGGCGTAGTAGACGATCCCGGCAAGATCGGTGTCCTCGTAGTAGACGCGGATCGGCATACGGTGGGTCATTGCAGGGCCTCCAGGCGGGCGAACAGGCGCAGGGCGTGGCTGGCATCCTGCGCGACGGCCGGCATCACCGGGTCATAGACCCCGCGGATCACCCCTGCAATCTCGGGGCGCAGAACGGCGACGCCGTCGGCCATGGCCAGCGCCGAGGCATCCATGAAGGCCCGGTCGGACCACAGCAGGATCGTCTGCACCGCCTGGGAGAGCGCCAGCGTTTCGGCCGGAACCTTGGACATCTCGGAATCCATGCGGATGAAGATGAAACAGGCCCGGATCGCCCCGCCCTCGTCGAAGCGGAAGATGCGATACTGGTTGGCGTCCTGCGCCGACAGCCGCGTGACCAGCGGGCCCAGGTCGGGCACCAGCCGATCCAGGTCTGGCACCTGGTTCAGCTCGTTCCAGTCGCGACAGAAGAACACCATGGTGTTGGCGCCGAGTTCCGGGTCCGTCTCGGCCATGGTGTGACCGGACAGCGCGCAGACCGCCTCGAAGGCGCCCTTGACCACGGACAGGGTCTCATCCTCGACCCCGAAGACGATTGGCACGATGGGCCTCCCCCAGCGCGCACAAAGGTAAGACCCGTCCGAGCGGGTGAACAGCGCCTCGATCTGCTCGGGGGAAAGCGTCGTCATCACGGCCCTCGTCTCATCTCGATCAGGCGGCAAAGCGCGCCCGGGTACGGTTGGCAAAGGCGACGAGCGTCAGCATCACCGGCACCTCGACCAGAACGCCCACCACGGTCGCCAGCGCGGCGCCCGAGTTCAAGCCGAAAAGGCTGATCGCCACGGCCACGGCCAGTTCAAAGAAGTTGGACGTGCCGATCAAGGCGCAGGGCGCTGCAATGCGATGCGGCACCTTCAGCGCGAAAGCCGCCGCATAGGCCAGCGCAAAGACGCCGACGCTTTGCAAAAGGATCGGCACGGCGATCAGCACGATCACCGTCGGTCTATCGAGGATCACCTGCCCCTGCAGCCCGAAGAGGATCACCACCGTGGCGATCAACCCGACGATGGAAAAGGGTTTGATCCGGCCCTGGAAGGCGGCGATCGCCTCCGGCGTGCCCAGCATGCGCCGGGTCAGCAGCCCGGCGACCAACGGCAGCGCGATGAACAGCAACACCGACAACAGCAGCGTTTCCCAGGGCACGGCGATGTCCGTCACCCCGAGCAGAAAGGCCACGATGGGCGCGAAGGCAACCACCATGATCAGGTCGTTCACCGTGACCTGCACGAGGGTGTAATTCTCATCCCCCTGCGTCAGATGCGACCAGACAAAGACCATGGCCGTGCAAGGCGCCGCGCCCAAAAGGATCAGCCCCGCGATGTATTGCTGCGCATCCGCGGGGGCGATCCAGCGGGCGAAGACCACCTCGAAGAAGAGCACCGCCAGAGCGGCCATGGTGAAGGGCTTGATCAGCCAGTTGACGGCCAGCGTGATCAGCAGCCCGCGCGGCTGGCGCGCGACCTGCCCCAGCGATCCGGGATCGACGCCCACCATCATCGGGTAGACCATCGCCCAGATCAGCACGGCGACCACGAGGTTGACGCTGGCGACCTCCGCCGCCGCGATCGCGTTGACCACCGGCGGGGCCAGGTTGCCCAGGGCAATCCCGAGCACCATGGCCGCCGCGACCCAGACCGACAGGTATCTCTCGAAAACGCCCATGATGCCGCGCGGCCCCCGTGCCCAGACTGCGGGGCGGTGATGCGTCAGAACCCGGCCCGGCGCAAGCCCGCCAGCGGCCGGTTTTGGCCCCCGGCCCGCTCACTCTTTCGTGGCGCGGGTGTCGATCAGCCCCGAGACCCCGGCCACCGCCAGCAGAGCGAGGAACCAGCCCGTGGCGATATGCACCCACAGATAGGTCCGCGTGGCGGGCGAGACCCTTTCATCCGGCACCCAGTAGTCCTGCACCTCCAGGTCGACCACCGGCACCAGCGTGTCGAGCGAGTAGAGCGCGGCGTTGAACGTGGGATAGCCCGCCGCCTCGGGCTGGGACTGGTAACAGGCCAGCGTCGAGGGGTGATCGCCCCGCCGCGCGCGCCCCTCCGCACACTGCGCCCATTCCGGCTTGCTCAGGATGACGGCGTTGTTGGGCTTGAAGCCGCCGTCGCCATGCGCCACGCCGAAGAGCACCGCGCCGAACAGCCACATCCCCGCCAGCCACCCCAGCGCCCGCAGGGGCCGGTGGCCATAGGCGATGAGGGCGGAAAGCAGCCAGTCGCGCAGGCGCAGAAAGGCCAGCGTCGACCATGCCCCGACAAGGCCCGACCGCGCCGCCAGGCGCGCTTCGATGTCATGGGTCGAAGCCTCGCGGTCAGCTTTCGCGATGCGCGTCCGGATTTTCGACAGATGGGCGGCGGCTTGCGCGCGCCGCACCCGGCGCTGCCGCTCTTCCTTGGCGATAAGCACGGCGCGCGCGTCCTCGGCATGGCCCATCTCGCGCAGCACCTTTGCGCACTGCTCCCAGGGCTGCGGCCAGAAGTCACCGCCGAAACGCGCCGGGTCTTGCAGGTCCAGCCAACGGATGCGCTCTTTGTCAGAGACCGGCGTTCCGGTGCCGGTGAACCCGCCATAGCGGCAGCGATCTAGCAGCAGGTCGCCGGGCACCGGCCAGTAGGCGGGATCGTCGCAAATGGTCCCGATCTCCGCCGCCGTGAGGTCGAGCGCGCCTTCAACACGGTTGCTTCCGCCGTTGTTGCCCGGCCGCCAGAGGAACGCCCCCGTCACACGCGCACCAGCGACGTTGAGTGCCTTACCCGTCGAACCGGGAACAGTCTTCTCCTTTTTCAAGTCATACGGGTTCTGGAACCGCCCGCCGACACAGTCCAAATCGCCGCCGATCTCCGACCGATGCAGCCGCACCTCGCCCTCGGCCTCCACACCACGCAGAAAAACGCCGCCGCGCGCGTTCAGGCGATCGGCAAAAAGGCCCGGGAAGCGCGACCCCTGCAAGTTCAGGGTATGTACCGTTGCCCCGAACATAAGGGCCATGTCCAAAAACCGGCAGCTAAGAAGGCCAAGATCGCGGTCAAGCTTGCAGCCTTCGAGGTCGAGGCCAGTCGTGCCCTCGTCCCCCAGCAGCGGATCGGCCTTCCCGTCGCTGACCACCAGCGCGCCCTTGATCCGCAGTCCCTTTTCGTGCAGCCGCACATCGTCGTCCCCCGGCGCGCCGAGGGCGAGCCAGCGGATCAGGGTGGCGCGCACGCGGCGGTCGTCGCCGGCCTCGGGGCCGGGCAACTTTCCATCACCGAGCACGGTCACATGGCCGGTGCCCAGCCCGGCGATCACGGCCTCTTCGGCCTCGGTGAGCGGCGCGAACTCCGCCAGCGTCATGGCCCGCCCTCGAACAGGTCGCCGCTGCCTTTCGCGGTCGGGGCCGGCAGGCCGAGGTGGGTCCAGGCCTTGGCGGCAAGCATGCGGCCGCGCGGCGTGCGCTGGATCAGGCCCTGTTGCAGCAGGTAGGGTTCGATCACCTCTTCCAGCGCATCGCGGCTCTCGCTCAGCGCCGCCGAGATCGTCTCGATCCCCACCGGG
>Ga0102940_1000010_pt1 | contig 113207 bp, 99 predicted proteins | sample SalPonR2_C_D1_MG_FD_78215 | JGI IMG/M metagenome (GOLD analysis project Ga0102940, IMG submission 78215) | Salt pond soil microbial communities from South San Francisco under conditions of wetland restoration - Salt Pond MetaG R2_C_D1_MG | ecosystem: Environmental > Aquatic > Marine >... | reverse complement strand
TTCAGCTTCTCCGCATTCTCAGCTACTTGTAGTGCTTCGATGATATCATCCAAATCGCCATCTAGTACCTTATCGAGACTGTAGAGGGTCAGGTTGATGCGGTGATCGGTCAGGCGGTTTTGGGGAAAGTTGTAGGTGCGGATCTTGTCGGAGCGGTCACCACTACCGACCAGTGACTTCCGCTTGGCGGCTACTTCCGATTCGTGGGCGTCGCGTTGCGCTTCGTAGATCTTTTGGTAGAGGCGTTGCAGGGCGATCTCGCGGTTCTTGATTTGGGAGCGACCATCCGTACTCTCGGAGACCACGCCGGTGGGCAAGTGGGTAAAACGTACACCCGATTCGGTCTTGTTCACGTGCTGTCCCCCCGCACCGCTGGAGCGGAAAGTATCGACCTTCAGATCGGCCTTATTGATTTCCACATCTTCCATTTCCAGTTTGGGCATAACCACCACGGTGGCAGCAGAGGTATGTACGCGGCCTTGTGATTCCGTTTTGGGTACCCGCTGTACCCGGTGTGCTCCCGATTCAAACTTTAGCGTACCGTAGACATCATCTCCGGTAATTTCCAGCACGAGCTTATTGTAGCCCCCGACGGTGCCTTCATTGACTTCTACGGCGTCGACCTTAAAGCCTTTGGTTTCAAAATAGCGGGAGTACATTTTATAGAGATCGCCGGCGAAGAGGGAGGCTTCGTCCCCACCCGTACCCGAGCGAATTTCGAAGAGTACATCTTTGGAGTCGTTGGGATCTTTGGGAATGAGCATCTGCTTGATGTCCTCTTCCATCGTCTCCCGGCGGGGGCCCAGCTCTTCGAGTTCCATCTGGGCCATCTCCTTCATATCGGGATCCTGGCTGGTTTCGATCATTTCCTTAGCGGTATCAATATTGCCCATCAACTGTCGATACTTAAAAAATATCTCAATGATGGGTTTTAGGTCTTTGTATTCCTTGCTTATCTTCATGTAGCGATCCATATCCGACATCACACTTGGGTCGGCCAGTTGCTCCTCGAGGTACACATATCTCTCGTAAATCGCCTGTAATTTATCCAGCATAGTTATTCCGATTTCCTTTAGTTGCCAAAAATACGATAAGTTGGGGATAAAACCATAAACGGGGTTTAGTGGTTTCCTGCTTTGATGGTTTTTTGGTTTATTGCAACCGCATCTCTTGTCTCAACCTTTTAACCATGGCTTTAATTTTAAATATCGAAAGTGCTACTTCTGTCTGCTCCGTTGCTTTAGGCGAGGGAGGAAATTTATTAGCGGAGGCTTTCGCCGAAAATACGTATCAGCACGCCGGACAGATTACCCTGCTCATCGAGTCGGTCATGCGAGAAGCGGGCCGATCCCTCTCAGAACTAGATGCGGTAGCCGTCAGCCAGGGACCGGGTTCTTACACCGCCTTGCGCGTAGGGATGAGTGCCGGCAAAGGACTCTGCTATGCGCTAGACCTGCCCCTAATCGGTATTCCTACCCTGAAAATCCTTGCCCGGGGAGTCGTCAAACGAATTCCGGCGGAGATTTTAGCCCAAAACCCACTGATCGTCCCCATGATTGATGCCCGGCGCATGGAAGTCTACACGCAGCTTTTTGATGAGAAAACGGTAGCCAAAAACGAGAAAACGGCGCAAATAATTGAAAAAAGTTCATATAAAGCCTTTTTTGATTCCCAGCAATACCTTATCTTTACTGGAGATGGTGCAGCAAAATGCCAGAGCTTACTCGAAAATGCGTACGCTATTTTTTATCCCTCCGAAGCTCAGGCGCGCGATATGCTCTCACTCTCTGAAACGGCCTTCCAGCAATCAGATTTTCTGGACCTGGCTTACGCCGAGCCGTTTTACGTTAAAGCACCGAATATCACCAAACCCAAGAAGTTACTTTAAAAGCAGGCGTTCGTCTTGACAACAGAATATTAGAACAAACTAAAATATAAGATTTTATTTTTACGTTTCCCTTCTGTATGACAAGCATTTAGACTAACAAATTTAGATAACCGCCATTTTTGGTATGGATTTTGAACAGAGAGTAACTGTACCAATTTTTTAAGTCACAAACGCATTTTATGAGAAAGCAGAAAGATGAAAATATAACGCTTCGCAAAGGGGGTAGCGATATTCAACTCGATTACTCCGAATTACGCAAAGCTGTCTTGGTCCTGCGGGCCATCAACCACAAGCTCAGACAGCGGATTATTGAGTTACTGGAAAAAAACGAAAGCCTGGCCGTTACGGATATTTATGTCAAATTACGACTGGAGCAATCCGTAGCTTCCCAGCACCTGGCTATCTTACGCCGGGCCGGTGTGGTCAATACCACCCGCAATGGTAAATTTATTTATTATTCACTGGATCACGACCGCCTGGCACAAATTGGACGCCTGGTCGAAGAACTGGCCAGCTAGTTAATTTTTGAGAAAACAAGCAACATAGGATAATCGAGTACGCATCAATAAGGAGGAGGAACCGGATGACTCGTTTGCCCTATTTTATTAAACTGATTATACTATGAGGACTACGAAATCACTACTACTGAAGGACAAACTTCAGGAATCTTCTGAATTATTACGCGCGCTGACGCACCCATTGAGAATGCAAATTCTGGAGTATATCGACTCGCAGGATCATATCAATGTTAATAAAATTTATAACACCCTCAATCTGGAGCAATCCATTACTTCTCAGCATCTGCGCATCCTCAGAAATGCGGGTATCGTAGAGACGAAGCGCGATGGTAAATATATCTTTTACAGTATTAATTATGATAAGGTAAAATCCGCCATGGAAGCCATCAATACCTTCCTGGACGATTAAACATTACGAAAGCCGACAAATCTATAAGACTTGTCGGCTTTTATCCCTTAATTTTTATCTTTCTTCAACAGATCACGGATCTCCGCCAGTAAATCCTCGGCCGTGGGTCCGGGGGGCGGTGCTGGTGCCTGCTCTTCTTCTTTCTTCTTCATCCGATCCTGAATCTTATTATAAGAGCGGACAATCATAAAGATGACAAAGGCAATAATCAGAAAATCAATGATGGTCTGAATAAAAGCACCGTAACGTACCTGTACCGCTTCGGTGAGTACTTCTCCAGCATCATTGAATTCTGCAGCTTTGAGCGTATAAGCCAAATCCGCAAAATTCACATCCCCCAAGGCCAGGCCGATCGGCGGCATGATCACATCGGCTGTGAATGATTTCACAATGGCGCCAAAGGCGCCGGCGATAATGACGGCAACGGCGAGTTCCAGCACATTCCCGCGCATGATAAAGGCTTTAAATTCTTTCCACATAGGTTGTTGATTTTTAGTGTGTAAAATAGATATAGAATAAGTGTGTCTCGCCGTTTTCACATGCCCATCCCCTGCCCACCTTGGCTAAGCAGAATTGATTGGTTCTAAAAATACTCTATCTGCAAGATCAAAAAGTACCACTTGACAAGGGGAGACCTTTCTATTCTAAGTTCAGTCTCTTGGTTAGAACAATCACCCTCCCTTCAAAAGGGGACTATTTTTTTTTAAACTCAGTCCCCTCCACATCACTGATCCTTCAGCATGCGATCAAAGAAATCGGCCGTCGCCTCATAAGCTTTGAGCCAATTCCGATGTAATAAAAAGCCGTGCACTTCGTCCGGAAAGATCAATTGCTCAAAGTGAGTGTCGGTTTTTCGCCGTAAGGCCTCCACTACGTCTACCGTCTCGCTAAAGGGCACATTGCGATCGTCGTCTCCGTGGATAAACAGCACCGGTGATGTCCAGTCGGAGACGTAAGGCATGGGTGAAGATTGCAAAGCCAGCGTGGCTACTTCCTCGGCCATAGCGGCATCGTAGCCCGGCACAAAATTCTTAATGACCACGTTCCAGTCGTGTACGCCGTGAATATCTACCCCCGCAGCGAATAAGTCGGAAGCTTTCGCCAAACCCAGAGCCGTCAGGTAGCCACCGTAAGAGCCGCCCCAGAGACCAATGTTTTCCCCGTCGACATCTTCCCGGTTTTTCAGGTACAAGCCTGCCCCCATCACATCATTGAACTCACTGGCCCCGCGGGCACCGTAGTTCAGGGCCTCCCGAAATTCCATGCCGTAGCCAATCCCACTGCGGTAATTTACCGAAAGAACGATATAACCCTGACTAGCCAGGTATTGATTCAAAGCATAAGCATTATGATAATAACCGCGGTGGTGAAAGCCCAGCAACATCTGCCGACGACTACCACCGTGGAAGAAAAGTAGAGCGGGATAACGTTCATTACGTTTCATCTTCGAGGGCTTGAATAGTTGCCCGTGGATCATCATCCCGTCACTGGCCGGGAAGATCACCTGCTCTGGTTCTACCAGCTCTTTGCTGGGGAAATCCTCTGGTAGCGTTTCTTCCGCAAGCATTTCTAATTCCTCCTCTTGAATACGAACGACGTGGGCGGGCATGGTGCCACTACTGGCCAGGGCCGCAATATTTCCCTCTCCCGTCTGTACGGGTGACCACTGAATACCTTCATCACCACTGATTTTTTGTGGTGACTGGGTACTACTAACCCGCCAAATATGCTGTCGGTCAATATCTCCCTGGTTGGAAGAATACAGAATATGTTTACCATCCGGCGTAATACTTGCAAACTGCACTTCGAAGGCCCCGGGTGTCATCCATTTTGCGGGTCCACCGGCGGCCGGTATGCCGTACAACTGCGTCCAGCCTTCTCCCTCGTAGGGAAAAACGATGGTATTATCGGCCATCCAGAACAGTTGATTTTCAGCTGAGATACTGCGAAAAGCGCTCCCAGGCCCTTTACTCGCCTGCCAGAGCTGGATGGTCTCCTCACTCTTCAGGTCATGCCGCCAGATCGACCAGGGCAGGGCCTCGCGTCGTGGCATAAAGGGCAAACCTGCTTTTTGGTTGGGCTGACGGATAAAGGCTAGTTGACCGCCGTCGGGTGACCAGACCGGTGAGCCATCCTGATCAACGGAGGGTGCGATATAAGTAATGGCATCCGCGGCCCGATCGTAGATACCAATAAAACCATGATCACCGCGCCGGGACACAAAGGCTAGTTTTTGGCCCGATGGTGACCAGCTCAGATTACCCGCACTGCCCCGAATCGTAAAGGCCTGATCATTTTCTTCCGTCTCCATATCGTGAAACCAAACCTGCCCCCCGCGAATAAAGGCCAGTAGCTGACCATCGGGAGAGAGCCTTGGAGACGAGCCGGAACCAATAGTATCCAGGAAAACGCCTGCTTGCATTTGCACCGTCATAATCAGGCGCTCCGCGCCGTCCGGATCGCTGGTCGGATTGGGGATTTCGCCCCGTCGATTGGGCGCTCCACCCCGGATAAAAACGATCCGGTTGTGCATTTTATCAAAAGTAAGATCACTGATCGCCTGCCCATCGTCTTTGGGGAAATCAGTCAACTGCTGTGCCGTATTATCGTCCAGATCAGCCATCCAGATATTGCGTCGTCCCTGATCGTTAAAGACCCAGGCGATGGTATTGTCATTTTCCGTGGCAATTAAATCCGAGGGGAAAGGGCTACTGAGTACCTGTTCGATGGTGAATTGGGCGAAAGCGGTGCCCGTTATTAACAGTAAGCACAGGGTGGTGATAAGCTTTTGCATAGTGGTGTGGATTCTGATAATGCTTTGTCTTTGCGACTAAAAGATAAGGAGAATTTTTGGAAAAGAAAGAGGCTTGATTCCAGGTAAGAAGTTTGGTCGGAAGCAGGAGCTTCCTCTTATTAGCACTATTTTCTACGAAATTGAAAGTCCCCATCAATAATCACCGTGCTGCTGGTGCCTTGCCCGGTGGAGGTCTGCGTCTGCTGCAGCTCAAACATTAATGCATCGTTAGATAGCTCAACATTGGTAGCGACACTGGTCTCACCGCCCTGATCGCGGGTAATAGACAGTTCGTCGCCGTTCAAAGTATAGATACCGGAGTCCAGCACATCATTAATGGTCAGGGACTGATCAAACTCCTGCCCGCCGAAAGCATAGGTTACATCGATGGTATAACTCCCCGAAGAAGTGTAGGTCCCATCCGCATTGAAAGTGACCGTAAAAGTGATATCCCGCGCGCTACCCGCAAAATTGCTACGGTAGGTCTCTCCGCCTGCTTCCTGGGTGGATCGGCCACCGTAAATAAAACTCGTCATCTCCCATTCTCCAGCGAGGTTGTCATTGTTGACTTCGACACTGTTGTCTTCTTCTTCGCAGGCAGTAAAGAGTAGTAACAATAAGCTCAATAGATAGAGGGTATTTAGTTTTTTCATTGGTTCTATTTTTTAGATAAGTTTCAAATATAAGGAACGGTGAACGTATGGATTCTGTTTTACGGAGAAAGTTATTGCTATTTTTCTCCATAACTGATGTTACGCACTTGCCAATTAGGCTTTGAGTGCACAAAGTTCTTTGAAAGCTGCTTTATTGGCAGCAAGGTAAATTTTAGATTTTAAGGCGAAATGATTCATTTGGCTGGAAAGCTTTAGCTTTTCCAATTTGACATAGGCCATAATGGAAGCAAAAATATGGTTGCTCTGTGTCTTTAGTATCCTGTTTGGGGACTTAGCGATTGCCGCATTCTGCTTCAAACTCTTGTGGTACTCCTCTACACTCCACCGTTTTTTATAGCGTGTTGTAAAGTCGTCATCAGACAAGCTAAAATCATTAGAGACTAGAAATCGTACACCCACTGACTGGTTCTTGTTTGTAAAAACCTGCTTGGTCAAAAGCAATGGAAATTCCAAGTCTTTCAACCAAACTTTTACCGGGCTATTATCTGGTATGTCTATTTCATCAATTCTTGTCCAACGACCTGCATTTCGGTCTTCTTCGCTCAGAGCTACCTGACGGTTACTCTTCATATCGAAAATGAAAAACTTCTTTTTCTTTTGAATAAAGCGCATGTTGGCAGCCGAAACAAACCAGCTATCTGCCAGTATATAACGAAACTTTAGCTGATTGTGAATCGCCTGAGCAATCATTTGCTGCATCAACTCATTCTTGGTTAGCGGACATTTTCGCTTCTCCTTGCGGCTCTTAATGCCGCAGAACAGGACCGTCTTCCAAATCAGCTCAAAACCCACCGGCACGCGCAATGGCTCCGCATCCTCGGTGTTCTGTGTGTGGTAAAACGCATTGAGCATGTTGACGCCTTTTACCATCCTTCCTTTTGAGTGATCCCAGTGTCAGCAGATCATTTCATTCTCATCGGTATGAGGTTTCTCAATGATAACATCGTCGAAAACCAAGCAAACATCAGGCGATTCATATTTCCTCACAAGCGGTTTGACTTTCTGCCAAAGCGTTTTGGAATTGAAATCACCACCAGATAACAGACGACTCACACTATCGTGAGAAATCGCTCCATCCAACAGTCGGGATAGTCCGGTCGCTGAAGCCTGGCCAAAACCAGACAGTAGGTAATCTGTGTATAAATCTAATTTTTCTTCCATAGAAGTTAGTCTTTCTTCCATACTTTCGTGAAAGTGCGTAACATCAGTCCATAAGTAATGGTGGGAAGCCGGAACTCTTAAACAACTTCATGGTGAAAACACCAAGACAATTATTGGATTTACTATGGTTGACAGACTGCCAGAGCAACTTAAATCATACGAGTACCGAATGTAGGATTTGCTTTTAAAGCACTGGACTGCTACATTTACGATTTAATTTTTAAAACAGCTACTTGAGCATGCAGTTATTACGGTATAATGAATTCTCCAGCAAAGGGCTGAGCGGTAAACTAAAGAAAGTAGAACAGATGCTCCGGGCCGGTAACTTTAAATCGGCGGAGGTCAAGAAAATCAAGCATATGGGCTATTTCCGTGCTAAACTTGACCGCGAGAATCGGCTGCTGTTCAAATTTGCCAAGTATGAGGGAGAAACCTACATCCTGCTGCTGGAAGTCATCCCTAACCATGAGTACGATAAATCCAGATTTCTGAGAGGGGCATCAGTAAAGGAAAACCACTTTAGCGAGATACCCGCCCCCGAGAAGATAGAGGGTGATATGGTAGAAACCATACGGTATGTCAACCCGGCCTCAAAGCGCTTCCATTTACTGGACAAAGTAATATCGCTAGACAGCGAGCAGGAGGAAATTTACAACTTACCGGCACCCCTGATCATCATTGGTTCGGCGGGCAGTGGAAAAACAGCGCTGACACTTGAAAAGATGAAGGGCTACCACGGCCACGTCGCCTACCTTTCGCTTTCGCCCTACCTGGTAGAGAATGCCCAGCGCATCTACGAGTCGCACGGGTATGAGAACCCTAAGCAGGAAATCGACTTTCTCTCCTTCCGGGAGTACCTGGAAGGTATACAGATACCTGAGGGCAAGGAACTAGACTACCGCAGCTTCGAGCGCTGGTACGAACGCGGGCCACGACAGCGATTCAAATTTAAGGAACCTTACAAACTCTTCGAAGAATTTAAAGGTGTGTTGACCGGTTCGGTGACCGATGCGCCCTGCCTGAGCCGGGAAGGCTACGAAAAACTGGGCGTCAAACAGTCCATCTTCTTGTCTAAGGAACGAGGAAAAGTATACGACCTTTTCGAGCTTTACCTTCGCTTTCTGAAAGAAAATGGCTATTACGATAGCAATATGGTTGCTTACCATTATATGGATCGAGTTGCTGCCAAATATGACTTCATCGTGGTAGATGAGGTGCAGGATATCACCAATATACAACTGCTACTCATCCTGAAATCTCTGAAAACCCCAGGCAATTTCCTACTCAGCGGAGATGCTAATCAGATTGTGCACCCCAACTTTTTCTCCTGGTCGAAAATCAAAAGCCTTTTTTTTAATCAGGAATTGGAGGGTAGCGCCCTGCGCATACTCAAAACCAATTATCGCAACTCCCGCAAGGTCACGCGGCTTTCTAATGACTTGCTCAAGATCAAAAACGCCCGCTTTGGCTCCATTGACAAGGAAAGCACCTACCTGATTAATACCGTGGCGGATACAGAAGGTACTGTCCATTTTTATCCAGACAGCCCCAAGGTAAGAAAGGAGCTCAACAAACGCACACAGGCTTCCGCTAAATTTGCCGTGCTGGTGCTGGATAAGCAACAGAAATACCAGGTAGCCAAAGACTTTAAAACCCCACTGGTGTTCACCATTCAGGAAGCCAAAGGACTGGAGTACGAAAACATCATCCTGGTTAATTTCATCAGTGATCACGATCGTACATTCCGCACGATTGCCAAAGGGGTAAGCGAAGCCGACTTGCTGGATGAGAACCTGCGTTACTCCAGAGCTAAAGACAAAACCAACAAAGACCAGGAGGCCTATAAATTTTACATAAACTCCTTGTATGTGGCCTTTACTCGTGCCGTACAGAACGTGCATATCATAGAAGCCAATACCAAAAATGAACTACTGCAACTGCTTGGCGTCATGGAGACGCAAGAGGAGGTCCAAATTAAAGAGGAGATTAGTGATGAAGAAGAATGGCTGGAAGAAGCCCGCCGCCTGGAATCGCAGGGCAAAATCGAACAGGCCGAAGCGGTCCGGGCACGACTGAAAGGCATCGAGTTTGTTGGCACAGAAGAAGCCGAACTTCTCGAAGAGAAAATCTTTGACCCACAAGCCAGCCATACCGATAAAGACGTAGATCGCCTGTTTTTGTTTGCCCGCACCAGGCACCGCACCGCTCTGGTGCAGCGACTACACGAGGAGCTTAAGTACGGCCCAGCCAAGCAATACCTGGGTGAATACCACAAAGCGCAGAAGCAGTTGGCCAAGCATGTACGTAATAAGAATAGAAAGAAAGTGGAACTGATCATCGGTAAATTTGGCGTGGATATCCCCGATGCAAACCAGGGGATGACGGGCTTGATGATTGCAGCACAATATGGGAAAATTGATATGCTTTATTTTTTCCTGGAGCGGGATGCGAACCTCAACCTGCAAGACTTGCAGAAGCGAACTGCCTTGCAACATCTCCTCCTGGGCTACGACCGTCGACAGCTAAACAAGCACCTGTTAAAAATCTGGTACCCTAGGCTTGCCCCTTCAGCCGGGCAGTGCCGTTATGATGGCCGCTTATACCTCATCAACCACCGAAGCATGGAGTTTTTTCTCTACAATGTACTTAATGCCATCCGTCTGGATGTTTTTGCCCCCAACGACCCACTGCCAGAGCGCTGCCTGCTGATGGACGATTTCATGCTATTTATTGAGGAAATGCCCGCTTCCCTGCTGCCCGATTACCGTCGCAAACGGCAGTATGTGAACAGCATCCTCTCCAAGCATGAGGCCAACCGTGACGACCCTTATAATCGCAAGCTTTTCATCCGCCGCAGCCGGGGCTGCTATGATGTCCTGCCAGAGGCCGAGGTGAGCTGGGGCTAGCACTAAGCAGGAGTTTGATCAATAGTACTTGACTTTATTCAAATTCGTAAATCTGATAACCCTCGTTACGCAAACTATCCTCTACTTCTTTTGAAATTGTAAATCCATAAGCAGTAGTGTGGTTGAGATAAAACATCGTTTCAATGGGACGCGGCGCATTGAATACGAGGATTTTAGTATCCGGTGCCAGGGAATCCGCCGGCATTAGACCCTGGCATGCAGGTCTTTCCTAATCCAAGTACCACCTCGATTCGGGTACAATCGGCGGTACTGGAACAGACACCCGTCCGTTGGGAGATCAGAGATGTGCTGGGACGCGTAGCACTGTCTCAAAGCCAAAAGGAGATCATCAATGGTCAGCCCATTAACATCGAAAAGCTGGATGCTGGCCTCTATGCTATCACCATCTATACGGATGGCAAGCGACAAACGCTGCGTTTTGTGAAGCAGTAAAGTTTTAGAAAAACGCCCGCCCGAAAAAAATCAGGCAGGCGCTTTATCTTTGATTCAAATTTATACCAACCGTGCTTATGCCGTTAGTTCCTGACGGATTTTATTGAGGGCAGAACCCGCATTCACCCAGTCGATTTGCGCCTGGTTGTACGTGTGGGCTACCTCAAATTTGTCCTGTGTACCATCCGAGTGATCCAGTACGATGGTCAGATTTTTGCCGGGAGCGAAATCCTTGAAATCAGGGATGCTCACGTAATCATCCTGACGTACCTTGTCGTAGTCATCTGGATTAACGAAGGTCAAGGCTAACATACCTTGCTTCTTCAGGTTGGTTTCGTGGATACGGGCGAATGATTTTACGATCACCGCGTGTACACCCAGGAAGCGGGGCTCCATAGCGGCGTGCTCGCGCGAAGATCCTTCTCCGAGGTTCTCTTCTCCAAAGACCACCGAGCCGATGCCATTATCGCGGTAGTAGGTAGCTACGTCTGGTGCAGCTCCGTACTCCCCCGTCTCTACGTTTAAGATTTTATTGGTCTCGCCATTGAAAGCATTCACGGCGCCGATGTAACAGTTGTTGGAAATATTCTCCAGGTGACCACGGTACTTCAACCAGGGTCCGGCCATCGAGATATGATCCGTGGTACATTTTCCTTTGGCTTTTACCCAAACGCGCATTTTTGTCACCTGATCTTGTGTCAGTGGCTTGAAGGGATCCAGTAGTTGTAGTCGATCAGAATCTTCTTTAACCTTTACATCAATGCCTGAACCATCTTTCATGGGGGCAATAAAGCCTGCGTCCTCTACGGCAAAGCCTTTAGGAGGTAACTCTACGCCCGTTGGTGGATCCAGCTTCACTTCTTCGCCATCTTCGTTGATCAAGGTATCCGTCAATGGGTTGAACTTCATACTACCGGAAATCGCCATAGCGGTTACTAGCTCCGGTGAAGCGACGAAGGCCCGCGTTTGTGGATTACCGTCGTTACGCTTGGAGAAGTTCCGGTTAAAAGAAGTAATGATCGAGTTAGCACGATCGGGGTCGTCGGTATGACGGGCCCACTGACCAATACAAGGTCCACAGGCATTCGCCAGGACTACTCCGCCCATCTCTTCGAAAGCCTTTAATTGGCCATCGCGATTCACGGTATAGCGAATCTGCTCTGATCCCGGCGTTACGGTAAATTCAGATTTTACTTTTAGTTTTTTGGCGACAGCCTGCTTCGCTAAAGAAGCGGCGCGATCCAGATCTTCGTAAGAAGAGTTGGTACAAGAGCCAATCAATCCAACCTCTAATTCGGGTGGGTAGTTATTTTCTTCTACTGCTTCCGCAAATTTAGAAATAGGCCAGGCCAGATCTGGTGTGTAAGGGCCGTTGATGTGTGGCTCCAAGGTAGACAGATCAATTTCGATCACCTGATCGAAGTACTGCTCTGGGTTGGCGTAGCATTCGGCATCACCGGTCAGGTGTTCTTGTACCTGATCTGCCAGGTCGGCCACCTCAGCACGATCCGTTGCGCGCAGGTAACGAGACATCGCTTCGTCATAACCGAAGGTCGAGGTGGTCGCACCAATCTCGGCCCCCATATTACAGATAGTTCCTTTACCGGTACAAGACAGAGACTGTGCCCCTTCGCCGAAATATTCGACGATCGCCCCCGTACCTCCTTTTACCGTAAGGATACCCGCTACTTTCAGGATCACATCTTTGGAAGAAGTCCAACCGCTCATCTTACCGGTCAGCTTCACCCCAATCAGTTTGGGCATTTTCAGTTCCCAGGGCATACCGGCCATGACATCCACGGCATCTGCGCCACCGACACCAATCGCGACCATACCCAGGCCACCGCCATTAGGGGTGTGGGAGTCCGTACCAATCATCATACCACCGGGAAAAGCGTAATTCTCCAGTACGATCTGGTGAATAATCCCCGCACCGGGCTTCCAGAAGCCAATCCCGTATTTATTGGATACTGAAGCCAGGAAGTCGTATACTTCTTTGTTGACATCGTTCGCTACTGCTAAATCTTTATCGGCGCCTACTTCCGCCTGGATCAGGTGGTCGCAGTGTACCGTGGAAGGCACGGCTACTTTATCTCTACCGGCCATCATGAATTGGAGGAGTGCCATCTGAGCAGTGGCATCCTGCATCGCCACTCGATCCGGGGCAAAGAAGACGTAATCTTTACCACGGTTATAGTTTTGCAGAGGAGATTCCTCGTGGAGGTGGGTATATAGAATTTTTTCCGACAAGGTGAGTGGGCGGCCCAGTTCTTTTCTGACCGCTTCAATTTTTTTGGGTAAGGCATCGTAGTGTGCCTTAATCATATCAATATCGAATGGCATACGTGTAATTGGATTTATTAGTTTAATTAATTAGTTCAGGCGCTGAAAATTGCTTACAAATGTAAGAAAAGATCGCTTTACGACCTAATATATAGAATTCTATACCCTTACCTTTTGTTCAGGCGCCAGTACGTATTTGTTAAACAGTAGAAAGCCAAGAAAAGATGAGGGAATAAAGCGATAAGAATAGGCAGATCGTCGACTTAGAGCGATCTTTGGTCGTCAAGCTGGCTTTCGGTGTAATATTTTGCATTAAAAAAACATTCAAACAATAATTTTTCAATATCTTTCCATTTCAAATCCAATAGACCCTATCCTAATCCTATACTTACTACGTAGACTTTATCTCGGCATAAAGTCCATTGATCGAACATTATTTCTTAAATAAACGAAACTTAGATGTATTTCAATTCGCAAGGCAAAGAAGAAGTTACTTACGATGCGATTGTGGTTGGTTCTGGTATTAGTGGCGGCTGGGCTGCTAAGGAACTAACCGAAAAAGGTTTAAAAACCATCGTATTAGAACGTGGCCGGATGATTAAACACGGTGATTATCCGACCGCCAGCAAAGACCCCTGGGACTTTGAGTACCGGGGCCGCCTTCCACAGGAGGTCATCGATAAAGACTATCCCAAACAAAACCGTACCGGATATACTACCGCCGAGGCGCACGTACACCATTTTGTCAAAGACAGTGAACACCCCTACAATGAGGTGAAGCGCTTTGACTGGATGCGCGGCTATCAGGTCGGAGGACGTTCGCTGGTCTGGGGTCGCCAATCCTATCGCCTGAGTCCAATGGACTTTGAGGCCAATGGCAAAGAAGGTGTCGCCGTCGACTGGCCCATCAGCTACCAGGATTTAGCGCCCTGGTACAGCTACGCGGAGCGCTTTGCCGGTATCAGTGGTTCAAAAGAAGGCCTGAAGCAACTCCCCGACGGTGAGTTCCTGACGCCCTTTGACCTGAACTGTGTCGAGAAAACAGCCAAAGAACGCATCGAGAAGGCTTTTCCCGAAAGGAACCTGATCATCGGCCGTACAGCACACCTGTCGGAGCCAAACCCGGAAATCCACCAGGGACGTGGCCAGTGCCAGACGCGAAACCGCTGTATGCGTGGTTGCCCCTACGGGGCTTACTTTAGCAGTAACTCTGCTACCCTACCCGCCGCCGAGCGCACGGGGAACCTGACCATCCGTCCTTTCTCCATCGTTGCTTCTATCCTCTATGATAAGGAGACCGGAAAAGCGACGGGCGTACAGGTCATCGATACGGAAACTAAAGAAACGCACGAATACTACGCCAAGGTGATCTTCTTGTGTGCCTCCGCAGTACACTCCGCCAAGATCCTGATGCAGTCCAAGTCGGATGCTTTCCCGGACGGTATCGGTGCTTCCAGCGGTGAGTTGGGTCACAACCTGATGGACCACCACTTCCGCCTGGGTGCCAGTGGTCGCTTCGACGGCTACGAAGATCAGTACTATAAAGGACGACGCCCAACGGGCTTCTATATCCCGCGTTTCCGCAATATCAGTGCCGATACGAAGATGCCCTTCCTACGTGGCTACGGTTACCAGGGAAGTGCCAGCCGTACCAACTGGTCGCGCGGTATTGCCGAATTAGACGCCATGGGAGCCGATCTGAAAGCCAAGCTGATGGATCCGGGGTACTGGCGTATGGGCATGACCGCCTTTGGCGAATGCCTGCCCTACCACGAAAATAAAATGATGCTCGACTACGACAAGCTCGACGATTGGGGCTTACCCACCGTTACTTTCGACGCGGAGTGGAAAGAGAACGAAATGGAAATGCGCAAGGACATGACCGCGGCGGCCGCCGAAATGCTGGAGGCTGCTGGCTTTAAGGACGTTCAGGAATACGACGCTGGTTCATGGCCAGGCCTGGGTATCCACGAGATGGGTACGGCACGTATGGGTCGCGACCCCAAGACCTCCGTCCTGAATAAGTGGAATCAGGTGCACGAAGTACCCAACGTCTACGTGACGGACGGTGCCGCCATGACTTCCGCCGGTTGTCAAAACCCTTCTTTGACCTATATGGCCCTGACGGCCCGCGCTGCGGACCACGCAGTGAAGGAGTTGAAGAAGATGAATATGTAAGCAATTCATCCCCCTGTATCCCCCTTCAAAGGGGGTTAGGGGGATGGAAAACAAAGATTTAGCAAAAAAAATTTAAAAGCGACGTTGTTTAAAAACTCCTCAATGCGCCCTTGATAACACATTGAAAGCCAATACGGCAGCTCTTTTTTCCCTTCGTCCGCCTGAGGCGGATGGCTACAAGAAAAAAAGCAGCTTTGTCTTGACTTCCAAACCGTTACTAATCATCACATCAGGAATTCTTAAACAACTTCAGCTAAATCATCAATTTGAATAAAAACCAAAAAATTATGAATCGCAGAAATGCATTAAAATATACCGGACTGGCCTTTGGTTATGCCGCCACGGCCGGCACACTGGCCACGATGATGCAAAGTTGTCAGGCCGACGTGAATAGCGACGGCTGGTCGCCCAGTACACTAAGTAGCGATCAGGTAAAAATGATTGGAGAAGTAGCAGAGACTCTACTCCCGGCTACGGATACCCCAGGCGCTAAGGATGTGATGGTACACCGCTACATCGATAGCTGGCTGACGGGTTATCTGAATGATGAGAACCGCCAGGAAGCCGTAGCGTCCATCGAAACGTTGGAAGCCTACCTAAATGAAGCAGGTTCCAAGAAGTTTGCAAACCTGAGTGCCGAAGAGCAGATGGATATCCTGAGTAAGCTCAATAAGGAAGCCATTAATGCCGAAGCGCCCAATCCGGTGCAGCAGGCCTACCTCAGCTTGAAAGGACAGGTCATCAATACTTATTTCACCTCTGAGAAAGTGGGGGAAGAAGTACTGGCTTACTTGCCCGTACCCGGACCTTTCCAATCCTGTATTCCATACGAAGAGGTCGGTAGAGTGTATTCGCTATAGCTTTTAGCATCCACTTTCGTGGAAAAGACGGTCAATTGGGGCTTTTGCTCCGCTTGACCGTTTTTCACTTTAGGTCAACACATTCACAATCGTCATAATGGCCAGTACTAAAAACAGACCACTCAAAATATAATTGATGTTCCGCGCCACGAACTGTATACGGCGCTGGATAAATTCTGCAAACAAGATATAGAGGAAAAAAAGCAGAAAAGCACCCGCCACCGCTCCGAAGGCAAAGATAAAGTTGTGGGGAGCGCTGGTTTGTAACCAGCCGTTGGCCTCCATCGTGGTGCTGTAGCCCAAAAAGAAGGGAATCGCCAGCATATTCATGGACGACATACTGGCGCCGGCGACGTAGCTATTGCGATTGACTTTTTTGTCCTGTACATTCACCTTGGCCGTCGCCTGTCGGTAAAACCAAAAGGCTAACCCGAGGAAAACTACGATGCCCGCGTAAGTCAGATTCTCCACAATTTGTGGATTCTGGGCCAGATATTTGGCAAAAGTCACCGCCAGTAAAGCCTGGATCAAAATGATACTCACCGCTCCCAGTACAAAGAGGGTAGCCTCGCGGCGATTCATTTCAATACTGCGCTTCAGCGCGGTCATGTTGAGCATACCCGGCGGCACAAAGCCGACAAAGGCGACTAACATGGCCAATAAAAATGTGATCAAATATTCCATATATTTCAATTTAGTGCAAAAATAATAAAGTGTACCAATTCCTTATGTGATGGAGTACACCTTACATTTTTAGTACGACAACTATCCCTTCTGCTTTTGCGTTTAAAAACCATGATGCGATATTTGCTCACTTTGCTGGCCTTGATAGGGGTAAGTCTGGTTTCCGCCCAAAAGGAAATCCCACCGCGTTTTGCCAACGAGCAAGAACTAACTCAAAACCTACGTCGCCTGAGCCAGGAACAAGCCGCCATTGACCTTCTCGCACCACTCATTCAGCTAAAGGATTCTCCCAGTGCGCAGAGTGCGCTACGCTTAGCGCTGACTACCCTTAAAGCGGAAGGAGTGCCTGTACTAGCCGAAGCCCTGAATCGTATCGAAAAGCACCGAAAAATAAATGCTTCCAACAAAAAGGAAACGCTGGCCCGAGAGGCCCAATACTTAGATGTAGGAAAACAAATTACTCAACTACAGACCTTACAGACCTTATTAAAAAACAATACCACCGAAAACATAGACGTCCAGACAGAACTGAATTTTTATCAGCTTCGCCCAGACATGCGTATTGCCGAACTGGGCGCCGGTGATCCCGCTTTCGCTAAACAATTACTCAAAAAACTTACACCTGAGCATTATTACCTCAATGATATCGATCCGTTGGCCGTCCAAATGATGAGCGACTTCTTCCACCTTTGGTCAGAAAAAACGGGAGCCGTTCCCATTTTAGGCGAAAGCCATAGCACCCAACTGGAAGGACAAAATCTGGATGCCATTATTATCCGAAATGCCCTACATCATTTTGATGAACTTCCCGCTATGTTGGCCTCCATTCAGACGAGCCTGGCACCGGAGGGCAAACTACTGCTTAAAGAAACCTTTACGGAATCCTGTTACGGGTTATGCTGCCCCGATCTTCGGCCCGAAGCCGAGCTGCTCCAGGCACTGGAAAAGGCTGGTTTTAGACTGCACCGCCGCTCCGCCATTTACGAAGAAACCGCTACCTGGCATTTATTGGAATTTTTCACCCCCAAAAATCCGCATCATTAAATCATCCCCTATCCAGCTGAGGGGATCAGTTCAATACGTTTGCCCTTTTTGGCTAAATACCAGTAAGAAATGAGGGCCGCTCCCAGATCAGCAATCGGGAAAGCCATCCAAACGCCGGTGAGGTTAAATAGTAATGGAAGTAAGAGTACCAAGGGAATTAAAAAGAACCCTTGTTTGGTCAGGGCCAGTAGCAAAGCGGAGGTTGCCTTCCCAATGGCTTGGAAGTAGGCAGAGCCCAATAGACTAAAGGCCAGCAATGGTGTCGCCAGGAAAGAGAGTCGCATTGCGGGAATAGTGGCCTCAATCAGCGCCTGGTCTTCGGTAAAAATGCGTACGATGTAGGGTGCTCCCAGCATGATACCGGCAAAAATTCCCATCGCAATTAAAGAGGCGGAACGAACACTGATATTTATAATCTTATTGACGCGACCTTCCAATTCTGCACCGTGATTGTAGCCGACAATCGGCACGAAACCCTGGGTGATTCCCAAAACCGGGAAGTTGGCAAACATCATTACCCGGTTAATGATCCCATAGGTAGATAGTCCTAATTCCCCACCGTAAGCGAACAAAGTGTTATTTAATACAATTGATAACAAACTGATGGTACCCTGCCGGGCCAGTGTCACCGAACCGATCGCGAAGATCTCCCGAATCAGTCGCCAATCGGGAATTAAATGCCTCAGCTGAACTTTTAACTCTCCCTTACCAAAGATAAAGTATATAATGGTATACGCCGCACTGGCCATATAAGAAATCGCCGTAGCCCAGGCGGCCCCTTCAATCCCCATATCCAGCGCAATAATTAAAATGGGATCTAAAATGATATTCCCCACCGCCGGAATAACCAGGATAAACATGGCCACGCGGGGATAACCCTCCGCACGGATAATGTTATTACTCATCATCGCCCAGGCCAAAAAGGGGACACCGTATAACACAATGCGAAAATATTCCCGAGCCGGACCAAGGGCTTCTCCTTTTCCACCGAATAACATCAGGATTTCATCCATGAAATAAAATCCCAACAGCATAAATAAAACGGCCAGCGTAGAAGTGAGCATGACCTGATTGCCAAAAGTGCGAAAGGCTTTTTGATCATTGTCCTTCCCAAAGGAACGGGAGATAATCGAAGCACCACCAATACCAATCGCCATCCCTATACTAGAAATCAAAAAGGTAATGGGCATGACCACCGTAATGGCGGCAATCCCCATAGCACCCACCCAGCGACCAACGAATATCGTATCCACAATACCGTAGATAGACATGACCAAAATACCTATGGAGGCCGGTATGGCTTGCTGACGCAGTAATTTACCCAGTGGAGCCGTTCCGAACTCTTCCCTTTTCTTTGGTGACATAGTGGTGATTTGCTGAATAGAACGTGAAGCTAGTTAATTAGTTGTACCTACATGAAAGGAATAGATTAACGGGATGCTGAGGTAGACCAAATACCTGTGGAGAGGTTTTGGGCGAAGCAGGAGCTTCATCCCAGCGGGGTTCGGTCGAAGCTCCTGCTTCAACCGGGAATACACCTCAATACATCGCAATGGCCAGCGCAACCATACTCACTTGGGTATCGGGCAGCTCCAGGATGGGCAGGGCGCAGGCCTCCAGGGTAGCGCCGGAGGTCATCACATCGTCAACCAGCAGTACGTGTTTGCCTTGTAGGACCTCGGGCTGCCGGAGGGCAAAAGCGCCATCGATACTCTGCAGACGCTCTAATCTTGATTTTCGGGTAAGGGTCTCGGTATGTTTCTGTCTAGATAGGGCTTGCGGATATAGGGGTCTTTGCAGCGTATCGGCCAGTCCCCTGGCAATCATTGCGGCCTGATTGTAGCCGCGTTGTTTATAACGTTTCCAGTGTAGAGGCACCGGAACAATCACGTCCACCTCTTGAAAGTGAGGCGTCTGCGCCAATTGCCGACCATAGATGCGCCCCCACCGAAAACCAATTTGTCGCTTATTCGCATATTTCAGCTGGTGAATCAACTGCTGAGCACTACCGGCTTTCACAAAATAAAAACAGGCCGCACCGTAAGTGAGGGGCACTCTACCCCAAAAACGCTGAGTGAAGAGATTATCTGTTGATTCATGTAAAGTCGTGTAGGGAAGTGCTTGCTGACAAGATAAACACAAGTGCATATCCATGTTGGGTAAGGTAGTCTGGCAACATAGGCAAAGATTAGGAAAGAATAGCCCCAACAAATCCTGACTGGCTCGAATCAGTGCTTGCATAAATAATAGTTTGTGGGTGCTATGCTTGAACTGATCTAAAGAAAAACAAAAGCCCGGAATAAAGCAAGATACCATTTGTCATCAGAACGGCATATGGCACCAAAAAAAACGCCTGCCTCGCCAAGGCAAGACAGACGCATCAAAACAAAACGAAAAACCAACTTTAAACAAGTATTTTCTTCCGGGGCAATTTCTTGTACTTAGTAACGTAAATTATTCCTTATTTAGTTTCCCAAAACAGGTTTAGTACTTAAACGAACCGTAAGATCTTTAGGTTTACGGTCTCGATAGATCTTTACAATTAACTGATCTCCGACCTTAGAACGGCCGATGGCCTCCTGAAGTTCTGATGCATTACGGATGTTTTTGTCGGCTACCTTCACAATAACGTCATTGGCCTGCAGGCCAGCTGCTTTGGCAGAGCTGCCGGCTAATACGCTACTCACTACTACACCTTGGGAGAAATCCAGGCCTAATTCATCCGCTACTTCATTATCCAGATTATACAGATTGATACCCAGGTAAGGTCGCTGGTAGGCGCCGTATTCAATGAGATCATCCGCAATCCGTTTGGCCAGATTAATCGGAATGGCAAAGCTGTAGCCTGAAAAAACACCCATTTCCGTTGAAATAGCGGTATTGATGCCCACCAATCGCCCATTGGCATCTACCAGCGCGCCACCACTGTTACCGGGATTTACGGCAGCATCGGTCTGTAGAAAAGCTTCGATAGCATCATTACCCGGTAGTAGTTCAATGTTTCGCCCCTTAGCGGAGATGATGCCCGCCGTGATCGTAGAGCGTAGTTCAAATGGATTGCCAATCGCCAGCACCCAATCACCAATACTGATTTGATCAGAGTCGGCAATATCAAGTGTGGGTAGCTTATTCCCTTTTATTTTAAGGACTGCAACATCTGCTTTGGGTTCTGTACCGACCACCTCTGCTTTGAAGGTACGATTATCCGTCAGGGTCACTTCGATATCCGTTGCGTTACGAACGACGTGATTATTGGTCAGAATATACCCATCGCTGGAATAAATAACCCCCGAGCCAGAGCCCTTTTTCTGTCGGGGCTGTTGCCCAAAGGGCGATCCTTGTCCAAAGAAAAACTGAAGGGGATCATTAGCCGAATTATTACTGGCGGAGGCTTCTGATTTTACCGAAATATGAACCACCGCCGGCATGGCTTTTTCCGCCGCCACGCTAAAACTTCCCGGAATAGTCGCTGCGGCTGGAGCTGTATTCCAGTTATTTTTTACCACCTGGGCCAGCTCATTTGACGATTCGGGTAGCGGAGCGGGAGAAGGTTGGAATAGATAAACGCCACCTAGCGTAATCAAACCACCAAACATACCCGCAAATACTAAAGAAGCGAATTTTTTCATAGCGTTATTTTTTTTATTTGACGATCATTAGGCAGTGTTGCTCATCATCAATTATGAAAACTGGAAAATAATTTTTATTGTTACAAGCATAAATTTGTTTAACAGTAAATTAACAGCCAGGAATCATAGGAATCAGGCATCAATGATATTTATTAGGCGAGCAAGTCTCGGAGTATCTGAGTTCGCCGTGTCTCTTATTCATTTTGTAGGATTGCTAAATAGACTTTATTCTAATGGCCAGCAGGTCAAAAATACGGTAGGTACTGGTATTTAATACATGAAAAAAAAGCCTCATTCTGATCCAATCGATTATCACGCATTTTTGCAACCGGAGCAGGATATCGAAAGCAGCTTCCTGAAAGACGATGAATTCATCGCTGGTTTAGACTGGGGTAAACCGCGCTATGGACATCCTGAAGGGCAGATTTATAAACATATCCGTCATGTCTTAAATAATATAGATCGCCTGGGAGCAGATCATCCACTACGCCCCGCGCTGCGCATCGTTGCCTTTGTGCACGACACCTTCAAATACAAAGAAGATAAAAGCTATCCGCGGGATTGGTCTAAACACCATTCGGTCTATGCCCGCAAATTTCTGGAAAAATACACCGACGATCCCGCCGTAATTACCGTCACCGAACATCACGACGAAGCTTACCATTGTTGGTGTTTGAAATTCCTTTACAACCAGGAGGAACTCAGTAATCGACGTCTGAAAAAGTTACTGGACAATCTGGGGGACTTTACCCAGCTGTACTATCTCTTTTTTAAGTGTGATACTAAGACGGGAGATAAAAACCCATCTCCGCTAAGGTGGTTCGAACAAACCGTCCCCAATATCACCATTACGGAGATATAGGATAGCCTTGTTTCGTCCCGTGAGCATTCCTTTTGGATCAAAATTTAATTTTTTTTATTTTTATGGAACTACTTTCTTCCGGATACAGTTATTTGCGATGAACACACATTATTTATTCCGCAAGGAAAACGGATTTGCCGAAAGGTAAATACACAAAATCCGGAACCATGATGGTTATGGCTAAAAAAGACCAGCAGTATTACGACAATCTATTTTATACTGAGTTGTTTCCCCACGCGGAAGCCCTGTCAACTTTTGCCTACCATCTAACTTACAACGAAGCTGATGCCGATGATTTGGTTCAGGATACGTATCTAAAAGCGTACAGAGCCATTCATCGCTATGAGCCGGGCACTAATGCGAAGGCATGGTTGTTCAGAATTCTCCGCAATGCTTTTATTAACGAATATCGCAAAAAATCGAATCGGCCGACTAAGGTGGATTACGAAGAAGTAGTCAATTACCACAACGAAGAACACGACTCGGGTTACTCCAGTTATCTCGACCTAAGAGAGGAAATGTTTCAGGACATGATGGGTGATGAAGTTACGTTGGCCATCAATAGCCTTTCGGATGAGGCCCGTATGGTAATTTTGCTTTGTGATATCGAAGATTTTAAGTACGATGAGATCGCGACTATCCTCGACGTTCCAATTGGTACTGTAAGGTCCCGATTGTTCCGTGCTCGTAATGCGTTGAAAGAGAAATTAAAAGCATACGCTGAGTCTTTAGGCTTTAAAGACAAGCGAGGTAAATAATTTATTTTTTAAACCTTGAGCTGACTCAGGACCGTAAAGCAATTATGGTAAACCGTCTAGTAAATATCACTCTTACATTTTCTTATAAATGCTAATTTTCATCGGCACACAGCCCCGCGTTGTGTGCCGATTACTTTATAAGCTAATTGGGTATATGTACCGGACGGTCTCAGCTTAAAAATTTACAATCATGGGAGATCAAAATTATCAGGAGCTAGTCAAAAGAGTAACGATGTACTTAGACAATGAACTCAATGCACAGGACGAAAGAGAGTTGCTGAGACAAATTCAATCTAATCCCGCCTACTTTAAAATCCTGGATCAGGAAAAATCATTCCGGGAATTCATCAAAACTAAAATACAGCGTCGGACGCCTTCTCCTGCCCTTATCCAATCCATCAAAGAGAAAATCAAGGTTACCGGCCCCCGGATCTGAGTGCTATCCTAAAATTGGGGCCTTTTCTCAGCACTTAACCAACCCCGAAAGGCCCCAATTTACCCCCAGCCCCTATCTAACCCGCCATATCCAGGGCCCGCCTCCAGGCATTTGTCCCATCCACATTTTTAGTGTATTTTTCGACAAAGTTCTTAGGATTATGAAACGGATACTATTTATCTGCTTACTGATCTCCACTAACTGGGTCGCTTCTGCGCAGTACACCTGGAAGCTTCCGAACGAGTTAAGTGCAGTCTTACAATTCATGGATGCCGAAGTAATGCCACCCATTGATGGGGGCTATCGAGGCTTTCGCCCACCAGATAATCTTACCCAAAACTGTCATTGGGCCATTCGCTCTCGTAAAGATGGCCTGGAAATTCGTTACCTTTTATCCCCAGCTCAAGAGGAACAACCCATCAGTAACCATCCGGAATTAGCCGCGCACCGGCTAGCTATGCACATTTGTAGTAATGAGGAAAATTCGATAATGACCACCCGGGAATTAACCGACAATGAACGGGAAGTGCTTTATAATGCCGACTGGGGTAAAGTCTATATTCTTTCTCCGAAAGTCGATTTTTCTCCTTACACTTATTGTAAAATGGTGGTTCTTTACCGCGAGAATAGTGGTCTGGCTTATATTTTTAATCTGTTTGACGAGCCCTCACAAAACATAGATAATAAGCTGTATACCTTTCGGTTTAAAAATGCGAATTATTAAATTACTTTTTACTTGGCGTTTTACAACAAATTTGGATATTTGAGGCGCCTATTAAAAGTTACCTAACCAAATAAGCAACCGTATATGGAAGCCATTAGTGTTTTCGATATGCTCAAAGTGGGTGTCGGCCCTTCCAGCTCTCACACCCTTGGCCCCTGGCGCGCTGCCGAAGCTTTCCTACAGGAACTGGAGGAGCAAGAGCTCTTCGCTCGTTTAGACAGAATCGTGGTAGAACTATACGGCTCGCTGGCCCTTACCGGGCATGGCCACGGTACCGATATTGCCGTTATGATGGGCCTGAGCGGCAAAGATCCGGTTAGCGTTCCGGTCCCTGAGGTACTCAACTTGCCCAGGGAGATCCGCTCCCGAAAAGTCCTGTCACTAGCCGGAAAACAGGATATTCCCTTTGACCCCGAAAAAGATATTGATTTCAGATACTCCGAGGTATTGCCCCTCCACGCCAATGGCATGCGCTTTTTGGTCTACCAGGAAGAAACACTTCTTTTCCAGTCTACCTTTTATTCCATCGGTGGCGGATTTGTGATTAAGGATAAAGACGATAAGATTGTAGACAATGCGGAGGTCCAACTTCCCTTTCCTATTCATTCCGGGAGGGATTTGCTGAATTATTGTCAGGATCAGGCTTGCTGCGTCTCCGATATTGTGTGGAAAAACGAATTAAAATGGCGAAGTGAAACGGAAATTCGACAGCAACTTACTACGATCTGGGAGGTTATGCGAGATAGTATCTTCAGAGGTTGCCACACGGAAGGCAATCTACCCGGTGGTTTAGAGGTAAGTCGACGCGCTAAAAGCATCAATAAAAAACTGCTGGGTGAAAACACCTATGAGGATGTACATACCTGGATGGATACTATCCGACAACAGGATTATAAGTTTTCCCATACTATCAAGTGGATCGGCTGTTTTGCCATGGCTGTAAACGAAGAAAATGCCAACTTTGGCCGTATCGTTACCGCTCCGACCAATGGCGCCAGTGGGGTTATCCCGGCCGTACTTTTTTACCTCATCCTTTTTGAGCAACCCGAAGCCAGTCTCGATGACATTCATCGCTTTTTGTTGGTCGCCGGAGAAATCGGCTCTTTATTTAAAAAGGGATCTACCATTTCTGCAGCCATGGGCGGTTGTCAGGCGGAGATTGGTGTATCATCCGCGATGGCGGCAGGAGCACTCTGCGAACTTATGGGCGGCGATGTCCCTCAGGTGTTGATGGCAGCAGAAATCGCCATGGAGCACCACCTGGGATTGACCTGCGACCCCGTAGGTGGCCTAGTACAGATACCCTGTATCGAACGCAACTCCATGGGGGCCATGAAAGCTATTACCGCCGCTAAGATAGCCATGGAAAGTGACCCCATTAAGGCCAAAGTTTCACTGGATGCCGTCATCAAAACCATGCTGGAAACGGCAAAGGATATGAATAATAAATACAAGGAGACTTCACAGGGCGGACTGGCAGCAAATATTGCGATCTCGGTACCGGAGTGCTAAACAATAAAACGGTTGCCACCCCAGCGGGCCACAACCGTTTTATTTATGCCGTCGGGCGAAGCTCCTGCTTCGACCTAATCAGCTTTTAAACTTAACATTATCCCATCTCTGAGACCACCTCTTTCACTTCCGGCACCATTCGTTTCAACATACCTTCAATTCCGGCTTTTAAAGTTACGGTAGAAGACGGACAACCACTACAAGCACCTTGCAGAATCACCGTGACCACTCCTTTATCGAAGCTTTTAAACTCGATATTACCTCCATCGGACATCACGGCCGGCTTAACGTAAGTCTCAATCAGATCTTTAATCTTCTTGACAATTTCGGCTTCGTCTTCGGTGTACTCATAGCTGGCACCACGCTCCGCCTCAATTTTAGCCATTTCCTCTGCGAAACCCTCCTTAATGATTTCTTTGCCGTCACTCACGTAGGTCTTGATGAATTCCTTCAGCTTGAGCATAATATCTTCCCAGCTGTAGTTGAATTCTTTCGTTACCGTTACAAAATTATTACTGATGTAGACGCCTTTCACATAAGGCAGGTCAAACAGCGCCGCTCCCAGTGGAGACCATTCTCTGGCCAGCTCCTCTTCTCTGAAGTCAGCGGTACCCTGAAATAACATCCGGTTGGTGACAAATTTGAGCGACTCGGGGTTCGGCGTCTGCTCCGTATATAACATGACCGGACTCTGCTTAGTGGTCGTATTTTCCATTGCTATTTTGTTTTATTTAGATTCATTCTACAAATGTAATACAATTCTAGGAAATGACTTGTTGCAAAAAGAATCGAAAAATCGAAAAATGCCTTTCTTAAGTATTCAATATCGCCAGGAGTCCGGGCTTTAGCAGCGCGATCTTTTCTTCGTCTAGTAACAAAGGTTCCGGCTCTAGTGCCTCTTTCCCCCGGCGCGCCATTTTCAGTAATTGTGTCCGCTCATTGGCAGAAAACTTGGAAAAGGTACGCCGTAAAATGGGTAGCGATTCGTACAATTCATCCTGACTCAGCCGGTGAACCCAGTCGTTTAACATTTGCCAGAAGGCCGGCTGATAAATGATTAATAAAGCATTGCCATGCAAAAAACCTTCTAACCAGAGTGCTTTCACCGCCGGCTCGACCATCCGGGAGAGGGCATACTCCATTCCTTGCCTGGTCAATTCAATACTTTGCTGACTTTCGTCAAAAAGCAAGCGCGTGGATATGCCCTGCAAAAGCGGGTGGCTTTCCTCCTGTTCAGCTATTTGCTTTAAACAAGCGTACCAGGCGGCCTGGTCTTCCGGCTTGGATAATAAGCTCAAACTCTGATGCACCTGAAGGAGATGCTGAAAAATAGTACGCGCCGGATTTTCTTCCAGGTGTAAAGTCGCCGGGGGCAAACCGATAAATATGCGAGGTAAGAGGGTCTCCAGTAAATGCTGAACCAGGCCTGTATCCAGCCCACGGGTCGAACCATACCGCAGAATACGAACCAACTTAGGAATAGCCTCGGTTAATTGTAAAACATCTCTGGACTGCGCAGCTACCGTCTCCAGTTGGGGCATCAAAGCCAGTGCCAGGTCGTTTAAAGACGCTTTGAGTACCTGATCTACCAGACTCAGTAATGGGGGCAGGGTATCCATCCGCTCAGCTTCATATTTGGCAAAAGCCGTACAGGCCTCTTCCAGGGTATTTCCGTACATATTAGCCTTAATCAGGCGAATGGCGTAATCCGGACGCCACTTCAGGCGCCAGCGCTCCTTAAAACTTCCCTTTTCCCGGCCGGACAGCTGCTTTTCTGTGCCCCAGGGAACCCCCAGCAGATTTAAGCGGTGCAGTAGTAAACTAGCCCGCTTATTCGTAGTTTTTCGAAAATCCAGCTCTTTGGTGATGGCTTCCGAATTTTCGTAAGCCGCTCGCAGACGGGCCTTTCTCACCTGAGCTTCAAAATCCTTGAGCAGAGGGACAATGCGTAAGCTGGCGGGCACTTTCCCTACTTTATTTCCAATAACCAGCCGTTCCCGAATCAGCTGCATAGGGGCTTTCTCCCCCCGACAAAAAACGGTAATCGCAGCTTCCTCCAATTCTTCAACACCCGGCACCGGCAAACCTCGCAGCGCCGCCAACGTATCGGCCAGCCGTACCGCCTCAATGACGTGCGCACTGCTGCTATCGAGATCTTCCTGCCGAAACAAACGAGCGGTGCGACTCATCCAGCGGATATTAGTCTCTTGCTTGCGCTGAAAAATCAATTCGTACCAGGCGGGAGAAATAACCCCGGCCCCGTAACCTGATTTGCGGGCCAATCTTTCATAACTCCAGGGAATCCAGCAGGACTTGAGTTTTATTTTTGGTAAGCCTCGCAGCGCTTTATTATCGGTGGTCGATTTGATCTGCTGCCAATCTTCGAGGGCAGGGGCATGCCAGGCCCCACAAACGATGGCGATTCTTTCGTAGTGCTTACTGGCTTTACGCAAAATCTTGCGCATATGGGCTTCGCGTAATAAGGTCTCTGGCGTTTCTACTTCTTCGGTAGCCTCCCGCAGGGCGCGCATCATATCATTCACGGCCTTAAATACTTCCAGATCATCTTCGTATTGTTCAAAGGTATGTTCCCACCAGCGTTCACTATCGGTATACCCGGCTAATTGGGCCAGCATGGCTAATGGGTCCCGCCGAATATCTTCTAATTCCTGATCCCTTACCGTGGGTCGGGTCATTTCAATGGTCATCTGTTGGTCTTGCTGAAGCGCTAGGTAGTTGGCCATTGGTAAATCCATGGCCCAAATGGGTATCTCTTTTTTTAGGGCAAAACGCATCGCTTGCCATTCTGGAGAAAATTTAGCAAAGGGCAAATAACTGGCTTCGGAAAAATCAGAAGGGTTGTACATCAGCAGAGCAACGGGAGGCTCAAAACCCTTTAGCAGAATCTGTTGCAGGCTTTTCTCCGCATCGTAGGGGGCTTCTACTAGCAGGCAATCGGGTCCCCATTCCCTCAAAGCCTTTTGCAGACGCTTGGTAGATCCCGGGCCGTGATGGCGTATTCCAAAAACCTTTACCTCAGACATGAACGACCTTTTGTTGATTTATTGCTGCTCCGTGTGACTGGCTTTTTCGCTTTCCTGCTTGCCAAAAGCCCAGTTGAGTGGCCAGACATCAAAGTAACTAAAGTAATTATTACTCTTTGTCTTCTCCGTAGTTTTGACCGGTTTTTCTGAAACTTCTTCTTTTTCCACTCCCCGGGTACAATAGGCCGGCTGGGGCATGGACCTGACGGGGCGCAGCTCTGGATCCAGTGCCAGCGTATCGATGATACGGTCAATGGAGGACAGGGTAGCCTCGTAGCCAATTTGATAAGCCTCATCAATTCCTTTAGAATCTAAAAAGCCAATCTTGTGCAGCTCTTTGGGGGCGATGACGTAATCGCAACGGTCAAATTTATGCAGACTTAATGCCTCCTGGGAAAGATCAAAAGCCCGGAACATCACCTTTAAGGAAGTACTCAATTCTTTGGGAGCAATTGGCATAGGGCTACAGACGTAGCTACCCAAAATACCGGGCAAGCCCAGATCGGATAAGGGCTCTACCGGAAAATTATTCATAATACCACCATCCGAGTGTAAAGTGTCGTTGATCTTAACGGGGCTAAATACCAGAGGAACACTGCAGGATGCCATGAGCGGCTCCACTAAATCCCCTTTGTGATGAATCACCGAGCAGCCCTGTTCAATATCGGTGGTTAAGATAAATAGTTGCGTTTGTAGCGACTCAAAAGTGGTCTCTGGAAAATACTTTTCAAAGTGCACCCGATATTTTTCTGTATCTAACAGGCCAGGCTTGCTGGTAGAATAATAATACCAGCTGATGAGTGGTGTCTTTTTAAAGAAACGCAGCATTTCTTTAGTGCCATATCCGGCACAATACAGTGCTCCGACTAGTGCTCCGGCACTCGTTCCCGAAATGTATTTAGGGACAATATTATGTTCTTTAAGGGCCTGTAGGAACCCAATGTGCCCGACGCCTTTCACGCCTCCTCCGGAAAGCACAATACCTAAGTCTTCCATAGCAGTTGGTTTAGTAGTTCTGTTCTTACTGAATTCCTTTAGTAAAACGCGTATGCCCCTTATTTTGTGCTAAACAAATCCACTTTTTGCGTAAGCAACCAGACCAATATTCCGCCTAAAATGCTAATCCGAAGGGAATCAACATAATCATCGTTGGTCCTGGCCTGCTTTTCACTTATCTTGTGGCGGGGAAATCAAAACCCTAAGCATAAAAAACTGTTACGCAGATACCACTAAGCAGCCTGGACTATGGCCAACAATCGTTTATTATTTCTCATCATTGCTACCCTCTTACCAGGAGGTGCCTTTTATTCTTCTGATAAAACAGGCCTTAACCCTCAGACCAACAGTGGTATCCGCACTTTTCAGGATTCGGATACCGAAAGACTGGTCCAGGAAGTATTTCTGAAGGACGGATGTGCCAATGTAAGCAATATCCAACGAATTGGAGACGAACGCGGAGTGGGCTACTTCGACACGGGCGCGGGGAATATTGGCTTTGCGGAAGGAATTGTCCTAGCCACCGGCCTGGTCTCCAATGCCGAGGGTCCCAATAGTAGTAACGAACGAACGACGGGCTTTGGAGAAGACAGCCTGGATCCCGATTTGCGCTCCCTATCCACCGGGGAAATCTTTGATAACGTGGGTATTGAATTTGATTTCGTGCCGCAGAAAGAATTCGTAAGTTTCAACTACGTATTTGCCTCCGAAGAATACTGTGAGTTTGTCGGCAGTATCTTTAATGATGTCTTTGGCTTTTTTGTTAGTGGCCCGGGCATTAGCGGTCCCTTTGGTCGCAATGCGGTGAACGTTGCCCTAATTCCGGAGACGGAAGAGTTTGTAGCCATCAACAATGTTAACCACCAAAGGAATAGTGATTATTACGTAAAGAATGAATTACGGGCGGATGCAGCCCGCTGTGGCATCCCTTTTCAACCCGCTTTCGAAACGGAAATAGAGTATGATGGCTTTACCGTCCGACTCAAGGCCGTATTTCGGGTGATCCCCTGCGAGACCTATCACATCCGACTGGTCGTTGGTGACGTGGGGGATGACCAACTGGATTCCGCCGTGTTTCTGGAGTCCAAAAGCTTTGATATCGGACCGGAAGTAGAAGTAAAATATATTCCAGAAAACAGTCGCGCTTCTGCGACCATCCTTACCGAAGGTTGTAATAATGGCTTTCTGCTCTTCTCCCGGACGGATTTGGAAAAACTAGACCAGGACCTACCCATTCATTACTCGTATTCTGAAAATACGAATGCCCGGGAGGGGGAAGATTTCACGGCACTCCCCGACTCCCTTGTTATTCCGGCCAACGAAATAAGCCTTCGAATCCCTTTTCAGGCTATTGAAGATAATATCCCAGAGGAGGCAGAGTCCCTCGGAATTGAAATATTATCGCTGTGCAACTGCAACCAGACGGACAGTACTCTATTGAGTATTCAAGACCCTGGCCCCATCCAGGTGGCCTCGAATACCGTTGAATTATGCCCGGAGGAGCCCGCTGAAATTCAGGTCGAGGTGGTTGCTGGCACCGCTCCCTTCAGCTACCGATGGCAAAATGGTAGCCAGGACCCAATAATTACGCTTGATTCCATAGTCGAGGGGGACGATTATCGGGTAACGATTACCGATTTTTGTGGCGACACGCTGGAGACGAGCGTAAATACTCGCTTACTTCCGGCACCACGTCTGGCATTATCTGGTACTTACGATTGGTGCCAGGGTACACAGGTTGACATTCCCCTACAGCTGGAAGGGACCGCCCCCTGGCAATTGGAATACCAAATTGCCGGGGATAGCTTTTTAGTAGACAATATTACCCGGGAACAATTTGTCCTTTCTGTCAATCGAGCCGGGACCTTAAGCGCACTTAGCCTTTCCGATGCATTTTGTAGCGGCCCCACCGTGGGGCAGGTCATCATCAATGATAACGGCCCCCGGGCCGATCCCATCCTTACGCCGCTACGTTGTCCGGATGAGAACTCGGCCAGTATTGATCTGAATATTAGTAGCCAATTCCCCTATCAGGTGCGTTGGGACCAAAGCGTCAATGATCAGGAAGCCCCTAGTGAACTAGTTGCCGGCACCTATTCTTTTACCATTACGGACCAAAACAATTGTACCTTTAGTAATAGCATTCAGATCGCAGCTCCTGACCTCCAAACCGCCATTGCCAATGGGTGCCCCAGCGCTACTGCAGCCGACAATCTATACATTCCGACCGCTTTTTCGCCCAACAACGATGGTAAAAATGATGGGTTCCGCCTTTTTCCCCAGCCAGCCTTTCAGGCGAAAATACGGAGCTGGCGTATCTTTGACCGCTGGGGTAATCAATTGTTTGAAGCCCTGAATTTCACACCGGGTGATTCTGATATTTTTTGGGATGGAAGCCATAAAAATCGTAAGCTACCCAGTGGCGTATACGTTTATCAGCTCGAGATTGAAACGGCGACCGGCGAAGTACAAATTTTATCCGGAAGTGTTACCTTAATGCGCTAAATCACCGTTTAGGCCCCGCCTTACGGCAAAAATTCATACACATGCAATTCTACCGATTCAGTTGTCTGCTTATTTATTTATCCTTTACGATGACCCTTGTACAGGCACAGGTTCATTTTAAAGACCAGGCCATCTTTGAGAATGGAACAGCGGCTTACGCTTGCTACAGAATTCCGGCCATCATCAAAGCCCCCAATGGCAATTTACTGGCTTTTGCCGAGGGGCGTACCGATAATTGTCACGATTTTGGCAATGTAGATATTGTGCTGAAAATCAGTAGCGATAATGGCACCAGCTGGAGCAAGCATCGGATAGTGGTGGATAATGACAGCCTACAGGCAGGTAATCCCGCCCCGGTCGTTGACTATTCGGACCCGGACTTTCCCAGGGGTCGCATCTTTCTGCTCTACAATACCGGTACGGCCAGTGAATACAAGGTTCGCAATGGCAATGGCATCCGGGAAGTACATTATATTACCAGTACTGATAATGGCGCCACCTGGTCCAGTCCTGTAAATATTACCCACCAGGTCCACCGCCCTAATCAACCTACTTACCATCCAGACTATCAGTACCCCGAAGACTGGCGCAGCTACGCCCTGACTCCGGGTCACGGCATTCAATTGTCAGGTGGTCGGATCTTTGTTCCGGCCAACCACTCAGCAGGTCCTCCCCAGGATGGCTTTAATGAATACCGCAGCCACGCAATTTATAGTGACGACCATGGCAAATCCTGGCAGCTGAGCAAAAACGTAGATATCCCCAGTGCCAACGAAGCCACCGCTGCTGAATTAGCTGATGGTAAAGTAATGATGAATATCCGCCAACAGAATGGTGAAAAAAGACAAAGACTCATCGCCATTAGTGAGGATGAAGGAGAATCCTGGTCTAAGATCTACTTTGATAGTAGCTTGGTAGGCCCAGTATGCCAGGCCAGTTTATTGGCTTATCAAACCCCAGATGGCAAATCAGCCCTTTTATTTAGCAATCCGGCCCACCCCAACAAAAGAGTTAATCTTACCCTACGATTAAGCTTGGATGATGGCATCACCTGGCCCATTGCCCGAAGCGTATATAAGGGCGACTCTGCCTATTCGGATCTCGTAATCGAAAAAAGTGGGCAAATCGGGGTTTTATACGAAAGAGGCAACAATGGAGGAATACATTATGCTGATTTGAATCTTGACTGGCTGAAGAAAAAAGGTCAAAAAGTACGCAAATAAGTTATAAAACAACACCTTTCTGAGGCCAAAACGAACACCCAGGGTGCGTAAACGTTCCATAGATGAAATACACACATAAAATATATGGAATCAGATACTTTCTTTTTACAATTGAGCGAATCACTCAATTTGTTAAGCGAAAAACTAAACACCTGGCTGGAAAGCCTCGTATTAATCCTTCCAGAATTAGTACTCTCTATACTCGTTATGCTACTCACATTTTTACTTGTGGGGTACATTAGCAAACTTTCGAGACGTAGTTTTCAGCGGTTTATTCAAAGTAAGTCTTTAGTTAATCTATTGACCAATATTAGTAGTACTCTTTTTGTATTGCTGTCACTGGTTCTAATTTTAAGTATCCTCGAATTGGATCAGGCATTATTTGGATTATTAACGGGTGCCGGAGTAGCCGGTTTAGCCGTTGGTCTGGCCTTACAAGATCCGCTTGTGAATTTATTCAGTAGTATTATGATGTCCTCTCGGAATCCTCATTACAATATCGGAGACCTCATCGAGATTGGGGGAACATGGGGTGTTATTCAGGAGATTAACCTTCGGACTACTGTCCTTAAAAATGCTACCGGAAATAGTGTGATTATTCCAAATAAAAGAATGGTACAGGAGACTTTCACCAATTACACCATTACTGGTCAGCGACGGGTAGAACTCGTCTGCGGAGTAGCCTATGGTGATGATCTGGATAAAGTCGAGCAGATTGCAAAATCAACCATTACAGATCAGTTCGGAAGAGAAAATACATCAGATATTGATTTTTATTTCACTGACTTTGGAGATAGCAGTATTAATTTTGTACTGCGCTATCCACTGTGGTTTGATTCGGAAAAAGACTTTATGAAGTCGCGAAGTCAAAGTATTATCGCTCTGAAGAATGCTTTTGATGAGGCAGGCATCAGTATTCCTTTCCCCATTCGCACCCTCGACATGAATGGTAAAGCTTTTCACCTAACGGAAGCTGAAGAAATAAATATTATGCCCCAGGAAGCTACTGCCTAACTGGTAGTGCAGCACCCTAAAACCACATTTTTTTAAATTAAGTAAATACATATATGTTAATTACCAAAAAAGAATTTAATAGCTTACTTGCCTATCACGATAATCCTGCGGTCTCTATTTTTATTCCGACCAGCAGAGAGAGCAATTTCCAGAAAGATCAACTCTATCTGAAAAACGCCTTAAAGGAAGCAGGTAATCAATTAGAAGCTAAGGGTATGAACAGCAAGGAAGTTCATAAATTCCTCGCTAATGCCCATATGCTGCTTGATGACGGTGAATACTGGAATCATTTATCAGATGGTTTAGCACTCTTTATCGGTAAAAACTTCTTCCATAAATATGAGCTACCCGTTTCTTTTGAAGAAATGGTACATGTCAATGACCAATTTTACCTGAGACCAATAATGCCCATGATGAGTGGCGAAGGGCGATTCTTCCTGTTGGCGCTAAGTCAAAATGAAGTGAAATTCTTCGAAGGAACAAAATATAGTATTACCCCCGTCATTATTGATGATCTGGTACCACAAGATATGGAGTCCATCCTAATCGATGTAGGTACGAAAGAAAGTTTACAGCATCACGACGGAGGTGGCATCGCAGCTATCTTCCACGGTCAGGGCCGAAGTACCGATGATGACATGAAAAATGTCCGCAAGTATTTCCGCCAAATTGATGAAGGTTTAATGACTATGCTGCACGACGAAAATGTACCCATGGTCATAGCAGCGGTAGATCACCTGGTACCCGTGTACAAAGAAATTTCTGGTTACAATAATATTGTACATAAAAACATCAGTGGTAATCCGGAAGACCTATCTCCCGTAGAGCTGCACGAACGCGCCATGAATATCATGAAAAACTTCCAGGAGAGTACGAAAGACGAAATTAAAGATAATTTCGATGACCTCCTGGCCAGCGATAAAGCCTCTTTTGGTATCATCGATATTGTAAAATCGGCACACGAAGGAAAAGTTGAACATCTATTCCTCAAAAACGATTACCAAAATTGGGGTACCTACGATCCCTCCAAGCGTCTGGTAACCGTACACAAAGAAAAGCAGGCCGACAGTAAAGACTTACTGGAAGTAGCTGCCCGGTATACTTACCAGCACGGTGGTACAATGCACAGCTGTGATCGCGAAGAATTGCCCAGACCAACGGCAAATGCCAATGCGACCTACAGATATCAGTAGGCATAAATAACCTGTGAAATTACTAGAATTCTTAAACCTGATTCCCTCTGGGATCAGGTTTTTTTATGAAGTTGTTTAAGAATTCCTGGTGAAATGATTGGTAACACATTGAAAGCCAATACGGCAGCTCTTTTTTCCAAAAACCTCAGAAAATAAGTACGGATGATCCTATATTCATATGGGATAACAGAAGATGAAAAAGGTAACCCATAAGACAGTTCATCCTATTTTTTACAAAAGTTAAAACAGTCACAAACCCCTATATAACAGACACTTAATTCCAAATTTGATCTTTTTCTGATTCAATCCCTATAAACATTATAGGGATTGTTTGCTTTAACCAGAATTATCTGCTAGATTTGTAGCAGACAAACAAGACATTTTGCAGGAAAGCACCTAAACCCCTTAGTAATAGCCGCCTGACTACCAATACAAACCGAATTGAACGACTAAGCAAACTACCATGTGAAAATGGCAACAGCATGGAATGATGGTTTATTGCCAAAACAAAAACTATGCAAAGCTTTAGAACGGAACTAGAAAACCCGACCGTAGAAAAAGACATCATCGAACTGGAGCGCAAAATTCATCTTTTCCGCACGGGCCAGATGGACGAAGACCGCTTTCGCAGCTTGCGCCTGGCGCGTGGTGTCTACGGTCAACGCCAGCCCGGTGTGCAGATGGTGCGTATCAAAATTCCTTATGGGAAATTGTCCAGTCAACAACTGGAAAGCATCGCCGACGTCTGTGATGAATATTCTACCGGCAACCTGCACATTACGACCCGCCAGGACATTCAAATCCACTACGTCAGTCTCGATCGTACGCCTGAGCTCTGGGCCGAACTGGAGCGGAGTAAAGTAACCCTGCGGGAAGCCTGTGGTAACACCGTCCGGAATGTGACGGCTTCTCCTTGGGCGGGTATTGATCCCGCGGAGCCCTTTGACGTAAGTCCCTACGCGCAGGCTTACTTCGAATACTTCCTGCGCAATCCCATCTGTCAGGAAATGGGACGAAAATTCAAAGTGTCTTTTTCTTCCTCCGAACGGGATGATGCCTTTAGCTTTGTGCATGATCTGGGCTTTATCCCTAAAATCAAGGATGGAAAGCGCGGTTTCAAAGTAATGCTGGGGGGTGGTATTGGCTCCCAACCCCGCCACGCCGATGTGATGTACGAGTTCCTGCCTACCGACCAGATTATTCCCATGGGTGAGGCCGTACTGCGGCTTTTTGATCATTACGGAGAGCGCCTACGCCGCAACAAGGCTCGCATGAAGTTTCTGATCAAAGATTGGGGCTTGGAAACTTTTATGGAAAAATTAAACCAGGAATTACAAGTATTGGGTCACGACAGTATCCCGATTGATGGCCAGGTTACAAGTGCTCCGAATGGTCTTAATGGCCAGAGTGTCGAGCTCCAGAAGACCAGTGACGAGGCTTTTGAAGCCTGGAAAAAAGTAAACGTAAAGTCACAAAAGCAATCTGGTTACTATGCCGTTGGCATCAAAGTAAATACGGGAGACTTTAGCACCGAAACGGCCCGCAAGTTCACCAAAATCGTCCGGCAATACGCTGCGGATGATATCCGACTGACGGCAACACAGGGTATCCTGCTTCGCTACGTAGCGGGTAAAGATTTACCTGCCCTCTACCGGGCACTTAAAACCATCGATTTTGCGAAGCCCGGCTTTGAATCCATCGCCGACATTGTCGCCTGTCCGGGTACGGATACCTGTAACCTGGGCATTGCCAGCAGCATGGGACTAGCCAAAGAATTGGGTCGCATGCTGGAAGAAGAATATACCCACTTTATTATGGACAGAGCCCTGAGTATTAAGATCAGCGGCTGTATGAATGCCTGCGGGCAGCATACTATTGCTAATATTGGCTTCCAGGGAATGACCCTGAAATCTAATGGCTTAGTGGCCCCCGCGACACAGATCCTGCTGGGTGGTGGTGTACTGGGCGATGGTCAGGGGCGGTTTGCAGATAAGCTAATCAAAATCCCCTCCAGGCGCACACCAGAAGCCCTGCGTTTAATTCTGAATGACTTTGATCAAAACACCGATACCGAAGCTAACTTTCTCGATTATTACGATGAGCAGGGTAAGGATTATTTCTACCAGATGCTCAAGCCACTGTCCGATAGCGATGATTTAAAAGCGGCTGACTTTATCGATTGGGGTAATGAGGCGCAATACGAAAAGGCCATCGGCATTGGAGAATGTGCCGGTGTAACCGTCGACCTGGTCGCCACCCTAATTATGGAAGCCGAAGAGAAAATGGTACAGGCTAAAGCATTCTTGGATCAGAAGCAATGGGCCGATGCGATCTATGCTTCTTACACCGGTATCATTAATGCGGCAAAAGCGCTACTTACAGGGACGGATGCCAAGCTGCGTTCGCAGGCCGCCATTGTACGAAACTTTGATCAATACTTTGGGGAACTATCCGTGCCCGAGGGAGATCTATCCACGCTGATCCAGCAGATGAAGACCTGCGAACCCGAGGCCGCATTTGCCCAGACCTTTTTTCAGCATGCACAATCTTTTTTAACCTTAATTATCCAGACCCGTCATGAACAACTACAGAAATAAAGGAAACATTACACTGGTGGGCGCTGGCCCCGGTGATCCGGATCTGATCACCCTAAAGGCTGCCAAAGCTTTGAATAGAGCGGATATCGTCTTTTACGATGCGCTGGTGAATCCCCTCATTTTGGAGCACGCCCGCCAGGCCAACCAAATCTTTGTGGGAAAACGCAAAGGTTTACACCGTTTCCCCCAGGGACGCATCAACGAAATGATTGTGGAGGCCGCTCTGGAAGGTCAACGCGTGGTGCGACTAAAGGGCGGCGATGCCATGGTATTCGGCCGGGCGATGGAAGAACTGAGCTCAGCGCGCGCACTGGAGCTTGAGGTGAATATTGTAGCCGGGATCTCCGCTTATTCGGGAATTGTAGCTGAACAGCAAATACCACTCACTAAGCGCTGTACCTACGAAAGCTTTTGGGTCTGCACGGGTTATACCTGCGATGGTGATATTTCCAAGGATATTCATTTGGCAGCACAATCCAGCGCTACGGTGGTGGTCTATATGGGGATGACGCACATCGCCCGCATCGTTGCAGCCTTTCGCCAGCATAAGCCAGCCGATTATCCGGTAGGCATCTATCAGGAAGGCACCCTAGATTCGGCCCGGCACGTCGTCGGAAAGCTCGATAACATTATCGATTTAAAAAAACAATACGCGATACGCAACCCAGCTATCCTGGTATTTGGACCGGCCGTACTGGAAGGTCTGGATCCCGCTGGTCTGGCTAAAGAGCGCAATCTGTCAGCAGCTTATCATTCTTAAAAAATCAATACTGTTTTGAACGAACTATATCCAATCTTTCTCAAACTCGATCAATTGGAAATCCTGGTGGTCGGCGGTGGATACGTTGCCGCCGAAAAACTGGGATTCATCTACAAATCCAGTCCGAGGGCACGGGTCACCATAGTAGCCGATTTTATTCGTCCTGAAGTAGAGGAGATCATTGCTGGTAAGCCCGTAAACATCATGAAGCGTAAATACCGTCGCCGTGACCTGCGCGGAAAGCACATCGTCATTGCGGCGACCAATAAACTACCGGTCAATTACCAGGTACGCTCGCACTGCACGCGGCGTAATATTATCGTCAACGTAGCTGACGACCCCGAGAACTGTGATTTTTATATGGGCGGTATTGTCACCAAGGGTAATCTAAAACTGGGCATCTCTACCAATGGCAAGTCCCCTACCCTGGCTAAGCGTTTGCGCCAACTCTTCGAGCAGGTCTTTCCAGAACAAATTGATGGTCTTTTGGATAATTTAGAAGCCTATCGCGCTACCCTTAAGCAAGATTTTGAAGAAAAAGTAGAAACCCTCAATAACCTCACCGAAAGCCTTATCAAACAAAATAGTAATACCTGATGAGTATTCATTGACTAAACGTAAACCAACAAAGAATGAACATTGCGACCAAGTATAATATTAAAACACTAAACGAAAGCTATCGCCCACTTAGCGTGGAACAACGCATTAAACGCCTGTATCAGGATTTTCCACCGGAAGAAATTATGCTAACCTCCTCCTTCGCCACTACCTCGGCACTCCTGCTGAGTTTATTTTCAAAAGTACGTCCGCAACAAGAAATTTTCTTTATCGATACAGGTTATCATTTTGAAGAAACCCTCGCCTACAAAGATGAACTCACCGAGCTACTAGACATTGAGGTAACATCGGTGCACCCCAATGCCAAAGCGCACGAACAGACGCAGCAGGAAGAGACCTGGAAGAAGGATCCCAATTATTGCTGCTACATCAATAAAGTGTCTCCCCTTGAAGAATTGAAGCTCAATTACTCCGTGTGGATTTCGGGGCTGATGCGCTGGCAAAGTGACCATCGCAGCACCCTCGATATTTTTGAGGAGCGCAACGGTATTTTGAAGTTTTATCCCCTGATTGACGTCAGTAAGGAAGAACGCAGCCAGCGCTTCGAGCAGGATGCTCTACCCAAGCACCCACTGGTGTTTAAGGGGTATGCCTCGATTGGTTGCAAGCACTGTACGGTACCAGGCGATGGTAGAGACGGGCGATGGAACAACAGTCCTAAAACAGAATGTGGCCTACACCTTTAGATCACTTCATGGTCTCGATGGTGGTCTGATTAAACACATCTAGAGTCAGATCCCGAATTTTTTCCAGGACGGGCCGAATGGTACAGGTCTGCATATCGCACTCTTCACAGGGTTCGTAATAATTCAGGGAGACACAGGGAGATAGGGCGATGGGACCGTCCATAATACGTATGAGTTCCGAGAGTACAATTTCCTCTGGCTTTTTAAGCAATTTATAACCACCGTTCTTTCCCCGCTTACTCAGCAGGATACGATTATTTTTTAGCGTACGTAAGATACTTTCCAGGAACTTATGCGGTATATTTTCTTCCCGGGCAATCTCGGTCGAGAAAATAGGTTTATCTTCTTGATGCCGGGCAATATAGGTAAGCGCCTTGATCGCGTATTTACATTTTTTGGAGATCATAAGTACTTTTGGTAGAGCCAAATAATAGGTATCGAGTATAAACAAGATAGTAAAAACCGCTTACAAGTGCCCGTTTATTTTAATTCGTACTCCTGCCCCAGCTTCGGTATCTCTACGTGCTCAAAGCCGTAGCGTCGCAGTAGATCATTAAAAGCTTCCTGCTTTTCCAGTGTTCCATGAACCAGAAATAGTTCTTTCAGCTTTCCTTTCTGTGGCTTTACAAAATCAAGCAGCTCCAGCCGATCAGCGTGGGCAGAAAAAGAATCCATCACTACGACCCGTGCCCGAACCGGCTTCCATTCTCCAAACAACCGTAGGTTATCTACCCCATCGCGCAGGTAGCCGCCTGGGGTGCCCGGCGCACAATAGCCCACAATAAGAATCGTGTTCTGTGACTGATCAATGTTATTGTAGACGTGGTGTTTGATCCGTCCCGCATTAATCATCCCCGCCGAACTAATAATGATACAGGCCTCATCGGAGGTATTTAGAGCCTTGGAATCTTCCGTGCGCTTGATGTATTTCAAAGAGTTAAAACCAAAGGGGTTTGGATCAATGAGCATATATTCGGCCAGCTCGGCGTCAAAGCATTCTGGATGCGAACCAAAAATCATGGTCGCATTTACCGACAGTGGGCTATCTACGTAAACCGGAATTTCGGGTAGCCGCCCATCCGTCTCCAACTGATCTAACATGTATACCAGCTCCTGCGTACGGCCGACACTAAAGGCCGGAATAATTAGCTTGCCATTATTTTTTACGCAAGTATTTTCTATGATTTCTAATAACTTGTCAAACTCCTCAGGCGCCCCTTCGTGTTCTTTATCCCCGTAGGTAGATTCACAGATCAGATAGTCCAGCTCGGGCATTGGCTGCGGATCACGCAAAATGGGCCGCGCCGGACGACCAATATCACCACTGAAACCAAAATGAATCGTCTTACCTTTTTCGCGAATCCGTAAGGTTACGCTGGCGCTACCTAAAATATGCCCCGCATCCCGAAAAAGTACATCGACGTCGGGATGAATCGAAAACCATTTGTTATAGGCATAAGAGTGAAAAAGCTCCATAGTGTCGTGCACGTGATCAGTTGTATAGAGCGGCTCCTTGAAGGCAATATCGTCAAAGCCCTTTTTCCGGCGCTGCCTTTTATTGTGATATTCCGCATCCCGTTCCTGAATCTTAGCACTATCCAACAGCATGATACTACAAAGCGAGCGCGTGGCGTGGGTGCTGTGAATCATTCCTTCAAAGCCATCCTTCACCAGTTGAGGAATTCGACCACTATGATCGATATGGGCGTGCGAAAGCACCAGACAATCAATTTCCGCTGGATCAAACAACCATTCTTCGTTGAATTTCTTCATTTCTTCGTCGTAGCCCTGATAGAGCCCGCAGTCTAGAAGAATTTTAAAGCCATTATCCAGGGTAAGGAGATGTGCACTACCGGTTACTTCCCGGGCGGCACCACAAAATTTGACTTTCATTCGCTAAATATTATTGAAGTGATTCCTCAATATAATAAGATCAGCTTGGAAAAAGGGAAATTTCGGAAAAGTGTTAAAAAAAGGGCTAAATCAACAAGCTTAGAATACGCGGGCAAAAGTCGCGTTTTAATATAAATTGCTTTACCCTTTATATTCTGAAGGGTAAGACATCTTGATCTAGTATTTTAGAAAGGGAGGTGGGTCGGAAGATTCATCTCCTGCTTTTTCGCCCCTACTCTTCCTGAACCAGCGCGGGTACTTTTTTCGCCCGACGGGCCGGCATGATCGAAGCAACAAAGCCGATGGCAGCCACCGTCAACGCTACCGCTAAAAAATCAAAACCCCGTAAGCTGATGGGATAAGCACTGATCGCAAAGGCCCCGGGTATACCAATGACCTGGAATTGCTTTTGGACAAAAAAGATCAGCAGGGCCAAAATAAACCCGCCCAGGATTCCCATCAAACTAAGCAAAAGCCCCTGGTTCAGAAAAATATTTCGTACCAGTTGATCCGTAGCTCCCATGGATTTCAGAATGGCAATATCTTTGCGCTTCTCCAATACAATCATCCACAGCGCACCGATCAGGTTAAAGGCCACCAACAGTAACATCAGGCTCACAATGGCAAAGCTCATCCATTTCTCCACCTGCATTAACTTTAAAAAGGATTCATTTTGCGCGTAACGGTCTTTCACACTAAAATCTTTGCCCAGGATCGCTGCGATGGCCCGGACGCCCTGCGCTGAGGTTGTCCCCTCGCTTAATTGTATCTCCAGTGCCCCTACCTGATCGCCCAATTGTAGTAGGCTCTGGGCAAAATCCAGGGAAGAAAGAATATAATTGTTATTAAATTCCGGCTCGACGTAGAAGGTACCCGCCGGATAAAGAATCCGCTTACGAAACGGCTGCTCGAATGGTCCCACCTGCTTTTTCTTTACGGTATACACATTAATAAAAGAGAGCGGATTCGAAACGTCAATGTTCAGGTTATTACGCATGCCGTAGCCTAGGACGGCCATTTCCCGATCCCCGTCTTTAAAACGGTAACCTCCTTCGCGCACCGAAGAGTCGAGTTGTGTGACCACTTCAAAATTTTCATCTACCCCTTTCAGAATACCGATCGTCTGCTGGTTCCCCCTGCCGTCAAAGACGGCTTTTTCTTCGACCGTACGTGATACCACGCTAACTTCCGGTAGGGCCTCCAATGCCTCCAGCTTTGCCGTGGACAGTTCGAAGGTTTTCCCTTTTTCGGGCGTAACCAATACGTCTGGATTCAGATCGCTATACATACCACTAATCAGGTCCTCAAAACCATTAAAGACCGATAAGACCAAGATCATGGCCGCCGTACCCACGGTGAGCCCGAAGACGGCAATACCGGTAATGATATTGATGGCATTGGTATTTTTTTTACCGAAAATGTAACGACGCGCGATATTTAAGGGTAAATTCATGGACGGTTATTTTGGGGTGACCCCATTTGAATTCAAATATAATACGCATTGACAACTTTATTAGTATTTAGAAGTTATGGATATCTATTTAGAGAGTGCGCTCGTAGTATTAGTGTATATGCATATCGCCATGCTGGTGGCTTTCGCCAAAAAAGACAACGGCCTGGTTGATGTCTTCTGGGGCGGTGGCTTCACCGTCCTGGCCTGGTATCTGCACGTCTACCATCCGCACGAATATAGCCTACTCGTGGCCGTATTGATCAGTCTCTGGGGCCTGCGTCTAAGTATCTATATTGGCCTGCGGAATAATCGAAAAAAACAGGAAGACTGGCGCTATGCCAAATGGCGAAAAGACTGGGGCCGCTGGTTTTATCTGCGCTCCTGGTTACAGGTCTTTTTACTCCAGGGCTTCTTCATGTGGACCGTAGCCCTGGGTATCCAGCAGCGCCCCGCCGGTACGGGCCTCTTTTGGTACCAGTACTTGGGTATCGGCCTCTGGCTCTTCGGCTTGCTTTGGGAAAGCATTGCCGATGCTCAGCTCTATCGCTTCAAAGCCAAAGCCGAAAACAAAGATAATATTCTCATGCAAGGCTTATGGAAATACTCCCGCCACCCGAATTATTTTGGAGAAGCGATCCTCTGGTGGGGTATTTTTCTGCTGGTGCTACCCTGGGGACAATGGTACTGGTCTTTTTTAGCAGCAGCTACCATGACCTGGCTCCTGACGCGTGTTTCTGGTGTCCCCTTCCTGGAATGGAAATACCGGGATCATCCCGAATATCAGGCCTACATCCGAAATACCCCTGCTTTTATTCCCGATTTGCGTAAGCTACTTAGTGACTGACCCGCATACCTTTTTTGAGGTCCTTTCCTGCTGCTTTTTCGAAAATAATGGGGGCGGATTTAGTACCCTCCAAATCGGGCCGATATACATTAAAGTGGAGATGTGCGCCGTCGGCAAAGCCCGTTTCACCTGACAAGGCAATGGCCTGACCCTTTTTTACCCGATCCCCTACCTCTACCAAGGCACTATTGGGTGCCAAATGTACGTATTGGGTAATCAGTCCATCGGCGTGGTAGAGCGTAATATAATTAGCGTAAGGACGGTATTTCTGAGTTTTCCCGCCAAGCGTATTTTCTTGTAAAATCGACATCACCAGGCCATCCTGTGTCGCACATACCGTATCACCAACGGCCAGACTAAAATCGATGGCATATCTAGAATCTTCCTTATTGTGAGAAAAACTTCCATTATAGCCCTGAATGATCTTGTACCCCCCCTCCTTTCGGAAAAGGCCAGGCGTACCGTAGTGAGGTATCCCAAACGGCGTAGGGGTCACCGTATCCACCGGAAGTGGATAAACCGGCTCGAATCGCTGTGGTGTCCGGTAATCCATGAGCTACTTCTACTCGCTGGATGGGATCCGCATCTGTAAGCACCAGCGGCATCAAAGGCTCCAGTACTTCAGATAGCTCCGCTTGCGTCGACGCCAACCGAAATTGAACGGGGCCCGGTATCTCTTTTTTCACCGTAATCAACAAGCTATCGCTGGTAATTCGATATTCATCGAAACTCAAAGCAGGTGGTAAGCCAATCGGCTTAGGCAGACTACAGCTGCCCAGTAATAATAAGACGGAGAAAAAAAGCCATTGCTGCATGACCCTAGGTTTTGTCTACAAGATAGTAAATCACGCCCCCAATTCCAGACCCAAATTGTAAAAATACTCCCGAAAAGCACCATCCGCCAGGGGCGTAAGATGATAGTAAAAAGTAGACTGTAAGAATATTTGAGGCGCAGTACCCGCCTCAACGTAAAAGTCCAGCTTTCTATTCGTTTTCCCCAGGGTATAACGCAGCGCGATGGGTTCTAACTTCTTTTTCTCCATTTTGCACATATCGCAATCCCCACTTCAAGGTCCACTGCTGTGCTAGTGGTTGATTATAATTAATACCGTAACGGACTGTGTAAATACCTGAACTACTATAACTCACAACTTCATCAGGATCCAGGAAGACTTGTCGGTCCGTAATTAGATTGGAGTATTCATAGCCCGTCAGCACATCAATCGTCGGGCGACTTTGGCTTTCGCCTAAAAAAGGCAGGAGTAAACAGCATAACAAGAAGTTTCTGGTTAGCATACTTTTCAGTTTTTATAACTGATGGCCAGCAGGCTTGATTATTACGCATTTGATTTTAACGCGTTAGTTTTCACCAACGCGATCTAAAATTAGCTGGACTAGTTTATCACTAACCCAAAAACCTATCGTTTCTAGCCCACGCTCCTTAGCCACTTAGGTTCCAAACCCACAAATCACCAATCGCCCCCCCTACCGATCATCGGCCAGGCGCAGCAGATCGGGATCATCGCGCTCTACGCCATCACGCTCCAGTGCCCGGTAGATGAGTGACTGTACCCGCGGACGGATATCCATCTTATGTAGCTTATTGTTGTTCATACTCGGATAGGTGCGATTGGATAAGAATACATAAACGATATCCTCATCCGGATCTGCCCAGACCGCCGTGCCCGTAAAACCCAGGTGACCAAAGGTGTTTTCGGAGGCCTCCGTCGCTAGATTGGGACTATGATCGTCGTCCAGCTCCAGCATATCAAAGCCAATGCCCCGGCGGGTAGAGCGCGGATGTCGTTGTGTAAACTGCCGGATAGTCTCTGGCTCCAGATATTGCTGCCCTCCGTAGTGGCCACCCTGTAACAACATTTGCATCAGACTGGCCAGATCTCTGGCATTAGAAAAAAGGCCGGCGTGCCCACTGACGCCGTCCAGCATAGCCGCGCCCATATCGTGCACATAGCCCTGTACCCGGCGACCGCGGAAATAATTATCTTCCTCGGTAGGTGGAATCTGATCCAGGTCGAAGCGCTCCAGGGGACGGTAGCTGGTATGCTCCAACCCCATGGGCTTGTAAAAGCTTTCCTCTGCGAAGCGATCAATGGAGGTTCCCGAACGACGCTCCACCAACTGCGCCAGCATATAAAAACCCAGATCGCTGTAACGGTAATTGGTCCGCCGACGCAGATCAGAGTGATAGACCTGCTGCCAAATCGAATCCTGAAAATCCCGGCGCAGGAAAAGATTCTGGGCTACCTCAACGGTAAAATCCTCTTCTACCCGATTGCGGTAGAATTCGGGCAGCGGTTTGGCGCTATACCGGTTGCCGGATACCGTCTGCTTATAAAAAGGTATCCACCCAATCAGTCCAGCGTGGTGGGCCATAATATCCTTAATGAGCTTACCGCGCTTGTTGGTCGCATTCAGTTCGGGTAAGAAGTGGCTGATCGGCTGATCAATATCTATACTGCCCGTCTCCTGTAATTTCATCATCGACAGCGTAGCGGCAGCCACTTTAGTAATCGAGGCCAGATCGTAAATATCGTCTACTTTGACCGGACGTTTGCGGCTGTAGGTATGATGTCCATAGGCTTTTTCGAAGACAATTTTACCGTCTTTAGCTACCAGCACTACACAGCCGGGCGTCGCTTTGGCATCCAGAGCTTCTTCGATAATGTCATCAATCCGCTGCAGGCTATCACTATTCAGGCCCGTCTCTTCGGGCAGGGCGTACCCCATCCTCAGAATGCGGGGCGTGATATGCCCGGCGTTGAAAGTACTGCGTCGGGAAGCCGTCACGGGTAGGCGACCGCGCAGACCAAAGGCGCCAAAAAGTGCCTGAGCCGCCAGATCCTGCGTCTCTTCGTCTTCGTTATAAGCACAGAGTACATTTTCGAAGCGATCAAAGTATTTTAGGCTGTAGGGATTACCGAATACCGTCAGCACTACTTTAGTTCGCTGATTTAGGGTATATAAAAAGTTTAACTGTTCTTGCTCTAATCCAAAATTCCATCTAGCGTACTGACTCATGTCGTGTAGGCCTACGATAACTACTTCGCGGCTGGATAGTTGTTCCAGCATCTGCTCGTAATCAGCGGCTTTCGCTTTGGTAGATAACTGGTGAGCGGGCATTTTCTTATAGCTACCCAGGCGTTTTTGGAAGGTCGTTGCTTTTGTTGCCCCCAGGCTAAGACTGGCCATATCCATCTCCGCAATTTCCTGAAAAGGAACCAGATTACCCTCATTTCGTACCAGGGTCAGTGCTTCGCGGATTAATTTTCTTTTGAGTGCTTTGGCAGCAGTATTATTAATGTCTGGTCGGATATTTTCCAGTGAGATTGGCGAAATTTTGTTTAAGCCCAGACGATACTTAGCGCGCAAAATTCGTTTTACGCTGGCATCAACCTGAGTCTGATCAATCCGCCCGTCCGCTAGGTAGACCTTGATCGCCTTGAGGGCCGCTGGAATATCTTCGGGCAAACACAGCACATCATTACCCGCCAGTACTGCTTCTGCTTCCGTCTGTCCGGCATCAAAATATTTGGTGACGCCTTTCATCTCCAGGGCATCTGTAAAGGTGAGCCCCTGAAAACCCATTTCTTCGCGCAGCAGATTAGTCACCGTATTTCGCGAGAGCGTAGTCGGCCGATTAGGTCGATCATCCAGTACCGGCACACTGAGGTGGGCAATCATCATACTGCCTACCCCTTCCTCTGCCAACATCCGGAAAGGATATAGCTCGATACTATCCAGGCGGCGCTGATCGTGGGTGATCACCGGCAAATCGAGGTGGGAGTCCACATCAGTATCGCCGTGTCCGGGGAAGTGTTTGGCGCAAGCCATCACCCCTTCGTCCTGCATACCTTTCATGTACTGATAACTCTTACTGGTCACGTTGTAGCGGTCTTCGCCAAAAGACCGAGTATTAATAACCGGGTTGGCGGCATTATTATTGACATCTACGACGGGGGCAAAATTCACCTGTACGCCGGTGCGCTTCAATTGCCGGCCTACTTCGCGCCCCATTTGGTAGATCAGGTCATTATCCTGAATGGCGCCCAACATGAGCTGTCGGGGAAAGTTAATCGTCGCCTCTTTAAATCGCATGCCCACGCCCCACTCGGCATCTACGGCGACCATGAGTGGCAGTTCGCTGAGTGTCTGGTATTCGTTGATCAGTTGGGCTTGCTTCTCCGGTGTCCCCTGAAAAAAGCAGAGACTACCTACTTTATATTTCCGAATCTGTTCTTTTACCTTTGCAATGTGGTCGGGGCCTAAATCGGAATGCGCCCGGATCATAAATAGTTGTCCGATGCGCTCATCGGCGTCCAAACTTTGGAATACCGAGTCTACCCAGCGGTCTTCCTGGGCATCCGTTCCTTCCGTAAGAAAGAAATGGTCCGCTTGCGCAAAAAGTAATGGGCTACAAGCCAAAATAACCAGTACTGTCAAAAGGATTCTTGAGATGCGATTTGTCATATTGCGATTTATTTGGAATATTCAGTTGGCCTACTAAGAAACAATGATTTGGCCATAAAGCAAAATACTCTTTAAAAATATTGGCTAATAATTGATTAAGTTTGCGAAAAGCTAGCCCCGACAAACATTCATCAAAATAATCAACCATTATGCACAGTAAACTATTACTTGTACTCTTACTCTATCTGGGCTCTTTGCCACTCAGCGGACAGAAAAACTACTATTTTCCCGAAAGGGGCCAATGGGAAGCCCGAACCCCCGCCGCCATGGACGTCTCCGCTACGGAGCTCCAGGAGGCTATCGACTTTGCCGAAGCGAATGAATACTCCGGCAGCCGCGATTTGCGACAAGCCATACTCAAGGGCTTTGAGCGGGAGCCCTTCCATCAGATCCTGGGACCAACCAAAAAGCGGGGTGGTCCGGCCGGGATGATCCTCAAAAATGGCTACGTTATTGCGCAGTGGGGAGACACCAAACGGGTAGACATGACCTTCAGCGTCACCAAAAGCTACCTGTCTACCGTCGCCGGACTGGCCATCGACGAGGGTCTGATCCAGTCTACCGCCGATTATGTAAAAGACTACGTATGGTCCGGAGAATTTGACGGCCGCCATAATTCGACGATCCAGTGGAAACACTTACTCAATCAATCTTCCGACTGGACAGGTCAGCTCTGGGGTGGCTACGACTGGGCCGATCGCCCTCCACGCGAAGGTGATCTCGACGACTGGAAGTTGAGAGAGTTGCGCGCTCCGGGCACTGTTTTTGAGTACAATGACGTACGCGTGAACTTACTGGCTTACTCCCTGCTCCAGGTTTGGCGCCAGCCACTACCCCAGATCCTCAAAGAAAAGGTTATGGATCCGATCGGCGCCTCTACGACCTGGCGTTGGTTTGGTTATGAGAACTCCTTCGTTAACGTGGATGGCCACATGATGCAATCGGTCAGTGGTGGTGGTCATTCCGGAGGGGGGCTGTTCATCAACACCGAAGATCACGCCCGCTTCGGGCTGCTGTTCCTAAATGATGGCAAATGGAAGGATCAAAATATTATCTCTTCGGAATGGATCAAAGAAGCGACCATTTCTTCGGAAGCTGCCGTCAGTTACGGTTATATGTGGTGGCTGAATCGAGAAGGCGGCCGTTATTGGGAGGGCGTACCGGAGACGGTATTCTACGCAGCCGGCTTTGGCGGTAACTATATCGTCGTGGATCCCGAGCACGATCTGGTCATCGTGACGCGCTGGTTGGAACCCAGTCAGATGGGTACTTTCGTAAAGATGGTGATGGAAGCGCTGTAAGCCGAAGCAGGAGCTTCGGCTCAACAATCATTGATCAGACCATAATCTTCCAGAAATCATAAGTTTCTTTGGCCAGACGCTCCCGGTGATCGGGGTGCGCGATGTCGATCAGGGCTTTGGCCCGTTCTTTTAGTGAGCGTCCGAATAATCGGGCCACCCCATATTCCGTAACGATATACTGGGCGTGGGCCCTGGTAGTTACGACCCCGGCTCCCGGCTGTAATGCGGTAGTGATTTTACTCTGCCCCCTTCTGGTAACTGAAGGTAGAGCGATAATCGGTTTTCCGCCTTCTGATAAGGCCGCACCCCGCATAAAGTCCATCTGTCCGCCAATCCCCGAGTATATTCGGGGACCGATACTATCGGCACAGACCTGCCCGGTGATATCCACTTCAATAGCACTATTGATGGCGGTCATTTTAGGATGCTGACGGATAACGTGGGTGTCGTTAACGTATGCAATATCTAGGACTCGTACCAGCGGATTGTCGTCGACAAAATCGTACAATTTTTTGGAGCCAATGAGAAAACCGGTGACAATATGGTTCTTATGGCCACGCTTGTGCTCATTGGTTATCACCCCCCGTTCTACCAATTCGATGACTCCATCAGAAAACATTTCCGTATGGATACCCAGGCCCTTATGGTAGCGCATCGCTTTAAGCGCTGCGTTAGGAATATTACCAATACCCATCTGCAGGGTAGAACCGTCGTCTACCAGATCGGCAATGTACTGCCCGATGAGCGTTTCCACTTCGTTGGGTTCTGGTAATTCCACGGCGGGTAAGTCGTAGTCTACTTCAATTAATTTATCGAATTTACTGATGTGGATGTTGCCATCGCCGTTGGTTCGGGGCATGTTGGGATTGATCTCGGCGATTAGCTTCTTTGCCGACTGTGCGGCTGACAATGAGGTTTCGACGGAGACTCCCAGTGTACAAAATCCGTTTTTATCCGGTGGGGATACTTGCAAAAGGGCAGCGTCCAGTTCGACTTGTCCTCGGCGAAATAACCGGGGGATATCGCTGTAAAAAATCGGAACAAAATCGGCACGACCTGCATTTACGGCCGGACGAACATTACTGCCCACAAAGAGGTTTTTCACCCGGAAGCTTTCGGCAACTTCGGGGGCGGCGTAGGGCGCCCCACCTTCCGTGTGCATTTGATAGATATTTACATTTCGGAGCTCGTCGGCGCGATCAGCGAGAGCCTGGATGAGTACTTTGGGAGCTGCTGCTGCAGTATGAATAAATATGTTGGTATTGGACTTAATTAAGCTGACCGCTTCGGAAGCCGATACGGCCTGATAGTTGTTGTTGAGTAGCATGTCTTGTGTTTATTTTCTGCTGCAAAGTTTAGAAAAAAAGAAGCCCTTACCGAGAATATTCATCAACCAAGTGACAATAAAATATTGATAATTGTCATGCGATAGGGCTGGAATATGATTACCTTTAGAAGAAGTTGTTTAAAAACGCCTCACTGAGCCCTTGACAACACATTGAAAGCCAATACGGCAGCTCTTTTTTCCCTTCGTCCGCCTGAGGCGGATGGCTATGAGAAAAAAGTAGCCTTGCCTTGACTTCCAAGCCGTTACCAATCATCTCACCAGGAATTCTTAAACAACTTCATAGTATAATTTGCACCCGCATGAATCCATTGGAACTACCCGATCAACATAGCCTTTATTACTACCTTTTGCTGCTCGTCATGGTAGGAGCACAACTGCAAGCCTTTATCATTGGCGTTCTGTTTTTTTTCAAGCGCTCAGGTAGTAAGCGTTCGAATGCTTTCTTTGGTAGTTTGCTTATTTTATTTTCACTTACCCTACTGCACTATATTCTTATTTATACAGAAATTTATACCTCGGTTCAAGAAATCCAATTTCTCCCCATTTATTTTACACTAAGTCTGCCGGTATTTTTCTTTTTTCATATCAAACTACTCTTATTTCCACAGTATAAGCTACGGTGGACCGATGCCAAGCACTTTATTTTGCCCCTTGGACAGGTGATTTACTTTGGTATTACCTTTTTATCCGAGCAAAGCTTTGAGGGAAACTTTGGCAGAAAAGATCAGAATCTTTTCTACGGGGCGCTGGAACAGTTGCTGTACCTAAGCAGCTTTTACGCCTATATGTATTTTTCTTACCGATATGTCCTGGCCAAAAAGCGGATAGCTCGGAGTAAGGTAGGCTTAAAAAGAGCCTGGTACGCCGAGAAGTTGATCCAGGTATTCTTTTTACTTTTTTCGGTTCATGCCTTGTTTATGCTGGCTGATTATTTCGCTTTCCAATTTATGCACATTAACCTAAGGGCCAATCGAGTATTTGCCGCCCTGGGGGTATTGTCCTTTGTCGCCCTTTTGCTTTGCCTGGGCACCTACGGCTTCCAGGTATTAATCTGGGGCCGTAAATTACTCAACGAAGAGAAAAAGACGCTATGAAGCGGTTTAAACTTTTTGGTTCAAGCGGTCTTAAAAAGCTTGTAGGTTCTGGCAAAGCTCAATTTGAGATGCGTAGCCAAAGTTACGGATCGAAAATTAGCTGCTGTCCAGGTTCTATAAGACTTTAAGACTCAGCGAACTGAAAAAGTTTAAATCGCTTCTATAAATGTATTGGGCAATACAAATATCCTAATTATTGTTCTTCTTCTTAAAGTCGCCCTCTTTCCAGGAGTCAAAGAATCGCTTCCAGGCGGCGGCATTAAAGATGTTCATCGGTGGTTGCTGGCCGACAAAGTAGTATTCACGGGCTTGCTGACGCAGATAGTAATCAGCATTTTCATTCCCATCGTAACTAACCGCTGGCCGTAGTCGTTCCAGGGTTTCTTTTGCCAAATTCTGCTGAGCAATTTGTTGTAACTCTGGTGTCACATCCATGGCCAGAAATTCCAGGCGGAAATGATCTCGGCTGGGCCAGGGAAACACCACCGTTTCTGGTAAATTCACTGTATCCTGAGTCATTAACTGTACAATGGAGTAGCGATCGTCATCCAAATCTTCCGGAATTTCGAACTCTACTGTTTTATAGCCAATCGCAGAGAAATTAACGACATCCCCTTTACGCACGACAATGGTAAAGAAACCTTTGAGGTCTGAATAGGTACCGCGGCTTTGATCTTTCACCGAAACGGTCGTATAAGGAACGGGCACCAGCTTATCCGTGGAACCGTCTAGCACCAGACCTGAAAATTGCACCAGGCCATTGTCCCGGCGGTTCTGCTGTCCGTGGCTTTGTCCGACGATCAATAGAAGCAAAGAAAATAATAGGATGATACGACTTATCTGCATTGGTTGATTTTTTGGTTATTCCAACGAAATACGGGGATTGCCCCATACTTGTCTCTATTTATAGACTACTGAACCCATCGAATGGTTCGTCCTATATCGCCTAAAAATAGCTTTTTTGCGAAAGCAAAGCAAAAATTACTACTTTTCAACCAAAGCCAGGTCTAACACCTCCTGCATGGTATCTACATAATGGAAGCTCAGGCCTTTCAAATAATCCGGATTAATATCTTCGATGTGTTTTTGATTTGTTTGACACAGGATGATCTCCTTCATTCCTGCCCGTTTGGCAGCCAGTATTTTTTCTTTGATGCCACCTACGGGAAGCACGCTACCCCGCAGGGTAATTTCGCCGGTCATCGCTAAACGCGGTTTCACTTTTTTGCCGGAAAAGGCAGAAGCGAAGGCGGTAAGCATGGTGATGCCTGCCGAGGGGCCGTCCTTGGGGATTGCGCCCTCTGGAATGTGCACGTGGATATCGGTCTTTGAAATATCTCCTATATCGACACCCAGAGACTCCGCATTCGCCTTGATAAAACTCAGGGCGGTAGTTGCCGATTCTTTCATAACATCTCCCAGGTTTCCGGTCAGGATGAGTTTCCCGCTGCCTTCACTTAGGCTAGTCTCCACGAACAGTATGGCTCCCCCGACCTGTGTCCAGGCCAGTCCTACGGCTACCCCTGCCCGATCAATGGACTGATAGATATCTGGTGAAAAAGTGGTAGGCCCTAAGATGTCTGGTAAGTTATTTGGGTCAATCTTAGGATCGTAATCTGTCCCGATGGCCACTTTTTTAGCTACGTTACGCATAATGGCTGCGATCCGGCGATTCAGCGTCCGTACGCCCGATTCCCGGGTATAGGATTCAATAATTTTACTGAGCACTCTTTTACCCAACTTCACCTGATTCTTCTTCAGGCCATGTTCTTCTAACTGTCGGTTGATTAGATGGCGACGCGCAATTTCTACCTTTTCCTCCAACGAATAACCACTGATCTCAATGACTTCCATCCGGTCCAGTAAAGCAGGCTGGATCGTGGAAAGAGAATTTGCCGTAGCAATAAATAAGACCCTGGATAAATCGTATTCCTGCTCCAGATAGTTATCGTAAAAGGTGGTATTCTGCTCTGGATCTAATACTTCCAACAAGGCAGAGGAGGGGTCTCCCCGAAAATCACGGCCTACTTTATCAATTTCATCCAGAATGAATACCGGATTAGAACTACCTGCCTTTTTCAAAGACTGTAATATGCGGCCGGCCATCGCGCCAATATAGGTACGACGGTGCCCGCGAATCTCTGACTCATCGTGTAAACCACCTAATGACATACGAATGAACTCCCGCTCCAGGGCCCGGGCAATAGATTTACCCAAAGAGGTTTTACCTACCCCCGGAGGGCCCACCAAACAAAGGATGGGGGCTTTCATATTCCCCTTCAGCTTTAGTACGGCCAGGTGCTCCAGGATGCGATCCTTCACCTTTTCCAGGCCAAAGTGATCTTCGTCCAGTACTTTTTTCACCTTTTTCAGGTCGAAGTTATCCTCGGTATAGGTTTCCCAGGGCAGATCCAGCATAAATTCCAAATAACTCAGGGTTATGGAATACTCTGCTACCTGTGGGTTCATTCGGCGCAGGCGATTGAGCTCTTTATCGAAGTACGCCCCAATTTCTTTGCTCCATTTTTTTTCCTTGGCACGCTCCGCCATTTTCTCAATGGCCTCCTGCTGAGGGTTTTGCCCCAACTCTTCCTGAATGGTTTTTAATTGTTGATTCAGGAAGTAGTCGCGCTGTTGCTTCTCTAAATCACCCCGGACTTTATTTTCAATCTTATCCCTTAACTCCAGCATACGGAGCATGGCATTCATTTCGATCAATACGGCCTCCGCTTTTTCGTTGAGGTCATTAATTTCCAGTATTCTTTGTTTGACTTCCGTTTTTTCACCCAGATTAGAAGCAATGAAATTAATCAGAAAACCGGGGTCTTTAATACCGTCCAGCATGGTAGCCGCCTCCGAAGGGATATTGGGAGACATTTCGACAATTTGCTTCGATAAATCCAACATCGTAGCGATTTGGGTATCAAATTCGACATCCCCTTCTTTCGCCTGGAGTGCCGGTAGCAGGCGGACTTTGCCTTCTAAATATTCTGCATTTTCCAGGAGCGCCTCCAGCTCAAAACGATGGATTCCCCTAAGCACTGCCGTAGTCGTCCCATCCGGCATACGCAGAAATTTGATAATCCGCGCTGCCGTTCCAATTTTATATAAATCGCTAGCCGATGGGGATTCTACTTCCATATCTCGCTGAGAAATCACCCCAACGATCCGATCCCCGTTGTAAGCGGTACGGATCGCCTTGATAGACTTATCCCGGCCTACCGTAATCGGAATGACGATGCCTGGTAGTAAAACGGTATTTCGAAGCGCCAGTAAGGGTAAGACATCGGATATTTCCTGGCCATCTTTCCCTACGTCTTCATCTTCAAGTGAAATAATGGGAAAAACATCCTCGGCGTCCTCAAGTCCTTTATTAGAAAATAATTGATCAAACATATATTATAAACCTCTTCCCGGTGGAGGGATTTTGTGAATAAATAGACAAACTGTCACCTGTTAAGGGGACAAACAATAAAATAAGCGTGACAATGATCATGCCACGCTATTTTTTTGCTTGACTTGCGTCAAAAAGGCAGTCTCAACACCGCCAAAACCTACACGATTTAGCTCGCCGCTGCCATTTCTTCGACGGCATCGTCTTTTTCTACGCGCAGATTATCGATAATAAAATCCTGGCGATCGGGTGTATTCTTACCCATATAGTATTTGAGTACGCTGTCGATGTCTGTATCTTCATTTAGTACTACGGGCTCCAGGCGGATATCTTTCCCTATGAAGTTTTCAAACTCATCGGGAGAGATTTCTCCCAGGCCTTTGAAGCGGGTAACCTCTGGCTTACCCCTCAGTTTTTTAATGGCTTCCTGCTTTTCCTTTTCAGAGTAGCAATAGAATTTTTTCTGTTTATCTCTCACGCGAAACAGGGGCGTCTCCAAAATATACAGGTGTCCCTGACGCACTAAATCCGGAAAAAATTGCAAAAAGAAAGTGAGTAATAACAATCGAATATGCATACCATCCACATCGGCGTCGGTGGCGATCACCACCCGCCCGTAGCGTAAATCTTCCAGATCATCCTCAATATCCATCGCGTGTTGCAGTAGATTGAACTCTTCGTTTTCGTAAACGACTTTTTTAGTCAGGCTGTAACAATTCAGCGGTTTTCCGCGCAGGCTGAATACCGCCTGGGTATTCACGTCCCGTGCTTTGGTGATAGAACCACTGGCCGAATCTCCTTCTGTAATAAATAGGGTAGTCGCATTTCGCACATCCTCGTCTACTTTACGCGTACTATCATTAAAATGATAGCGGCAATCCCGTAATTTCTTATTGTGCAAATTGGCGCGTTTAGCGCGTTTATTGGCCAATTTTTTGATGCCGGCGATCTCTTTGCGCTCCCGCTCGGATTGCATAATACGCTTCTCCAGCGCCCGGGCCGTCTCTTCGTTGCGGTGTAAGAAGTTATTGATCTTCTCTTTTACCCGCTTACCAATAAAGGTACGAATGGTCTCCCCGTCGGGTGCCATGTGGGTAGAGCCCAACTTGGTTTTGGTTTGCGATTCGAAGACCGGCTCCTCCACCCGCACACTAACCGCCGCCACTACGGAAGAAAGAATATCTTTGCGATCAAAATTCTTAGTGGAGAAATACTCCTGAATGCCCGCGACCAGCCCCGCTCTAAAAGCGTGGAGGTGGGTTCCTCCCTGGGTGGTATTCTGTCCATTAACGAAAGAGTGGTAATTCTCCCCGTAATGACTACCGTGGCTAAGGGCAAACTCCAGATCCTCATCGACTTTAAAGTGAATAATCGGATAGCGTAGGTTTTCTGATTTGGCCTTTTTCTCCAGCAGGTCCAACAGACCATTTTTGGAGAAGAGCACCTTATCATTAAAATGTAGCTTCAGACCGGAGTTGAGGAAGGCGTAATTCCACAATTGATTCTCCATGTAATCCTTACGGAACTTGTATTGCTTAAAAATCGAAGTATCGGGCCGGAAGTAAACGATAGTACCATTAGGCTCATCGCTCTTCTTTACTTTATGATCCTTGATCAGGTCGCCCCTCTCAAATTCGGCAACCTTCATTTTCCCATCCCGGATGGACTCTACCCGAAAATATTCGGATAGGGCATTCACTGCTTTGGTTCCTACCCCATTGAGACCTACCGACTTTTTGAAGGCTTTGGAATCATACTTACCTCCGGTGTTTATCTTAGACACACAGTCTACTACCTTCCCTAGGGGAATGCCCCGACCGTAGTCTCTCACACTTACTTCTCCCTCCTCAGAAACGTCAATTTCTATTTTTTTGCCATAGCCCATAACGAACTCATCGATGGAGTTGTCCAAGACCTCCTTTAACAGGATATAGATACCATCATCGGGAGAAGCACCGTCGCCCAATTTACCGATATACATACCCGGACGCATACGAATGTGCTCCTTCCAGTCTAAGGATCGGATGTTATCTTCCGTATAATTAACCTCTGCCATTTGAGTACTATTATTGATTTGGTGAATTAGCCGCAGAATTTTCTCAACATTTTTTCCAAAAAACACTTAACTTAATAGAGTAATGTTGAAACGCTGCACGACAGACTATCGACATCCTACAAATATAAACAAAGGCCTTTAATAAACAAATTGTTTAGAAAACTAATTGGAAAAGTCACCATTATATCGCCACCCAGCTATGCGCCTGCTCAAGAAGGCCATCCTTCGCGAAATCTATTTCCAGATTGTTGCGACGGGTTTGCTTCTGCTTTTCGGGCTTACCCTGATGCTACTACAGCTCAATGGTAGTGTTTTCCTGAGTATTATTGGCCTGGGCGCCATGATGATTAGTGCTTACCTAATTTACCGAAGTGTGCCGGCCCTTGATCTGGAGACCAATCCGCTCTATCGCACCCTGGTCGACGAGCCGCAAGACGTTGTCTGGATTTATTCGATGATGACGCAGCGTATGCCCTTTGGCCTCGAAATGTTTAAAGTAGGGGTGGTCTATATTTATCTTAAAGACGGTAGTCACCATTCCGTTTCTGTTCCGGTTCGCAAGCTAAAACTGATCTGTAAATTCCTGGGCAGATTGCTACCTCAAGCCTCTGTGGGGTATACCGAAGAGCGCGCTCAGCAATTCGAGTTTAATCCCGAATTACTAAAGCGAAAACGCAAGTAAGCAACTCTAATTTCGTACAAAGAGCCACTTAACCGCCTCGTAAACGCCCAGCCCTATGTACCCCAAAACCCCTGGCTTTTTGCGCTCCTTAATCTGTACGGTGATGGTGGAATACTCCTCGAGATGATCCATACGATTCATGCGGCCTTTGAGCAAGTCAATTGTCTCATTGAGTCGCTCCAGTTCCCTTTCTACCTTCAGGGCCGCTTCTACGTTTTCCGCTTTCGCCAAAAGCTCCAGGTAGCGATCGCGGGCTTTCTGGGAATTTTCCAGGCGAATTTGATAATCGAGGTACTGTTCGGTCACATCTTGCCCGGAGACACTACGGTTTTGGACTTTACCCAAAGATGAGATTTCCTGCAGTGCCGCCTCCAATTGTCCGCTTTTGACCCGGATTACAGCCCGGCTCGTTCCCAACTCCTGTGCGTAGCCCTCGTACCGCTCCGCAATGTGCCCCAGCGCCTTTCCCGTCGAATCCGGTTGCTCCACAGCCAGGGTTAAATCAGCCGAATAAAGCACTTTGCGTTGTGCTACTTCAGCTTCCGACGAATTAACCTCCAGTGCGGCGGTCTTTTGGTCCTGTTCAAAGGACCGTACCTCAGCGTATTTTCGGCTTCCACTGCAACTCACCAACACCAGCAGTAAACTGAGCAAGACGAAATAGGGGAGTGTCGTTTTCATAATTGATTGTTTCTTCCTTAAACGCCAAATCGATAAATATAGCATAAGTGCTCCAAAATAAATAGATCCAACTGACCTGTTCCGGATTATTTACGCTCCGGACAACAGCTATCCCTCGAAAAACGTTAATATTGCTACTTCGGCAATCTCATTGTCGAAATGACCATTGAAAGGATTAAAAGATTGAAATAGATGAGAACATTATTGCTGTCTCTAATAACTTGTTTTGTTTTTACCAGCCTACCCGCCCAAAATCCACTGCGCGTGGAAGATATCTGGTCGCAGGGGGTCTTTAACGCCAAATCCGTACCGGGCTTTAATTTCCTAAAGGACGGACGACACTACACGCGTTTGGAGAATAATCAAATCGTGGAGTATGACCTGACCACCGGTCGACCCACCCGCACCATCTTCCAGGGCCAGGCCAATCCGACGGCCGGCTTTAATGGACAGATCAGCTCCTACACCTTTAATGCTGATGAAAGTAAGATCCTGATCACCAGTCAGGAGGAAGCCATTTACCGCCGCTCGCGCAAGGCCTATTATTTCATCTACGACCGGGACGAGCAGAGCATGACGCCCGTTTTTCCGGAAGGTAAACACAGCTACGCTACCCTGAACCCCCAGGCCGACAAAGTTGCTTTTGTCTACCAAAACAACCTTTATTACAAAGACCTCAATAACAATGAAATTGTACCAGTCACCACCGACGGCGCCATTAATGAGATCATCAATGGTACCACCGACTGGGTATACGAAGAAGAGTTAGGTTTTGTGAAAGGATTTGAATGGTCACCAGACGGTAAGAAACTGGCCTATTACCGTTTTGACGAAAGTCAGGTCAAAGAATTTACGATGACCAACTACCGCGATGAAGGCTATCCGGAATACGTCACCTTTAAGTACCCAAAAGTCGGCGAAAAGAACTCCGACGTAAGTGTCCACGTCTACGATTTAGCGCAGGGTAAAGTGCTCATGAGCGGTGCTACCGACGAGCAATGGGAATACATTCCACGCATCCAGTGGACAACGGAAAGGAATGAACTCGTAGTCTTTTTTATGAATCGCCACCAGAATCACCTGGTATTACAGTTGTGGAATACGGACAGCGAGCAGAAATCTACCATGCTCGAAGAAAAAAATAAATACTACGTCGACATTCACGACAATTTGACCTTCCTGCAAGACGGGGAGCGCTTTGTTTGGACCAGCGAAAAAGACGGCTGGAATCACGTTTATCTCTATAATAAGTCAGGCGCAGAATTAGCCCAATTGACCAAAGGGAAATGGGACGTAACCAGTTTTTACGGAGTTGAGGAAGCCAGGGAGCTGATTTATTTCCAGGCAGCCACCAAGAATCCCATGGAGCGGGAGATTTTGCAGGTGGGTCTGGATGGTCGCGGCCAAAAAACGGTCGTGGATCAGCCCGGCTACAGCAGCGCGCAGTTTAGCAGTACCTTTGACTACTACGTGCTCAACCAATCAGATATCAATACGCCTTCCACTTATACCGTCTATAACCGGGCGGGAGAAAAAGTACGCCTGATCGAAGATAATCGCGATCTAAAAATGAAACTCAAGCAACACGGGGTGCAGGATGCGGAGTTTTTCAGTTTTAAAACGGAAGACCGAGTAGAACTGAACGGCTATATGATCAAACCCAAAAACATGATGCCCAATGTAAAGTATCCGGTATTTATGTTCCTCTACGGCGGTCCGGGTAGCCAGCAGGTACTAGACAACTGGCGGGGTACGCGCTTTGTCTGGTTGCAAATGCTTGCGCAGCAGGGCTTTGTAGTGGCCGTGGTCGATAATCGGGGAACGGGCGCGCGCGGTGAAGAATTCAAAAAAATGACCTACCTGGAGCTCGGTAAATACGAAACCGAAGACCAGATCGAGGCGGCACGCTACCTGGGTAGCCTCGACTATACCGACGCTTCGCGAATTGGTATTTTTGGCTGGAGCTACGGAGGCTATATGTCCAGCCTGTGTATCCTGAAAGGAAACGATGTTTTCAAATCTGCCATTGCCGTAGCGCCGGTTACCAACTGGAAATGGTACGATACCATATACACCGAGCGCTATATGCAGACCGAAGAAGAAAACCCGGATGGCTACCGTGATAATTCCCCGGTTTACTTTGCGGATCGCCTGCGCGGAGACTATTTATTGGTACACGGATTGGGCGATGATAATGTCCATTTTCAGCACACGGCCGAGATGGCCAATGCGCTCGTTAGTGCCAATAAGCAGTTTGACACCTATTTCTACCCGAACCGCAATCACGGTATCTACGGAGATAACGCCCGACTGCACCTGTACACCAAGATGACAAACTTTATCATGGAAAGTCTGCATCGGCCCCTGCCAGCCGGAAAAAGCAAGACCGTCTCTCCTGATCAACTACGGAAGATGGCACCGGGTAAACGTTTTAATCGGTCGAAGAACTAATACCGCAAAAAAGATGAAATTAATCAGAGTAGGATTAGCCTTGCTATTCGTAGCCGCTCTTGCTATTAGCGGTGCGGCCTTCTGGCTGCAACGCACGATGAACCGGCCCCTTACCCACGATCAGCCTGGGGAGTATATTACCGTTGAGCGGGGTAGTACCCCCGATCAGGTCATGGCCCAATTGAAGTCAGTAGGAATTATTCACTCCCCCCTGGCGGTAAAAATCTACCTCCGCACGGTGGGCGAAGCGCAGAATATCCAGGCCGGGGAATACCAGTTCCCCTCCCCGATTAGCGCAGTGGAAGTATTGGATTTATTAAAAAAAGGACGGGAGCGCTCTGCCCGACTGACCATTCCAGAGGGCTGGACACGCTTTGAAATCGCCGGTCGTATCGCCAATGATTTTCCCGTCGAACCAAGTATCAGCAAAGCCGAGGTACTGCGTCTGATGAACGACGTCTCGCTGATTGAGGATTTTGATCCCAATTCGAAAAACCTGGAAGGATACCTGTATCCCACGACCTACGAATTCACCATGGGTACCCCCGCCGAAGAGATTGTTAAAAAGATGGTAGCCCAGTTTAAGGCCGTCTGGGAGCCCGGCTGGACAAAAAGAGCCCGGGAACTGGGCAGAACGCCTCAGGAAATTGTCACCATTGCCAGTCTGATCGAAAACGAATCTAAATTTGATGCAGAACGAAAGCGCGTTGCTTCGGTGATTTACAATCGCCTGGATCGGGGAATGGCCCTGGGCATTGATGCAACCAACGTCTACATTGCCAAACTGCTCGGCCGCTGGGACGGTATACTACATAAAAGCGACCTGGAGATCGATCACCCCTACAATACGCGCAAGGTAATGGGATTGCCACCGGGGCCCATTTCTTCGGCAAGCCGCTCTGCTTTCGAAGCGGCGCTTTATCCCGAGCAGAGTGATTATTTATTTTACGTTCTGGACGTTGATCGCAACGACGGCTCGCATAACTTCTATGAAACCGCGGCAGGATTTGCCCAGGGGAAGGCCAAATACCAACGCTGGTTGGCCAGGCAACGCTAAGCTAAATGGTACAGATTAAACGCATTGATGGCCGGGATACCTGGCCGATTCGGCATCAGGTGATGTGGCCAGATAAACCCCTGGCGTACATTAAGCTCCCGGAAGATGCCCGGGGCCTGCACTTTGGTCTCTTTGTTCAGGAGCACCTGGTGAGTGTAGTCTCTCTTTTCGTAAGCGGAAAAACGGCACAATTCCGAAAATTTGCTACCTTAGAAACTGAACAGGGCAAGGGGTATGGCAGCCAATTACTCCAGGGTGTATTTCAAGTCGCCAAAGAGCAGGGCGTAGAACGTATCTGGTGTAATGCCCGCGCCTCTAAAGTGGCCTTTTATAGTCGATTTGGCTTACAGGCCACTGAAAAGACTTTTACCAAAGGCGGTATCAAATACGTAATTTTGAACGCCCCCCTTTAACCTTTTTACTTTAACCTTCTTACTTTAACCTTTTCACCTATGATTATCACCTCTACCGACCACATCGCTGGTTACGAAATTACCGAGACACTAGACATTGCCCGTGGCAGTACCGTTCGCGCCCGTAATCTGGGACGTGACATCTTCGCCGGACTAAAAAATCTGGTGGGTGGAGAGATTCGGGAATACACCCAATTAATGGCCGCAGCACGCGAGCAGGCCATCGAGCGTATGGAGGCGGATGCCGAGGACCTTGGTGCCGACGCTATCATTAACGTACGTTTTATGACGGCCATGGTAATGCAGGGGGCCTCGGAAATACTGGCTTACGGTACGGCGGTTAAGATTAGGAAAATAGCTTAGGCCGGGACTTCGGACCTTGCTGCGACGAACTATTTTGCCGGTAGAATCCTTTATATGAAAAACTAACCCACCGAAGAAACGAAAAACTATGGCTAAAAAAGAAATAAGAGACGTTGAAATTGTCAATCGGCGTGCCCGATTTGAGTACCACTTTGATTCTAAATACGAAGCGGGTATCAAATTAACCGGTACCGAGGTCAAGTCGGTGCGAATGGGGCAAGCTAACCTCTCCGACGCCTACTGTGTCTTTGAAGACGGAGAGCTCTACGTCGTCAGTATGTTCATTTCAGAATACAAATTTGCCAACCAGTTTAACCACGAGACCCGCCGCAAACGCAAGCTCCTGCTCAAGAAAAATCAGCTGCGCAAACTGGAGAAAAAGGTAAAAGAGCGCGGCTTCACGATTGTACCCTATCGCCTGTACTTCAATGATCGGAACTTTGTTAAAGTAGAAATCGCCCTTGCTCAGGGTAAAAAGGTGTACGATAAGCGGCAGTCAATCAAGGAAAAAGATGCGAAGCGCGATCTCGCCCGGATAAAAAAAGTGAGATTATAGTACCCTCTGTGTAAAAACCAATTTTATTCTGTGGATTTCTGCCTAGTATACCTTACATTAGCATTGATAGTTAGGCTAGGAAAAGAAAAATTGGAATCTATCCATTTTGATTCTCTTTATTGCCTATTCCACCACCTCAAAATTTTCAATGTATGAGTAAATTTGATGAAGCAATTGCGCTTTATAAGGAAGAAATGAAAAAGATGAAAATTTCCATCGACGAAGAGCTACTCCACGGAATAACCAAATCGTTGGGACCATCTATCTACTCTGAAGATTCAAACAAAGTATCTTGTTCTGATCCCGAAGAGCTGGCACGCGTAAAAAAGAACTTCATGATCAAAAAGCTTGGTCTTGATGATAGCCCTACATTGGATGACCATGTGAAAGCAGTCTGCGAGGAAATGGGAACTTCTAATCGCCGTAAGTTCCGTGCGATCTTTTATTATTTGATCGTGCAGAAGTACAAAGGAAAGCGTTCTATGTTCGTTTAAGACATTGAAGTGGATTAAACTTTTTCACACTAAAGCATCTATGTTAGTGATGGCATAGGTGCTTTTTGGTGGTCCATAAACTATTTCAATACGGCAAAGCGTTTTATGAATACACCAGTACTTTAAAGCTATGAAAACCTTCGCCACCGTACTCTGTCTGATTTTGCTACTTTCCTGTCAGAATGGTCCGACCGTACAGGCACAGGAAATCACAACCGATAGTCTGCCGACCCCCACATTTTTGCCGGAAGGCCAAACCATCGCAGACCGTTTCCTCCCCCCGGCTGACTTTCAGCGATCTACCGTACCCAAAGGCTCTTTCGCGGGTTTTTTGCGTACGCTTCCACTTGAAAAACACGGAGCCCCCGTACATTATTTCGACGGCAAAATCAAAAACCGAAAAGATGTACACGTGGCCGTCATTGACCTGGAGGTCGGAGACCGTGATCTACAACAGTGTGCGGATGCTATCATGCGCCTGCGAGCCGAATACCTCTATCAAAATAAGAAATACGATCAAATCGCTTTTAATTTCACGAATGGTTTTCGCGCGGATTATGCTAAATGGAGAGCCGGTCAACGGATTAAGGTAGAGGGTAACGAGGTCAGCTGGACGGATGCCGGGCGACCCGACGACTCTTATGAGCACTTCCGAAAATACCTGGATATGGTCTTTGCCTACGCCGGTACCCTTTCCCTCGAAAGAGAACTGGCCCCCGTATCCATCGACAGTATTCAGATCGGTGATGTATTTATCAGAGGCGGCAGCCCCGGACACGCCATTATCGTAGTAGATTTGGCCGAAAATGAAGATAGCGGGGAGCGGCTCTTTCTACTGGCTCAATCTTATATGCCCGCACAAGACATTCACTTGCTGAGTAACCCCAGGAATAAACGACTCAGTCCCTGGTACACCAACCGGTTTAATGGGCGCCTGGTAACGCCCGAATGGATGTTTGAGCAAGAACAGCTTAGACGATTTAAACCTTAATCCCGCTGCTCATTCAAGCTCCAGTTGTAATCCCGAAATTCTACCTTGGCATCCTGATTAATCTGAACGTCCTCACTGTATTTATTCAGAAATTCAATACGCGAGTCGTATTGCTTTTTGAAATCGCCCCAGTACCAGGTCAAGATCTTAGAAAGCTGTACTCGGTCGGGCGCCAATATATTTTTATCTCCGTTGACAAACTCGCGGGTCACCCGCTCCAATTGTTGGTCTACAATATCAGCCTGGTAGGCGAAATTGGCTAACTTGGGACAAGAACGGGCCGCACAATTTACCGCGAAGTGAATACGTGGCTCATTAAATTTAGGTCGGATAATCCCGTGCTCAATATTATTTAGACTATAGGCCTGCCCTTCGATCTCAATAAACTCGATATCAAACACGCCATTTACAAAGGGAATACCCGATTTGATATCCTTGATACTCTTCGTAGGGTAATTATCGATAATTAATTTTACCGTGAAAGCATTATAGGCATTGATCCAATAAGCCAATCGCTCGTCACGGTTCCAGTTCTTCTTGTTGGGATGGTGATTGCGCAGGGTGTTCAAATAGCGATTAAAGCGCATACTATCGGCTATGATGCCCTGGTAATCCACCAGACCGGCTTCATTTACGTGATCTTTCAGTATACGATCCCAATCGTTGTGTTGAATGGGCTGGGAGCCAGATTGTACATCCTTAACTTTACATTGGTTTAGGGTGAGCAAAGACAGCAAGCAAATGAATAATTGGTAAATACGCATGGTTTTCCGTTTATTTTGAGTAATACTCTTCGACAACAACACATACGGGGAAATGTATGCTGTCAGTTTTCAAATTTCAGCGTATTGTCCCAGAGCGGACGCTAGTGGCTCAGAAAACAACCCCCCGAGCCTCTAGGATGGAGGGGCTTGCAGGTCTAATTCTTCCTTGTTTTCCTGTAGCACTTTGATGATGAAAGCAATCAGGTCTTTCAAGTCCCAGCCGATCAGTTCGGCCCCCTTACGTACTTCATCACGGTCGACACTGGCGGCGAAAGTCTTGGTTTTTAATTTCTTGGTCACGGATTTCACTTTCATCCCCTCTATGCGCGTCGGCCGAATCAGCGCAGCTGCGTAAATAAATCCGGTCAATTCATCGGCAGCAACAATACATTTATCTAATGGGCTCTCGCGAGGTACCTTCCATTTGGTATAATGTCCGGCAATCGCGTGGGCAATTTCTGTTTCGCCCATTTCTTCTAGTTGCTTTACGATAACATTGGGGTGCTGATCCGGATACTTCTCGTAATCGGCATCGTGGAGCAAACCGGTAGCGGCGAAGGTTTCAGGGTCTTCGCCAAAATGCCTGGCCATGGCTTCCATCACTAATTCTACGGTGCGGGCGTGACGCAAAAGCGATGCTCCCGTCGTCATACTTTCGAGGATGGTTCTGGCTTCTGATCTGGTCATGTTTTATTTCGTTTTGATCTATACGGATGAGTCAAGGCATGCCTTGTCTTTACGTCAAATTAGTTTATATTTCTGTAAAATAGCATCCTTATGGAAGAAGACCAAATGAACCTAACTACGGCCCTGATCCGGCGTGATTTTGCCCTGGAAGCGAAGGAAGGCCTCATCGATGAGGAAGAATTGCAGCGCCTGCTGGCTAATCAGATCGCTTACATGATCGAGCACGATCTGGAGATTCTGCTTAGCCTGATGTACCGTCTTGATATTCCGGAGGACAAAGTCCACCTGGCGCTATCCCCTCTGTCATCGGAGGCCCCCAATATTGCACTGGCTAAGCTGGTCATTGAACGCCAGAAGAAACGCGCCTTCACCAAGCTAAAATACAAACCTGAGGATCTGGGCGACGGCTGGTCCTGGGATTAAACAAAACAGAGCCATGCACGAGTTACTCTTTCAATATTTTCAGGAAAAAACCAAGATCAGCCCGACGCAATTCCAGGATATCTGTCCTTTTTTCGAGCCAAAGCTCGTAAAAAAGAAAGAATTTCTTTTGATGGAACAGGAGGTCTGTCGCTATATTTTTTTTGTAAATCGGGGGTGTTTACAGCTATATTCGGTTGACGAGGCTGGACAAGAGTTGACCAGGTACCTTGCCTTCGAAAGAAAATTTGCAACGGCACTGACCAGCTTTATTCAGCAAGCTCCCTCTTTTGAGTACATTCAGGCAGCAGTAGACACCGAGCTACTGAGAGTGACTTACGAAAATTTCTATCACCTGGTAGATACTAACCCTGCCGTTCGTTTTGTCTACCGCGGTATTCTGGAGAATGCCTATATTACCTCACAAGAGAGAATTTATAACTTTCTGGGTAAGACGGCTCTGGAAAAGCTCCACTGGCTACTCGAAAGCCAACCGGATATTTTCAATCGTTTACCCAGTCAGGTCATTGCTTCTTATCTGGGCATGACCCCTTACACGCTCAGCCGCTTAAAAGCAGATTTATAAACGGCGTTCTTGCTCTACCGCAAGGTTTCTTATTCCCAGGCAGCCTAACTTTAGTCCTAAAACTAAAGATGAACCATTCACCATTCCAGTGGAGCCGACCATTGCTTACTTGTCTATCGCTGCTTTTCCTGACTACCACCTTCATACATGCCCAGCCCCCCAAACCACCAACCCCAGTAGAAGTCTTTTTAGGCCATCAACAGGTTAATTTTCAGATGGTGGTGAAAAAGAAGTTTGCTCCGATGAGCAAAATGAGCTTCTTTTCGGTAGCTACTTTTAATGCTGACTATCCAGGTGGAGATGATGATTTCGAGATGATAATCCCTGTACAGTTGAGCTATGAGCTAGGGAAAGGCTTTGGTATGATGGCGGGCTCTAATATTAATTCAGCCATAGGCTTTTCCCCCATTATCGGGCCTCAATACACTTATGCCTCGCCAAAACTCCTGGTCGTCTCTGTACTTTCTTTCTTCCTGAATGAGAAAAAAGATATAGAGTTTTTTGGTCTTTACGAATTTAAGCCGCCCCTTAATGAGCAATGGACCTTATACAATCGCTTACAAATGCTTTACGTGCACAACCCAACCGATGGTATACATAACCGAAGTTATCTACACCTGCGTACTGGCCTGAAGCGGGAAGCCTTCATCTTTGGGCTAGCCGCTAACCTGGATCAATACGGGCCTGAAATGAGGTATCAGGATAACTTTGGCCTGTTCGTACGGTGGGAGTTTCAGTGATCAAGACTTATTAAAATAAAAACCCTGATCTACTGGTGATGCATAATCTGCAGGTAATAACTGGCTCAAAACCAGCTCATCGTATTCCAGGTATTGAATAGGCAGACAGCGGATTTTGCGACTACCGTCCAGGGCATAAACAATCAGAAATTTACCGCTGGGCGAGAGCACCCACTTTCCGAAGGTAGTTTTACGAATATCCTGAGCAGCGGAGATCAAAGTCTGGGCAAAGGTTCCATCCGCTTTAAGGTCTACCAGGATTTTTGCTTTTACCGGCGGCCCATTTGAAGTCGAGAAGGAGGGAAGAGAAGCGATCACTTCCGAGGCCAGGTTATGTTCCCAGTGCCCCTGTATCGCCTGCATTACCGAGCTGTACCGGCGCTCCGATCCCTTTTGATATTGCAGGAGCAGCAATTCATCGGAATCGACGTTTTCCAGATTGATTCCATCACAGTTTTGCTCTACCAGATAGCGCAATTCTTTTTGGTGATCCATATTGCTCAAATAAAGAATAGCAGCGGTATAGTGATACTGAACGGTCCAGGCTGCTTTTTCTACCCGGTATTCTTTTCCTGACTGGCGAATAACAAACAAAGTGCCGTCTTCCTGAAAAGACCAATCGGCTACCTCCGCCTCTTTGGAAGCCCAGGTACCCTGAATTAGATCCTGACGTACCTGCTCTACCGGAGAGAGGGTTGCATTGAGTTCTCTAAAATAATCACGACAAGGTGCCGTATCTTTCATTTCGGTCGGTATAGCTAAGCCCGTACTCAGGTAAAAAACGGTCATCAATAGTGCACATAGGGATTTCATAATTTTTAGATTTTGGATGTCGGATGAAAGAATCAGATCGGAAATAATTCAATAATGAGTATAAACTATTTGTTAACTTTTTGTCTTCTGTTTATTTTCCGATCCAGCCAGTTTATTACAAAGACAAAGATAATCCCAAAAAGATGCATTCTAAACGCCTTCAAGACTATTTATTTTTAAAAAAAACCTTAAATATTTGTTAATCCTTAAGGCTGATGCTTTTCCTATTCGTCCAAATTATACGCAAATAGTTTATACTTTTTAGATGTCCTTTTAAAGCTTTATCTTTGCTTTTGGCACTGGAAAAAAAGTGTCCAAATTATGTATCTATGCTGTTGAAAACCCGCGGTATTTTATTACGCGCCATCAAATATTCCGAAACAAGTCTTATCCTCGATGTGTACACACGAGAAAAGGGGCTAAAAAAGTATATCGTCAGTGGTGTACGCAAAAACAAGGCACGTATGCACGCCAACTTATTTCAGGTCATGTCTATCCTTGATCTAGTCGCGTATGATCGATCCGATCGCGACCTGCACCGCCTCAAAGAAGCACAAAGTGCTTTCCTTTATCAACGCATCCCCTTCGAGGTACCCCGCAGTGCCATTGGCATGTTTATCATTGAGGTGACCCGCAAAGCCATCCACGATGCCGAATCCAATCCGGAGCTATACGATCTGCTGGAAAACTTTCTCTCCTTTCTGGACCAAACTCCAGACTCTATAGCCAATATTCATTTATTGTACCTTTTGCAGTTCAGTGCTTACCTGGGCATTATGCCGGAGCTAGACTACGAGAAAAAGCGACCCTTCTTTGATTTACAGGAGGGGCATTTCACGGCTGCCGTACCCTCCCACTCCAATTACCTAGACGAATCAGAGGCCCTTTTGTTACATCAATTACTGGAATGTGATCTACGGGAAGTTGGACACTTGAAAATGACGGCTTCCGAACGTAAAACCCTACTGAATCACCTGCTGGATTACTACCGTATCCACCTCGATCATTTTAATACGATTCACGCGCACCGAATTCTGGAAGAGATCCTGCGCTGATCGAAATTACTTGTCTGATAATGACGCCCGATTTAAGGCTTATTCAACAAACCGTCAAATCAATAAATCAATAATCGCACGCATGCAATCATCCAAATTTCAATTCGAAAATACTCAGGGCGAGCAGCTCGTTGGTCGACTGGATTTCCCCGTCAATCAGCACCCCCACACCTTTGTGCTCTTTGCTCATTGTTTCACCTGTAATAAAAGCCTAACCGCCGTACGCAATATCAGCCGGGAGCTGACCCTGGAAGGTTTTGCGGTACTCCGCTTTGATTTTACCGGGCTGGGGGAGAGTGAAGGAGATTTCGCCGATACTAATTTCTCTTCTAACGTAGAAGACCTTTTACAGGCCGCCGAAGAACTAAAGCGGCAACACCAGGCGCCAGCGGTACTCGTTGGTCACTCACTGGGAGGAGCTGCTGTTATAAAAGCGGCCTGTGAACTGGATTACGTAAAAGCTGTCGTCGCCATTGGCGCCCCTTTTTCTCCCAGTCACGTAAGTCATCTTTTAGACGATAGTCTTTCCGAACTACAAGTCAGAGGAGAAGCAAAAGTGCAGATTGGCGGCCGGCCCTTTACCGTAAAAAAGCAATTCCTGGAGGATATCCGCGAGCATCAACTGGGGGAGTGCCTCGAGAGACTAAAGAAAGGACTACTCATCATGCACTCCCCACAAGACAAAATTGTAGAAATTGAGAATGCCGCTAAGATGTACCAGGCTGCCCGGCACCCTAAAAGCTTTGTCACCCTGGATGGAGCCGATCACCTGCTCTCGCATAAAAAAGACTCTAAATATGCTGGCGACATGATCGCTACCTGGGCTAGAAAATACCTCACTCTACCCGAAAAAGAAGCGCTGGAAGTAGAAAAGGAGGTCGCCGTAAGACTAGGCAACGAAGGATTTACTACAGAAATCATGATGGGTAAGCACAGTCTAACCGCCGATGAACCAGAATCGGTGGGGGGCAATGACTTCGGCCCCTCGCCCTACGACCTACTATCCGCTAGCCTGGGTGCTTGTACCTCTATGACCCTACAGATGTATGCCCGCCGCAAAAAATGGGACTTACAGGAAGTAGTCGTTCATTTGGAGCACTACAAAGACCATATCGATGATGCTCAGGAAACCGAAGACCCTAAAAGTAAGCTTGACCACTTTGACCGCATCATTGAGTTGGAGGGCGACCTGGATGAGGAGCAACGTGCCAAACTACTGGAAATCGCTAATAAATGTCCGGTTCACCGTACGCTACATTCGGATATCAAGGTGAATACCCGACTTCAGGATTAAAGACTCTTCAGTGCTGAGACATCTCCACTAGTCAGCAGCTGGAGGTGCTGGCTAATCTTTTCGGGTGGCCAGTTCCACCATTTTATCTCCAGCAGTTGAGTTATGTCTTCTTCTGAAAATCGTTTTTTGATTACCCGAGCTGGATTCCCCCCAACGACGGCGTAGGGCGGCACATCTTTTACCACCGTCGAGCCGGTCCCAATAACAGCACCGTCGCCAATGGTCACTCCGGGCATGATCGTAGCCCGGTGCCCAATCCATACATCGTTACCAATGAGGGTATCGCCTTTACTGGGGTAGTTTTTCCCGTCCATGGCACCCGCCCAGCTTCCGCCAAAAATGGCGAAGGGGTAGGTCGATATGGCATCTGTCAAATGATTCCCACCGTTCATGATAAAAGTTACATCCGAAGCAATCATACAGAACTTGCCAATAATTAACTTGTCGCCGATAAAATCAAAGTGGTATTTGACGTTTTTCTCAAAATTGTGTACATCCTCAAAATCGTCGTAATAGGTGTAATCCCCTACGATAATATTCGGGTTAGTGATGATGTTCTTTAAAAAGCAGAGGCGCTGGTAATCCGGCAACGGAAAAATGGCATCCTTATCAGGTATCGACATAGCTTAGGTTTGATCCAGGTAAAAGTCTGTACTCTATGGGACAAGATACCCAGGCAAGTGGTAAAGTATGTTCCAAAAAACCAATTTTTTCCTTATTATTGGTGAAAATTTAAACTTACGCAATGAACAGACGCCAAGCTACCAGAAATATCCTTTTGGTCGGAGCGGGAGCTAGCCTGCTCCCCTACTGCTCTATCCAGGATTGGCCTACCTTCGAAAACCTGAGACTGGAAAACAAAGCCTATCGTACGGTTCAGGCTTTGATCGACCAAATTCTGCCCGATAATGACGATACTATTCAAAATCCGGAATCCCGACTGGAGTTTGTTCTCAAACAGGTGAACGACCGCTATTCACCGGAAGAGATCGAGCAGTTTAAAACCGGCCTGGACGCTATCGACCAGGCAGCACAGACGGAACACGGTCGTTCTTTCAACAAACTGCCCCCCGAACAGCAAATGGCTGGTATTTTGGCGCAAGCCGAGACCGAAGGCCCCGCTGCTTTCTGTATACAGCGTACCAAAAGACTTTGCGTGGAGCATTTTACCCGCTCCGAATATTACATGAAAGAATTGCTTGACTTTGAGTTTGCGCCCGGACGCTACGTCGGTTGCGCAAAAGTTTGATTTCTCTACCCTTGAAAAAAAATAATCATGGCTAATACCAATCATCAATACGATGCCATTGTCATCGGTGCCGGGATGTCCGGGGCCTGGGCGGCAAAAGAATTTAGTGAAAACGGTTTCAAAACACTGTTGCTCGAAAGAGGCCGCGATGTCCGACACATTAAGGACTACCCCACCACCAATATGCAACCCTGGGAATTCCCTAACCGCGGCCGTGTCCCGCACGAGGTGCGCGAAAAGAATCCCGTCATCAGCCGCTGCTACGCTTTCCGCGAAGACACCACCCACTTTTTCGTGAAGGATACCGATCATGAATACGATCAGATCAAACCATTCGACTGGATCAGAGGCTACCAAGTGGGTGGAAAATCGATTATGTGGGCGCGGCAGGTACAGCGCTGGAGTGATTACGACTTTGAAGGGCCCGCCCGTGATGGTTTTGCCGTCGACTGGCCCATTCGCTACGCCGATCTGGCCCCCTGGTACAGCTATGTGGAGCGCTACGTCGGTGTATCCGGCAATAAAGATGGTCTGGCTACTGTACCCGATGGAGAGTTTCTACAACCCTGGGACCTCAACTGCGTCGAACAGTACTTCCAGGACTTCGTCAAGGAAAACTTTGAAGACCGCCACGTCATCTACGCACGCTGTGCGCATATCACCGAATTAACCGATGAGCTGCGGGCACAGGGCCGTACGCTCTGCCAGAGCCGGAATATCTGCGAACGGGGCTGTCCTTACGGCGGCTATTTTAACGTCAACACCTCGGTCATCCCCGCGGCCCTGAATAGTGGTAACTGTACCCTACGACCTCACAGTATTGTACACAGCATCATCTACGACGATAAGACCCAGAAAGCCACTGGGGTACGCGTCGTTGATGCCCAAACTGAAGAAACGACCGAATACTTTGCCAAGGTTATTTTTGTTAATGCCGCCACCATTAACACTAATGCTATCCTGCTCAACTCTAAATCGAAGCGGTTCCCCAATGGTATCGGCAACGATAGTGGCACCCTGGGTAAATACGTGGCTTTTCATAATTACCGGGCAAGAATCAGCGGTATTCACGAAGGGCACAAAGAATTTGCCACCGAAGGAAAGCGCCCAACCAGTGCCTACATTCCCCGTTTCCGCAATGTCGAACGGCAGGAGACGGACTTCCTGCGTGGATATGCGGCAGGGTTTAATGCCGGCCGTTATAAGTCTTACGATGCCGGTGGTTTTGGCGAAGACCTCAAGGAAAACTTAATGGGCAGTGTAGAATATGGCCCTTGGCGCGTAGGTTCACACATGATGGGAGAAACCATCCCCAAAGCGAGTAACTTTGTGGCCGTCGACGAAGAAAATAAAGACCAGTACGGTATACCCCGTATCCAGATCTCCATCGATTACGACGAAAACGATGAGAAAATGACCAAAGACTACATTGAGCAGATGAGCTATATGTTCGAGAAGGCCGGCTTTACCGACATCCGAGCGAGCGATTCCAAGCAGGCCCCCGGACTGGATATCCATGAGATGGGCGGCGTCCGGATGGGGAATGACCCCGAGACCTCCATGCTCAACAAATGGAACCAGATGCACGCCTGCCCCAATGTCTACGTGACGGACGGCGCCTGTATGACTTCCGTGTCTACGCAAAATCCTTCATTGACCTTTATGGCACTGGCGGTCCGGGCCGCTCGTCATGCCATGGATGAATTAAAAAAGGATGCCTTGTAACCCAGAAAAGGAGCACTGACATTTCTTTATCCCGACAAAAAAGATAAGCGAATTACCTTCAAAACAAAGCAAACTCCTTATCTTACCCATAAATACACCATAAGGCATGTCGGACCACGCAGGTACTGAAGAACAAGTAGATAAGCTGGAGCAGCTTCGCAAAGAACTGGACCTAAAGGAACTTCAGGTTAATCGTCTATTAAATATTACACAGGCGATTAATAATAATGTGAATGCACAGAAGCTATACGAAATGTACCGATCCTTTCTTAGCTGGGAGCTGGGGGTACGTAAAATGGCCCTCTATATCCGATCTAAGGGGAAATGGACTTGTCAGACCTCATTGGGAATTAGTGAAGAACAAAGTCAAATCGACATTAGCCATCTGCTTCCTCAATTTGCGGAACTCGGCAATCTGGACGAACAAGAACATCCACTCATCAAAGCCTTTGACCTGGTGATCCCCGTACGGCATAAATCAACCCCGATTGCCTACGTTTTCATTGGCGGTTTTGAAGAAGATGATGACATGTACAGCAAGGTCCAATTCATCACAACGATCACCAATATTGTTGCCGTAGCCATTGAAAATAAACGCCTATTCAGGCGACAGCTGGAACAAGAGCGCCTCAAACGAGAGATTGAACTGGCCGCAGAGGTACAGCAGATGCTGGTACCTCGAATCTTACCCATGACCCGGGAATACGAATTTGACTACATCTATAAACCGCAACTCTCGGTAGGTGGTGATTATTTCGACTTTATTGAATTCGAGGACGATAAAATCGTTTTCTGCGTGGGTGACTTCACGGGCAAAGGCCTGGCAGCAGCGATGCTCATGGCTAATTTTCAGGCCAATTTTCATACCCTGATTAAACAACGTACCGACCTGGTCGAATTTGTCCACCAACTCAACGAATCCGTCAACTGGCTAACTGCCGGAGATCGATTTATTACCTTCTTTATTGCCGAGTACGATGTCAATAACCGCATCTTGCGATACGTCAATGCCGGACATAATCCGCCCATCTTACTGAACAAAGACGAGCTCTTCGAACTGAAAAAAGGATCGATCATGCTGGGTTCCTACGAAAATCTCCCAAAGGTAGAAGTAGGACAAGTACAGATCGATAAGGAAGCGCTGATTCTTTCCTTCACCGATGGCTTAACCGAGCTGCGTAACGAAGATGGGGTGATGCTCACCGAAGAGACCCTGCAGGGCTTTATGCGTCAACACTGGCAAATGCATGCCGCTGATTTCAACGCAGAACTCACCAAGTTTATTAATCAATTCAAGGGAAAAGCCCGCTACCTCGATGACTTTACGGTATTGACCTGCAAACTTTACTGCCCCGGCGCTCGCGAAAATTTTACCGAACGGCCCTTCGCCAAACGGTAGACCTCGATGATTTTTGATTCTTAAATCCTTCAATAGATATGTACAATATGAAATACGCAGTATTCCTTTTATTACCCTTACTCCTCCTTAGTTGTCAGGCCCAGACTGGTGGCGAAACCGAAGCGGTCAGTGGCAAAGACGACAACTGGGTAGAATTGTTCAACGGAGAAAATCTGGACGGCTGGACGCCAAAATTTGCCGGATCACCGCTCGGCCTTAACTACAAAAATACCTTTAGCGTAAAGGATGGTATGATCCAGGCCAGCTATGACGAGTACGAAACCTTTAACGGAGAGTTTGGTCACCTGTTCTACGAAAAGCCTTTCTCAAATTACATCCTGCACGTGGAATACCGCTTTGTAGGGGATCAGGTCACCGATGGGCCCGGCTGGGCTTTTCGCAATAGCGGCGCGATGCTGCACTGTCAGGATCCCGAAACCATGGAAGTGGACCAGGATTTTCCGATTTGCATCGAAGCCCAATTCCTGGGTGGCCCCAACGACGGAACCACGCGTCCGACCGGAAACCTTTGTACGCCGACCACCAACGTTTATCTGGCCGATACGCTGACCACGACCCACTGTATCGAATCTACTTCTCCCACCTTTGATGGCGATCAGTGGGTGAATATCGATATGATTGTCTACGGCGATAGTCTGGTACATCATGTGGTGGAGGGCGATACCGTCATTACTTACACCAATCTACAATACGGAGAAGGCGGTACGCTGCCTAACGAAGGGGACCCGATCAGCTCGGGGTACATCTCCTTACAAGCAGAAAGTCATCCGGTCCATTTCCGGCGGGTGGCCATAAAAGAATTGAAATAGAGATCTTTAAATAAAAAAAGCTGTGCAGATCCGCACAGCTTTTTTTGAGGGTTAAACTTCCTCCGCCAGGCCTTCCAGCAAGTCATCCAGTTCTTCGTAAGATTTGTAACCTACTTTTTCTTCTTCTCCCCCCATAACCTTTAGTCCGTCCGGCTCCAGATCCTCCATTAGGTCAATGATCTGATCGGCGGGGAAGCCCAGATGCAAAAGAATGGGATAGCTTTCGCAAAGCTGCTGAATATAAGCCCAGTTGATCTCACTGTGTTCTTCCAAATCTTCGAGGCTCCATTTATTTTTGGCAAAATCCAATAGGAAATAGCGAACGTGGGGCGCAAAAGCCTGAAGCCGCTCTTCCAACTGCGCACGAGTTGTACTTCCGTCGAGGACCATCTCTTTGATCACCGGCAGCTCGGTCTCTACCGCCAGAAGGGTATCCAACTCAGTAAACATGCCAATCTGAATGGCATCCAGATCGAGATCCCCACTGAGCCGCTGTATCTCCTCGGCAGATTGCAGGTTGAACTCTCCAAGAATAGCCGGGCCTTCTACCCATTCTTTAATAGCCTGTACCTGTACAGGCGGCATAAAGGTATCATCCCCCGGATTGAGATTGAAACCCATCCATTCGACGCCCATGGCGGCAAAATAACGCGCATCGGTCAGGTTGGTTATCGAACCAGCAAGTATCTTTGTACTTAGCATCTTGTTAATTTTGAATAAGGAATTGACCACAAAAGTATAACAGTATGGCCAAAACACCACATTATTACGAGCAAGTTTACGAAGTGACGACATTAATCCCCTTCGGAAGGGTAACCACCTACGGGGCAATCGCCGATTATCTGGCACTGGGCTCGGCGCGGATGGTGGGCTATGCATTGCGTAATTCCTTTTCCGGTATGAATATTCCTGCTCATCGCGTAGTTAATCACAAGGGCGAGTTAAGTGGCCGTAAGGCCTTTCCGACCCCCACCCTCATGGAGGAGTTACTCCAGGCCGAAGGAGTGTTGATCCAGGACAATAAGGTAATGGATTTTAAGCAGCTGTTCTGGCATCCGGCCGAATTAGAGAAAGAAGTATAATTTTTCACTCTTTAACCATTCAATTTGACTGCTTTTTTCTGGGCAGTCAGGGCCAGTTCCGTTGCCAGAAAGCAATGGTCCTGGCTCATTGCTGTTTCGGTGCGATGCACGACATCACTGACCAGTGCTCTACCGTAGGGCGTCTGTACCTGGGAGCAGTCGAAATATTTGGTCTCCTTTTGGTTAACCAGAAAAAGGTGATTACCACCACTACGCCCCTTTAGGTCGATGTATTTGCGCATTTCGATGTAGCCCTCCGTACCCAAAATAAAGGTTCGGCCATCGCCCCAGGTGCCCAGGCCTTTGGGAGTAAACCAATCAATGCGAATGTACCCCGTAGCGTGGTCGCTACTGAGACTCATATCACCAAAATCAGCAATCTTTGGGTATTGATCATTATCGAAATTTGCGATTTGCGCAAAATTGACCTTTGCCCGTTTGGAGTCGGTATAATACAGAAACTGGTCGCACTGATGAGATCCAATATCACAGAGAATACCTCCCGCAAGTACGGGGTCAAAAAACCAGTCCGGCCGGGTTTGGGATCGCATCCGGTGCGGCCCCAATCCAATGGTTTGCACAACTTTACCAATGGCGCCGGCCCTGATCAGTTCTCCTGCCTTAAAAGATGCTGGATTTCCCAGTCGCTCGCTGTACATAATAGAATATATACGCTGGGTTTCCCGCTGTACCTTTTTTACCTGTCTGAGCTGCTTCAGGCTCAGGATACCGGGTTTATCGGCCATAAAATCCTTTCCAGACCTCATCACCTGAATGCCCAGCGGTGCTCGTTGTACGGGAATACTGGCACTGGCCACCAACTGGATGGATTGGTCTTCGATGATCTCCATTTCGCTTTTTGCTACCTTTACCCTGGGGTAGCGTTGCGTAAAAGCCCGTAGTAATTCCGGCTCTTTAGCGTATACCGCCACCAATGTACCGCCACCTTCCAAAAGTGTCTCTACCATGCCGTATATATGTCCATGATTGAGACCGATAACCGAAAACCTGATCGACGCTTTGGGCGGAGCGCGCTTTTCCGGCGGCAAGACGATAACTTCCGGCCGGGCCGTCCGGTGCAAGTCATAGCCCAATAAATCAAAAGGGAGTAAACCCGCAACGGCTATTCCTGAAGCCGACGAGAGGGATGTTCTTAAAAAATTGCGTCTGTTAGATTCCATGTGATGTCGAAAACGTCTTATTCAAAGATAGCTAAGTGATGAGACAATACCATATTTGACATGAATTCAGTAGGTTTTTGCCGCTAGCAGACCATCCAACGTAGCAAAGCTACGTAGTCCTATTGATCTTGGGAGCTTTGAAATAAGCATAAAAACTCGTCGTAATGGCAAGAAAAGACACGATGGTCATTACCGTTCCCGGAACAAAATTCACAAATCCCCCCAGATCCATAAATAAAAAATACCCTAAATCCGCCAGCCCGCCAGTAATAGCCGCCAGAAAGATGGCGTTTTGATTACCCCGCCATATAAAAAATGCAGCAATAAAAGTTACAATTCCAATCCAAAGTAAATTAAATCCATGCTGACCAATAATTGCCCCAGATGCTTTTGGGTAATCTATTTTCAGACTTTCAGGATTAACCGCATCAGCAATTCCTGAGACAGCAGCAAAAATGTCGTTCGTCAAAACCCCTTTCATCGTCATTATCCCCGCAAGGATGTGAACTAATCCCCAAATCATCCACAAAATTGCAGAAACTTTAATCCATGTACTCCTTTTTTTCATTGGTATAAATTTTAGTGAATATCTAGAAAATTTAAAGTCGCTCCTACTCCTTTATTTTCGGCAATATGGGTTCTTTACTAAATCTACCCCAGGCGATAAATGATGCCAGTCCCAATAAGATAATATTAGGTATGGGAGGTTCATTATGTGTAATATGGTAGATCGCTGCGAATACCATTATTGCAGCTAATCCTACGGATGCTATTGGCGTAAGAATTGGTTTAATTCTTAACAGGGCGGGAAGTATTAATCCGATACTCCCCAGTACTTCACAGATACCAATGAAACGCACCATGCTTTCTGGAAAGGAATAAACAAACGACATTCCGTTGGTCGCGAGTTCATCGATGGGTACCGTGATTTTCATCATACCCGCCATGAGAAATGCGGCGGCTAATAAACTTTGTGCTACCCATAATGCAATGTGAAGCCTTTTTGACTTTTTCATTTCTGGTTACCTTTAGATTAAAATCCGAAGATAAAGCAGGTAACCGCGCTATACATTAATGTAGGTTAAGAAATGGGAGGGGCGCTTATTTTTGTCGCCGCTTCCTTTTCACCGTTGAAAGCGCTTCTGGTGTGATGCCGAGGTAAGAAGCGATCATTCTCTGGGGTATTCTTTGTACAAGATCTGGATAGGTTTGAATAAATTGCTCATAACGTTCAATAGCGGGGGCACTCATTAGCATGATGACCCGTTTCTGAAGCACTTCAATTCGCTTTATTAGTTTCTGTGTTTCTTGTTCTAAATCAAAGTTTTTCTCTTTTTGAAAAACGACTGAATCTTCAAGCGCATTAATAAATAGATCGCATGCCTGGTCAGGAGGAATATTATCTGCTATTATCCAGCCTTCCGAAGCAAACATAAATATGTGCTCTTTACCTTTTTCGTCAATCGAATAACTACGTAATAAACCAGATTCAACCTGGTATACTTTAGTATTCAAGTCGCCCTTTCTTTGCAAAGTCTCTCCTTTTTTTACCTGAATTTTCTTCAAACCATTGACTTATTTTATAGCGCCTGCTATTCGTTCCAGCATCTGCTCTATCTTCTCTTTGAAGTGGGATTCGGCACTTTCGCTATTTTATTGGGTAATAATGAATTAGATATACCATCATCGGTCGCCTATACTCTTGTCCAGTTAGCTTATTTTTTTCCTAAAAAAGAGAAACACTCTTATCCAAAGGGTCCACACTTGTCTTTCCTATTTTTTTATGGATTCTATGTGTACCCTATTTCCATCTACGTCATAGTGTATAAACTCAATGACCGGGGTATTCTGTTCTCTGCTTACTTTGACTGCTAAAAAACCGCCTTTTACTCTAAGGAATTTATGTTCGGGCCGTTTATCATTTGGATCCCAGCCCTGAGCATGGGAGTCACTTGAGGGGCCCTGACTAAACTCCATTAATCCTGTTTTTGCATCAACCGACACATATTGCCAATGCCGATCTCCGTTTATGACAAACATTTTTTGATCAGCAAGATAACTGCGGAGCCATTCGCCCTCTGTTTTAAAAGACGCATTGGAATGATTATCAAATTTTCCTTTTGATCGGTCCGGTCCTACCACCGGGGTAGGTGAACAAAGGATTTTAAAGGTAGCATCTGATGCTTCGACGCTTTCTTTAAACCAACGTATTTGTTCTTCACCCCAGATCGTTTTGTTTTCCCCATCCGGTGCTTTATTATTACTCCTGAAATCCCTACCCTCTACCAACCAGACTTGTAAATCTTTCCCCCATCTAAAGGTCCTATAAGATTTTTCAGCAATGGGGTTTTGCTCATTCCAAATCAACAACCCATCTTCAAAGCTCAATGCCCCGAATGGAGAAGAGGTCGGCATGGCATCGTCTTTTAGTAAATCGTGATCGTCCTTTTGTATGTAGAGGGGAGTATTTCTATAAAAGTCAATCAGCGATGACCAGGAATTAATGGCGTGCCATTTGTGTCTGGCTAATTCGACCGTGTAGGCCATGGGACCCGGTTTGTCATAGTAAACATAATCTCCCGTTTGGCAGTGGAAAGCGGGATTCAAAGCAAGCATAGTATCGTAAATTTTAAACCCCCGTTTAGGATCATCATAAGACCAGTAGTATTGACAAGTAGAAGAGGTGAATAGTACCGGCACCGCCTGATCCGCCGGGGGAGCTGTCTTGAAGGATCCTTTAATTTCTGTGATGGGGGCACTCGCTCTTTTTCTGCCCTGAATGACCAGGGTATAAGCTGTGTTGGGACGCAGATCGGTCATCTCCCGTTTGAGGGTAAAGTCCTGATACGCAGAAACAAAAGTCCAATCGGTGGTCATTACCGTATCTTCGGTCTCTAATGTCATTTTGACTTGGCCAAAGGCGCCCGCCACCGCCCCATCCATTTCGCTCACTGGCATATCATTATCAAAATTAATAGGACTTCTAAAGGGTGCTTCTTTTTGCTCGTGTTGGATCGGTACTGGCTTTTCTGAGGCACAAAGCCTGGTCCAGATGATGGCGGAAGAATCGGTCAACTCTCCGATTTTAAACCCATTCGTGAAGTATACCTTTTCTTGTGCCAGCCCACTGGTTAATGAAAGAGCTAAGGTCAGCAGGAGGATGGTTGTTTTTTTCATAGCCAGCATTCATTATTGGTTAGTCAATGGGATTAAAGTACACAGCTTCCTAAGATAACCTAAAGCATTATTTATTCCAACAGCAATTCACTTTGAGCCATTTTTGTGCTGGTTTTCATTTTCTGAAAGTGAGATTTTTTCACATGAATTGAGGATAAGGCCTTTAAACCCAGACAAATAGTTCGAGTATCCTTTTATTCCCATAAGATCGGGAAAAAGCATTCAATTCTCAATTGGGCCACCTTTAAGCCTGCTTAGGGAATATTTTAAAGCCATTAACGCTACCTAATAACGCCGCAACAAATCGACCAGTTCCCAGACGTCCAGATAGCTGTTGTAAATCGGAGCCGGGGCGATACGAATGACGCCGCTCCTGGCCCCTTCGCCATCGTCGTTAGGCAGGTTGTGCTCGCGCCAGTCACAGATCACCCCGTTTTCGGTCAGGTAATCGAAGAGCTCCTTACCTTCCTTTCCCGTGATGAAGGACAATTGTGCGCCGCGCTGCTCGGGATCGCGGGGGGTGATGAACTCGTAGTGTTTACCTTCTTTGTTCAGTTCGTCGATCAGGAACTCCAGGTAGCCGGTTAGTTGCTTACTCTTTTGGCGCAAAGCCGTCATACTGGCCCGCTGGTGCAATTCGTGGCTGACCTTCATGGGTGGGAAAGCCATAATCGGGGCATTACTGATTTGCCAGCCCTCTGCACCGGGGTTAGGTACAAAACCTTTTTCCATCAGGAAGCGTCGCTTTTCATCCTGTCCCCACCAACCAGCAAATCGAGGTAATTCCTGATTGTTAACGTGGCGCTCGTGGATAAAACAGCCACTCAAAGCACCGGGACCGGAATTGATGTATTTATAGGTACACCATACGGCAAAATCAACCCCCCAGTCGTGCATCTGCATAGGCACATTACCCGCCGCGTGGGCCAGGTCAAAACCAACCAGGGCTCCCTTTCGGTGACCCGCCTCGGTGATGGCCTGCATATCGAATAACTGCCCCGTGTAGTAATTAAGGCCGCCAAACAGGACCAGGGCCGTCTCCGCGCCGTGTTCCTCAATCGTAGAGAGAATATCTTCGTGCTCCAGTGTCATTTTCCCGGCACGGGGCATCACTTCAATGATGGCCTCTTCGGGATCGTAACCGTGGAATTTCACCTGGGTCTCCACGGCGTACTGGTCCGAAGGAAAAGCGCCGGCTTCCATGATAATCTTGAACCGCTCTTTGGTCGGTCGGTAAAAACTCACCATCATCAGGTGTAGATTTACCGTAAGGGTATTCATAATGATGACCTCTTCCGGCCTGGCCCCAACGATGTGGGCCGAAGGCTCCGTCAGTGCCTTATGGTATTCGGTCCAGGGCAGCTCGCCTTCGAAGTGGCCTTCTACCCCCAGCTCGCGCCAGCGGTCCATCTCCTGGCGCAGGGCATTCATGGCCCCTTTGGGCTGTATCCCCAGGGAATTGCCACAAAAGTAGAGGCTATTGCGGCCCTTATGCTGTGGAAAAAGGAATTCCTGACGGAAGTCTTTGAGTGGATCTTTTTCATCAAGTTGTTCGGCGGTGGCGCGGGTCGTATCGAAGGATATCATAATTCAGATTTGCGATTTATGATTTGTAATTTTGAAAGTGCGATTTTGAATTATCCCATACATCGCCCATTCAACAAATCATCAATTGTACCTCATCGCAACAAAGGTAATTCTTTTATGTTTTTATCTTTGCTGCTCAAAAAAGAAATATATGGCTCTTTCGATTGCTTCTTATAATGTGAATGGAATACGCGCTGCTTTACGCAAAGATATCATCCAATGGCTGAAGGATCATCCGGTAGACATCTTATGCCTGCAGGAGACCAAGGCACAGCCCGAGCAGGTTCCTGCCGAAGAATTTGAGGCCCTGGGTTATCAGCACTTTTGGCATTCTGCGGAAAAGAAGGGCTACAGCGGAGTGGCTACTTTTACGAAAGTACAACCGACCAAAGTAGAAGCCGGTTGCGGCATTGAAGCCTACGACAGAGAAGGACGTATCCTGCGTACCGATTTTGGCGACTGGACGTTGTTAAACTGCTACTTCCCCTCCGGCACCACGGGTGATGTGCGTCAGGACTTCAAGATGGAATTCCTGGCAGATTTTCGGAAGTGGATCGAAAAGCTACGCGAGGAGCGACCCAAACTAATCATCGTGGGTGACTACAATATTGCCAATACCGAGATGGATATCCATAACCCCAAGAGTAATAAAAATACCAGTGGCTTTCTGCCCGAGGAGCGCGAATGGCTAACCGACTGGTTCAACGATGGTTTTGTGGATGCCTTTCGCTATCTGCACCCCGAAAAGATAGCGTACAGCTGGTGGAGCTACCGGGCCCGGGCCCGCGAGAATAATAAAGGCTGGCGCATCGATTACCAATCGATCTCCGAGAATCTGAAAGACAAATTACAGACCGCCTACCAGGTTACGGATGCGGTCCACTCTGACCACTGCCCGGTCTACATTGAAATTGATCTTTAAGGGGGAACGGCGCCGACATTCGGTATAAAAATGAACAAGAAAAGCAAATAAGACGTCAAGGATATACAACCATTTGGTACAAAATCCGCAACTCTCCTACAGGGATGCTTATCTTTGTCCTGAAATATGGCTTTACCATTTTCAGCTTTCGATCTAAGATCATCGAATTTTATTACAAAAACCAAATACATGATAAACGTTAGAACGATTAGTCTCTTTGTACTCCTGGCCCTGCCTTTCTGCCTGACGGCTCAGGAGATTAGTGGTGGTTTCAAAACGGGCTTAAATTTCTCCAAATTTGATGGTCCGGTACTGGAAACCGCCGATGGCGAACCGCTGGAATCCTTTGGTTATACCACCGGTTTTCACGTAGGTGCCATTGTCAATTTCAAACTGACGGATATTTTCGGGTTCCGTTCGGAGCTGTTATATTCACAAAAAGGTACCAATTATACCTACTCCGGTGATTCTTACCTGAGATTGTACAACCAGTTGGGAGACCGAAATATCGTATTATCCACTGAGCGTAATACCACCATCAGTGTAACCAACTCTCATATCGATATACCCATTCTCGCCTACGTAAGACTGGGTCGGTTTGAATTTGCCGGCGGGGCAAATGCCGCCGTTTTATTGGGATCCGTCGCAACGGGAGAAGTGGCCTTCCGGGAGGTAAACACCTCGGTAGGACAGCAGCTGGGCGATATCGTTGTTACTTACGACGCCAATTACTTTCAGGACGGTTACCAGATTGACAATTTTAGTGATCCAGAGACGATTACCATTGTGAACACTCCCTATACCATTCCGACGATCATTGGTGGTTATTACGACGCCAATGATAGTGAGGAAAATTTGTATCGCCGTTTTGACGTGGGGCTCAACGCCCAGGTTGCCTTTTATCTCAATCAGGGACTATTCCTCAGTACGCGTCTGAATTACGGCCTGATGGATGTGACCAACGAAGAGCAGGATATCGATTACCGAAACCTGAACAATGGACAGGTGATTACCCGCAATGATTTTGACCGGAACTTTTCGCTGCAGGCCTCTTTAGGCTTTAGTTTTTAAGTTAGAAGTTGTTTAGTTGGAGGGAATCCTCCGACTGGCCGCAAAAATAAATCCTGCCCGTATGCATACGGGCAGGATTTCTTACAAAATGGGTATGCTGTTTCTTATTTCTTATTGGACAATATTTGATCCGAAGTAACCTCCTCACTATTCAACTTTTTGATAATGTCAAAGCTAGTCACAATACCGACCAGCTCTTTCTTATCGATTACGGGTATAGCGTGAAAGCGATTCACCATAAAGATTTCCAGCGCTACATTAATCCGATCCTCCGGACTTAATTTGGCCAGCCCCGTAGTCATAATATCCTCGGCGGTATAGGCACGCAGGCGTGCATAGTTTACAAACCGGTCTTCCTCGTTGCGGCTAAAGCCCCTAAGGAAATACATAAAGTCTGATTTACTAATGATGCCGACCATTTCGCGGAAACGCACCACCGGAATATGGTGGATATTGTTTTCATCGAAAATTTCTTTGACGGCGGTAAGCTTATCCCCCGGATTCACCGTAATTAAATCCGTGGTCATGATGGTTTTGATGGGAGCCAATACATTCATATTCATTCAATTTTAATTTCATTACTAAGATGGGGGTTTATTGCCTGATGTGTTTTGAGAATGATCAGGAGGTCTCGATGATTTTTATCAATCCCAGAATCACTCCTTAAAATAGGTCTAAAATTTACTTTTTACTAATCTTGATTTCCCTTTTTTATAGCTTATCATAAAAAGGTCTCCGTAGGCTTTCTCTCCCAGTTGTGACAATTCCTCCTTTCCAAGTAACCAATTAGCCATGGCCGGGATGGTATTTGAGTGCCCGACGACCAGCAGGTTTCCCCCCTGGTGGTTAGCAACAAAATCGAATACATGGGTCATATCGGTCGGAGGATAGGTCCGGACAGATTGTCCCAGGGCTTCCGCTAAAGGTTGTGCCGTCTGCCTGGTGCGCTTGTAAGGTGTACTGTAAATGGCATCTATATTTTTGTCCTGCAATACCGCTGCTAAACGTTCTGCCCGTTTTTCACCTTTCGCATTGAGATCGGGATCTCGGGTGCCATCGTCGGCCTTTTCTGCGTGCCTGGCCAGATAAAGCCTAGTCTTCTTTTTGTAGGCCCGATTCCGTTTGATGTAATAAGGTAAAACCACTTCCAGCAGGTCGAAAACAGAAAAGCGCTCTTCTACTTTCGAGGAATAAGGATCAGTATTTAGCTGGAAGGCAATCGCCAAATCGTAATCAGGTAAATAAGCCATTAGGGATAAATAGCCGGGCATGAACCCCGTGTGCCCGTAGGCCAGACCGTGACTGGTCGCGAAGATTTCCGTACCCAGACCATAACCCGTGGCGGGGTTTACTTCACCCGTTTGTCGATTGACCGGCCTGAACAACTGCTGATGGCTAGCCGAAGAAAATACTTTGCCACCATAAAAACACTTTGCCCAATTAGCCAGGTCAGCCGAGTTGGTAACGAAGCCACCCCCCGTCCATTCGAATTGAGGATTCAGACCATAATGCCCGACTTCCGCAATCTTCTCACCAAACAAATCACCAAACAACCGACCGCTGTAGGCGGCTGTTAGCTTATCGATTTTGGCTTGTACAGCCGGTTCGGTTTGCGCCAGCTGACAGGGCCGCAGCACTTGCTGCTGGACCAAATCGTATATCTTTTTTCCAGTCACTTCCTCCACAATAGCGCCGAGAATAATATAATTGGCATCTGCGTAAGACCAGCCCTCTCCAACTGGAAAAACGGGTTCTGCCCCCAAAATAAAGGCCAGGCGCTCACCAGCTGTCCACTGCTTTTCAGGTTCAGCTTTTATCGTTTGCCATAACTGCTCTGCGTAGACATATTCCGGAATACCAGAAGTATGGTTCATTAAGCTTCTCAGGGTAATGCCCTCCGCATTGGGTAGCTGACTAAACCAATCCGCCTTACCCAGGTACCGGGCAGCTTTGGCATTCAGGTCTAAAGTTCCCTCTTCTACCAACTGCATAATTAAGGCCGCAAAAAAAGTTTTCCCAATACTACCGGCTAACATCCGATGCTGGGAGTTTAAGGGTAAATTAAGATCGGGATCGGCCATTCCAACCACCGTGGTTTCCTGTTTTTTGTTATTTAATACCGTTAGACTGATCCCTGGAATTCCCTTCTTTTCCAATTCTAATTTCAGGGCTTGTTCTAAATTTTGCGCCGCAGCGAAAACGGGTCCCAAAAGGATAATGGTCAAAAGAAGCGATCGTACGGGTGAAAATAATGTCATATGCTTTTTTGCGAAAGCTAAAAAGAAAACCGGAGTGCCCGGATTTTTTTCTACAAAAAGCAATAGTCAACATATTAGCGGCTCTCTCGTTCTAGAACAAACACAAATGATGTATAACAGGATTATTAAATCGATCAGCGTATTTTTCATATTCAGCTTATTATTGACGGCCTGTCAGCCAAAAGAATCTACTAGTGTAGCAGAATTAGTCAGTGAAAGAGATGAACTTTCTACCCTGGCACAAGCGATTCAGGCTTCCGACCTGCTGAATACGCTGGATGAGGAAGGGCCATATACTATTTTCGCACCCAGCGATGCGGCTTTTGCCGCTTTCCCAGATTATACCCCAGATCAACTATTACTGGAAGGTAACCGGGAAACACTCAACGAAATCTTAAAATATCATACACTTTCTGGTAAGATAATGGCATCCGATCTGACCGATGGTCAGGCCACGGCCACCGTACAGGGAGAGAAAGTAATCATTAATACTGGAGAAGCGGTAAAAGTAAATGGTACCACGGTAACGGCGGCCAATCTGGAAGCCGACAACGGTGTCATTCATATTATTGATGAAGTATTATTACCATTGTCCATGCAAAAGAAAACCATTGCCCAGGTAGCTATTGCTGACGACCGCTTAAGCACACTGGTTACTGCCTTAAAATCAGCAGATCTGGTTAAAACATTACAGGGCAAAGGCCCATTTACCGTATTTGCACCAACTAATGAAGCTTTTGCCGCTTTACCCGAAGGCACGGTAGAATCTTTACTAAAACCCGAAAACAAAGAGTTGCTGGCTTCTTTGCTCACCTATCACGTGGTGGCTAATCCATTAAAGGGAGAAGATTTGGTAGAAGGAACTGATTTAATTACCATACAGGGTGAGCCCATAAAGGTAGAAGTAAACGATCGCGGAAAATCAGTAGGCGGCGCACTGGTCATTAGTCCAGATATTAAGGCCTCTAACGGGATGGTCCACGTGGTCAATACCGTAATGATTCCACCATCAATGGCCAGCGAGGTACAGTAAACTATTGATTATAAACGACTTGACTAATAAAAAGCTAAAACGGGCAACTTGCTTGTTTTAGCTTTTTTTTGTAAGTTTATTGTTAACCAATCCATAGCAGATGCAGCAAAGCCAATCTCTTATAATAATTGGCCCCAGTAAAAAGGGCGGGAGAGGCGTTTTCTCAACTGCATTCATTTCCAAAGGCACACTTATTGAGACCTGCCCGGTCATTAGTATGCCCAAACAGGCACGCAGCAAATTGGACCAGACCATGCTGCACGATTACTACTTCATCTGGGGAGAAGCGGATCAACGATGCGCACTCGTACTGGGTTATGGCTCTCTTTATAATCACGATTACCAGCCAAATGCGGAGTACGAGCCCGATTACCAGCATGATCTTTTGAGTTTCTATGCCCGCCAAGATATAAAAGCGGGCGAAGAAATCACGGTTAACTACAGCGGTGACCCTGCCGGAGACATGAATTTATGGTTTAAAACCTGCTAAAGCTTGTCCATTTTATCCCTTTGGAACAATACTCCACCTTTTTGCAACAATGAGTAACCCACACAGCTCTAATCTATCCTATATTTGTACTATACGAAGAAATAAAAAGGTAAACCATAATCCCATTGAACATATTTACGCTACTTGACCCTTATCAAAAAAAAGAACGAATAGCCCAATTAAACAGAGATAGATTTTAGTGTCTATGTAACGCTACGAAAAACCAAACTTAGTTCCTTCAAACTTTTTCATAAACGTCTTGTGTGCAAATCACAAGACGTTTTTTCTTTATTGGAACAATACTCCACCTTTTTGCAACAATGAGTAACCCACACAGCTCTAATCTATCCTATATTTGTACTGTAACGAAGAAGTAAAAAGGTAAACCATAATCCCATAGTCCCATGTACATATTTACGCTACTTATTGATCCTTATTTAAAAGAACGGAACGAACAACCAACTTTAAACACAAACAGATTTTAGTGTCCACGTAACGCTACGAAAAACCAAACTTAGTTCCTTCAAACTTTTTGATAACCGCCTTACTTAACCCGTAAGGCGGTTTTTTTTTGTTATCCCATTTGGTCTTCGAATAATTTTGCTACTTTTAGTACAAGCAAACACCTGAGACCATGCATCAAGAAAAGGAGTCAAACCTGGAAGACACGGAATGGTTATTCGGAAAATTGTTCGACAAAAGTTTCCTTCAAAGAGGTATTGTACCACTCCTACTAGCCTATTTGAGCTATCACCTTTATCTCTACTTTACCATTAGTGGCGAGCTTTCCACGGCAATAGAGATTACCAGGTTGGCCCTGGGTGTTTTTGCTTATATACTGCTCGCCTTCTGGTTATTAGGCATCAACTATTCCTTCCGGACAACGAAATTTATTTCCAATACCTACCGGTCAAAGCGCCTATTCCCCTTCCCGGACTGGCGTGAGCGGCCTTATTTCTATTTTCTACTCGGTAATGGTTTACTTTGTCTGGTATCACTACTGGTCTGGCCATCGGTCCTGATTATGTTGCATTTGGGGGCGCTGCTCCTCTTACTGCTGTACCGCTTTTTTGCCCTGGCCATCAACGACTATTACTATCACATCCGGTACCATATCAGTTATTTTTATCCCTCTATTCTATCCATCGTCATTCTGGCCTTTGTGATTGCTAAACAGGAGCAGTTTGGAGATTTTTTCCTCGAATTAGCCGGTGACCCCATCAACTTTATTGCTTTTTCCCTGATTTTTGGTGTATCCGTTATTACCGTCTGGTTTGCGCCCTCTTATCTGTATTTCACGGATCACTTTCAGCTCGACAGGGAAAAGGAAAAAGCCATTTCCAAGCGATTTGGTATCTGGCACCGGGGCTTTTTGATTTTACTATCCATCGCGACTTATCTATCCCGACTGGTGCCGGGACTCTTTCATTTTTTGTACCGCTATTTCGCTCGTAACCGGACGGAATCAGACCTAATGAATCTTTTGTGGAAACACAAGAATGAAATTAACAGTCACATCACTTACCAGTGGGAGTCCAAGGGGTTTACCATCGTTCGCCAGTTGTTAGGTATCTTTTACGTGGCCACTTTGGCCTCCTTGGCAGGAAACGTCTGGTTGAAGAGTTTTGGCATAGAGTGGCTCTCCATGAGCTCAGCAATCTTACTGTTGAGTATTCTATTACCCCTTTTTATCAGCTATCTTTATTTTTACCACTTTGAAAAACGAAAAGATGGAGACCTGAACAAATTCCGAAAGGTTTTACGGTACAGTTGGATAGGTATCACCGTAGTCTTTTTCCTATTGAACCTCAGCCTGATGGTAATGACCACCCTCAACTGGGCAGACTATCAGGATAGCCGCCTCTTCTTAGCCCTCTTCATTTTTATTCTTACCACCATTTTCACCACCATCCCATTAATTTGTTATGGATATACCTTCCAGCGTTTGTATTATTTTTTATTAATCCGTGATGTTCCCCACCTCACCCCCCTAAAAAAGTATGCTCGTTTTTTTATTGCGATTATCCTTGGCTCTAACGCTTCCGTGGCCGGGCTCAGCCTCTTTCTTGTCCTTTTTATGTTGTTCGTTCCCTTTGAAGCGGTGTATTTATTTATTGGTGAAATCAATACCATCAATATTTATATCCTGCTGGTTAACGGTCTCATTGCCGGAATTACATTAATTGATCGCTTTATGCGGATAAGAGCTAAAGTCTTACGGATGTATTCCCCAAAGCCCAATCGGCTAAATAGTACGGCCCGTACCTGGGCCCTCATTCTCTTTCTTGTCCTTCCCGTAGCTTTGGTGCTGCGAAGCCGGGGTAACAATTACCATATCGTACCTTACACAGAAGAGAAGCCCACTCCTATTTCGCTGAGTAATTATACGCAACAGTATATCGATCATTTGCAAACTCAGGCAGATTCCACCCAACCTATTATCCTTATTGCCGCCGACGGAGGGGGGCTAAAAGCGGCCAGCTGGACCATGCTCAACCTACACTATCTGGACTCCCTGGGACTTTACGATGATCAGGTTTTTTTGATGGCAGGTGCTTCGGGCGGCTCGCTCGGCCAGGGTTTGTATACCTACATGAAGGCACAAGACCTTTCTCTAGACCAGATAGAAGGTATTATCAAACGTCTGAGCGATATGAATTTCGTCTCCGGCGATCTAACCGGCGTCATGACCCGCTGGCCTTATAACATCCCCCCCAATATTGGTAACTGGCCCAAAAGCACCCAGGATCGTATGGAAGCTATGACGGAGACCTACTTCAATACCATCCAAAAAGAAATAGGTCAGTCGGTAAGCGCGGAAAACCAGTGGTCCTACAAGGCTCTCAGGCAAAAGCCCTATACGGCTCTGTGGAATATGCGAAATACCGAAGCCGTGCCCCACCTGCCCGTCTTTATCGCCAATTCGGCCCGGGCCGAAGACGGGGTTAAAGCCTGGACGCATCCCTTCGAAGTCGATGAATTTATCAGTGCCGGGGCCGTCGACCTAAGTATTTACTCCGATCAATCGCATGATTTGACCCAGTACATTTCTTATCCCGACGCCCTCTTCCTTACCAATCGTTTTCCCATTATGAGTCCGGCGGCAAAAATCAAAGGGAAGGGCCACTTTATTGATGCCGGGGCCGTCGACAACTCCGGACTGGAAACGCTCATCCAATTCCTGGCAAAAATGAAGGCCCAGGCGATACAGGGAGATAGTACCTTCCAACAGTTCTTCGAATTAGCGGCAAAGCGCCATATCAAAGTAATCAGTATCCGGCATTCCCGCGGGCGCTTTATCGATGAATTATTTACCGGGACGGTGGAGGGTGCCCTGGAAAACACCAATCGCAAATCAGAATTAAGCGCTTTCTTTGGTGCGGTCGTATCGGCCGGTATTTATGGAAAACCCAAAGTTATCGACGAGATTGTGGCTCATGGCGAAGCGGAGCAACTTTTTCATATCGATACCCTGCTGGAAGTCAACTTGCCCTTCCGGCTGACCCCTAATAAAATAGAAAGCCACTTCTTCCGAAAGATTGATCCCCTGGCTTTCGATCAAATAAAAACAGATATTGACAGCATTAATGCAGAAATTGAGCGGGTACACGGCGGGGCACGCATGGTCGAACCGGCTCTGGGGCGGCTGTTATCCAAGCCTTCCCAAACCTATATGCAAAAAATGCTCTATTACCCGGGGGTGATGAACAAGTATAAAGCATTAAAATCCAACAATTAGTCAGGAGCCGGCAGGTACGATACCTTATTTTATTTACCTTTGCCCCTCAATTAATCCACGCGGGGTGAAAAAAAACAGCACTATACTGCTCGGGCTGATACTTACGGCCATTATACTGCGCTTTTGTACTTTTTTTATCAGTGTCATCAACCACGATGAGTCAACCTATCTGGTACTGGGTAAGACCATTCTACAGGGCTATGATTACTGGGTGGATTACATCGACACCAAACCGCCGGGGATTTTCCTCATTGTAGCGGCGATACAAGGCCTGTTGGGCGATTCTATTTTTGTTTTTCGTTTGGTTACCGCGGTATGGATCGGGCTAACGGCTTATTTCCTTTACGCCATTCAGCTTACCTGGAACTATAGCCGGCAAGTAGGCCTGGCCAGCGGAATTAGCTATATTTTAATCACTTCGATGTTCACCTTTTACGGTATTTCGCCAAACACAGAGCTCTTTTTCACACTGTTTACGGCGCTAGCCCTGCTCATCATTCTAAGGAATCAGGGCGGATGGCCCTATTTTCTGGCGGGCCTGGCCCTGGGTTTTGGTTTTATGATCAAATACGTTGTGGCCTTCGATGCCCTGGCCTTTGGACTGCTCATCAGTCTGAGTGCCTTACGGCAAAAAGAAAGCTTTTGGGCCTATTTAAAAAAAGCTGCGGTTTTATTCCTTGGTTTTCTCCTCCCGATCGTTTCCATTTTTGGGTATTATTATCAGATTGGGCACCTCGATGAGGCCTGGTTTAATGGCTTTGTCGTCTCCAGACGTTATCCTAAAACCCTGTCGGTTTGGGAATACCTGACCTACGTGCTGGATTTTTTCTTGCGTTATCTTCCCCTCACCATTTTCTTTATCTATGGCCTTACGGCAAAAATATTTGCGCGCCATCACCAGCGTTTTGTTCTTCTTTGGAGTATATGTGTGTTGGTAGCTATCTTGTTACCTGGAAACACCTACGGACACTATTTCATACAGATGATGCTTCCTTTCTGCCTGGGAGCCGGCTGGATATTTGGGGTGCCCATGACTGCACGCCCCGGTTGGCTGCGACCCATATTTCGACCTAAAGCCGCTTATTCTCTACTCGGATTACTGGTGGCCACGGCGATCACATTCCAGGTCATAGATTATGTACAAAAGCCGGATTATATCCGTCAGGCCAGCCGTTATCTGAATGAGCGGCTAGCCCCTGAAGATGAGATCTACCTGGGGAATGCCAAACACATCATCTATCTACTCACCGATAAACAGCCCCTGCACGCCCACGTGCACCCTTCCCTTTTCTGGCAGGAAAAGCACTACGAAGCCATGAACATTGACATTCCCCGAGAAGTAGCCAAAATCAAAGCAGCCAAACCCCGCTTCGTCCTTATTCGGGAAGCAGCACCCGACCAGCGTTTTGGAAACTGGCTGGCAGAAGAATACACCCTAGTCCAAAAATTTGGGGGTGAAAGAATACTCATCTATGAGCTAAAAGAATAAGTACTAAATAATCATCCCGGCACCTACCGTTTCGTTCGTTCCCTCATCAATGAAAATCAGGGAGCCGGTAACCCGATTTTTACGGTAACTATCAAATAATAAAGGTTTGGTCGTACGTAATACGACCCGGGCAATATCATTCACTCCAATCCGATTATCCTCCTGATCTCGATGCAGCGTATTGATATCGAGTTTGTAGCGAATGTCCTTCACAATACAACGAACATCCTGCGTGGTATGCTTAATGGCGTATTTACCGCGAAGCTGTAAAGGCTTATCATGAAACCAACAGACCATTACGTCGATATCCTGTCCCATTTCGGGCTGATTGTTCTCCCGGGCGATCATATCACCACGGCTCAGGTCCATATCATCTTCCAGTAATACCGTGACCGCCATGGGTGGATAAGCTTCTTCGATCTCGCCGTCGTAAGTATCAATTTTCTTGATTTTGGTAGTTAGGCCGGAAGGCAAAAGAATAACCTCGTCTCCTTTCTTCAAAACCCCACCGGCAACCCGGCCCGCGTAACCGCGGTAATCGTGAAAATCATCCGTATTAGGACGGATCACATACTGTACCGGTAAGCGGGTATCAATAAAATTCTGATCACTGCCAATGTGTACATTTTCCAGATAATAAAGTAGCGTAGAACCTTCGTACCAATCCATGCGCTCCGAGCGGTCTACCACATTATCTCCTTTTAGTGCAGAGATGGGAATAAAGTGTACATCTTTTACATCCAGCTTATAGGAGAACTTCTCAAATTCTTCTTTGATCTCTTCGTAGCGCTCTTCTGAATAGTCTACCAAATCCATCTTATTGACACAGACCACCAGGTGAGGGATTTGTAATAGAGAAGCAATAAAAGCGTGGCGACGCGTTTGCTCCAGTACGCCTTTACGCGCATCAACCAGTACCAGCGCAACGTTGGCCGTGGATGCCCCCGTAACCATGTTTCGGGTATACTGAATATGCCCGGGGGTGTCGGCAATGATAAATTTGCGGCGTGGCGTGGCAAAGTAGCGATAAGCCACGTCAATCGTAATGCCCTGCTCCCGTTCTGACTTCAGTCCGTCGGTAAGTAAAGCCAGATTGATCCCCTCTTCGCCACGGCGCTCCGTAGTCTGCCGTATGGTTTCTAATTGATCTTCAAAGATGGCTTTACTATCGTATAGTAGCCGGCCGATCAGTGTACTCTTACCGTCATCGACACTGCCCGCCGTCGTGAATCGCAATAATTCGCTGTTTTCGTAATCCATTATTTATAATTTTGAATCTTTACCCGCCCAAAGCAGAATTAAAAATATCCGTGTTTTTTCCGGTCTTCCATGGCCGTTTCCGAACGCTTATCATCGGCTCTACCGCCCCGTTCGGTCACCCGGGTTGTGGCAACCTCCTCGATAATACCTTCGATACTATTGGCCTCCGAAGGCCATACTCCGGTACAGGTAACGTCACCAATAGTACGACAACGCACCATCATTTCCACCACTTCCTCTTCTGGCTTTTTAGGGATAAACTCCGAATCGGCTAAATAAATACCGTCCCGCTGAAAAACGCGACGCGGGTGTGCAAAATAAAGGCTGGGCAACTCGACTTTTTCATAAGCCAGGTATTGCCAAACGTCCAACTCCGTCCAGTTACTGATGGGGAATACCCGAAAGTGCTCTCCTATGTTCTTACGTCCGTTAAACAGGTTCCACAACTCAGGACGTTGATTCTTGGGATCCCACTGCCCAAATTCATCGCGGTGGGAAAAGAAGCGCTCCTTCGCACGGGCTTTTTCCTCATCGCGACGGGCACCGCCCATCGCTGCATCAAACTTGCCTTTTTCGAGTTCGTCCAGCAAAACTGCCGTTTGCAAGCCATTGCGACTGGCATTTATACCTTTCTCTTCGGAGACCATCCCGTTCTGAATGGCTTCTTCTACCGAACCAACGATCAGGCGGGCACCAATGCGCTTCACCAGAGCGTCGCGATAGGCAATCGTCTCGTCAAAATTATGCCCCGTATCAATGTGTAATAAGGGAAAGGGAATTCTGGCCGGGTGAAAGGCTTTGACCGCTAAATGGGTCATCAGGATAGAGTCCTTCCCTCCGGAAAACATTAAAACAGGATTCTCAAATTGAGCAGCCACCTCGCGCAGTACGAAAATAGATTCCGCCTCCAGCTCTTTCAGGTGGTTAAGATTATAATTGAATTTTTCCATAAAACTTAAATACGAATTAATGGTCGGACAAAGGTAAGAATTTGTTCGCTGGCTTCGGTAATACTGAGCTCATCCGTTTTAATTTCCAGCGCAGGATGCTCCGGAGCTTCGTAGGGTGCATCAATGCCCGTAAAGCCTTTAATCTCTCCCCTGCGTGCTTTCTCATACAAGCCCTTTACATCTCTGGCTTCGCAAACCTCGAGGGGCGCATTGATATACACTTCGACAAAATCTTCGGCTCCAATGATGTCGCGGGCCATGGCTCGCATTGCTCTGGTAGGGGAAATAAAGGAATTGATACAGATAATTCCCGAATCCAGATATAGTCTGGCTACTTCCGCAATCCGCCGGATATTCTCCCGGCGATCTTCGGCACTAAAACCTAAATTGTTATTGATCCCCGAACGAATATTATCACCATCCAGCACCTGTGGAAAGAAGCCCTCCTCAAATAACTGCCGCTCTAAATGACGGGCAATTGTACTTTTACCAGATCCCGAAAGACCGGTAAGCCAAAGTACTTTGCTGCACTGCGAGAGGCGCTTTTCGCGATCCGGACGCTGTAGTAACTGATCGAAAATTGGATGAATATTTTCTGCCAACGTTTTTTGATTTTACTGAATTATTGATCTTTCTTTTCTTTCGTTAACTCTTGGAAAGTCCCGCGTGGAACCGCCTGCCAGGCACGTTCGTGAAAATAATAAATCACTAATTTAATGACGAGCTCTAATCCAGCTACTAAACTAGACTTTTGTAGCGCATCTTCACAACCTGAACCCGAAAAAATAGTATAGGCCAAGGTAAAGGTGGTACCGGTAGCAATTAAACGCCAGGTGATGGCTTTAAGTATGCTCCTTGTTTTTGATTCTTTTTCCATAATTTTTTCTAAAACCCTATTATTCCCATAGGGATTAAATACTTAAATACAGGGCAAAGATATTGTAATGCCCCATTTAACAAAAGATTCGCCCCGTTTTTTGCAAAAAAAAGAGCGCCTCCATTGCTGGAAAGCGCTCTTCATTGCTAGTAGTTTCATAGTGTGAGCGAGGTAAGATGGCTTGCACCTCGCTACTTAGACATGTTAATGGAATGAAAAATCTTTGATAATGGCCGGACTATTGACAGCCTAGGTCTTCTTTTGATTGTGAATCGTTATTGGGAAAACAGTTACCAGACAAGACCTCCTGGGGCACGTATCGATCTAATGCCGGATCGCGGAGGCTTTCTTCTAAAAAGACCACTAATTCTTCGATCTCCTGATCACTTAAGCCCAGGGGATGTAAATGGGGAGCAATATTTTCTGCTGGCACCCGGTCATTTTCCGGCGCTCCAACGTTAAAGTATTCTACAACTTCCCGCAGACTACGCTTACTGCTACCGTGAAAATAGAAAGGAGAATCGCTCATATTATAGATACCCGGCACTTTAAAAGCAAATAGATCTTCTGCTTTTTTTGTAAAGCCACCGCGACCAAAATTTCGCAGATCATTTTCATCGGTATCGAAGGCCTCTCCGGTTTCGTAGAGATCCTTTACACCAAGTGCATAAAATGCATTGGCATTAAGCGCAGGGCCCTGGTGGCAACGGTAGCAACCCGCCTTGCCAAAAAAGAGTAAGGCGCCTTCTTTTTCTATAGCGGTCAAAGCTTCGTAATTACCCTTTAACCACTGCTGAAAAGGAGCTTCCGTGGTCAGGAGGGTACGCAGGTAGGCAGAAATCGCAAAACTAGCCGCTTTCAAACCGTAGCGCTCTTCCGTCGGCCAGGAGGAAAAGGCCTGATCAAAATAAGAACGATATCCTAAGTCATCTAAAACATAATCGTCAATGGTCATCCGGTGAATCTTCAGGCCTTCGATATTTTGGGCCTCCAGACCGTCCAAACCCAAATGATTCACTTCCGTGGCTTCATCCTCTATACCCCAGAGATCCTCCGTGCCCTCATTGACGCCATAGGCGCCAAACTTTCCGGTCCAGGAGGTATTACTCACGTAGGCTACATTTAGCAGACTCAAAGGGCGGGCCCCCTGTACATCCATTTCCGCCGGCGTATAATAAGCAAATCGATCACGCCCTTCACCGACGGCACCAAAGCCCAGTCCTCCGTCCGCAATCCCCTGCACTCTGCCCGGCATGAAGCCAGCCGCCGGTACGTGGCAGGTGGAGCAGGAAAAGGTACCCTCCCCCACTTTGTATTTTGCCTTTCTGGCCAGACCCGTTTCGTAGAACAACAACTTGCCCAGTTCTACCTTTTCTTTGGTCAGTGGGTTTTGCCGGCCAGCCGGAATACCAGTCAGATTATCGGACTGAGGGAGCTGAAAATAAGACAGGTCACCCTCCGGAGACAAACGATTTAAGGTCTTCTCCAACCTGGCATCCAGTGGATGAGCCAACTCATCTTTGGTACAGGACAATGTCCCCAGTACAAGTAAGAATAGTATCGCTTGTTTCATGAGATTATTATAATTAAAAGGTCGATTCGACCCTTGGAGATACAAGTCCAAGAGTTCATTCTTTGATCATTAGCAAACTGAAGAATCTTTGGTAGGTAGTTTTTAAATCGCCCCGAGATAAGCCTTTGTTACTCCATTTTACGGCCCAATCTTCCGCTTGTTGCAAAACAACCTGTATTTTTTAGTAAAGCACCCCGAAGGCATCAAACATTCGCCATCATCACACGTAGTAAAGAAGATCAATTAGAAATTATATAAACAAATTAATATGAAACGGAAAGCAAGTGCAATTTGGAAAGGGAAAGGTCAGGATGGAAAAGGACAGCTCCATTCGACCAGTGGCGTATTGGAAGAGACACCGTACAGCTTTCAGACCAGATTTAAGAATGAAGACGGAAAAAAAGGTACAAATCCAGAGGAGTTGATCGCAGCGGCGCATTCCGGCTGTTACGCGATGGCCTTGAGTTTTGCGCTGGCAGAATCCGGCTTTGAAACGAAATCGGTAAACGTTGATGCTATTGTCCACCTGGAATCAGTAGATGATGGATTCGCCATCACCTCCATCGATTTAAAACTGGATGCAGAAGTGCCGGAAATAGAAGAAAAGCAGTTCAGAGAGATTGCCCAGGCAGCCAAAAATAATTGCCCGGTCTCCAAGGCGCTTAAAGCTGTACCGATATCCCTCGATATTACTTTCGGGTAAAGCCGGATATTTGTAACTTTGTGCTCAACCAGGACAAGTAATTTCTGGTTTCTTCTAAAAAAGAATTGAATGAAGAAAGATATACGAGCACTGCTAAAGGAACGCATCCTGGTCATCGACGGAGCTATGGGTACCATGATCCAACAATATAAATTGACGGAGGCAGACTACCGAGGTGAGCAATTTGCTAATTTCCATAAAGAGATTAAAGGGAATAATGAATTATTATCCCTGACTCAGCCCAAGATCATTAAAGCCATTCACAAGGCCTACCTGGATGCGGGTGCTGATATTATTGAGACCAATACTTTTTCAGCCAATCGCATTTCCCAGGCAGACTATGATTTGCAAGAGCAGGCTTACGATCTCAGTCTGGCTTCCGCCAAAATTGCCGCCCAGGTGGTGGCAGAATACACCCAGCAAAATCCGGAAAAGCCGCGTTACGCAGCCGGTGCCTTTGGACCTACTACCCGCTCGGCCTCTATTTCTCCCAACGTTAATGATCCCGGTGCGCGCAATGTCACCTTCGACGACTTACGAGAAGCTTATTATGAGCAAGCGCGTGGTATGTTGGATGGTGGTGTTGATATTTTTTTGGTGGAAACCATCTTCGACACCCTAAATGCCAAAGCAGCACTATACGCCATTGATCAGCTCTTTGAAGAACGCGGAGTTGAATTACCCATCATGATTTCCGGGACCATCACCGATGCCAGTGGACGTACCCTATCGGGTCAAACGGCGGAGGCTTTTTTGGTTTCCATGTCGCATATGCCCCTGCTGAGTATTGGCCTGAACTGTGCTTTAGGCGCCGAAGAAATGCGCCCCTACCTGAAAACCCTTGCCGAAAACGCCGACTGCTACGTCTCTGCCTATCCCAATGCCGGCCTACCCAATGAGTTTGGCGAATACGATCAGACCCCGGAAGAAATGCGGGAATATATCCGCGATTTTGCCAAAAGCGGCTTCGTCAATATGATTGGCGGTTGCTGTGGTACGACCCCCGAACACATTCAACTTATGGCGGAGGCCGTACAGGGCCTTACCCCCCGCGAAATTCCGGAAATTGACCAATATACCCGGCTCAGTGGCATGGAGGCACTGGTCATCCGACCCGATACCAACTTTATCAACGTCGGCGAACGCACCAATGTGACCGGCTCTCGAAAATTTGCCCGCCTGATCAGAAACGACGATTATGCCGAAGCCCTATCCGTTGCGCAGCAGCAGGTCGAAGGCGGCGCGCAAATTATCGACGTCAATATGGACGAAGGTTTACTGGACTCTAAGCAAGCCATGGTCACCTTCCTGAACCTGATGATGGCCGAACCCGATATTGCCAAGCTCCCCATCATGATCGATTCTTCTAAATTTGAAGTCATTGAAGCCGGTCTGAAATGCGTGCAGGGTAAATCCGTGGTGAATTCCATTTCCTTAAAAGAGGGAGAAGACGCCTTTCTGGAACAGGCCCGTATCTGTCGGCGCTACGGAGCTGCCGTAATCGTTATGGCCTTCGACGAGCAGGGCCAGGCAGACACCACAGAGCGCAAAGTCACCATCTGTAAGCGTGCCTACGATCTGCTTACGCAAAAAGTCCGCTTTAAACCACAGGATATCATCTTCGATCCCAATATTTTTGCCGTGGCTACCGGAATCGAAGAACACAATGAATACGCCATCAATTTTATCGAAGCAACCCGACAAATTAAAGAGCAATGCCCGGGGGCCAAGATCAGTGGTGGAGTGAGTAATATCTCTTTTTCTTTCCGGGGCAACAATGTGGTACGCGAAGCTATGCACGCTGCCTTCCTCTACCACGCCGTTAAGGCCGGGATGGATATGGGCATCGTTAATGCGGGGATGATCGAAGTCTACGAAGAAATACCTAAAGATCTAATGAAAAGGGTGGAAGATGTACTCTTCAATCGTCGCGAAGATGCCACCGAGCGCCTGACCGATTACGCCGAACGGGTAAAAGGAGATGGTGGCCGGGTCCGTAAAAAAGACCTGAGTTGGCGCGAAAACCCACTCAACGAACGCATTGCCCACGCACTGGTACGTGGTATTACGGACTTCATTGTAGAAGATGCCGAAGAAGCCAGACAGCAGGTAGATCGTCCGCTACAGGTCATCGAAGGCCCCTTGATGGATGGGATGAATATAGTGGGAGACCTCTTCGGACAGGGAAAGATGTTTCTGCCTCAGGTCGTGAAAAGCGCCCGGGTCATGAAAAAAGCGGTAGCTTACCTAACCCCTTACATCGAAGCAGAAAAAGCCAAAGGAGGCGGACAGGCCAAAGGAAGAATTTTAATGGCTACCGTTAAAGGGGATGTACACGATATCGGGAAAAACATCGTAGGGGTCGTTCTGGGCTGCAATAATTTTGAAGTCATTGACATGGGTGTCATGGTGCCTTATGATAAAATCCTAAAAAAAGCCAAAGAAGAAAACGTAGACATTATCGGCTTGAGCGGACTGATCACCCCTTCGCTGGACGAGATGGTCACCGTAGCCAAAGAAATGCAGCGTCAGGGCTTCACGACCCCACTACTCATTGGAGGGGCTACTACCTCCAAAACGCATACCGCCGTGAAGATCGAGCCCCAGTATGAAGGTCCCGTTGTGCACGTATTGGATGCTTCCAAAGCCGTAGGCGTTGCTTCCAATTTGCTCTCCAGTGAGGAGGGTACGCGTTCTAATTTCATCCTCGACAACAAAACGGAGCTGGAAAGGGTCCGTAAAATGCGAGGCAACCGCCAACGCACCAAGAAATACATTAGCCTGGAGCAGGCCAGAAATAACCCCGTTGATATCGACTGGACCACATCCGACTTACCCAAACCCGTAAAAACGGGTATCCAAGTATTCGAAGACTACAGCCTGGAAGAGCTGTCTAATTACATTGACTGGACGCCTTTCTTTACCAGCTGGCAGCTAGCGGGCAAGTTTCCCGCTATTCTGGAAGATGAGGTGGTTGGTACCGAAGCTCAAAAACTGTACAATGATGCCCGCTCCATGCTACGCCAGATCATTGATGAAGACTGGCTCAAAGCAAAGGCCGTCATCGGCCTGTTCCCGGCCAACCAGGTACCGGGAGATTCCACCGCGATTTATGCCGATGAAGACCGCCAGGAGCCCCTGGTGACCCTACATCACTTGCGGCAGCAGAATAAGAAAGCGCCCGGTCGTCCTAATTTCAGCCTGGCCGATTACGTGGCACCAAAGGGAGAGGCCGACTATATGGGTGCCTTCGCCGTCACCGCCGGCGTCGGTATCGAGGAGCACATCGCCCGTTTTGAAGCGGATCACGATGATTATAAAGCCATTATGCTCAAAGCCCTGGCCGATCGTCTCGCCGAGGCTTTTGCCGAAAGGCTACACCAGCGCGTCCGTACAGAATTCTGGGGATACGCCGACGAAGAAGGCCTGGAAAACGATGCCCTCATCGCAGAGAAATACCAGGGCATCCGCCCCGCCCCGGGCTATCCGGCCTGTCCGGAACACAGTGAAAAGGGTACGCTCTGGCAGTTACTGGACGTAGAAAAAAATACGGGCATCACGCTCACCGAAAGCTACGCCATGTATCCCGCCGCTTCGGTTAGTGGCTGGTATTTTGCCCATCCGGAAGCCAAATACTTTGGTCTGGGACAGATCAGCCGGGAACAGGTAACAGACTATGCCCAACGCAAGGGCATGAGCATGGAAGAAGCCGAGCGCTGGTTGGCTCCCGTACTCAATTACGAAGTGGTGTAATGTTACACCCTTCCTGCCACAATGGTTCTCTGAGGTCTATGGTCTGATAAGACGGTAGGCCCTTATTTTCGCTTTACAAATCGTAAAACCGCCCGCACTTTAGTTAATATTTTCAAAATTTTGATGGGCGATTATTGCTTAGTCCATCAGAAGCTCTTACTTTTGTTGGCATAATGATCAATAGTAGCTCAAATATCAATCGCACTTTCTTCACTAATCGCCGCCGATTTGAGCGTCGCCCTTAGGGGCGTATATATTTACCTCCGGGTAGGCATTTCTGGCCTGCCATCATTTCTCGATTCTTACAGTACTATCCACTTAATTATATAAGCGTAGCTTACGCTTTATATTTCATCATTATATGCGAATCAAACCATGGAAATAAGCATTATGGTGGCAGGACCGGAGCATGTTAAATATGCCGAGGCGATCTGCTTCAACTATCACGAATCGGCCAAAGCACGCGGTACGGGTATCGCCGAAAGAAAGCCGGAATATATCACGGAGAAGATCAATAAAGGCAATGGTGTCATTGCCTTTCACGGTGATCAACTAGCTGGTTTTTGTTATATCGAGACCTGGAGTCACGGTCGCTACGTAGCCAACTCCGGACTCATCATTGTCCCTGCTTTTCGCAAACAGGGGCTGGCCCGGCGGCTGAAAGCGAAGGTTTTTGAGCACTCCAGAAGTAAATTTCCACAGGCTAAAGTTTTTGGTATCACCACCAGCCTGGCCGTCATGAAGATCAATTCGCAATTGGGATATCAGCCCGTTACCTTCTCCGAACTGACGCAGGACGATGCCTTCTGGGAGGGTTGTAAGAGTTGTCCCAACTACGATATCCTGATGCGTAACGAGCGTAGACTCTGCCTTTGTACCGCCATGCTTGCGCCTTCTCAAGAAGAAATGGAATACGATTTAAGCAATTTAATTATATCTGACAATGCCAAATAAAAAAGTAGTCCTCGCCTATAGCGGCGGATTAGACACCTCCTATTGCGTAAAATACCTCACTCAGGAAAAAGGATACGAAGTACACGCCCTAACGGTTAACACCGGGGGCTTTGACCAGGCCGAATCCAAATTGCTGGAAGAAAAAGCCTACGCCCTCGGAGCCAGCTCCTACAAAATCGTAGATGCGGTACCCCGTTTTTATAATCAGTGCATCAAATACCTGATCTACGGTAATATCCTAAAGAATAATACCTATCCTCTCTCCGTCAGTGCGGAGCGAATGTTCCAGGCCTTGGAAGTAGCGCAATACGCCAACGAAATAAAGGCCGATGCCGTAGCTCACGGTAGCACTGGCGCTGGTAACGATCAGGTGCGATTTGACCTGGCCTTCTACATATTAGGTGATGAGTTGGAAGTCATCACACCAATCCGCGATATGCAGTTATCCCGCCAAGAAGAAATCGATTACCTACAGCAAAACGGTATTGATTACAGCTGGGAAAAAGCGAAATACTCCATCAATCAGGGACTCTGGGGCACCAGCGTCGGTGGTGTGGAGACGCTAAACTCACACGGCGCGCTGCCCGAAGAGGCCTACCCCTCTCAATTGGAAAAGGAGCAGCCCCAAAAAGTTACCCTCCATTTTAATAAGGGGGAACTCACCGGACTTAACGACACCCTCTTTGATGATCCCGTCGAAGCTATTAAAGCTCTGGAAATGCTGGCTGCACCTTTCGCCATCGGACGCGATATACACGTAGGCGATACCATTATCGGCATCAAGGGTCGGGTTGGCTTTGAAGCCGCGGCGCCCATAATCATCATCAAAGCGCACCACCTGCTGGAGAAACACACCCTCGGCAAATGGCAACAGTACTGGAAAGAACAACTCGCCAACTGGTACGGGATGCTCCTCCACGAAGGACAACTCCTGGATCCGGTCATGCGCAATATTGAAACGTTCCTGGAAGACACCCAAAGCACCGTAAGCGGAAAAGTATTCGTTAAGCTCCTTCCCTACCGCTTCGAACTGGAGGGTATCGATTCAAGCTACGATATGATGAACGCTGCCTTTGGCCACTACGGTGAAATGAACAAAGGCTGGAGTGGTGAAGATGTTAAAGGCTTTACCAAAATCCTCGCCAACGCCAGTAAAATTCATCAGTTTGTACAGGGACAACACAAAGCCAATAAATAAGCATTCCATATGAAAAAAATAGGTATCATCGGTGGCGGTGGTTACACCGCCGGCGAGCTGATTCGCATTCTGCAGTACCATCCGCAGGTCGAGATCAGCTACGTACACTCTAATAGCCAGCAAGGTAAAACCATCAGTGACGTGCACGAAGACCTGATCGGCGAGACGGAGCTGGTCTTCACGGGCGATTTACATTTCGAAGTGGATGCCATCTTCCTTTGTATGGGCCATGGACAGTCGGCCACTTTCGTGGAAAAAAATGACATTCCCGCTTCGGTGGCCATTATCGACCTGAGCCGTGATTACCGCTTGTCGGAGTCTTACGTTTATGGTCTTCCGGAACTCAATAAAACCGCCATCCGGCAATCGAATCGTATCGCTAATTGTGGCTGCTTTGCTACGGCCGTCCAGTTGGGTTTATTACCCCTGGCTTTCGCCAAAAAGCTCAACCAACCGGTACACATCCACGCTATCACTGGGTCGACCGGGGCGGGTCAAAAACCGGCTCCGACAACACACTTCAGCTGGCGAAATAACAATATATCAATCTACAAGGCCTTTACCCATCAGCACCTGGATGAGATCAAACGCAGTTTGCACCAGTTACAACCAGATGCCAGCCTGGAATTAAACTTTTTACCCTTAAGGGGCGACTTCCCACGCGGGATCTACGCCAGTTTGTACACTCAGACCCAGCAAAGTCTGGAAGAACTCTACGAACTGTACGAAGACTATTACGCCGACCATCCCTTTACAATCGTGACGCGTAAAAACCCCTACCTCAAACAGGTAGTGAATACGAATAAAGCCTTGATCCACCTGGCTCGCCACGAAGACAAAGTCCTCATCATCAGCATGATCGACAACCTCGTAAAGGGCGCCAGCGGACAGGCCGTACAAAATATGAATCTGGTCTTTGGTTGGGAAGAAACCCTCGGGCTACAACTAAAAGCACTAGCCTTTTAAAATTAATTATGAATTGCGGAATAACGAATTCTTGGTTTTTGTTTATAACAATAATGAAGCGGTTTAATCTTTTTGGTTCAAGCGGTCTTAAAAAGCTTGTAGGTTCTATAAGACTCAGCGAACTGAAAAAGTTTAAATCGCTTCAATTCGTCAATTCAACAATTCAACAATTCAGTAACTATCATGCAACTATTCGATGTATACCCACTATATGACCTGGAGCCAGTCCGGGGCAAAGGCAGCTACGTTTACGATCCCGCAGGCAAGTCCTATCTCGACTTCTACGGTGGTCACGCTGTGATCTCCATTGGTCATAGCCATCCGCATTATGTTAAACGCATCAGTGCGCAACTACAAAAACTGGGCTTCTACTCCAATTCTGTACAAAACCCCTTGCAGCAAGAGCTGGCCCAAAAACTGGGACAGGTTTCCGCATGTGACGAATATCAGCTTTTTCTCTGCAACAGCGGGGCCGAAGCGAATGAAAACGCCCTAAAGATGGCCTCCTTTCACAATGGTCGGACCAAGATCATTGCCTTCGAACGGGCCTTTCACGGACGCACCTCGGCGGCAGTTAATGCCACCCACAGTGAGAAGATCAAAGCTCCCATCAACAAAACCTACGCGGTTGAATTCCACGCCTGGAATGACCTGGATAGTGTACAGGAGAGTCTTCGAAAGGGAGATGTCAGTGCCGTCATTATTGAAGGCGTACAGGGGATTGGCGGCATACACCTGCCCGACGCTACTTTCCTACAGGAGGTGCAAAAAACCTGTAATGAAACCAATACGGTCTTTATCCTGGATGAAATCCAGTCGGGCTTTGGCCGTACCGGTGCTTTCTTTGCCTTCCAGCACCTGGGCGTAGAGCCGGATATTATCTCCATGGCCAAAGGTATGGGTAATGGTTTCCCGGTAGGGGGTATCTTATTGCACCCCAAATTTGAGGCCAGCTATGGATTACTGGGTACCACTTTTGGTGGCAACCACCTGGCCTGTGCCGCCACGCTAGCCGTACTGGAGGTACTGGAGCAAGAAGACCTGATCGCCAATGCAAAAGAGCAGGGACAAATTTTACTGGAAGCCCTTTCCCAACTCAAGGCGCCTCTGGAAGTACGCGGTGTTGGCCTGATGATTGGGGTAGAGATGGCAGCCCCCGTTGCGGCTTTGCGCAAAAAACTGCTCTTTGAGCACGGCCTGTTTACGGGCTCTTCTTCTGACCCCAATGTGATCCGGCTTTTACCGGCACTCAATATTGGTCAAAAAGAAGTAGATCAATTCCTGGATATTTTTTCAGCCGTTATAGAAAATTCAACCATTCAACAATTCGACAATTGATATGCAAAACTTCACTTCCGTATACGATGTCCCCGATGTCTCAGCACTGGTTCAATCCGCTTTAGATTGCAAAGCCGCCCCTTTTGCCGACCAGGCCATCGGAAAAGACAAGACCCTGATCCTCCTCTTTTTTAACCCCAGTCTGCGCACGCGCCTGAGTACCGAGCGCGCCGGGCTCAACCTGGGCATGCAGGTCATCAATATGAACGCCGGCCAGGGCTGGAAACTGGAATTCGAGGACGGCGCAGTCATGAATATCGATCGTGCAGAGCATATTAGAGAAGCGGCAGCGGTGATCAGCCAGTACGCGGATATAATCGGCGTGCGGACCTTTCCTTCCCTGACCGATCAGGAAAAAGATTACCAGGATCATATCCTGAAAAGCCTGATCCGCTACGCCTCCGTACCCGTGGTCAGCCTCGAATCTGCCATCCGCCACCCCTTGCAGTCACTAACGGACCTGATGACCATCGAAGAATTAAAGCAGAAAGAACGCCCCAAGGTAGTATTGAGCTGGGCACCCCACCCGAAAGCCCTACCCCAAGCCGTATCTAATTCCTTTATCGAATGGATGCAGGCGGGCGAGGTAGATCTGGTGGTCACGCATCCAAAGGGGTACAATCTGGCGCCCGAGTTTATTAAAGACACCCCCGTGACGAATGATCAACGGGCCGCTTTTGAAGGAGCTGATTTTATCTACACCAAGAATTGGTCAGCGGTGGCGCCTTACGGCAAAATCCTAAGCCAGGATGCAGACTGGATGATCACAGCCGACAAAATGGCCCTGACCAACGGGGCTCATTTTATGCACTGCCTGCCCGTTCGCCGTAATGTCATCGTCGAAGACGCCGTCATCGACAGCCCTAAATCAGCGGTTATTCAGCAAGCTGGTAACCGAATGTACGCCGCACAGGCGGTCTTAAAGGCTATTTTAGAAGATTTATAATACAAGAAGATGTCCAAGTCAACCCTCAATATTCTCAAAATTGGTGGTAAAGTCGTGGAAGACGAAGCCATACTGGATCGGGTGCTAAACGATTTTACGCAATTAGGCGGTTACAAAATCCTGGTACACGGCGGGGGGAAACGCGCCAGCGCCCTTAGTGAAAAACTAGGTATCCCCGCGCAAATGATCGACGGCCGCCGGGTGACCGATGCCCACACTTTGGAAATCGTGACCATGGTCTACGCAGGCCTGTATAATAAACGCGTCGTCGCCAGGCTGCAAGCCAAAGACTGCAACGCCATTGGACTCAGTGGTGCCGATGGTAACCTGATCCTGGCGCATAAGCGCAGAGGCTGGAAGCACGATTACGGCTTCGCCGGAGATATTGATGCGGTAAACACCCAAAGCCTGATTCAACTATTGGAAGCTGGGTTTACACCGGTACTCTGCGCTATCACCCACGATAAAAAAGGTCAGCTACTCAATACGAACGCAGATACTATTGCCGCACAAACGGCCCAGGCCCTGGCCAGTAAGCATGAGGTAGCTCTACACCTCTGCCTGGACCTGCCCGGCGTCATGCGCGACCCGAATGATCTGACTAGTATTATCGCTTCGATTACAAAAAGGGAATACGACAACTATAAAAAGCAAGGCATTATCAGTGGTGGGATGATCCCAAAACTCGATAATGCCTTTACTGCCCTTTCAAAAGGAGTGAAACAAGTCCGCATCTGCGGTCCGGCTTCTATTAGGCAGGGGGGGACCCTGCTGCAATAGTTTTAGTTTTCTTCTTCCGGCATTTTTTGTACGTAGTCAATCAGGTGCCATTCTTCCATACGGACCAGAGCAGCCGTCTGATAGAATACTTCATTGATTTCTTCCATGGTTTTTTTAGGGTGTGCTGCTCTCAAAACCGCTTCCTCCTTTTTAGGCTTCATGTACTGCTCCCAGTCTTTGTAAGAGTCTACGGCTACGTGCGAATAGGGCATGCTACTTCCCATTGGGCTTTGTAGCTCATAGCCCTGCCATCCGGCCCGAAGCCCCATTTCAATCTCTTTTTTATGCATGGGATGGTATAGCTCCTTTTCCATCTTTTGGTAGTTTTCCCACTTAGACATCGGGTTTTTGAAGTAAACAACCTGAAGGATTTTAGGATGCGCCTCCAGATTAGGATCCTGGAACATCTCCCAGCGGTACAGGCGGTGGGTCTCCACCAAATCCCGTGTATTGACTACCGTACTCATTAGCGCCTCCAGAATTTCATTCTCGTGTACCTTTTCAAAGGTTTCATTGAAGGCGGTAGCATTGGCCAGTTGGTCCGCACCCTCATAGATACGCACGGTTACGTACTGGTAATCAGCTCCCGTACCCGCCGGGTAAGCCACTCTAAACAAGCCCCAGTAGTTCAGTTTATCTTCGTCAATCAGTCTTTGGTGTACAGGCTTGGCATAGCTCTGCTCCATTTTAATGTAGGTTTCGTCGCCACCTTCCGGGACGTACATAAAATCGACTAAGGCATACTGCGCGTTAAGCGATAAGGCAGCAAAAATCAGAACAAGAAATGTAATACGGATTCTCATGATGAATTGGTTTTAGTGATTCAATAAGCATCTTGCGCTTGCTGGTCAGTAATTGAAGATAGCAAGCAGTAGTCAACTAATCTAAAGGAGGATCCTGTGTTATGCTGGGTATTTTATGAGGTCTGCCCGGGAGCGTCAGATTGTTATTTGGCCCGCTGGAGTGAATCTTATTTGGTAATAATGAACCATTACTTAAGATACAATAAAAACCAGAATAATGAAAAAGAAGTGAGCGCATTAATTAGTGTCCAAAGCACACTTTTTCAAATACTTAGCCACTAAAGTCCCTTGCTCTAATAGAAAGTTGCTAATTTTGTATGACTTAAACATAATACTGCTCTTATGAGAATAGATCGCCTCCAGGAGGATGCCATCCACTTATTAAAACAACTGATCGAAACGCCTTCTTTGTCCCGCCAGGAAGATCAAACGGCCCAACTTATTCTCGATTTTTTACGCCGGGCGGATATCAATGCCCTACGGTTCAAGAATAACATCTACGCTCGCTCCAGACACTGGCAGGCAGACCGCCCAACCCTACTCCTCAACTCTCACCACGATACCGTCAAAGCAGCCAGGGGTTGGCAGCGCGACGCCTTCACCGCTACCCTGGAGGGAGACCAGCTCTTTGGTTTAGGTAGTAACGACGCCGGTGCCTCCCTGGTCGGACTCCTGTCGGCTTTCCGGTATTTTTACGACAAAGAACTACCCGTCAATCTAATATTTGCCGCCAGTGCTGAAGAAGAGATCTCCGGTCCTAACGGTATCGCCGCCCTCCTCCCTGAGCTCGGCCCCATCGATGCGGCTTTGGTCGGCGAACCCACCGAAATGGAAATGGCTATTGCCGAAAAAGGCCTGATGGTTATCGACGGAGAAGCCATCGGCCAATCGGGACACGCCGCCCGTGACGAAGGCGTCAATGCCCTGTACCTCGCCCTGGAAGATATCCAGAAAATCAAAGATTATACCTTCGAAGAGGTTTCCCCCCTTTTGGGCCCAACCAGGGCTACCGTTACTCAAATCACCGGCGGTAGTCAGCATAATGTGGTGCCGGATCGCTGTCAATTTGTGATTGACGTACGTACCAACGAGCGCTACCCTAACCAGCGAGCCTTTGAAATATTGGATGGATTGACGCAAAGTCAACTCAAAGCCCGGTCCTACCGACTGAATTCCTCTAGTATTGCGGCGGATCATCCACTGGTCCTCAGCGGAAAGAAACTGGCCAAGACTACCTTCGGATCGCCGACCCTGTCGGATCAGGCACTGATGCCCTTCCCCAGTCTAAAGATGGGCATCGGCGATTCGGCTCGCAGCCATACTGCCGACGAATTTATTTATCTTTCGGAAATTAAAGCAGGTATCGAAGATTATATCCAGTTATTGGATGGCCTGAAATGGCCCTAAATCGACAATTATATAGACATGAAATGCCCATGCGCCTCAGGCGCACCAGAACGCGGATGAATATGGGGAAGATGCTTAGTGATCATAGTTTTGCCCTTTAGTGCATCTTCTTTTTGACCGCAAAAAGAAGCCAAAACTCC